>Ga0137415_10006437_pt1 | contig 11639 bp, 12 predicted proteins | sample CZODoug3_1_1_16f_FD_183082 | JGI IMG/M metagenome (GOLD analysis project Ga0137415, IMG submission 183082) | Vadose zone soil fungal communities from Angelo Coast Range Reserve, California, USA - CZODoug3_1_1_16fungal (Hybrid Assembly) | ecosystem: Environmental > Terrestrial > Soil > Vadose...
ACGCGAGTTCGCCCTGCTCGAGTTTCTGATGCGCAACGCCGGCCGCTCGGTATCCCGCTCCCGGATCGCCGAGGCGGTGTGGAACTACCAGTTCGATCCCGAGACCAATGTCGTGGACGTGTACGTCAACTACCTCCGGAAGAAGCTGAGCTTCGGGGGCCGGACGGCGCCGATCCGAACGGTCCGCGGCGTCGGGTACCGGCTCGAAAGAGACGCCGCCACGTGAACGAACTCCGGCTAGGTGCAGTCCTCACGCGACGCTTCACGCGCGTGGCCTGGACGGCGCTCACCGGATATGCGCTGCTCGTGGTCGCGCTGTTCGCCGTGGCCGCCGAAATGGTGCTGCGCCGCTCGCTCGAGCGCTCGGCCGACCTGACCCAGTCGCTGCTCGGTGCCTACCGCGACTCGACCAGCGAGCCCGGGGGCGTGATGCCCTCCGCGCTCGCAGACCGGCTCGTCGCCATGGGTGGCCAGGTGGTGATCACACGGACGACCACCGGCGTCGGAGGGCACCAAGACGTCTACTTCGTATCACCCGACATGCCCGCGAAACGCCTCGAGGGCCTGCCGGCGAGCGCATCGCCGGACGACGTGCGGCGTGCGCTGCTCGCCGCGATCGCCCAACGGGCGCGCTGGCGCTTCCGCGTGCTGCACCGCGCGGCGGGTGCGTTCGACATCTACGTCGTGGCGAGCCGGGAATCGTATGTCGTGGCGCTCGGCGCGCTCGTCGCCACGGCGGCCCTGCTGCTCCCCGGCGCGGGACTCGCGATCGCCCGTGGCGCCCGTCAGGCGGTCGCCGGCGCGCTGCGCCCGCTCGAGCGCGTCGCCGCCGAGACGCGCGCCATCGGCCCGGCGGCGCTGGGCACACGCCTCACCAGCCCGACGGGCCAGGCGGAAGTCACGGAGCTCGCGGACTCGGTCAACCGCATGCTCGAGCGGGTGGACCGCGCGCATCGGGCCCTCGAGGCCTTCACGGCGGACGCGAGCCACGAGCTGCGCACGCCGCTCACGCACCTGCGAGCGCAGGTCCAGTGGGCGGCGGCCGAGGGCCGCACCGAGGCGGAGACACGCGACGCGCTCGGGGCGATGGAGCGCGTTCTCGACCAGACGGCAAAGCTGGTGGAAGAGCTGCTCCTCATTGCCCGGGGGGAGAACCGCCAGCTGACGCTCGCCCACGCGCCCTTCGAGCTCACGGCGGTGGTGGACGAGGTGCGGGAGATCACGGAAGCGATGGCCGTCGGGAGGGAGCTCGCCGTGGGCGTGACGCCGTCGCCGCCGCGGTGGGCGCTGGGCGACGCCGACCGGACCCGCCACATCCTGCTGAACCTTGCCTCCAACGCCGTCCGGTACACGCCGAACGGCAGCATCACGTTCGAGCTCGAGACCAACGGGACGATGGTGGGGGTGAGCGTGCGAGACACCGGGCCCGGCATCGCGGCGGAGCATGTGGGGCGGATCTTCGACCGCTTCTTCCGCGTGGATCAGTCGCGCAGCCGGGACCTCGGGGGCACGGGTCTCGGTCTGGCGATCGCGCGGCTCTTGGCCGAGCTGCAAGGCGGCCACATCACGGTCGACTCCGCCCCGGGCGCGGGCAGCACCTTCACGGTATGGCTGCCCGGGGCGGAGTCCCCGCCTGGCTCGTGAATCCCCCAGGCCCTACCAGGCAACGGCCATCACTACCAACAGACAGATTTTCTCACCGGACGGGCAGACACTCAGGCGGAGCGTTCCGTGCCGCCTCCCGCTCACCGGCGGCGCGGCCGTCGGCGCCGCCGCGAAGTAGGCCGAGTCGGGCGTCAGATGGGGCGAGTCGAAGTGCAGCACCGTCCCGCCGTCGAGCTCGAGCGCCGGCTTCAGGCGAGCGTTGATGCGGACCCCGGACGCGGCTACGAGACGGAGCGGCGGCCCCGGTTGGAGGGCCACGAGCGGCGGGTGGCTCTGACAGGCGGTGGCCGTCGCGAGCAGAAGCAGCGCGATCCGCCTCATTCGGCGAGCAGCTGCCGGATGCGCCGGTCCCACTCGCGAAAATCCCCATCGTTGAGATGGAACTCTCCGTATCCCGTGTAGCGAATCATCCCGCGCTTATCGATCAAGACGAAGCTCGGCCAATAGCGGATGCCGTACGCGTCCCACGTACGGCGGTCGTTGTCCTGCGCATTCGGATACGCGATGCCCTGCCGCAGGAGCGCCCGGACCAGGTTGCCCTTGTCGTGCTCCCCGGCGTAGGGTGGGAACTCTGGCGTATGGATGCCGATGATCGTGAGCCCGCGTTCGCGATACTGGCGGTCGTACGCCACCAGCGATGGCACCGTCCGGGTGCAATTGCCGCACGTGAATACCCAGAAGTTGAGCAGCACGACGCGGCCGCGCAGTTCGGAGAGCCGCAGCGGCCGGTCGGCGTTGAGCCAGCTCGCGTTGGTGAGCTCGGGCGCCGGAGTGCCGCCCGCACTGGACGGCGGCGCGGGGCGCCGGATCGCCGCAGCGCTCACGGCGACGAGTCCGGCCACCAGTAGGACGGCTCTCGACGCCGTCATCACGACGCCTTCTCGGCGCGTTGTCATCTTGATTTCTCCAGGCATTGTGAATGATAGGTTCCCCCTCTCCGCCTCGCGGAGAGGGGGACCGGGGGTGAGGTCCTAGAACGCCGCGAGTCCTCTGGTCCCGGCCGGGAGACCGGCAATCGGTCCGAGGGGCGTGAGGTGCCCGTCCACCTGGATACGGAACGCGTGGATCGCCTGGGGACCGCCCGTCTGCAGCACGTACAGATACCGGCTGTTCGCGCTCAGGGCGATATCGTTCACGCCGCCGATAACGACGGCGGTCGCCCCGTCCGCGTCGACGAGGCTGATCGAACCATCGCGCGCGATGGCGAAGCCAGAAACCGACCCGCTCCCGTTGCCGGTGTAGCCGAAACGCCCGTCCTCGGTCACGACGGCCCAGCAGGGCGCGCCACGGTGCGTGAGCACGGCACCACTCACGACACGGAGATCGCCGCCCCTGCCCAGGAGGTAGGACGAAGCCGAGCCCGGGGCCGCGGCTTCGGACACGAACACCAGGTTTCGCGGACCGAACGCGAAGCCGAACGGCGTGCCACCGGCGGAAGCAACGGACGTGCGCTCGCCGGTCACGCCGCGCGCATTCACGGGGAACACGTCGAGCAGATTCGTCGTCTTCTCGGTCACGACCAGCTGGCGGCCGTCGGGGCTGAACGACACCTGCGCCGGCCCGACGTTCGTGCCGGAGAACGACCGGGTGGAGCCGTGAATCGGCGTGAGCCCGCCGCTGGTGCCGACTGTGAACCCGCTGATGTTGCCGTCGCCGCCCGCGTTTAGCACGTAGAGCACGTCGCCGTGCACGGTGAGGCTGATCGGCAGCGTGCCCCCGGACGCCGTGCGGCTCGCGAGCGACAGGCCCGCCGGGCCCACGTTGAACACGGAGACGTCGTTCGAGCCGGCGTTCACGGCGAACAGCCGGCGCCCGTCGTCGCTCACGGCGACGGCGCCTTGCGAGCCCAGCCCGCCGCCCGTCCCGGTTCCGCCCGTCGCGATGGTGCCGGCCGCGGTGAGCGTGCCGTCGGCGGCACGATCGAAGACGGCGACCGCATTGCCGGCCACCTGGTTGGTGAGCGTGTAGACGGCGCGCTGCCCGTCCAACGCGCCGTCGGCGCGCTGCGCCTCGAGCGGCGTCTCGAGGGACGCGGCCGGGTTCGTGACCGCGCGGTTCTGCTCGCACGCCGCGAGAGCCGCGGCGGCGAGCGCGAGGAAAGCGAGGTGCTTCGTCATGGAGCGAAACCTCCCGAGAATTGTGGACTGACCTTGTCTGCTTCTCGGGAAGTAACGCTGACTTGCGGCGCAGCGGATCTAGCGCGCGCGCGTTATGAGAGGGTTCTCATACTCCTCTCAGGGTGTTGCGGGGTTGTCAATCTCGACCGCCAGCTGACCCTACTTCCGCTCGGGACGGCCCTCCGGGTGCTGCGGTTGTTGCGTGGCGATGTAGGTGACGGCATCCCAGGCGTTGTGAATGCCGATGAACAGCAGCAGCAGCGCCGTCGCGCCAATCAGCAAGAGGCACGTCGGAGGATCCCGCTGGAGGAGGAGGGCCGCCACCAGCAGCGCCACGTACGCGATGAACGGAAAGGCGCAGTGCCACAGCCAGTCCTCCAGCACCGGCACGTAGCGCGTCTGCCCGCGCGCCCGCCTGATGACGACCACCATGTACACGATCCCCGCCACACCCACGGCGCTGAGCGCGAGCCCCGCGTGCGAGACCGTACGCCAGGGCACGCTCAGGATCGCCGACATGAGCAACACCGCGCAGAAATGGACGACGGTGGGCGTGCCAAAGGCGCCCACCTCCGGCCCGAGCGAGCGCGCCTCCGCGCCCAGCACGACCACCACGAATTGCAGGCCCGTCAGCGCCGCGGCGGACGAGCCGATGATGACGTAGAAGTTTTCCCACGCGGTGAACGGCGACACGGCGCTTGGCTCCACGACGACCAATGTACCCGAGGTGTCGGCTAGGCGTTAGCCAGCAGGGCAACCACCCGCCGAATCCGGTCCGCGTCCGTCACATTCCACTCGTACTCGCTGCGGGGCGCCGCGGCGCCGATCACGACCTCCGGGGCGCGAAACGTCATGCCGCTCTGGTGCGGCGCCGCGCCCGTGAGATGCACCTCGGTCACGCCGGTGGCGCGCACCAGGGTGGCCACATTTTCTTCCGTGACGCCGCCCCCGGGGAGAATGCCGATGCGACCCGCCGCCTGACGAACCAACCCCGCAATCGCCGCCGCGCCTTCCGGCGCGGTCGCCGCCTGCCCAGAGGTGAGCACGCGCTCCACGCCGAGCGCGATCAGCGTCTCGAGCGCGCGCCCGGCATCACGGCATACGTCGAACGCGCGGTGAAACGTCACCCGGAGCGGTCGGGCGGCGGCGATGAGCTCGCGGGTCCGGTCCGCGTCGATCTCCCCATCCGCCCGCAGCGCTCCCGTCACGATGCCCTCCACTCCGGCGTCCTTGGCGCGGCGAATGTCCTCGAGCATCACCGCCAGCTCGGCGGCAGAGTAGAGAAAGTCGCCGCCGCGCGGTCGAAGCAGCACGAAGATGGGGACGTCCAGGCGCGAGCGGCAGACCGCGAGCGTGCCCGCGGACGGCGTCGTGCCGCCTTCAATCAGGTTGGCGCAGAGCTCGATCCGGTGCGCGCCGCCGCGGGCAGCGGCGAGCGCAGATTCGATGGAGTCGACGCAGGCTTCGACGAGGATGGGAGCGGGCATGGGGAGAAGGTAAGCGGGTCGTGGGCACGTGCGTGTCCCGGCTCAGTCGGAGTCGTGCGCGTCCTCGGGCAGCTGCTCGACCGCCAGCCGCAAGCGCGCGACCGCCGTCTCGAGCAGCCACCGGTCCACGTCGAGGAGTATGCCCTGATCGAGGGCGTAGGTGAGCAGGCCGAGCGCCGCGTGGATCTGGTCACCGGCGGTTTCCAGCTCCAGGCGACGCGTGATCCCCGTGCGGCGCTGGCTACCCTTGCGACGCTCCTGTTCAACGGGCGCGTGTTCGTTCCGGCGCTCGCCACCGCTGCGTCGATCGGATCTGCCTCGGCGATTCTTGCGTTCGGCGGCCATGGCTCCGAATCTGCAGCCTGCCGGCGCGGCGCGCGAGCGTCGCAGCAGTGCGCACGTCATGGCGGCGACTCCGCGCGACAGCCGACGCGGCGTCGCTCCCCGGCGTCGCGCGCGTCTACACCCCCCGCACGCTCGCTCGCGCCCCCGCTTCGGATTGGAACGCCGAGCTGTGGCGTCACATGATCCCGCCGGAGTACGGCTGGCTCTTCTGCGCGGTCACCTCCCCGGGCTATGTTTGGTCCGCCGGCGGGTGCTGGACCACCACCGTTTCTCCGAGGCCCATCCATGAGCAGACTGTCGCGCTTCCTGTCGTGCGGTACCGCCTTCGCCCTCCTCGGCGCTTCGGCCGCAGCCGCGCAGTCCTATCACGTGACGAAGACCGTCACGCTCGGCGGCGATGGCGGATGGGATTACGTGGCGCTCGACAGTGTCGGCCACCGTCTGTTCATCGCGCGGCAGAACCGCGTGATGGTCGTCGATCCCGAGAACGGCCGGGTGCAGGCCGAGATCCCGGGTCTCCAGCGTGCTCACGGCGTGGCCTTCGCGTACGAGGCCGGCCACGGTTTCGCGACGTCGGGGCCTGATAGCGCCGTCACGATGTTCGATTTGAAGACACTCCAGGTGCTGGGCCACACCACGGCTGCCCCCGACGCGGATGCCGTGCTGTACGACCCGGCGTCGAAGCGCGTGTTCACGTTCAATGGGGACGCACACACGTCCAGCGCGATCGACGCGGTGTCGGGGGCGCGCGTCGGCACGATCGATCTCGGCGGCGGCCCGGAGTTCGCCGTGTCGGCCGGTGACGGGAAGTTGTACGTCAACCTGGAGGATAAGAGCGAGATCGTCGAGGTCGATGCGGCGAGCTTGCGCGTCACCCGCCGCTGGTCGCTCGCGCCGTGCGAGGCCCCGACCGGCCTCGCCATCGACCGAGCGCACCACCGTCTGTTCAGTGGCTGCCACAGCAAAGTGATGGCGATCTCCGACGCAACGGCCGGGAAGCTGATCACCACGGTGCCGATCGGCGCCGGCGTCGACGCCGCGGCCTTCGACCCCGGTACCCAGCTCGCCTTCGCCTCGAACGGGGACGGGACGTTGACCGTGGTGCACGAAGACACACCGGACAAGTTCCACGTCGTGGCCGACGTGCCGACCCGCCGCGGCGCGCGCACGATGGCGCTCGATCTGACCACGCATCGCGTGTACCTGGTTACCGCCGACTTCGGCCCGGCGCCAGCGCCCACTGCGGAGCAACCACGTCCGCGTCCCTCGATCGTCCCGGGCACGTTTTCGCTCCTGGTGGCCCAGCCCTGAAGCGATCGTCGATGCGTGCTGCGCGCGGGCCACGCGCGCGCTCTACGATCTAGGGTCGATTGTGAGGGGGCCGCTCGGCCCCCATCTTCCACGTACCGGCCCACAAGGCACGGGCATGGTTGGACGCGGGCAGCACCATAGGGTGGAACGGCGGGTCTTGCCGCCTCGCCGCAGTGACGGCGAGCGGCGCCTCGGCGAGCGTCGCCTGGACGTTATCTCGCTCGACGAGGAGCGGCGCGATCAGGCCGAGCGACGCCTGGCCACGGATCGCCGCCAGCCCATCGGCCGGCGCCAGGGTGAGGCGCGCAGCGAGAGGGTCGTCGTGCTCGTGGTCAGCGACCAGGAGGACGAAGCACGGCGCATTCGGGACTTGCTGCACGGCGCCGATCCGGATCGATTCGCCGTGGCCGCCACAACGCCGCAGGCGTCGCTCGCCCGTCTGGCGCGCGGCGGAGTCGACGTCGTGCTCCTCGCCATGTCGCTCTCCGCCCGCCGCGGGTTCGCGACGTTCACCGAGCTGCGTGTCCTGGCGCCCGCCGTCCCGTTCCTCTTCATCTCGGATGCGGAAGATCAGCGCAACGGCCTCGAAGCCGTGCGCGCCGGGGCGCAGGACTTCCTCGTGAAGAGTGAGGCCGACGGTCCGGTCCTCGCCCGCGCCCTGCGGCTCGCGATCGAGCGGAACCGGCTCCACGCCGCGCTCCTGGACCTCGCCCTGGTGGACGACTTGACGGGTTTGTACAACCGGCGCGGCTTCCTGACGCTCGCGACCCGGGATCTCCGCCTCGCGCGCCGCGGCAACGAGACGCTGCTTGTGGCGTTCGCCGATCTCGACGATCTGAAGGGCGTGAACGACACAGCGGGCCACGCGGTGGGTGATCGCGCGCTGCGCGACACCGCCGCGCTCTTGCGGCAGACGTTCCGCGATTCGGACCTGGTGGCGCGGATCGGCGGTGATGAATACGCGGTGCTGGTGCGCCACGCGGGGCCCGAGAGCGCCGGCGTGCTCGCCGAGCGACTGAAGCGGCAGGTGCGCGAATTCAACCGCCGAGCGGCGCGACCCTATCAACTCTCCGTCAGCCTCGGCTTCGCGACCCACAAGGCGAGCACTCTGGGCTCCGTCGCGGGTCTGCTCGACCGCGCCGACCGGGCGCTTTACCGAGACAAGCGACGCAAGCGCAACGCAAGCTGATGGCCGACCCCCACCGGGCCCTGCGGGACCATGTCGTCGACCTGCTCAAGGGAGGTCACGCCCATGTGACTCTCAAGGACGCGCTCGCCGACTTGCCGCCCAAGCTGCGAGGCGCGAAGCCTCCCGGCCAGCCGTTCACCCCTTGGCGCCTGCTCGAGCACATCCGCATATCGCAGGGGGACATCGTCGAGTTCACGAAGAGCGCGAAGCACGTTTCACCGGAGTGGCCGTCGGGATACTGGCCCGCCAGCGACGCGCCGCCCGACGCTGCTGCGTGGGACGAGAGCGTTGCCCAAGTGGAGCGGGACCGCCGGGCCATGGAGCGACTCGTGCGCGACGCCGACACTGACCTCTTCGGCCGCATCCCCCATGGCACCGGACAAACGGTGCTGCGCGAAGCGCTGGTGCTCGCCGACCACAACGCCTATCACCTGGGACAGCTCGTGCTGCTGCGGCGCTTGCTCGGAGCCTGGAAGGGGGACTAGGATGAGGTCAGGCCTTGCTGGATCCAACTCGGCCGGCCCGATGCCCACGACTTTCACCCGCGTATCGAGCCCCGTTGGCGAGCTCGTCCTCGCCGCCTCGGGCGCCGCCCTCACGGGGGTCTACTTCGACTCGTCCCGCCATGGGCCGCCCCCCACGGAGGGGGCCGGATGGGTGGAGGACGACGGCCGTGGCCTGGCGGGCGAAGTACTGGACCGGGCCGGACAGCAGCTGGGCGAGTACTTCGCTGGGACCCGCACGACGTTCGACATCCCGCTGGACGCGCCCGGCACGGCGTTTCAACGGCGCGTGTGGGATGCCCTGCGCGCCATTCCGTACGGCACGACGCTGAGCTACGGCCTGCTGGCGCGCCGCTTGGGCGACGTCCGAGCGACCCGAGCCGTGGGTGCCGCCAATGGGAAGAACCCGATCCCCATCATCGTCCCCTGTCATCGTGTCGTCGGAGCGAACGGAGCGCTGACGGGCTTCGGTGGGGGGCTCGACCGCAAGCGCTGGCTGCTCGAGCACGAAGGGGCGCTGATGATGCTCGGGGGTTAGCGCGGCTGGAATCCTGCCGCGCGCGCCATCGGCGCCTTTCAAGGGGATAGCTTTCCTTCATGGAGCCCGTGCGGGATGCTCTCTCGACCGCCCTCGGCGATCGCTACACCATCGACCGCGTGTTGGGCCGCGGCGGCATGGCGACCGTGTACGTGGCCGAGGACCGCCGGCACAACCGCCAGGTCGCGATCAAGGTGCTGCGGCCGGACGTGGCGGCCGCGATCGGCGCCGAGCGGTTCCTGCGGGAGATCACGATCGCGGCACGGCTCACCCACCCCCACGTGCTTCCCCTCATCGACTCCGGCCAGGCCGGGGGCTCGCTGTACTACGTGATGCCCTACGTCCGGGGGGAAACGCTGCGACAGCGCCTGGTGCGCGAGCCGCGGCTCCCGGTCAAGGACGCCCTCGCCATCGCGCGGGAGCTGGGTGCGGGGCTCGACTACGCGCACCGCGAGGGGTTCGTCCACCGGGACGTGAAGCCCGAGAACGTGCTCCTCGCCGACGGGCACGCGGTGCTCGCCGACTTCGGCATCGCGCGCGCCATCTGTCAGGCGGGCGGAGAGCACGTCACCGAGGTCGGGCTCGCCATCGGGACGCCCGAGTACATGAGCCCCGAGCAGGCGGCGGGCGATCGGGAGCTGGACGGGCGGTGCGACGTCTACGCGCTCGCCTGCGTCGTCTACGAGATGTTGGCGGGTCAGCCGCCGTTTTCCGGAGAGAGCGCCCGCGCCATCGTCGCGAAGCACCTGAGCGAGCCGCCCCGGCCGCTCCGCGCCCGCCGCCCCGACGCGCCCGCGGCGGTCGAGCGGGCGCTAGCGCGCGCGCTCGCGAAGGCGCCGGAGGACCGGTTCGCAAGCGTGGCCGATTTCACGGCGGCCCTGGAAGAGACGGGGGCCGTACCGTCGCTCGTCGGCAGGACGCGCTCCATCGCGGTACTGCCGTTCGTGAATGCCAGCGCCGATCCCGAGAACGAATACCTGAGCGACGGCATCAGCGACGAATTGATCAACGCCCTCACCAAGGTCGAGGGCCTGCGCATCGCCTCTCGCACCTCTGCGTTCGCCCTGAAGGGAAAGCCTCAGGACATCCGCGCGATCGGCGCGTTGCTCGGCGTCTCCGCCGTGCTGGCGGGGACGGTGCGGAAGTCCGGGCCCCGCCTGCGCATCACCGCCCAGCTGGCCGCCGCCGACGACGGGCGCACGCTCTGGTCCGAGCGCTACGATCGCGCGCTGGACGATGTGTTCACGATCCAGGACGAGATCGCCCGGACCATCGTCAGCACGCTGCGCACCACCTTCCTGGCCGACATCGCCGACCCGACGCCGCAGCGCTACACGCACAACCTCGAGGCGTATTCACTGTACTTGAAGGGCCGCTATTGTTGGAACAAGCGCAGCCAGGAGGGCGTGCTCGAGTCGATTTCCTTCTTCAAGCAGGCGATCGACCACGATCCCGACTACGCGCTGGCATACTCCGGCCTCTCGGACGCGTACGCGCTCCAGGTGGACTACCGCAGCGTGCCGGTCACCGAGGGGTACCGGCTGGCGCGCGAATACGCACTCAAGGCGCTGGCTCTGGATGAGAGCTTGCCCGAGGCCCACACGTCGCTCGCCTGGGTGCTGCACGTGTACGACTGGGATTGGCCGGGAGCGATGCGCCAGTACACCCGAGCGCTCGAGCTGAACCCGGGCTTTGCCACGGCGCACCACTGGTATTCGTTCGTCCTCCTCGTGAACGGGCAGGCGGAGCAGGCGATGACCGAAGCGCTGACGGCACTCGAGCTCGACCCGTCGTCGCTCTCCGTCCGGCGCGGCGTGGGCTGGCTGAGTTACTACACACGCCGCTACGACCAGGCGCTGTACCATCTGCGCCGCGCCGTCGCGATGAACCCTACGTCGGAAGACACCTATCGGATCCTGGGCCTGGTGCTGACGCAACAGGGCGCCTACGCCGAGGCGGAGCACGCGTTCCGCGAGGCGATTACCCTCTCACCCGACCTGTCGTACGCGACCGCGGGCGTGGCCTACGTGCTGGCCCTGAGCGGGCGGCGTCGCGAGGCGGAGGCCATCGTCGCCGAGCTCGAAGCCCGCGCGCGCGAGCGCTACGTGACACCGGTCGCGTTCTGTATTGCGCATCTCGGCTTGAAGAACCTGGACCAGGTGTTCCACTGGCTCGACCGCGCATACGAAGACCGGCGGGGCTGGCTCACGTACATGAAAGTCGACCCGATCTTCGACGCCGTGCGGGATGAGCCGCGCTACACCGCGTTTCTGAAACGGATGAACCTGTGATGGAATTCAATGTCGGCGAAGGCATGGCAGTCCTTACCCGCACGCCCGCCACGCTGCGAGAGCTGCTCGCCGGGCTCCCCTCTCCTTGGACCAGCGCCAACGAGGGTCCCGACACCTGGAGCCCGCAGGATGTGGTCGGCCACCTGATTCACGGCGAAGAAACCGACTGGATCCCGCGGGCGAAGATCATCCT
>Ga0137415_10006438_pt1 | contig 11638 bp, 14 predicted proteins | sample CZODoug3_1_1_16f_FD_183082 | JGI IMG/M metagenome (GOLD analysis project Ga0137415, IMG submission 183082) | Vadose zone soil fungal communities from Angelo Coast Range Reserve, California, USA - CZODoug3_1_1_16fungal (Hybrid Assembly) | ecosystem: Environmental > Terrestrial > Soil > Vadose...
TCTGCCGCGCGATGCCGAGCGGGGCGGGGAGTCAACGCGTGCCGCTGAATGCAAGGCAAACCGGTATGCGCACTTCGCTGTGACCAGAAATCACAGCCAGCAGCTTTAGCTTACGTTACGGTCCATGCTTGTCAACATGGAGGACACTAAGTGTGCGCAAAGTACTCAATCGATTCGTTAGACGGGGCCTGATTTGAGTGTCCTACCCTTTGGAAAATCATCCACTCGTTTGACATGCCAAGAACTACTACGAATCCGTTTACCAAGATTTCACGCCGTGAGACAGAATTACATGTTCTAGGACTCTTGCTAATTATTCGCTGAACATGGACTGATGTTGCCCCGCAAGTGACTCATTCCCGGCCACTAAGCGCTCACAGTGCCTCCCCTGCGAATTCAGTTTGGCATTGCACATGCACTACAGACACTGACATGAATATGAGCGAAAACATTTCGAACGATGTAGCTGGAATACAGCCAGTCAATGCAAGCCGAACCGGCGAATTCGTGGGTCAACTGCTCCGAATCTTCGCCGTCCTCGGTGTGGTCTCACTTCTGGCGCTATCTGCCGCACTCGCCTTCATGCTGGGAGTCGGCCACTGGCTGGTGAAAGAAGATTCCCTGCAAAAGGCCAACGCCATCGCAGTGCTCAGCGGCAATTTCCCTGCTCGCGCACTGGAAGCCGCCTCGCTTTATCGCAGTGGCTATGCCCGGGAAATCTGGTTGACGCATCCCGGCCCGGAATCGGAAGTTCTTGCGGAAATGGGCATACATTATCCGAGCGAAGCAGATTTCAATTATCAGGTTCTCCGCCGCCAGGGCGTCCCCGCAAAAGCGATCCACGTCCTCGACGCCCCGGTCATCAACACCTGTGATGAATTGGACGTCATCAGCAGCGCGCTTCAGCAGAAGAACAGTGCCTCCTCGGTGATTGTGGTAACCAACAAGGCCCATACGCGGCGCGTTCACGAACTGTGGGACAGGTTCGACTCCGCTCGCGGAAAAATCATCGTCCACGGCATTGCAAACGACGACTTCCAGCCTTCGGCTTGGTGGACACGCTCCGAAGATACCCATCAGGTTATCCACGAAATTCTTGGCATGATCAATGTGTGGGTAGGACTCCCGATGCAATCTGCTCTGCGCCCATCCGCGGCGCTTGCTCAGAACGTCCTCCAGCAGTCACCGAAGATCGTTCCTCTCGACGCGCAAAAATTAACTTCCGAAAGCTCGGATAGCGACGATTAGCCCGATCTTAATCGCTGTTCCCTGCCGCCGCCATCGAAGCCTTTGGCGTCTTCGAAGCCAGAATGCTCAGCCGGTGTATTTCCGGTTCTCTCGCAAAGAGATCGGGTGCCTTCGCGGCAAGCGCCTTGGCAATCTCACCCGTCAGGTGCGCCACCCGCCCTCTTTCGTCCGGAAACGTATCGAAAATTCCAAACTTCGACGGACCAATTCTTACCGCATACCAGCTGGTCGTCTCCGGTTCCCTTTCGGCGATGGATTGGGCTGACTTCAAGAACGCCTCAACCTCATCTTCCTTTCCCGGTTTACTTTCCACAACTGCCCAGATTGCTACGTGATCCATGATCGGTCACTCCTTGTTTATGAAGTTAGATTTAGGGCTATGGGATAAAGGTTGGCTCGCTCCAGTTCTTTTACGATCCGAGATAAGAAACATGTACATAAACACCTGTGTGTACGTTGTAAAGCATGTACCAGCCGAGATGGTCGGGGTCTTCATACACCACGAAATCGTCGCCGCAATCCCAGCACCAATCCGCACACATGGGCCAGTCCCAATCCGCTACTTGGAAGTAGAAGCCGCCCGGGAACCAGAAGCGGTGATGGTCGCGGTCGATGCGTTCGATGTGGTAGCGGTACGACGGGCCGAAATGTTCGAAGCGCCCGTGCTCAAACGGATGGTCAAGGTGAAAACGCTTGTCGTCAGGGCGATCGTGCCCATACCAATGGTCGTGGCTGACGTGCTGGGTTTCGTTGATTTTCCCGTTTACGTGACGTTCCGCCTCGGGTTCTCCCTGCGGCGCCTCCCGATGCCCCGGTGGCGGTGGGATCCTCCCCTGGTTGGCTCTTGGCGCGTCATTGCGCACCTGCGAATGTTGCGGTTCAGGCCGTTGCCCTTCGGGGTGTCCACCTTCCGGATGCTGCGCGTAAACACCCGTTGGGCTGAATACCAGGCCTGCGCCCAACAGCAGCAGCGATTGACCTCTCATCCTTGCCACCTTACCGAAACCCCTTCAGATAGATGCAGGCCAACACACGAAGTTGTTCGGATTGTATCCATGCTTTCCAGGAACTTCATCGGGGATTTCCTTGATTTATGACTCGGGTGATTCCTGTAGCTGAGCAGGCAAGACAAGCACATAGCGTTCCGAAGCGGAACGGAGTACTTAAATAGCTAAATAATCGAAATCCCTAGCCGATAACATCCAACTTATTTGCATGTGATTCCAAACAAGAACGCCAATCCCGACAAGAAACCCAGCAGCGTGCGTACACCGTGCAGGTAGTTCCACTTCTGAAGCATCGATCGCGTTACCGGACCGGCATCCTCTACATGAGTGGCCAGGAGTCGCTTGTTAATCGGCAACATCCCAAAGAGAGTCCACGGCCAATTTGCAAACAGAAGAAGCGCCCCGTCGAGGAATGCCGCTTTACCCGTGATGTGCCAGGCCCACGTCCCCAGCAGAAAACCAAGGAGCGCCAAGGTAGCCTGCATGGCAAATCCCCGCCGGTACGCCAACTTCCACTCGGCAAGCAGGGCTCGATCGTCAAGAGCAAGGCGGGCCGGTTGCTCGGCGAAGTTGATATAGAACGCCGCTCCGGTAAAGACACCCGCCACGAACAAGGCGATACAAGCCGCAATCAAGAATTCATCTCCTAGTGCTTCGGAAAATTCGGATCTGCTTTCACTTCCAATATCTGCGCCGTGTGCCGCCGCATGTGGGCGGAGGTCAGCAATATCCACTGATAGGTATCCAGCGTTTTAAACACGGGATGGTCCATAAAATGGTCGCGCAGGTCCTCTTGCGTTCCATGGATGAATTCAATGGTGCGCGCCCGATTCTCCAGCACATTTTTCGTGATCTCTCCGGACGTAGCCCATCGGCGCGTCGGCTGGATGGCCTCGGGTGCCTTGAACTTGGTGCTTCGGTCCGCCGCCGCAGTCATCAGCGCAGTATCTTTCCCCTGCACGAGTGCGCGCTTCTCCGGCTCGGCTGGACCTTTCAACGCCTTCTCAGTAATCAGGTTTAGAACCAAAGTTTCCGTTACGCCGATGTGCTCGGCGCATTCGGCAATCGACCAGCGGTCCGGAGCGGGCTTGAAGTTCCACTGACCCTCCGAAAGCCCATTGGTGGCCTCGAGAAACGCTTTCTGCGAACTCTCAAGTTCCGCTACAGCATGTTCCCGCTCCGCCGGCGAAAGCGTTTGATCAGCCATCGAGGCTAGCAGCATTGCAATAACAAGTAACATGATTTTCATGACTTCATCCTTTCAGTTTTGATTTGATTGTCACTGCTCTCACTACGATTCCTTCCCCAGTGCCGCTTCCACGTACAGAGCCAGAATCGCCGGCCACCCACCCGGTGCACCGACCTGTTCCCGCATCTTCGTCCATCCCTCGCCGTGCTTTTCCAGCCGCCGGTGCTCGAATTCAACCCGCGTCGACTCTGGTCCTTCGGCCAAAAATTCCAGTGCGACTTCGCTCGCCCGCGCCATATCCCCGCTGAAGCTCCAATCTGGCTGTAGGTGCCAGGAAAGTACCACCCTCTTCGGTGGCTCCCAGGCCAGCACGCTCCCCCAAACGCATTCCGCACCCTCCACATTGATCTCGTACCACCGTCCTCCGACGCGTGGCTCGATCAGTATGTCTTTGAACGGCGTGCCACCGACGTGATGCGTTGCAGGCCACCATCTCCCCATGCGCTCGGTGAACACTTTGAACGCCTTCTCAATGGGAACGTTTACGTGAATCGTTCTTCTTACTGTGGCGGACGGTGCTGCTTCGGGAGCCATTGGTCTTCTCCTTTTGATGTTCTTCTTCAGCGAACTTTTTGAACGCGGAAAGTGCCTGGTCCCACAATTGAGCAAAGTGATCGCGGAGCATCGCGACGCCTTCGGGATTCAATTCATAGATCCGGCGCGTGCCTTCTCTGCGGTCACGCACAAGGCGCGCATCTTTCAGGACACGCAGGTGTTGCGAAACGGCCGGGCGCGAGACTGGCAAGCCTGCCGCAAGCTGGTTCACTGCCTGCGGATGGTCGCCCAGCATCTCGAAGATGGCCAACCGGGTGGGGTCACCCAGCGCTGTCAGTCCGTTTTGTATGTAAGCATCCACTTACGGTAAGCTACAGCTTACGAATGTTCCTGTCAAGACCTTTTTCCGCCCCGTCACCCCCCTTGCCCACGGCCCGTTCGTCTGCTCCCCTTCCTTGCTCCCTTTCCACGCCTTCGGTAGACTTGCCCTGCCACACTCTTGCTCCTTAGGGGGGAGCGGGTCTCATGCCCGGATTCTTGCAACGCTTCATGCCGCGCGATGGGGATTTCTTCGTCCTCTTCCGCAAACAAGCCGAAAACATCGTCAGCGGCGCCAATGCTTTTACCAGCATGTTGGAGCACTACACTGGCGTCCCCGAGCAGGTCCAGCGAGTGAAGGCCATCGAGCACCAGGGTGACGAAATCACCCACCAGATTTTCCGCAAACTCAATCAGACCTTCATCACCCCCTTCGACCGCGAGGACATGCACGAACTCTGCGGCACCATGGACGACGTGATCGATCTGATCGACGCCGCCGCCAGCCGCTTCGTCCTCTATCGCATCGACCGCGTGCGTGCCGGCACGATCGATCTCACCAAGGTGCTCGCTGCCGCCACCGTCGAGCTTTCCTGCGCCGTCCACGCCATGGAATCTCCCGACAAGGCCCTGCAGCACGTCATCGAAATCAATCGCCTGGAGAATGAAAGCGACCGGATCTGCCGCACCTTGATCGCCCAGCTCTTTGAGGAAGAAAAAGATCCCGTTCAAATCATCAAGTGGAAAGAGATTTTTGAAGTGATTGAAACCGCCGTTGACAAGTGTGAAGACGTCTCGAATGTGATCGAGAGCGTCATCCTGAAGAACGCCTGATCCCCGTGAACCGATTCGCCCTCGTATTGATAACCGTCTTTCTGACTCTGGCCTTTGAATTCTCGAATGGCTGGCATGACGCCGCCAATTCCATCGCCACCGTCGTCTCCACGCGCGTGCTCACGCCCTTCCGCGCCGTGCTCTGGGCGGCTTTCTGGAATTTCATCGCGGCTTTCGTCTTCGGCACAGCGGTCGCTAAAACCATCGGCAGCGGCATGGTTCACATTCAGATGGTGAACGAAAAAGTTCTGCTCGCCGGCCTGCTCGGCGCCATTTCCTGGAATTTGATTACACTGACCCTCGGCTTGCCCTCCAGTTCGTCGCACGCGCTGATGGGCGGCTACGGCGGCGCAGCCGTCGCTCACGCGGGATTCAAGGCGCTGATCCTCGCCGGGTGGACCAAGCCGGTCCTTTTCATTTTTCTCTCGCCCGTAATCGGCATGCTCCTCGCCATTTTGATCACGCTTCTTACAAGCTGGATCGTACGCCGCCAGCGCCCCTACAAAGTGGACCAATGGTTCCGCCGCCTCCAGCTTTTCTCCGCCGCTCTCTTCAGCCTCGGCCATGGCACCAACGATTCGCAAAAGGGCATGGGCATTATCACCACTGTCCTCGTCGCGGGTGGCCTGCTCAAGAATTTCTCGGTTCCCTTCTGGGTCATCATCTGCTGCCACCTGGCGATGGCTGGAGGCACAATGGCCGGCGGCTGGCGCATCATCAAAACCATGGGCCAGCGCATCACGAAGCTGACGCCATTTGGAGGGTTTGCGGCCGAAACCGCTGGCGGCATCACCATAGTTGCCAACGCCGTCTTCGGCATTCCGGTCAGCACCACCCACACCATCACCGGCGCAATTGTGGGAGTCGGGGCATCACGTCGCCTCACGGCCGTCCGCTGGGGCATCACGCGGCACATCCTCGGCGCATGGATCCTGACGATCCCGGGTGCCGCGCTGCTCGGTGCAGGCCTCTACCATTTCCTCGTACCCTTGCTCAGGTAACTTCTTTCCGATTTGCTCTATCCGGCCGCGCTTCTTCCGGCTTGGTTGTGCACACCGGTGGCGGAAAGCTCTTTGCGAACAAGTGGCGCCACGCGTGTCCCCAGAATCTCGATCGACCGCAGCATCTTTTTGTGGGGCAGCGTCGCGACTCCCATCTGAAAGGTCAGTCGAGAAATGCCGCCGAGAACTTCATTCACATACAGGATTTTTTCCGCAACCGTTTCGGCATCGCCAATCAGGAAAGCCCCCGTGGGTCCGCGCAGTGCGTCAAATTGCGATCGGGTTGCTGGCCGCCAGCCGCGTTCTTTGCCAATCTCCGTGAACGTGTGTGCGTATCCTGGGAAAAAGTCGTCCGCGGCTTGTTCCGTCGAATCCCCCAGAAACCCAACCATGTGGAGGCCAACAGTGAGCTGTTCGGGTGAGTGGCCCGTGCGGCGCCCCGATTCGCGATACAGGTCGATCAGCGGGCGGAATCTCTCCGGCTCTCCCCCAATGATAGCGACCATCAGCGGCAGCCCAAGAATTCCCGCGCGAACGAAAGAGGTTGGTGTGCCGCCAACGCCAACCCAGATCGGCAGGGGATCCTGCACGGGCCGCGGATAAATAGCTTGGCCAGTCAACTCAGCGCGGTGCTTCCCCGACCAATGAACCTGCGTGGTCGCTCGAATCTTGAGGAGTAGCTCCAGTTTCTCCGCAAAAAGCGAATCATAATCTTCCAGTCGCAAGCCGAAAAGCGGGTAAGACTCAACGAACGAGCCGCGGCCCGCGACAATCTCCGCTCGGCCCTGCGAGATAAGGTCCAGTGTCGCAAACTCCTGAAACACCCGTACGGGGTCTGCCGCGCTCAAGACAGTGACCGCGCTTGTAAGCCGTATTTTCTTGGTCCGTGTCGCGGCCGCCGCAAGAATCACGGCAGGAGCCGAATCGAGAAACTCCTGCCGGTGATGCTCGCCAACGCCGAAGACGTCTAGTCCGACAAGATCAGCAAGTTCAATCTCTTCGAGAAGGTTCTGCATCCGCTCAACCGGCTTTAGCGAAAGCCCGCTGGCGGGGTCGGAAATTGAGGCCGCAAAGCTATCAACGCCAATTTGCATAATACTGACTCCTTTTGATCGGAATGAATCCGCCGCTCAGGTCAACGCCCAGACACGACTCCCTAAGCGGCGGCGCGCCACTTCACGCGAGCATAAGTTGTAGGTGTTTTGGGGTTACTCCCCGCGTTGCACGAATATTCCCGCAAGGTGTTGCTTATTGCGGATGGCCAGGAACGCCCAAAGGATCGCCACCACGATCGCCATTGGCAAGCCCGGCGCCCCCATCAATGCGTGAGTGGCAAGGATATTCACGATCACGGGACCGATTAGCACCAGTGCCAATGGCACGAATCGATTCAACAGGAACAATGCGCCACAGATCACCTGAACGCCAAAGATAACCACCCAGTAGCCCGAAGCAAAAATGGCGGCAACGAACTGTCCCGCAATACCCGTGGGCATTGGCGCCTTGATGAAGTGCAGGAACCCGTTCAGACCGAACACCAAAAAGACCAGGCCCAACAGCAAGCGTGCAACTAATGATGCGATTTTCATGTAGTTCTCCGTTTGCGAGGATTTTGATGCTCAGAAACTTGCGTGCGAATGAACCTTTTCAAGCGACGGCGCCAGGAATGTCTGCGGATCAATCTGGCCGCTCATCAATTGGGCCGTCCCTTCCGCGGCGATGATGGTAACATCCGTAACCCCGAGGAAGCCAAACACCGCCCGCAGATAAGGAGTCACAAAATTCAGCGATTCCATCGCCGTCCCTTGCTCATAGACTCCGCCGCTCGCGATCAATAGAGTTGCCTTCTTGCCGATCAGCAACCCTTTCGGGCCGTCTGCTCCATACGAAAAAGTCTTGCCCGCGCGCGCCACCTGGTCGATCCAAAGCTTCAATGTGGAGGGTATGCTGAAATTGTGCATGGGAACTCCGAAGACGTACTCATCGGCCCGTTGCAGTTCGGCGATCAGCGCGTCAGACACGGCCAGCGCCTCCCGCTGTTCCTGGCTGCGGGCATCCTCGGGAGTATACGCCGCTCCGACCCAAATGCCATTCACGGGCCGAAGCTCCGTCTTGGTCAGGTCGCGCGAGATCACCTCGCCGCCGGGATGAGCCTTTCTCCAGGATGCGGCGAACTGCGCCGTCAATTTTCGCGATATCGAGTGGTCGCCCATTGGGCTGGAATCAATCTTAAGCAAGGTAGCCATAGTGGAATCTCCTTAACAGTCAGATGCCGTATACACAACATCTGTTGCATACAATAGCGCAACACCTGTCTGTTAGTCAACACCTGGCTTAATCTGTTATACTGGAGTCCTAAGGAGGCTAGGAGGAGGATGCTTCACCAAGACTGTGAACGACTCGATCCGCGCATTCGTAGGACCCGCCAGCTCTTGCAGGATGCCCTCAAACGCCTCCTGGAAGAGAAAGAGTTCGACAAGATCACCATCCAGGACATCACCGAAGCCGCTACCTTGAACCGGGCGACCTTCTATGCCCACTACCCCGACAAATTCGCGCTTCTCGAAGAGCTCATTCGCGTCAGCTTCCTGCAACTCCTCGATTGTAGAAAAATCCGCTTTGACGGCTCTTGCGCCACTGCCTTTCACCCCGTCATCCTCGCCGTCTGCGACTATCTAGCCGAACTGCAAAAGTCCAACTCCGCCAAACAGCGCCAGTTCGAAGCCTTCGTTGAGGGAACTGTAATCGACCAGATTCGCGTCATCTTGATGGAAGGCTTCCAGAAGCACCCTGTGGAACGGAACATTCCGCCCGAGATGATCGCGGCCACGGCAAGCTGGGCAATTTACGGCGCCGCAAAGCAGTGGGTCAATACGCCGGACCGTATCCCCGCCGAGGGATTCGTCGCCACCGCGGCAAATCTGGTACAGCCCATCATCATGGCGGGTGTAGTATCCGTCGCAAATTCCTGACTCTGGATGGCCCTGTTGTGCTCTGTGGTAGCGGCGTAGGCACTGGCTACCTCGATAACCGCTTAGTGGCCTTTGCAAAGGCCTTCTTGACCGCTGCACACGCGTTGCTTAGTATCACAAAACCATGTCGCATCGCGAGTCGCTGGTCGGTCAGACCCTCTCCCATTACACCATCACCCGCAAAATCGCCAGCGGTGGCATGGGCATCGTCTATGAAGCCGAAGACTCCCGCCTGGGGCGTCGCGTCGCGTTGAAATTCCTTCCGGAGCAAATGGCCCAAGACACCCAGCTCTGCGAACGCTTCCAGCGTGAAGCCCGCGCCGCCTCCGCTCTGAATCATCCGAACATTTGCACCATTCACGCCATCGAGCACATCGACGGGCAGAATTTTCTGGTGATGGAACTCCTCGAAGGGCAAACCCTTGCCCAACTGCTCGGCCGCCTCGCTTTTTCCATGGACAAGCTTCTCCCCATCGCCACGCAAATCGCCGACGCCCTCGAATCCGCTCACGCCAAGGGGATCGTCCACCGCGACATCAAGCCCGCCAACATTTTCATGACCGATCGCGGCCAGGCAAAAATTCTGGACTTCGGTCTGGTGAAGATCGAACTGGACGACTTGCAGGTCGGCGAACAGAATTCCACCAAGATCGAACCGCAGCACCAGCTCACCTCTCCCGGCGCAGCCTTGGGCACAGCTTCCTATATGTCTCCAGAGCAGGCCCGCGGACAACTTGTGGACGCCCGAACGGACCTCTTCTCCCTCGGCTCCGTGCTCTACCAGATGGCAGGCGGTGTGTTGCCTTTTGCCGGTGACACCTCCGCGGTCATCTTCGATGCCATCCTGAATCGCGACCCCGAACCGGTGGACAAGGTCAATCCGGCGCTGCCCGCCGAATTCGGACGCATCATCTCAAAACTGCTGGAGAAAGACCGCACCCTGCGCTGCCAATCCGCCACCGAACTCAAAACCGACCTGAATCGCCTGAAACGCAATCTCGATTCGGGTGTCAAGCGCGCCGCTGAACTCTCCGAATCAAAATCCGGAGTCCCCAAAACCGTCACAAAGTCCGTCGCTGTTCTCTACTTCGAAAACCTCAGCGCCGCAAAAGAAGACGAATACCTCCGCGACGGCATCACCGAAGACATCATCACCGAACTTTCCAAGATTCGCGGCCTGAACACCTTCTCGCGTCCCACGGTGCTCGCTTTCCGCGACAAATCCGCCACTCCCTCCCAGGTCGGAAACCTGCTCCGAGCTGCGTATGTCCTAACCGGCACCCTCCGCCGCGCCGGCAACCGCCTTCGCATCACAACGCAACTGGTGGACTCGCAGACCGAGTTCCCCCTGTGGTCGGAACGCTACGACCGCGAAATGAAAGACGTCTTCGAAGTCCAGGACGAAATCGCGCGCAAAATCGCCGAAGCCCTGCGCGTCACGCTCTCTCAGCAGGAACTCGAAGACCTGGCCACCAAGCCGACCGAGAATCTGCAGGCTTACGACCTTTACCTCCGCGGCAAGCGCTACGCCCGCCGCCAGACTCGCCAGGATCTCGAATTCGCCTTGCAAATGTTCGAAAACGCCGTGGCCCTGGATCCCAGCTTCGCCCTGGCCTACGCCGCCTGCGCCAATGCCTGCGCGATGTTCTATTGCAATTACAGCCGCGACGCCATTTGGGTGGAGCGCGCTCGCAACGCCTCCGGCAAAGCCGTTGCCCTGCGCTGGGATTTGCCGGAAGTAATGGTCAGCCAGGCTTGGGTGCTTTACGCCACCGAACTTCACGACGAAGCTGTGCGCATGGTCGAAAAAGCCATCGAGCGCAAGCGCGACTGCGAAGGCGCCTACTATCTCCTCTGCCGCGCGCTGTTTTCCGCCGGACGTTACCAGGAAGTGGTCGACCTGATGGAAACCGCACTCGAAGTCAGCGGCGAGGATTACAACGTCTACGTTCCCATCGCCAACTCGCTCGGCGCCCTCGGCAAAAAAGACGCTCACCGCAATCTCCTGCTCCGCCGCATCGGCGCCCTCGAGAACCACTTGAAGCAGGTGCCCGAAGACGCCCGCGCCCGCGTCCTGATGGCCACCGATTACGCGGAACTTGGCCGCGTTGATGACGCCATCCGCGAACTGAACATGGCCATCACTCTCCGCGCCAACGAAGCCTCCATCCTTTACAACGCCGCTTGCACCTACGCCATTCTCAAACGCAAACGTGAAGCCCTCGAAACGATCAAAAAAGCCTGGGAAGCCGGCTTCAAAGATTCCGTTTGGGCCCGGCGCGATCCCGACCTCGCTCTCCTTCACGACGATCCCGAATTCCTCCGCCTCTATCCCCTCGCCGCCGATTCCGAACCAACCAACGCCCAAAGCAAAGCCGTCTAGCCCGCAATTTTCTGTAATAACTCTCACTTTGTAGGGGAGGGGCTCGCTTGCCCTGAGTCTTTCCGAAGGGCCCCTCCTTCTTGGGTTACTCCCGCCTTTGTAGCGGCCGCCTTCTGAGGCGGGCGCTTTTG
>Ga0137415_10006439_pt1 | contig 11638 bp, 10 predicted proteins | sample CZODoug3_1_1_16f_FD_183082 | JGI IMG/M metagenome (GOLD analysis project Ga0137415, IMG submission 183082) | Vadose zone soil fungal communities from Angelo Coast Range Reserve, California, USA - CZODoug3_1_1_16fungal (Hybrid Assembly) | ecosystem: Environmental > Terrestrial > Soil > Vadose...
GCTCTGTGTGTCTGCTAGTTTCATTGCCAGAACACGTGGTTTGTAGCCGAAAGATACTGGTCCGCCGCGACTGTTCTGCACTTGCATTACAAGGTTGTCCTGGTTCTGTCTAAACCTCAACACGCTACCGCGCTGGTTCATGATTACAAAAAGTAAGACTCCGCTTGCCGTCTTCATCTGCCCAACCAACGAACTCGCGCCGCCGTCAGTGCGCACTAATGTCCCTGTCTTCGCGATTACGCTTCCTTCCCAGGCAGGTCCGGTAAAGCGCTCTTCCAACGTGCCGGGATCCATGCCTGCAACCGGCATGATGTCGGCGGGTGTGAGTTTGTTCTTCTGAAGTTCGTTCCGCAACCCCCTGAAAATTTTCATCATGGCGCGCGGAGTTACGCGATTAATTCCCAAACCACTCACCGATGAAAGCTGTATCTCGTTTTCTGCAACTCCAACCAGACTGATGATCCGGCGTCTAACTGACTGCGCACCACCGAGTCCATCGCCGATTCGCTCGGCCATGAAATTATTCGAATAGCAGAGAAGTACCTTGAGCACATCTATCAACCTGCTGGAGTTGTGCGTGAGAATCAGTTTGGCTCCCGACGTCGCCGAGCCCACCATGACGTCACCCATGACCGCGACACTCGGAACTGTCTGTAAACTTGATTGGTCACCGAGCGCCATGCGCTCGTACATCCACGCGCGCGTTGCTTCACCAGATCGACGCGACGCGTCCAGAGTGTCATAAAGCAATTCACCGGAGCGGCGTGCAGACGAACTGAAATTCATCGTGAAGCCGGGAGCAACGACCAAGTGGCCGCTAATGCTCCGTACGCCGAGGTTATTTAATAGCCGCGCGATCATTACCGCATGCTCATAATGGAAAGAAGGATCGCGCCCAGTTACATATAGGTTGCCGTTTAACTCGCCAGTAATTTTATTTATTGTGCCGTCAGTCCAGAAGCCGTTCGTGAATCGATACTGTGGGCCAAAGTTGTGGAGCGCTACCAGGGCCAGACCGAGTTTGATCGATGAAGCCGGATTGAAAGCTTGGTCGGCTGCTTGTGCTGATACCGTTTTTCCGTCAACCGTTTCGATAAGCACAGCCTGAAGGCCGTAGACTAATGGCTCCTCAGTGCCTTCAAGTTGTTGGGTGGCGGCGCCGGCTGGTGACGCATCTGCTTTTGGTGATGCAGTCGGCAGTGGAAGCGGCGACTGGCCGGCGCTAACTGCGGTGCCTGACAGCAGCAGAAGCACTGAAAGAAAAATCTTTGCTTGCTGTATCTCTTTATGCATGGCCCTTATTGCTCAACACATGAGCAGAACCTGGCGATAATAACATGCCGCGGGAGAGTAATGGTGGAGAAGAATCTTTCGATGCGTCCTGCGTCCACGAAGATGTCGGTGCTTAGTCTTAAAAATATTTTGCGCTTACGTTCACAAACCTCCGGATCTCAATTGCGTTGACAATAAAAGAAGTGCAAACCTAGAATCGGGGTATTGACAATCGAGTGAGACGAAATCATCAGCCTGTTGTTGCGGCAGACATACGTGCCACGCACGCCGCGCGCAAGAAGGAGATTCGAGCGCGGCTCAACGACTTCCGTGACCTGTGGCGGAACGGCTCAGATGAACGCCTTTGGGAGGAACTCGTCTTCTGCATTTTTACTGCCGGCGCGTCAGCGCGCATGGGACTGAGTGCTGTCGATGCGGTCAGGCCATTGTTGACCCAGGGCGGACAAGGCGAGATGACGCGGGCTTTGCGAAGCGCGGGCGCTCATCGCTTTCCGGTGGAGCGGCCCGGCTATATCGTCATCACGCGCGATTATCTGCGCGAGCATTGCGACATGGCACTGCGGCGAAAACTTGAAAGTTTTCGCGATCCGATCGAGCGCAGAGATTGGTTGGCCCAGGAAAAGCGCATCAAAGGTCTGGGCTACAAAGAATCGAGTCATTTCCTAAGAAATATCGGCATCCGCGGCTATGCGATTCTCGACAAACATGTGATGAGTTGTCTTCAGGATTTGCAAATAGTTGAGACAGCAAAACCGCCCGCCACGCGAACGCGCTATCTGGAAGTCGAAGAAAAGTTGAAACTTTTTGCGCGCGACATCAAGATTGATTTCGACGAACTTGATTTGGTGCTTTGGTCGATGAAGACCGGCAAAGTTCTTAAGTAGCGGCGACCGGCGACCAAACAGTTGTTACTTCCCCTGAGGCGAAAGCCATGAAAGCGGATGGATCAAGGAGTTTAGCCAGATGAAAAACAGGCGATGCAGATTGGCCGCAGAGTTTCTCGCGGCCTTTGTGATTTGTCTGGCCTTTGTTGGACCAGTGTCTGCCGGTGGCGAGCAAAAGGTGCGCGCGCGCGCCGATCGCGCTTTGCGCGATGGTGACTTTGAGAATGCGGAAAAAATGTTTCGCGAGTTGCTTGCTAAAGACGCGCGCGACAAGGACGCACGTTTGGGTTTGAGCTTTGCGTTGTTGAAACAGCGGCATCTGCAAGACGCCTATGATCAGGCCGCAAGAGTGATTCTAGCCGAGCCGCTTTCCAGCCGTGCGCACGCTTTGCTAGGGGCTGCAATCCTGGCTTCCGGTAACTTCCAGAATTCAGTTGAAGAGTTCCGCACCGCGCTCAGTCTTGAGGAAAACGAGTCGTTGGCGATTGCCGGGCTCGCCATGGTGGATTTTTACGAGAACCGCATGGACGCGGCCATCAAAGGGCTGCGACGCGCGGTGAGTTTGGATTCCGATGAACCGGATTACATCTTTAACCTGGGCCAGGCAACCGCGCGCAATGAAAGATATAAAGAGGCCGCGGATGCCTATGAGCGGTTTTTGATCATCGCGCCGAAGACCGATGCCGACCGTCGCGCGCGCATCCGTGGTCTGATCGATTTCCTGCGTTACCTTGGCAACCAGGGTGTGCTGTACTCGCCAAACGGAAACAGGACAAGCATGCCGTTTGAGTCAATTGACGGACGACCGCTGCTAAAAGTGCGCGTCAATGGCAGCAAAGAGTTTCTGCGCTTCGTGCTTGATACCGGCTCAGGGATGTCTGTTATCTCGGAGGAAACAGCAAAGAAGTTGGGGCTGCGTCCGGTCGCGCGTGGCGGTCTGGCGCGCGCCGTCGGTGGCGGAGGAAAATTTGAAATCGTTTACGGTTTTCTTTCGTCGTTGGAATTGGGTGACGTGAAAGTGGCGAGCGTGCCGGTTTATATTCGCCATTTTTATGACAATAGAATTCCTGTAGATGGTTATCTCGGTCTCTCAGTTATCTCCAAGTTTATCGCCTCGGTGGACTATGGTGAAAGAATTTTCACCCTGGAGAAACAATCAGGTTCGGATGATAACGATCAAATACCTGCGGCACTCGCCGGCCCAATTCGAACAGATATAGTCGAAATACCAGTGCGGACAACTTCCAGCGGATTTCTCAGCGGGGAAGTGCGGCTCGAAGGCATCGACAAACCGCTCAACTTCATTGTTGACACCGGCGCCAGCGTCTCCGTCGTTTCGGAAAAACTTGTGACCGATGAAGACCTCAACAGTTATATCGCTCCGGTCCGCATGCGAGTTTACGGCGCGGCTGGAATAGCAGACGACGTAAAGACTGTGCTGTTGCCAAAAGTCATGATTGGCGGTCTGACGCGCGAACAAATCACTGCTGCCATTCTGGATATGGAGCCGGTAAATGAAACGGCGGGCTTTACGCAAAACGGAATTCTAGGCGGAAATTTCCTCGGCCATTATCGTGTTTCGTTTGATTTCCATCGGGCATTGATTAGACTGGAGCCATTGAAAAAGACTGCAAAGACGGGCGACAGTCCTACTGTGCAACCAATGTGACCCGCGTTATGAAGCAAAGTCTCTATCTGGAAACCTCGGTGATCGGAGCTTACCTTGATAATGGCGAGCCGTTTCGGCGCGACTTGACGATTCGCTGGTGGGAACACGAGATGCCTGATTATCGCGCCGTCATCTCACCCCTGGTCACCCGAGAATTAGAGCGCGTAGCAGAACCGCACCGCTCCTCTTATTTGAATTTGATTGCCGATCTCGAACAGGTCGAGCTGGCCGAGGAAGCTTCGATACTGGCCGAAGGTTATATCTCGCGCGGAATTTTTCATCGCAAATATATTGCCGACGCTATGCACGTAGCCATTGCATCGGTTCACAAAATCGATTACTTGTTGACCTGGAACTTTGGTCATTTGGCAAATGTTCGCCGGCAGGCCCGCATTCGCCTCTTTAACACTGCCGCCGGCTTTTATGTTCCCATGATCGTGACGCCGGAGTTTCTCGTTTCCGAAGCTACTGAAACCGGCAAATAAATTTCTGCATGTACCGACGACCAAAATTTCTGGAAGTACTCCATGCGATTCGCGAGGAAATGTCTCGTGAAGTAGACTACGATGTAGATCTTTTCGCAGAGTTAGTACGATCGGGAATCCGACCCCCGCGCGGGCCCGAGCGAATTATTCGCGGCAAGCGGACGCATGTGCCTCCGCAGGATCTGGAAGTTGAGGTTGACGAGAGACCGAGAAAACGCGCTGGCAAGTCTCGATAAGACCGTCAGTGCGACGGTGCTGCTGAGATCCACTTGTTCAATTTATGAACGCAACGTTTGAAACCATCGGGCTGGAAGTGCCAAGCGAGAAGGCTTTTAATTATCTCGCCGAACGCGCCGGCGATCAGGGGGAAGCCACGCAACTGAATCGTCGCGGCGCCGTGCTTCATGGCCGTTGCTGGAAACTGGGCGAAGGCCTGGAAGTTTGGACGGTGCTCTACGAATCCGGCAGCGGCGACGTGTTTTATGCCGATTGCCGTCCCGGTTTTCGCGCTCGCTACATTCAAACAATTACGCCGTGGGCCTTGACCGAATATGATGAAGAAGGCGAGGCCGTGGTCCATGGTTATCGCGAGGGCACCGACTGCGAAGTTTTGTTTGAGCTGCAAAACCTGACTGAGGTTGGTCCTGGCGGCTTTCGTGCGCAGGAGTTGCATGTCGGACTTTGCGGCTTGGCCTATCGCGCGCGCGTGCGTTCTGGTCCAGCGAAAACGCGTTGGTTGCCGTTGGATAAAGCTGCTCCTTCGCGTGCGGCACACGAAAACGATTGGAGTTTGTCTGGTCGCGTGGTCGCCTGCAAGCCGCTGAAGAATCCGCTTTCGGGCAGCGACCTCTACTGGATCAATGTCGATCTCGAGCGCATGAATCTGGAGATTTTGGTTAACCAGCGCTCATTGCGAGGCGACAGCTTAGTGCCGGGCGCAACCCTGGACGCGGAAATCTGGTTGCAGGGCCATGTGCTTGATGAGTTGGCACTGCGTTCTCGTTACGAGGGAGTCGACATTTCATGTTCGCCGGCAGATTTCTGGGGCCGTCTGCGACGCCGAAACTAATGCGTGTTACTCACTAACTACCCTTCAAAAGATCAGCAGTTACCCGACGACTGACTAAATGAAACGTGTCCTTGTTGTAATCCTCATTGTCCTCACGATCGCGATCGGTTCATATTTTTTCAACCAATATTGGATCCATCGTTATGATGCGCTGATTGCGCGGCAGGCCGGCATCTATCGTCTCGATCCCAATTTAGTCTGGAGCATAATTTACGAGGAGACCTATTTCAGTCCCTGGAAACGCGGCAAGGATGGCGAGATCGGGCTGATGCAAATCACGCCCGCGGTTGGTCGCGATTGGGCCACTGAAACCGGCATGAAGGATCTCGAACGGCAGATGGCTGAAAATCCCTCAGCGCAACTTAGCGACCCTGAGCGCAACATCCAGATCGGCTGTTGGTATCTGGAAAAGTTTTATGAGCAGTATCGCGACACGCCGGATGCCGAGGCGCGCATGATCGCGGCTTATAATGCGGGTCCCAGTCGCGCCGCTGAATGGAATAAGGTGCCGGCGGGAGGAAAACCGCTTTCCGGTGAAGAATTCATTAACAACATCGACATTCCATCGACACACGCCTACGTCGTTTCCATTCTCGACCGCTATCGAAAATTGAAAGGGCACCCCCTAAATGTAAATCTGCAAAACTCGGTCTCGCCGGCGCGCTGATTTGCAGCGCCTGCGTTAAACTCCCTGAAGAATTCTCTGGCGCCTCGTGGATCGCAACTAATGACGACACTTTACTGCGCTGAATGGATCGTGCCCGTTTCTTCTGCGCCTTTCCCTGATGGCGGAATTGCCGTCAGCGACGATCGCATTGTCGCCGTCGGCAATCGCCCGGCACTTCTCGAACAGTTTCCGGAAGCAGCAGTCCAGGACTTTGGAGCAGCAGCGATCGTGCCCGGTTTCATCAATAGCCATTCACATCTGGAACTAACGGCGATGCGCGGCTTTCTTGAAAACGAAGAAGGTGACTTCTTCGCGTGGTTGAGAAGGCTAACTGTCGCGCGGCTGGAGCGGATGACCGCAGACGATTTGAATGTGTCGGCGAAGTGGGGAGCCTGCGAGGCTGCGCGGGCAGGTGTCACCTGCGTCGCGGACGCGAGTGACGCAGCGTTTGACAGCATGAATGCGCTGCGCGCCATCGGTCTGCGCGGCGTAGTGTTTCAGGAATCATTTGGCCCGGATCCGCGTTTGGCAGATGAGAACTTTGCGAAGCTGCAGGCAAAAATCGCTCGACTGCGCGAATGCGAGACAGCGCTAGTGAAGTGTGGAGTATCGCCACATGCTCCATACACAGTTTCCGGTCCACAGTTGGAGTTGATTGCGCAGTTTGCGCTCGCTGAAAAATTGCCGTTGATGATGCATGCGGCCGAAACACTGATGGAGGTATCATTTCTGCGCGAAGGCCGCGGACCTTTTGCGGATGGACTGAGAAATCGCGGCATCGAGTGGCAGCCGCCCGGAGTCTCCCCGATTCAATACCTCAAGCAGCACGGCATACTTGCTACGCAGCCGCTATTGGCCCATTGCATCCACGTGGAAGATGCCGACATCGAGACGCTCGCTGAGACACAAACGCGCGTGGCGCATTGTCCCAAGTCAAACTCAAAACTTCGCCATGGCGTCGCGCCGCTGACGAAGTTTTTGGGGCAGGGAATTGTGGTGGGGGTGGGAAGTGACTCAGTAGCAAGCAATAACGTTTGTGATTTGTTTGAGGAAGCTCGTTACGCGCTGCTGCTCGCACGATCGAGTGGTGCGGAGATGAATGGTGCCCCTGATTTATCGGCCCACGATGGGTTGCAACTCGCCACCAGCGGCGGTGCGGTGGCGCTCGGCATGTCTGAACAAGTAGGTGCATTGCGGGAAGGAATGCAGGCGGATTTCGCAATCGTTTCTTTGAATGGCCCACATCAACTTCCGGTTTATGATCCTGTCAGCACCCTGATTTTCAGTTCGAGCGCGCGTGATGTTGTTTTAACGGTTGTAGCGGGAAAAGAAATTTATAAGGATGGACGCGTAACGACCGTGGATGAAGATCGCCTGCGCGCCCGAATGAATGAGATCGGACAGAAATTAGCCGCAGATGAACGCAGATAAACGCGAAGCAGATTTAATAATATGAGCTACCTCTTCTGGGATCGCGGGCGTCCCGCCCGCTTTCGCTGAATGCCACGTTGTCGAATTGACAAGCTCAGCCGAAGCTTGAATGAGCGGGTTGCTTGATGCGGGCGAGACGCCCGCGGTCCCAGTAATTGGAGATCATATCCGCGCGCATCGGCGTTAATCCGCGGCCAAAATATGTTCTAACTGATCGAAGCCGCGATTGCCTCGTCGAAAAGTTCCAGCGCGACGTCGATATTCTCTTTTGTGATAATCAACGGCGGCGACCAGCGGATCGTATTTGCGCCCGCGCCGAGCACGATCAGTCCTCGTTGAAAGCAAGCCATTTCAATGCGATCGCGAAGCTCCGCATCGGGCTTGTTTGAAGTGCGGTCGCTGACGAATTCCACGCCGAGCATCAGTCCCATGCCGCGAACATCACCGATGCAATCGTATTTCTTTTGCAAACGCTCGAGTCCCGCCTTCAAGTAAGCACCAACCTCAGCGCTGTTTTGCACCAGCCCGTTCTGCAACAGCTCAATCGTCTTCAACGCTGCGGCGATGCAAACGGGATTGCCGCCAAACGTAGAAGCATGAGCGCCCGGTTTCCAATCCATCAAGTCGGCCCTCGCGACGCACACTCCGATTGGCAGGCCAGATCCGATTCCCTTCGCAATGCAAACAATGTCGGGCTGAACGTCGTAGTGTTCACAAGCAAACATTTTTCCCGTGCGGCCCATTCCCGATTGCACTTCGTCCACAATCAACAGGATGCCGTGTTCATCACAAATGCGACGCAGCCCTTTTAGAAAAACCTTCGGCGCCGGCACATATCCGCCCTCACCCTGAACTGCCTCGACCACGATCGCGGCAACTTCTTCCGGAGGTGTAGTCGTTTTGAATAGCCGTTCCGTGATCCAATTAAGAGCGCCTTGCCCCGCGCCCCCGTCGCCACAGTCCGCCGGATTGAACGGATTGCGAAACTCATTCGGAAAAGGAACATGAATAACGTCGAGCGCCTGGCGTTTGAATCCCAACCGCTGCGCAGCCCTGGATGAAGTCAGCGAAAGCGAGCCCAACGTTCGGCCGTGAAAACTGTTGAAGAACGCAATGAATTTTTCGCGACCGGTAGCGTGCATCGCAAGTTTCAAAGCAGTCTCGACAGCTTCAGTGCCGCTGTTTGCGAAATGCGTTCGCGTCGGCGATTGAACGGGAACTATCTCATCGAGTTTTTTTGCCAGCGCTGGCATGTGACGATAGTAATAATCGGTCCCGCACATGTGGATCAGTTGTTCGGCCTGCTCCCGAATCGCGCCCACGACCTCGGGATGACAGTGACCAGTCGAGCAAACTGCGACGCCGGCGTTGCAATCGAGAAAAATATTTCCGTCAACATCCTCTACCCAAACACCCTGCCCGCGCTCGGCTACCAGCTTGAACGATGGTCGCGGATATGAAGGGGTAACAAACTGCGCATCTGCGGCAATGATTTCTTTGCCTTTTGGACCAGGCAGTTCGGTTTTGATTTCCGGTCTCTTCGGCGGGGCCATGGTAATAGTAGACATGTGGTTCTCTCCTTTTAGAAAAACGGCGTCACTTAAAGACGATAAGGCGCGTTGACGAAAGTCAAAATCGTCAACGAGTCAGCGACGAGTCACTAAGAAGAAGGCTGCTAGTCCGCGAAGAGGTCGGAGCGGCTGTCGAGGGGACGGTGATCCAAGTTTGTTTTATTACGCATGGCGCAAACCTCGTTGCCTGAGTAGGACAGACATTCCCGTCTGTCATTCTCCCTACTTAATCAGTGGGAACTACTATTTGGCGGGTTGAGATAGTACCACGGCATCAAGGGTCACTTCCACTTCGTTCCCGGCCAGTACGGAGGCTTTTTGGCCCAATTCCGCTGGCATAGGCATTTCGCATTCTGTAAATGATTGGCGGATTGTTTCCCGCGGTGGTGGTTGCGGCCATAACGAGAGGCGGCTTCCGAAACTGTGCTGCAGTACGCGTGAACGGAAATATTGTTCGTGCTCCCATTCCACCTCTGCCATCGTTAGCAAGCAATCGACGAATTGTTCGTGACCCGCGGAGCGTGCGTAACGTGCCGCAGTTTCATATTCGCGAATGTTGCGACTCTCGAGCCGGCCGGCGCCGTACATCGGTGCGAGCCAGCCAGTGAAGTGACATAAGAATCCCAGCACACGTCCGACGATTGCGGCGCGCAGCTCACGAACGCGGCTGGGACTCGTTTGCAACTTGTCGAGCAGCTCATTGACCAACTGGCGATGATGCCATTCTTCATTCTCGATTTCCGCGATACGCTCGCGTTCGGATAAGTCAACAACAGATTTCCAATGGCCGCGATAAGCATAAGCCGCGGCGAGTTCGCCTGAATAGGCGAGCTTCAGAACAGCAACGAGTTTTTCGTGACTATTGCTGCTCACCTTGAACGATTTGTTGGGCGTCGGCTTCAAGACATTTCTCATGCCACATACCCGGGATAGTCTTTCAATTCGTACAACTCGTCGCCACCGTGGTAGAAAATCCTTGTCAACGATGCTCACCACGGAGGCACAGAGAACACAAAGGACGCACAGAATACACTTTCTTGACAGTACCTATCTCGACAGATAAACTCGCGCTCTTTCAAATCCTAGCATTCTTAAATACAAATTGCGCAGGAACATTTCGCTCCAAGCGCGATTGCGCCTGCGTTGATCGAAAGGAACAAACATGGCTGCGCGAAACAAAATAACGGTGGTAGGTGCCGGCAACGTTGGTGCAACTGCCGCACACTGGCTGGCTGCAAAAGAATTGGGCGACGTCGTGCTCGTCGATATCGTCGAAGGAGTGCCGCAGGGCAAGGCGCTTGACCTGGCAGAAGCGGCACCCATTGAAGGATTCGATGTGCGGCTGACAGGTTTGAACAGCTACGACGGCACGGAAAACTCCGATGTGGTCATCATCACTGCGGGACTACCGCGCAAGCCAGGAATGAGCCGCGACGATTTGTTGAAAACGAATGCAGAGATTGTTTCCAAGGTTGTAGATGAAGTCGTGAGCCGCTCGCCTGAATCAATTCTGATCATCGTTTCCAACCCGTTGGATGCAATGTGCCAGGTTGCTTTGCGTCGCTCGGGCTTTCCCAAACACCGCGTGATCGGCATGGCCGGCGTGCTTGATTCTGCGCGCATGCGTTGCTTCCTGGCTGAGGCGCTGGACGTATCTGTAGAAAATGTGACTGCGTTTGTGCTCGGCGGACATGGCGACACGATGGTGCCGTTGCCGCGCTTTTCCACCTGCGCCGGCATTCCTATTCCCGAGTTGTTGTCCAAAGATCAGATCGATGCGATCGTCAAACGGACTGCAAACGGCGGCGCCGAGATTGTCGGTCTATTGAAAACGGGCTCGGCCTATTACGCACCGTCGGCTGCGGCCGTCGAGATGACTGAAGCGATCTTGAAAGACAAGAAAAAGATTCTGCCGTGTGCTGCGTACCTTGAGGGCGAGTATGGCATAAACGGACTTTATGTGGGCGTGCCATGCAAACTCGGCACAAACGGTCTAGAACAGATCATTGAAATCAACCTGACCGCGGAGGAAAGGATTGCGTTACAGAAGAGCGCCGCTGCCGTTCAGGAGTTGGTTAATGTGCTGGGGGTTTAGGATCTTTTAAAGTGCAAACGCAGTTTCGATTACAAAAATCGAAAGAATCTGTTCGATGGACTTAACTTAGGAACACCGGTGATTTCAGGTAGAAAAAGGGATCTCTTCAGTGCCTTGACCCGTTCAAGGCTCTGGTAGTTGCTCTTTAAGATGTGCGAAGGGCGAGACCTCGGACTGACTTGGAGCACTCGCGTGTACTCGGGTCAAAGCGCGACTTCGTGGCCCGCAAAGATCAGCTGTCGGTGGGCTTGAGTAATAACAAGGAGTGACTACCGCCCGCGAACACCAAGACATTTCTTGATTTGGTCCGCAGTTGCACATCAATCAGGACCTGATCCGGGAGTGGGTCGACTCCCTTGCCCACGATCTGTTGATGAATGAGAGCTTGGACAATCCACCCGAGCAGTTATTGGAAAAGTTATCTGGAAGCCATAATGCGTTCCAGTGATATACTCAGGAGGACGCAAGCCGGTT
>Ga0137415_10006441_pt1 | contig 11635 bp, 13 predicted proteins | sample CZODoug3_1_1_16f_FD_183082 | JGI IMG/M metagenome (GOLD analysis project Ga0137415, IMG submission 183082) | Vadose zone soil fungal communities from Angelo Coast Range Reserve, California, USA - CZODoug3_1_1_16fungal (Hybrid Assembly) | ecosystem: Environmental > Terrestrial > Soil > Vadose...
ACACTGCCACTACCGCGAAATATTCCATCATAGATTCTTTTTTCTTCTGAAGATACAAGGTGTAATGGAAATTGTGGGGATTTAGCTTCTAAAACATATTTTGCTGCAAGCTCACCAGTTATTTTTCCCCATACAAGACATTCAGCTGTAGAATTTGCTCCCAATCTATTTGCACCATGTACACTATTACATGCAGCCTCACCTGCAGCCCAGATTCCTTGAATTTCTGTTGCACCATCTATGTTGGTATGAATACCACCCATCATGTAATGAGATACTGGTCTAACATCAATAGGCTCATTGGCAGGATCTATACCTGAAAACTTTAGTGATATTTCTCTAATCGCAGGTAGTTTTTTAATTATTAACTCATTGCCAAGATGCCTGAGATCCAGTTTGAGACATTCTACACCTGTTTCGTGTTTAAAACCGCGGCCTTGATTTATTTCGGTTATCATGGCACGCGATACTACATCTCGTGATGCTAGCTCCAACTTAGTTGGTGCATATTTTTTCATAAATCTATCACCGTCTTTATTGAGAAGATAACCTCCTTCACCTCGTGCACCTTCAGTAATGAGAATCCCAGACGGCAGAATGCCTGTAGGATGGAATTGAACAAATTCCATGTCTTTCAGAGCCATGCCAGCTCGATATGCCATATCGAGACCATCAGGAGTTGAAGAAAGTCCATATGTAGAATAACTATAAAGTCTTCCAGCTCCACCTGTTGCTATAATTAGAGCTTTACCTTTTATTGTGTAAAATGTTCCAGTTGAAAGCTCAATTGCAGTAATACCACAAAACTTTTGCCCGTCATGTATTATTGATGTCGTAAACCATTCATTGTAAAATTCAATGTTGTCAAATTTCTGGCATGTATCATACAAAGTTTGCATTTCATAAAACCCCACTTTATCTTGAGCAAATGTTGCACGTGGAAAGCTATAACCCCCAAAATTTCTTTGACCAATTCTTCCATCTTCCCTTCTTGACCAAGGCATTCCCCAATGTTCAAGCTGGTAAATCTCTGAAGGCATCTCATAGACTAGTTTTTCAATTACATCTTGATCTCCGAGGAAATCACTTCCTTTTACTGTATCGTAAACATGTGCTTCTAAGCTGTCTCCTTCTTCTTGGAAAAGGACTGCAGCTGTTCCACCTTCTGCAGAAACAGAATGTGAACGCATCACTTGTAATTTTGAAATTACTGCGATCTTGATATTTGAGCTAGTTTTTGCAGCTTGAATTGCAGCTCTTAGACCTGCCAAACCAGAACCAACGATCAGCAGATCATGTTCTATCGAATCAACCATGTTTAGACATCTTCCTTTTCAAATTAGATAAATATGTCTTGTGAAGAATTCCTGCAAATTTATTTCGAATAGTTAATATATATCGCTAGTGATATTGCTAGTGATGCTCTCACAATGGATACAACGGGTTGGAAGTGCAGTCCCAAGAGGGTTTTCTAGATATTTCATACTTGAAGTGCTAAAAAAAAATCCAAGTACTGGTAAGGGCATTATTAACAAGGCAATAGCACAAAGCGGAGGGAGATGGAAACCTTCACCAGGTTTAATCTATCCTCTACTTGGCAGACTTTTGGATGAGAATTTAATTGAAGAGACAAAAGATGGAAAATACCAAATAACCAAAAAGGGCAGGCTTGTTGCTGATGATCTTGAAACCCTGAATAAAATCGTAAAAAACCAAATTGATGTTATGTTCAGGATAGGTACTGTAGGCAAATTTGTAGCCATGGACCTTTTAGAGCGCATAACAAGTATAGGAAATTCACTTAGTGCCAATGTATCTAATATGACAAAAGAAGAAACTACAAAGTACAAGAGGTTTCTTGAGTCTGAACTTCAGAAAATGGAAGCGGCAAAAAAAAGACCACGAGGAAAGGATATCAAAATCAGTTAAGCCATAAATAATTGTAAATATCAATATCAACAATTGCAAAATCTAAGAAAATTACTTTTTGATAATTCAAAACCCCTTGTAGTCCCAGGTGTCTATGATGCAATTGGAGCAAAAATTGCTCAAAAGGCTGGTTTTGAGGCTATGTTTCAAACAGGATATGGAACAGCTGCAACTTTGCTTGGGATGCCAGATTATGGATTTATTGGGGCAACAGAAACAATAGAGAACGCTAGTAGAATTTGTAGAGCAGTATCTGTTCCGGTAATTGTTGATGCAGACACTGGCTACGGAAATCCGCTTAGTGTATGGAAGCTAGTAACAGAGTTAGAATCAGTAGGAGCCGCAGGAATTTTTCTTGAGGATCAAAAGTGGCCAAAGAGATGTGGGCATATGTCAGGAAAAGAAGTCATTCCAAAGGATGAATATTCTCAGAAATTACAAGCTGCGTTAGATGCAAGAAAAAGTAAAGGCTTCATAATAGTAGCAAGAACTGATGCTAGAGCGCCAGAAGGGTTGGATGCTGCAATTGAACGAGGATTACAGTACAAAAAAATTGGAGCTGATGCAATTTTCATAGAAGCGCCAAAATCAATTGAGGAAATGAAAAAAATTGGAAGATCAATTAAAGCACCTCTAGTTGCAAATATGATAGAGGGTGGTGCAACACCTCTGATTTCGTCTAAAGCGTTACACAAGATGGGATTTAAGCTTATTTTGTATCCACTTTCTGTCCTTTTTGCAAATGCTTTTGCGTCAATACAAATTTTACGTGAACTCAGAAAATCCAGTACTACAGCTAGACTGAAGAAAAATCTTGTCAATTTTGATCAGTTTAATGAGATCGTAGATCTTGCAAAATTCAAGAGGATGGAGAAGAATTATGTCTCAAAAATATAAAATAACAAAAAGGAGAAAAAATTCTCCAAGCCAAGTTGTCTAAGTAGTGTTTCTTTTTACTTCGATTTCTATAGTAGAAACATTCCTGTCGCGCCCATCCTCTGATTTTAGCAGTTCTGAGCCGATTTTGATGTTTCCAATAGTGTACCCAGCATTTTCTGTTTTACGTGCGATTATCTGTGCCACGTCTACAGCGCGTCCAATGGTGAGCCCTCTTGCCTTGATAGATATTTTCGGTTGGTTTGCCAACTGAATCAGCGTAGAAGTTACATACGCCATCAGTGGTTTTTTTCCTATGTAGATAGTCTCTCTAGACTCGGACATGCACCTTCTACATCTTAGGATAATTTAAATCTAAGAATAAGACATTTGATTCGATGAATTTTGTCATTCCTTTTTTTCTGGTTTTTTTTATGATTGGATTTGGTTTTGCTTATGGGTATGGCGAAGTTTCTACATCAGATTTTAAGATAGTAAATTCTCTAGGAGAGGATATCAAGTCACCCGTAGTGGATCAACAGCTTAATTTGCAAAATTCACTGAAAAACGTCAGTGATAAAAACATCAACTGGGCATATATCGTACAAATAATTGATTCCAACGGAGCTATAATAGATCTTAATTTTGCAACAGGTTCTCTTGTGAAAAATCAAACATTAACAGCGGCACTTTCTTGGACACCTCATTCAGCAGGAAATTATAAAATTGAAACCTTTGTGTGGGATAATCTGCGAGATATTGATGCACTTGCTCCAAAATCTTCGTTTTCAATAACTGTAACATAGATAGCAGATGAATTGGTTAACATACTAAATTATTAAAAAGTGGACCGGGTGGGATTTGAACCCACGATCTCACCCATGCCAAGGGCGTATCCTACTAGGCTAGACGACCGGCCCAACTTTTATAATCAGAGTGGCATTCTGATTTGCATTAGCTTTTTTTGAGAGGTTATTAACGTTTAGCTGATTCAAAAATTGGCCCAACAAAAACAACATAAGATATTTAACTATCAAAAACAGAACTTTTCGCGTGGTTGTAGACAACAAAGCAGTTCTTACTTATATTCAAATTCAAAAAGAAGATCTGGGAGTTTTTAGATTAGTGCCAAAAGATGGGCCAGTACCAGAATACAAATCTGGTCAGTTCATAACTTTAGGGACGAATGTTCCAAGTGAAAATAAAATTATAAGAAGAGCATATTCAATTGCATCCCATCCTGAAAATAGAAAATACGTTGAGTTATACATCAGATGGGTAAGAAAGCCACTCCCAGGTCGTCTTACTACACAACTATTTAGTGCAAAGGAGGGAGATGAAATAATTTGGGTAAAACCAACTGGTGCTTTTACAGTTGATGATAAGAAACCAAATGGTGAACCTGACGAAAGAAGAATAGTTTGTGTGGGTGGAGGAACTGGACTTGCACCTTTTGTCAGTTATGCTCAACACCTCCACGATACTGGAAGTAAAAGAGAGATCATAGTTCTTCACGGAGCAAGTTACGTTGATGAACTTGGTTATAGAGACCTTTTGACAAAGATGGAATTTGAAAGTTTGGATAGAGGAAAAGACAAGTGGAATTTCAGATACAGAGCTTCAATAAGCAGACCTCAAGAATGGTTTAACAGGACGTGGAATGGACAAAAAGGGAGAGTAGAATCTTTCTTACAATCAAAAGATGGTGAGATGTCTCCTCTTGAGAAACTTGTAGGTGAAAAAATCACCAAAGATAATACAGTCTTTTTCATTTGTGGATGGCAAGGAACTATAGATGGTTGCTTGGATGTTGTTTCACCAAAGGGTTTTGTAACTGAAAGAAATAAGAGACCAGACAAAAGTTTTGAGATAAAGTTCGAGTCGTACGGTTAAATCAAAAATTTTCTATTGAAAAGATAATATTGAATAATCAGAGGCTGGTCTACGGGGACGTAGGTCAGCTTGGTTTAGACTGCCAGCCTCGGGCGCTGGATGTCGTGGGTTCAAGTCCCATCGCCCCCATTTTATTAAGTTATTTTGCTAGTCAAATTCCAAACATAATTTCATAAGATGTTTGTCATTTTGTAAAAGTGCATTAAGCATTGAAATATGACATTATTTGTAGGAGGTACAATTGACTGTTGCAATTTACCTTGCTCATTTGAATCCTGTTACAAAGGCACATGTAGAGATTATCAAAGAATTAAAAGAAAAAAATCAAGTTCGAGTCATGCCCGTGATATTTATCAATAAAGGCAAAGAGATCAATAGTAAAAGTTTCCCGTTTAGATTTGAGTTACGAAAAAAGATGCTCCAAGCAGTATTTGGTGATTCCATTTCTGTATTATCAAATTACACATTTTATGCTCCCTTTGCAAAATACATGCCACCTCTTCTTTCACCATTTTCTTGGAGAATAAAAAAACAGATTCTAGATGGTTTGATGGATGATTATTTTACTTATACTGGAGATAAAGTTGAGGGATTTGTGCTAAAACTTTATGGTCTTAACCCTAAGGTTGGAACAAGAAAAACCACTTCTGCATCTTTTGTAAAACAGAAAATGTTCGAGGCAGCACTTGGAAAAGATATAGAGTGGGAGAATTATGTTTCACCTGAAGTGGTAAAGATAATCCATGAGAACTGGGATCTTGTAAAAAAATATGCAAATGCTAAGGATTATACATACAGAGTTCTTGGAATGAAATTTCCAAGTAATGGTTTCTGGTAGAAATAGATTAATTACAGACGGCTTCGATGTTTTATATGAAATCTTTTAACCCAAAATTTGCTTGGTTTGATGGTAAATTCGTGAAAGATGACGAGGCAAAGGTTTCTGTAATGACGCATGCAATTCATTATGGAACTTCTGTATTTGAAGGCCTACGTGGATACTGGAATTCAAAAAATCTTTACATCTTCAGACTTGATGATCATATCAAAAGATTCAGAAATTCAGGCAGGATTTATTCAATTTCTTTAAAATTTACAGATAAAGAAATTTCTAGCGCTATAATTAATCTATGTAAAAAAAATAAAGTAAGACAATCATGTTACATAAGACCATTTTATTTTGTTGGTCAATATGGCATAAACTTGCATGTGACAGAAAATGCTCCTACACATACAGCTGTTGTAATGTTCCCCTTTGGAGATTTATTTAACAAAAACGGAATAAAAGCTGGCGTATCATCTTGGAGACGAATTCACGACGTATCAACCCCACCGTTAGCTAAAATGGGAGGAAACTATCTAAACTCAATTTTGGCAACGCAGGAATGCAAACGTAATGGATATGATGAAGCAATTATGTTAGATCAATTAGGAAGTGTAAGTGAAGCGCCAGGAGAAAACATATTTCTTGTAAGGAACAATAAATTGATCACCCCTCCAGCAAGTTCATCTGCGCTTGAAGGAATAACAAAAGATTCTGTAATAAAAATTGCCCAAGATATAGAATACGAAGTTATAGAAAGAGAGATTCCACGTACTGAACTTTACCTAGCAGATGAGATTTTTCTTACAGGCACTGCTGCAGAAATTACGCCTATTATTTCTGTTGATGGTAAAAAGGTCGGAATTGGAAAAGCGGGAAAGATAACAAAACAATTGTATTCGATCTATTCAGAAACAGTAACAGGCAGAAATGAAAAATACTCCAACTGGATAACTTCGGTGTACTAATTTGAGAGTTGTTCAGATAGGAACTGGAGGATGGGGTAAAAACCACGCAAGAATTCTGTCACAGTTGGGAGCCCTTAGCGCAGTTTGTGATGCAGATTCAACCAGAGCAAAAGAAGTTGGAACAAAATACTCTGTAAATCATTACTCATCTTTGGATACACTGTTAGATTCGGAAAAATTTGATGGTGCTTTTGTTTGTACACCAACTTCTACACATTTTAAAATTGCAAAAACACTATTAGAACAAAAGAAAAATATTTTTGTAGAAAAACCTATGACCTATCTTTCTCATGAAGGGGAAGAACTTCTAAAACTTGCTGAAAAAAACAAAGTAATTTTGACATGTGGTTATATAGAAAGATTCAATCCGGCAGTTGCTTTGGTCAAAGAGTATGTCAAATCAAAAAAATATGGGGAGCTTATAATGCTAGAATTTCACCGTGAAAATAGAATGCCTCTTCACATAAAGGACGTTGGAATAATTTATGATACTTCAGTGCATGATATCGATACGGCAATGTGGTTTTTTGACGATACCCCGGAAGTTGTATTTGCAAGATCAGGAAAGATAAGACATGAACATGAGGATTTTGCAACTATAATGCTTGGTTTCAGAGAGAACAAAGTTGCTGTTATTGCCTCAAATTGGATAACTCCAACAAGGGTAAGAAAATTTAGTGCAGTATGTGGAGATGCGATCATATCATCAGATTTTATTTCACAAGAAGTAAAGGTTGAGACTAGTCACGGTACAGAAATTCCAAGAAAAGAAGTTGAAGAACCTCTTCTTTTAGAAATAAAAAATTTTCTAGCTGCGTCTGAAGGTAAAGAAAAAATAGTAGTAAAACCTGAACATGCGGTAAATACAACAAAGGTTGCAGAAGCGGCACTTTTATCTAGTCAGAAAGGAACCCCAATTTATCTAGACCTCAAATGAACAAAAAAATGATGGAGATGTTGGCGTGTCCGATAGACAAGCATTTTCCTCTTGAAATTTTTGAATCAAATTCAAAAGAGCAAATAGTATTAGAAGGTGCCATATACTGCTCAAAATGTTCTAGATTTTATCCTATAATAGAAGAGATTCCAATAATGTTACCTGATGAGTTAAGAAACAAAGATCAAGATATAGAATTTTTAAAAAGAAATCAATCAAAGTTGCCTGAAAAAATAATTAAACAGGCATCACCGTGGCATCTGTGATAACTTTGGTGACAAACTTTGTTTCTGAAAAAGCTAAGATAGGAAGGAATGTTAGAATATGGCATTTTGCATATGTTGGGGATAATACAGAAATTGGGGATAATGTGAAAATCGGTTCTCTCGCACATGTAGATTATAATGTAAAGATAGGCGAAAATACAATGATTGAGGGGATGGTTTACATCCCACCCCTTTCAAGAATAGGAAAAAATGTCTTCATTGGTCCTGCAGCAGCTCTAACAAATGATCCATATCCTGCAAGCAAAAAGATGATCGGTGTTACAATAGAAGACGGTGCCGTAATAGGATCACGTGCAGTGATAAAAGCTGGGGTTACTGTTGGAAAGAATAGTGTTGTTGCAATGGGAGCTGTGGTTACAAAAGATGTGCCTCCTGACACGGTAGTAGTAGGAATACCTGCTAAAATCAAATACTCTAGAGAAGAATACGATAAAAAGAAGAAAAAGTGGGAAAGTAGTTAATTTTTTATCTGTTTGTGGAAGATCCAATTTTTTATTTTTGAAAGAGTGAAAATCCAAACAACCACCAATATCATTGCAATGAGTGCCTTTACTCCAGAATCTAAGATAGAGTCAAGTTTACCGTATCCATTTATTGTCATAGGAGCAACAATTAAAACCAACAATCCTCCTCCCACTATAATCAAAATCCACATTACAAAGATGAATAAGAAAATTTGAATTCCTTTCATATTTTTACACCCATCATAAAGGCAGTCACTATTGCAAGCACTGCAGAAAAGATACCAAGTCTAAAGATTACAAATCCAACTTGTTTTTCTGTCATTGGTCCTCCTGCTAGGATTAATCTTACAAGCGTGATTGGTGCCTCTTTATCTGTAGTAGCCATAAGCTTGAAGTCATCAGTATGAGTTACGGGGTTTGATTTTATCTGTCTGTGTTCAATTATACGCTTGACACTTGATAGAAACAGAAAGGAGTTTATCACTGCTGGCAATAATGCAACAGCAGCTATAATCTCCACATGACCTACTATTGCTAATGCTCCATACATTGCACCAAGAGTAAGTGCTCCTGAATCTCCTGGAAATATTCTACTTGGAAATTTATGATATTTGTAAAATGCTAATGAAACAAATCCTAACGGGAGACTTGCAACTGCAATATCATAATTATGGATTATAAAGAGAGAGACAGTAAGTGCAAAACTTGCAACGATCATGAATCTACTTGCCACCCCGTTGAGAACATCAATTGAATTTATGGTATTACCAGTTACAGGAATCATGAAAATTACTAGTGCAATATACAGCTCAGGAATCCTAACAAATCCAAAAAGAGGAAATGAGAGATGTGGATTATATGCACCAAGTAAAATAATTGGAACTGCTGATATTGCAAGAGCTACAGGTTTAAACCAACCCCCAAGGACCTTACGGTCATCTATCATTCCTACTACGAAAGCAATTGATGTCGTGATTATAATAGCCAATATTTCAACTGAAGAAAAAAAAGCATACAAAGTAAATTCAGATGCTAAAATCCCAACAAGTATCGAAGGGCCTCCTGGTCTTGGCACCATAGCACCTCCAACCCTATTGTAATCTTTTACTGTAAGATTTCTTTTTTCTAGTACTCTTATTAGAAATGGGGTCGTTATGTAAACTGAAAAAAAGGCTATAGCTGAAACTAGTATGGCAAGAATGATTTTGTCTAGCATCATCTTATCTTTTGTAGTTGTATCTTTATGTTTTCTGCAAGGATGGAACCAATTTTATCGATGTTTGCTAGTTTGTTAACTGGAATTTCAGACAAATCATGCAGGTTTTGTATACCGTTTTTGTAAAGAATCCTTGAGCGAATTCTTCCTATTCCACGTATCCTTACCAGTTCAATAAGTTCTTCTTTTATTCCATATGATATTCTTTGTCGTAGAACATTCAATTCGTCTAAAAGATCATCTCGAGTTTCAAGCTTGGCTAATTCATAAAGTGAATGGACAAGCCAGTCGGCATTTTCGACCATTCTGTGCATATCGCCTGATTCTATGCCCAAGTTATCAGAAAGAAAGATCTCACTGGATTCATTTATCCAAACATTCATTGCAAGTAAGCTTCGTGAACAGTCATATTCTGAAATATTTTCGATTAGCCCAGAAGCATGATTTTCAAGAAGTGTTCCTACTGTTTCATAATCTTTGTTTCGTAATGAAAATTTTGGGAAGAAATCTTCTGAGCTTGTAATCAGATGTAAAAAGCCAAGTGTGTGTTTTTTTCGTTTTGATACTTTTTGTAAAGATTTTCTGAAGTAAACAGCAGTGAGTGGATCTATATACAGCATAGAAGTTTTTTTTCCAAATTCAGTTGCTACAAATCTCTCGCCTTTTTCTTTTATTAAACCTTCTAGTTCAAGATAATCCAAAGTTATTTGAATTTTAAATTTCATTGTAGATTTTCTTTCTTGAGAGCCAGTCAATGTCTCTGAAAAAAATTCTATTATTTCATTTTTTTTTATTCCTGGATTTGTGGATACTAAACTCAGAACATGAGTTCTTAGTGCCTTGTCATCAGATAATTTAGATTTTATGGGTTCAGGGGTTCCGTTTATGTAGTAATCAATTAGCTCCGTACGGTTTGAATTTCCTACAATGATTGCTTCTCCATAGCTATCATATTGTGGTCTGCCAGCTCTACCGCAAAGCTGTTTGTATTCTAAAACACTTATGGGTTTATTTCCTCCAAATTTTGCATCATATCTGTTTATGTTGGAGATGATAACACGTCTTGCGGGAAGATTTACTCCTGCAGCAAGGGTAGGAGTCGATGCAATTAATTTTATTTTCCCATTTCTAAACTCAGATTCGATTGTTTCACGACAGTTCTGGTTAAGACCAGCATGGTGAAATGCAACTCCCTTTTTTACTAGAGTTGCTAGATTTTTGATCAAATCAGTATGCTCATTATCATCAAGGATTTTTTGTGATATCTTATCTAGTTCTTTCTTTTCATCTTCAGGTAGGCTTTTTCCTATAACATCAGATGCTTTAGTAGCAAGTGAAGCTGAACGCGCTCTAGTTTCTGCAAACAAAATAGCTTGGCCACCGTTTTTTAAAGAATCTATACCAAGATCTACAGGAGCTCCTCGAATACTTGTTTCTATTTCAAATTTTTTTCCATCTTGCATTATTACAACACCTTGATCATACACTCCCTCCCAAAGTGGTACTGGTCTCCAATCACTTTCCACCAACTCAGAATCTAACCATGACGAAATCTCATGTGCGTTTGTAACTGTGGCACTCAAAGCAAGTATCTGAGGCTTTTGTTCTAACAATTTCAATTTTGTTAATACAATTTCAAGTGTAGGTCCCCTATCTTGATCTCCAATAAGATGAATTTCGTCAGCTATGACAAGGGAAATATCATTAATCCATTCTGCACCATGACGAATAATTGAATCCATTTTTTCGTTCGTAAGAACAAGGATATCGTTTTTTCCTAGATTTTTGTCAGTTAAATCGAAATCGCCGGTTGATATTTCTACTTGTATTTTTTTACCTAAATCAATTGATTCAAGTTTTTTAAATTCAGAAAATTTTTCCGATGCAAGAGCCTTAAGAGGACTAAGATAAACTATTTTTCCCTTTTTCTTGAAAATATGATCCAATATAGCAAGCAAAGCAATGAGTGTCTTTCCACTTGCAGTTGGTGCTGAAACAAGGATGCTTTTTCCTTCTAATAGACCCGCTTTTACACTATCTTCCTGAGCAGGATAAAGAGTTTCATAGCCTATTGCAGAGAGAAATTCAATTGTAGGTTTTGGAAGATCAAGTTGCGATACTTTCATACACGGTTATAATGACCGGGTTTTGATTCATAAATAGCTGACTCTCGTTGTAATTTTTTGATATATTTACGGGCTTCCTCTTCTGTAAATTTACCAGTCTTTACCAATTCTTTAAC
>Ga0137415_10006444_pt1 | contig 11633 bp, 10 predicted proteins | sample CZODoug3_1_1_16f_FD_183082 | JGI IMG/M metagenome (GOLD analysis project Ga0137415, IMG submission 183082) | Vadose zone soil fungal communities from Angelo Coast Range Reserve, California, USA - CZODoug3_1_1_16fungal (Hybrid Assembly) | ecosystem: Environmental > Terrestrial > Soil > Vadose...
AGGCGCTTGTTCTGGAGCTCGGGCGCCTCGATTTCGCCGCCCAGGTTCTCGATGTGGATGCAGTCCTTCGGGAACAGTGCGTTGTGGGTCAGCTGGTAGGCGGAGTCGGGGAACATCTTATCCACCGCGGCCTTGCCGCCGAACTTTAGCTCGGCCTTGGCGCGCACTTTGTCGCACTGGCCGTGGGCGCCTTTCCCGAGAAAGCGTCCGATCGGCAGGTTCATGGGGTGGTCGGTGGACACGCAGTCGACACCCCACACGTGGACCTTTTTCTCCAAGAGCCACGGCACCAGATCGGGATGCGCCCCCGGGTGGTAATGGTAGTACCGCTCCTCGTCCGGCGTGGCGCCGAAATCCGCGTAGCGATGCCATCCCGTGTGCAGCAGCAGCAGGTCACCCGGTTTCACCTGGACCCGCTTCTCGATCATCTGCGGGGTGTAGACCGCCAGCTCGTCCATTTCGTCCCGCAGGTCCACGATCACGCCCGGGCCGCACAACCACTCGAGCGGCAGCTCGTCGATCGTCTTGCCGGCCGTGACGAAGTGGCGCGGCGCGTCGAGATGCGTGCCCATGTGGTTCGAGGTCATGATGTACTGGGCGTTCACTCCGTGCTCGGCTTTGCGCTTGATGTATTTGACCTCGAACGGCGGGTAGTAAGGCCAGAACGACGACCGCTCGTTCAAAGGCTGGGACAGGTCATAGATCCTCATGTCGCGGAAACCTCCTTCGCACTCCCTGCCCGCTCGAACGCGAGCGCGAGTGCCCGGCGCGTGAGCACCGCCACAAGCCGGCGGCGGTAGGCAGCGCTAGCGTGGATGTCGGACGGTGGATCGATATCGCGCGTCGCCGCCGCCTCCCCCGCGGCGCGCAACAGCTCCGGCGACGGGGTGTGGCCGGAGAGGCCCTTCCCTGCCTCGGTTGCGAGCACCGGCCCATCGCCCACGCTCAGCAAGCCGATCCGCGCCTCCTTGCACCGACCGCGCGGGTCGAGCGTCACGATGGCTGCAACCCCCACCAGGGCGTAGTCCCCGTGGCGGCGCGCCAGTTCGAGAAACGCGGTGCCGCTCGACGCGGGGAGCCGCGGGACTGCGATCTCGACCAGCAGCTCGCCCGGCTCGAGCGCCGTCTCGAGCATGCCCTTGAAGAACTCACCCGCGGGAATCGCACGCTCGCCGCTGGAGCTCCTGGCCCGAAACCGCGCGTCGAGCGCCAGCATCACCGCCGGCAGCTCGGCCGACGGATCGGCATGGGCGATGCTGCCTCCAATGGTGCCCCGGTTCCGGATCTGCGGGTGCGCGATGGACGGCATCGCTTCGGCGAGCAGCGGCGCCGCGCGCGCAACCACGTCGCTCCGCTCGACTGCGCGCTGGCGCGTCATGGCGCCGAGCGCGACGCCCCCTGATTCGGCGCGCACGTACGCAAGCTCGGAAACCTTGTTGAGGTCCACGAGCACCGCGGGCCGGGCCAGCCGGAAGTTCATCGCGGGAATGAGGCTCTGGCCGCCCGCCAGCGGCTTCGCTTCCCCGCCGTGCTCGGCCAAGAGCGCCAGGGCCTCGTCCACTGTGGCCGGTGTGAAATACTCGAACGCTGCGGGCTTCATGGTCCTCACCCCCCGTGAGCCGCGTTCATCAGCTCGAACAGGCGGTTGGGGCTGAGCGGGATCTCGCAGATCTCCAACCCCGAGCCGGCGAGCGCGTCCTCGACGGCCTGGGCGAACAGCGGGCCGGTCGGAATGGCACCGGCTTCGCCCACACCCTTCGCGCCCATGGGGTTCAGCGGCGAGCGGGTTTCCCGGTGGGTCGTCTCTATGTTTGGGACGTCGGTCGCGGTCGGGAGCAGGTAGTCCATGAACGAAGCGTTGAGGAGCTGTCCCTCCTCGTCGTACACGAGCTGCTCATAGAACGCGTTGCCGATGCCGTGCGCCACGCCGCCCTGAATCTGGCCCTCCACGATCATCGGGTTGATCACGCGGCCGCAGTCGTGCACGACGACGTAGCGCTTGATCTCGACTTGCGCCGTCTCGGCGTCTACTTCGACGAGCATCGCGTGGACGCCGTTCGCGGTACTGCCGCGGTCGGGCCCGAAGTACGCGGTGGCCTCGAGGCCAGGCTCGCTGCCGGGCCGCACCGCGCCGCGCAACGGATTCGCCTTGAGCGCGAGCGCGCCGAGCGCGATGACAGCCTTGGGGTCGCCGCGCACATGCACCCGCCCGCCGTCGAGCACGAGGTCGGCCGGCGCGGCCTTGAGCTCGCGGCTCGCGAGGTCCAGGATTTTCTCGCGGACGCGGGCAGCCGCCGCGTGGCAGGCGCTGCCCGCCACCACGGCGCCGCGACTGGCAAACGTGCCGGTGCCCCAGTGAAACTCCCGCGTATCGCCCGTGATCACGTGGACGTCTGTTACGTCCACACCCAGCACGTCGGCCACGATCTGCGCGAACACCGTGAAGTGCCCCTGCCCCTGGGTACCCACGCCGGTCGCCAGCCGCACGCGGCCGCTCGGCTCGATGGTGACCCGCGCGCCCTCGTAGGGGCCGATCCCCGTCCCTTCGACATAACACACCACGCCGATCCCCACGTGACGCCCCGCCGCCTTGAGCCGTGGCTGCTCCTCCCGGACGAAGCGCTTGTAGTCGATGACCTTGAGCGCCTGGTCGAGCGCGGGGGCGTAGTCGCCGCTGTCGTAGGTGAGTGGCGCGGAGTCCTGAAACAGGATCTCGTTGTTGAACGGGAACTGATCGGGCCGGAGCAGGTTCTTGCGGCGAATCTCGACACGGTCGATCCCCAGCTCCTTGGCGGCGAAATCCAGGAGCCGCTCGATCACGAATACGCCGTGCTGGCGCCCCGCGCCCCGCACCGGCGTAACGATCGTCTTGTTCGTGAAGACCGCGGTGAACTCGCTCTCGTAGCTCGGGATGTCGTACGGCCCAAGGAGGGTGCACTGGCTGTTGATCGGCACCGTGAGGCCGTAGGGATCGTAGGCACCAGTGTCGTGCAAGAATACGTCCTTCACACCGAGGATCTTGCCCTCCTTCGTTACCGCGAGCTCGGCATCGTGGATCTGGCCGCGCTCCTGTGTCGTGGCGAAGAAGTTCTCCTGGCGGTCTTCGGTCCACTTGACCGGGCGCCCCAGCCGCATGGCCGCCCACGGTACGAGCACTTCCTCGGGATAGAACATCATGATCTTCGGCCCGAAGCCGCCGCCCACGAACGGCGCCACCACGCGCACCTGCGATTCGAGCAGGCCAAGCAACTGGGCGAGGCCGTTCCGGATGGGGATGGGCGCCTGCGTGGTATCCCACACCGTCAGCTCTTCGGCGCGCGAGTCCCAATGAGCCGCGACGGCGCGGTTCTCGATCGCGGCCGACGCACCGCGATCGTAGCGAAACCGCCGCTTTATGACCGCATGGGCGCGGGCTTCCGCCCGCGCCCAGTCCCCTTTCCGCTGTACCGCATGCGCGGCGAGGTTCGACGGCAGCTGCTCGTGCACGCGCGGCGCCCCCGGGGCGAGCGCGGCCTCGAGGTCCACCACGGCGGGAAGCGGGTCCGCCTCCACCACGATGTCGTCCAGAGCGTCCTCGGCCAGATAGCGACTCTCCGCCACGACCATCGCGATGGGCTCGCCCACGTGGCGGAGCTTGTCCTTGGCGAGCGGAACCTGAGTGCAGGAGTTGAAGACGAGGCCGGGGATGGGAGGAGGCGGCACGAGCAGCGGACCGGGGCGCCAGTAGTCGCCCAGGTCGACCGCCGTGTAGACCGCCACGACTCCCGCGCGGCTGCGAGCGGCGGACGCGTCGACGCTCGAAAGCCGGGCGTGGGCGTGCTGGCTGCGGAGAAACGCCACGTGCAGCAGGCCGTCGAGCCGCACGTCGTCCACGAACAGCGCGCGTCCGGTGAGGAGCCGCGCGTCCTCGTTGCGACGGACGCGCTCGCCGATCCCGCTAGGCGCGCGCTGCCGCGCCACAGGCGAGTCTCACGGCCGCGACGATGTTCTGGTAACCAGTGCAGCGACACAGATTCCCGGAGAGCGCCTCGCGGATCTCGCGCTCGTCCGGGTCGGGATGGTCGCGCAGGAACGGGACCAGCGTCATGAGGACGCCCGGCGTGCAGAAGCCGCACTGCAACCCATGGGCCTCGCGGAACGCCGCCTGGAGCGGGTGCAGCGCATCGGCCCCCCCCGAGCCGTCCGACAATCCCTCGACTGTCGCGACGTCGTGCCCATCCGCTTGGACGGCGAACATCAAGCAGGAGCGCACCGCCTCGCCGTCCAACAGCACCGTGCAGGCGCCGCACACGCCGTGCTCGCATCCGACGTGCGTGCCGGTGAGTCCCAGCTCGTGGCGCAGGAAGTCGGAGAGGAGCAGCCGCGGCTCCACGGTGCGCTCGTGGCGCACGCCGTTGACCGTGCAGACCAGCGTCGTTATCAAGGTGCGCAACGTTACGCCCTGGCCGGGAGCCCAGCAAGGCGACAGAATTCCACCATGAAGCGTCGCGAAGCACTCGCCAAGCTCACCGGGCGCGAGCGGTACGTGGACGATCTGCCGCTCGACGCGTTCTTGTGGGGCATGACGGTGCGCAGCCCGGCCGCGCGCGGCCGCGTCACCGCGATCCGGTTCGGCAAAGACGTCGATTGGTCCCAGTTCGTCGTAGTGGACCACCGCGACATCCCGGGGCCGAACGTCGTAGCCCTCATCGAGGAGGATCAGCCGGTGCTCGCGGCCGGCTACGTGCGCCACGTGCACGAGCCGGTGCTCCTGCTCGCGCACCCGTCGCGCGAGGCGGTGCGGCGCGCCGTCCGCTCGGTCGAGGTGGTCGTCGCGCCCGATCCTGCCGCCGTCGACTTCCGTGTCCCGCCCGCTCCCGAGCAGATCCAATACGGCAGCGACAACGTCATCAAGCATCTCAAGATCGAAAAGGGCGATGTGGAGCGCGCGCTCGCCGGGGCGCCAGTAGTGATAGCCGGAACGTACGAGACCGGCGCCCAGGAGCACGTCTACCTCGAGACCCAGGGGATGATCGCCCAGCTCGACGGCGACGTGCTAGTGGTGAAGGGCTCGATGCAGTGCCCCTACTATGTCCTTAAGGCGCTGCAGCACGCGCTCGCGCGTGACGAGACGCGAGTCCGCGTGATCCAGACGCCCACCGGCGGCGGCTTCGGCGGCAAGGAAGAATTCCCATCTCACATCGCCCTGCACGCCGCGCTACTCGCGCTGAAAAGCGGCCGGCCGGTGAAGCTGATCTATGACCGCGGCGAGGATATGGCCGCGACCACCAAGCGCCACCCCGCGCTCGTACGGCACCGCACCGGGCTCACGGGCGATGGCCGGCTCGTCGCACAGGACATCGAGGTGGTGATCGACGGGGGCGCGTACGTGACGCTGTCCCCGGTCGTCCTGTCGCGCGCGATCATCCACGCCGCCGGGCCGTACGCGTGTGAGCACGTTCGCATCATCGGCCGCGCGATGTTCACGAACGCGGTCCCGTTCGGTGCGTTCCGCGGCTTCGGCGCGCCCCAATCGCAGTTCGCGGGCGAGCGTCACATGGATGTGATCGCGGGGACGCTCGGGATCGATCCGGTCGAGCTGCGGCGTATCAACCTGCTCAGGGACGGCCAGACGACCGCCACCGGCCAGGTGATCCGTGATGGTACCGACCGCCTCGCCGTGATGGAGCGGGCTCTCGACCTGTCCAGCTACCGGGAAAAGCAGCGCGAGCACGCCGCGTTCAACGCCACGCACGCGACCCTCCGCCGGGGTTCAGGGCTCGCCACGTTCTATCACGGTGCCGGCTTCACCGGGGGCGGCGAGGTCACGCTCAAGTCGCGGGTACGCGTGGCGGGCCACCCGAACGGCGGGGTCGAAGTGTTGAGCGCCAACATCGAGATGGGCCAGGGCACGCTGACGGTGTTTACCGAGCTTGCGGCGGCACGGCTGGGCTTGGCGCCGGAAGACGTGACCATCGCCGAAGCCGATACCAGCCGGGTCCCGAACTCCGGGCCCACGGTGGCGTCCCGCACCACGATGATCGTGGGCGGCTTGATCGAGCGCGCGGCCGACGATCTGCGCCGCCGTGTGGGCCTCGACGATTCGGCCCGCGGCGCAGCGGTGAAGCAGTCAATCCAACGGTGGCACCGGGAGCACGCCGGGGAGCCCCTGTTCGGCGAAGCGGCCTACGAAAAGCCCCCCGGCATTGTGTGGGACGACCAGACGTACCGTGGTGACGCCTACGGCGCGTTCGCGTGGGCCGCGTACGTCGCAGAGGTGGAGGTCGACCTGCGGACGTGCACCACTCGCGTGATCGACTTCGTGGCGGTGCAGGAGGTGGGCAAAGTGCTGAACCCGACGCTCGCCAAGGGACAGGTCCAGGGTGGCGTGGTCCAGGGAATCGGCTGGGCGCTCATGGAGGAGTGTAAGTGGCGGGACGGGGCGATGGCGAACAATCAGCTCACCAACTACCTGATCCCGACTTCCCACGACGTCCCCCCCGTGAGGGTCGCGTTCCTCGAGAACCCATACCCGCACGGCGCGGGTGGCGCGAAGGGGTTGGGCGAGCTGCCGATCGACGGTCCGGCGCCCGCGATTCTGAACGCGGTGGCGCGCGCGACCGGGGCGGATCCGAGGACGATACCGCTGACGCCGGAGCGACTCATGGACCTGATGGAGAGTGCGGAATGTGGAGTGCGGAATGCGGAATGACAGGGTCAGTTCGGTCAGGGAACTCGAAGCCCGCGGATGACGACCCTCACCGTAACCTTCACCCTTAACGGGAAGCCTGTGTCGTTGGAGGTGGATCCCGCCGCCCGCCTGCTCGATACGCTCCGCTATCAACTCACGCTCACCGGCACCAAAGAGGGTTGCGGCGAGGGCGAGTGCGGGGCCTGCACCGTGTACCTGGACGGCTTGCCGGTGAACTCGTGCCTCGTACCCACCTACCAGGTGCGGGGGCATCGGGTGGAGACCGTGGAGTCCCTCGACCCGGGCGCGCTCGAGCCGTTCGAGCGATGCGGCGCCACACAGTGCGGGGCCTGCACTCCCGGCGTCGTGATGACGGCGTGGTGGATCCGCGAGCATCCCGAGCTGCTCGAGACGCACGACACCCGCGAGCTGATGGCGGGAAATCTCTGTCGCTGCACGGGATATGACGGGATCATCGACTCGGTGAAGGAAGCGCTCGAGGCAGGGGGAAGGGGGAAGCGGGAAGGGTGAACGTCTTATTGCCTGCGAGCCTACCCGAGGCTCTGAACCAGCTCGCGAGTGACGCCACGGCGGTCCCGATGGCCGGCGGGACCGACCTCCTGGTGCACTGGCCGGTCCGCCTCGAGGCGCACGAGCGAACCTACGTGGACCTGTCCCGGCTCGACTCCCTCAAGCCGTTGCGCTGGACCGAGGACGAGTTGACCCTCGGCGGGCTCACGACGTATTGGGACGTCATCCTGGACGCGCGCGCGCGTGCAGAGTTGCCGCTGCTGGTGGACGCCGCGCGCCAGGTAGGGGCGATTCAGATCCAGGCGCGCGGCACGTGGGCCGGGAACATCGTCAACGCCTCGCCCGCGGCAGACGGCGTGCCGGTGCTGATGGCCTATGACGCGGTCGTGGTGCTCGAATCGCGCAGCGGCCGGGAGGAGGTCCCGCTCGACCGGTTTTATGCGGGCTACAAACAGATGAAGCGCCGGACCGATCAGCTGGTGGTGGAGATCCGGATCCCGCGGCGCCGCTACACCTACCAGGTGTTTGAGAAGATCGGGGCGCGGCGGGCCCAGGCGATTGCCAAAGTCGGCTTGGCCGTCACTTGCTCCGGCGCCGGCTGGCGGGTAGTGGCCGCGAGCGTCGCGCCCACCATCCGCCGCTGCCCCGCAGTCGAGCGGCTGCTCGAGGCCGGGATCCCAATCGCATCCCCGGAAGCCCTCTTGCCCGCCATCGCGCGGGATGTGGCTCCGATCGACGACATTCGCTCGAGCGCCCATTACCGCACCCGCGTGATGGCACGGGTGCTGTATCACGACTTGCGGGACTTTTGGGGAAAGCGGGCGTGACGCCCCTTCGCGGGCGCCGCCCGATCCATACCGCGTATGTCGGCGCGCACCTGTTCCGGGCGAGGCTCGCCGCCGAATGGGGCGAGCTGGCGCTTAAGACCCTGGCCGACTGTGCCCCCGATGCCGCTGGGCTCACCGCCGCACTCGACTACCAGGTGGACGAGCGCATGTTCGCGCGCTTGAAAGAAAAGCTCCGGCGCGAGCCCATCGAGGATCTCCGGATCGACTTCGAGGACGGGTTCGGCAACCGCTCGGATCAGGAGGAGGACGCGGCGGCGCAGTCGGCCGGTGCGGAGGTCGCGTCCGGTTTGGCCCGAGAGGCCGTGCCGGGGTTCCTGGGCATCCGGATCAAGGCCCTCGGGGCCGAGCGAGCCACGCGGGCGAGCCGCACGCTCGATCTGTTCGTGAGGTCGCTCGTGGAACGCAGTGGGGGGAAGCTCCCCGCGCATTTCACGGTAACGCTGCCGAAGGTGGCGAACGCCGAGGAAGTGGCTGCCCTGGTGCGCCTGCTCGAAGAACTCGAGTCGCGGCTCCGTCTCGAGGCGGGCGCTCTCACGCTCGAGTTGATGGTCGAGACGCCGCGGGCGCTGCTCGGTCCCGACGGCCGCTGTCCGCTCCCGGCGCTCGTGGCCGCGGCGCGCGGCCGCTGTGTCGGCGTGCACTTCGGGGTGTACGACTACTGCGCGGCGCTGGAGATCGCACCTTCGCATCACCGCCTGCGGCATCCGGCCTGCGATCACGCGCGCCAGGTCATGCAGGTCGCGCTCGCCGGGACCGGGGTCGCCCTGTCGGCCGGCTCGACCAACATGCTGCCCGTCGCGCCGCGCGACCACTTGCTCCGGGCGTGGCGACTGCACTTCCAGGATGTGCGGCACTCGCTCGTGAGCGGCTTCTACCACGGATGGGACCTGCACCCGGCGCAGCTGGTGACGCGGTACAGCGCGGCTTACGGATTCTACAGGGAGTGTCTGGAATCCACGGTCGGGGCCGTGCTCGAGGACCCGGCGGTCCGCGGGGTGCGCGCCAGCCTGGTCCAACGGGCGCTCGATTGTGGGGCGATCAGTGACGCAGAAGCGAGCGCGGGGCTACCGTAGCGGCGCGCCCGCACGAATCCATTTCCCCAGAAGCTCGCGTTCTTCTGGAGTCATCCCCGTCAAATTGCCGAGCGGCATCGTCTGCGCTTCGACCGCGACGGCGAGGATGCGGGGCGCGTTGGCCCGAATCTGGTCAGGGGTGTCGAGCAGCACGCCGAGCGGCGCGGCAGGAATCCCCGGCGTCGTGGGCGCGCTCGAGTGACAGCCGGCGCAGCGGCGCGCGACGATCAGACGCACGTCCGCGAACGAGGCCTGAGCACCGCTGCTCGACGCGCCCGGGCCGGATCGTGGCGCCGTCACGAGCGCGAGCGCGACCAGTGCGAGCCCGGCGGCGGGCAGCATCCAGACGTTCTTCCGACCCTGGTTCCTCAAGTTGAACCAATGACGCGTCGCAACCCCGATGACCGCCAGCCCCGCCAGGATCGCCCAGTTGAGCCGGTGGCCGTAGGTCGCGGGGTAGTGGCTGCTCACCATGATGAACAGCACCGGAAGCGTGAGATAGTTGTTGTGGAGCGACCGCAGCGCCCCCTGCTTGCCGCGCGCCGCGTCGGGGGCGCGACCCGCGGCGAGCGCGGCGACCATGTCCCGTTGGGCCGGAATGATGACCATGAGCACGTTGGCCGCCATGATCGTACCGATCGCGGCTCCGACATGGAGGTAGGCCGCGCGTGAGCTCAGCAGCTGGGACAGTCCCCACGCCAGGGCCGTGGCGAGCACGAACAGCGTCGCGCCCAGGGCGAGCGGCCTGGCTCTGAGCGGCGAGCGGCACAGGGCGTCGTACACGACCCAGCTGAGGATCAGCGTCCCGACCCCCACCGCCACGCCCGCACCCGGTGACAGCCGCGCGACCCGGGGATCGACCAGAAACGACGCCGCGCCCAGGTAGTAGGCCAACACCAGCAACGCGAACCCCGTGAGCCAGGTGGCGTACGCCTCCCACTTGAACCAATGGAGCGTACGGGGGAGGTCTCCGGGAGCCACCGTGTACTTCACCACGCGGTAGAACCCGCCGCCGTGCACCGACCAGAGCTCGCCAGCCACGCCGGGCTCCTGACGCTCGGGTGGAGGCGGGGCGAGCCGGCCGTTCAGCCAGTTGAAGTAGAACGACGTACCGATCCAGGCGATACCGGTGATCACGTGGGCCCAGCGGAGCGCGAGGTTGAGCCACTGCTCGAGGTGGGCGCTCACGGCGGGGCGCGGCTCAGCTGCCGCGGTAGGTCGTGTAGCCGAACGGGCTGACGAGCAGCGGGACGTGATACTGCTCGGCATCGCGAATCTCGAACACGATCTCGACGAACGGATGGAACGGCGCGACGCCCAGCGCCGCAAAGTACGCGCCCGTGTCGAAGCGCAGGCGGTACGTACCGGCGGGAGACTTCAGGTCGCCGGGGAGCAGGTTCGCGACGCGCCCGTTTGTGTCGCTCCGGGTGGTCGCGAGCTCGGCCCAACCGTCGCCGGAGCGGCGCGCCAACGAGACCGCGACGCCCGCCGCAGGCCGTCCCCGCGCGATGTCCAGGATGTGAGTCGTGATGCCGCTCATGAGACCACCAGTCTATCGAGTCGGAGCCGCGTGATCTTCGCCTGCTCTTCCGCCGCGACGCGCAGCTCCGTGGCGGGATCGTTCGTGAGACGACCGCGCAGCGCGCCGAGCATTTCCTCGGCCGTCCGGCCCGTGGCGCAGATCAGGAACACGTGCCCGAACCGGTCCTCATAGGTGCGGTTTCCCAGCGCCAACGCGGCGAGCGTCGCTTCGGCCACGCCGTTCGCTCCCGCCTGCTCGCGCCGCGCCCAGTCCGTCATGGCCTCCGCCCGGGCGCCAATGCGGGGGTGCGTGGCGAACGCCTCGAGCCAGTCGGCGCCCCCCAGGCTCCACCACACCCGCTCCGCCGCCGCCAGCAGCTCGGCGTCGCTCGCGAACGGGCGCGCCGCGAGCATCCCGTCCACCCAGTGCCGCGCGCCGCAGCAACGGGCCAGCGCCGCCCGAGCCTGCTCATCGGACAGGGCGTTGAGATAACCGGCGAGTCGCTCGCCCGTCATCCGCGGCTTTACGGTGCCACCTTTCCCCACACCCGGAGCCGCGCCACTCCGCCGTCGGGGAAGATGTTCAGCCGCACGTGGGTGACCGGCTCGCGCTTCCCGGGCGGGACGGCCAGGCGGTGACGCGCATTGGCCCGCAGCGTCGTCCGGGCAACGAGCTCCCGCCAGGGAGCCCCGTCAGGCGGCGCGCCTCTGCCCGGGACGTCGCACCCCTCGAGACTCGCGCTCTCGGGGAAATTGCCCTTGAAGTGGGTCGTGTCCAGGTCGACGCGCTCGATCACACCCCGGCGGCCGAGGCGCAGCACCACCCAATCGTGACCGGGCCCGCGCCGGCGCCGCGTCTCCCACCCGTCGCCCATGTCGCGGGACGGTCCCGGCATGATCAGGTTCAACGGCTCGCTGAAGAACTGATCGCTCGTGGCGAGCGGCACGCCGCCGTGCTCCACCGCGGCGAGATCGACGGTGCGCCGCGCC
>Ga0137415_10006445_pt1 | contig 11630 bp, 8 predicted proteins | sample CZODoug3_1_1_16f_FD_183082 | JGI IMG/M metagenome (GOLD analysis project Ga0137415, IMG submission 183082) | Vadose zone soil fungal communities from Angelo Coast Range Reserve, California, USA - CZODoug3_1_1_16fungal (Hybrid Assembly) | ecosystem: Environmental > Terrestrial > Soil > Vadose...
GCTCGATTTCAGGACCGACCGGGCTATGTTGCGGCACCCCGATCGTGGGGAAAGCATAAAGGTCCAGCGCCAGGCCACGGGCAAGCGCCGTCTTGCCGATCTGCAGCATGGCGCGCGCATCGTTCCGGCGCGCGGTCAACTCGCCAAGCGCGACCAATGCGGCGACGTCGACACTCTGCTCCGCGAGATCCGTCACGAAAGTCAGGACGACGTCGCGCTCGCCGAGCGCATAGAGCATGTCAGCGGCGCGCACGAGTTCGTCCGAAAGCGCGGGACCGTAACTCGGATCGCGCTGCACGGCCTGCAGCGGCGGCCGCAGCTCAATCTTGTCAAGGCCGAGCTTGGCGCGCGCCAGCTGTCCGTAATAGGCCGTGCTATGACGGGCGGCGGCTTCATAGTCAGCGCGCATCTTCTCGTTCTCGCCGGCGGCCTCGGCGGCGCGACCGCGCCAGTAGTTCGCCCTGGCGAGCACGATCGGATTGACTGATCCGTCGTCAATATGGGCGAAATGTTCACGCGCCGTCGCTGGATCTTTGAGATAGCGCAGCGCGATCCAGCCGGGCATGAAATGGAATTCCGCCCGGTAATTTTCATTGGCCGGTAGCGCGGCCGAGAGCACGACTTGATAAGCGGTCTGGAACTCACCTAAATCGAGCAGCTTGCGGGCGAGAACCCGCCGCTCGCGCCACCATTCATCTGTGTCCTGAAGCGGCATCGTTTCGGACCGGGCTGCCAGCATCAGACGGGTTGCGTCGGCATACCGATCGTGACGCATCATCCAACGAATGCGGCACAGGGTGTGGCCCAAATCCTGGCGGGCCTCGGTTGGAACGGCGTCGAGCAGATCGAGCGCCTTGGTCGCGCTCGCCGTCACCGCGGCACAAGCCTTCACGATCGAGACGTCGTCGTCTCCGAGGCGACGCGCGGCGCGCAGCGCTCCGGAAAAATCCTTGGCGCCAATGCGCTTGTCCATGCGTGCGCGATGGTCCTCGCGCGCGAGGATATCGCGAAACGCGTCGAGCGCATCCGCCTCATTGCGTTCAGACAGTTCGTCCGAGCGCCAGGCCACGCGAACCTGGTTTTGAGCGCCTGTGCGGTCGCCCTCGGCAAGCAGGGCCCGCGCGAGCGCAAACCGGCCCTTGGCGCTTGACGGCTGACCGCCCGTGAAGTTGCGCACGGTCGCGGCATCGCCCCGATCTTGCCACAGGCGCGCTTCCGCCCGCCGCCGCAACTGGCTCATGCTCGGCCAGCTTGGGTTGTCGGCGATGAAGGCCGCGTACCGGCCGAAACCTGTGTCACCGTCCGAGTGGCGCAGGATGAACCACTCGACGAGCTTCTGGGCCACCGGATCGCCAATGGTTTTTTCTATGACGGTCGCTTCGCCGGTTTTCGCCTTGCGCACCAGATCGATCGACTGCTTTACCGCCGCAAGATCGCCGGACAGCGGAGAGGCCGCCGCAGGCTCAGCAGGTTTATCGCCAGACGGTGCCGGCTTGCGCCGCGCCGCCGCATGCACGGCATGCTTGCCTTTCTTAAGCGCGGACTTGCGGTGATGGCCCACGCCCTTCGCTGCGTCAGCCTTCGCGTGATGAACATGCTTGTGGCGGGCGCGCGCGGCCGCATCATTCGAAAGCGCCGCGAGCAAGGCGAAGGCGAAGAAACAAGTCAGCGGCCAGAAGCGTTGGTTCATTCCATGATCCTCCGCGAGCCCACCGACACGAACCATGAGATCGCACGATCGGCGCGGCAGAACGTCACGGACGGTATCACACCGCCCCATCGCAACTGTCACGTTTCGGCAACATCCCCAGGAAAAACGTGGAGCGTCAGGGAACCAAAACGTTGCTGGCTGACCGATCCGAACTATCACGTGTCATCCCTGCACCACGCCCCGGGCGACGACAAGGCAAGCGAGCTCCCGCCGAGGCCGCATAAGCCGGTTACGACAAGAAGAGCGGAGATGAAATAAGAGCGGAGATGAAATCGCGCTCTCGCCCGCAAGCGTGGCTTTTGCACGCTCACGGGAATGATTTCGGTGCTGCCATATGCGGAAGCCGCGAGCAGGATGTTTTACGCGGCAACTCAACCTGCCGCTCTGTGTGAAGGCAACGAACAGCAAATCTCACTTGGTCCGATATTCCGCTGACGGGTCGATGTCCGTTCCGGGGCCATCGCGTCATTCTGACTATGCTTCGATCGCTCCAGGTCCACACCGGTCAGGCAAACGATTTCGCCGTCGGCCGGCTCTTCGATTCATGCCAAAACCGGAAGTGATCTCTGTCATTCGATCACCTCCTCCGCGCCGGATTGCCTCGTCCGCACGATGACCTAACCGCGTTATGGCTCGCCTGTCTTGAGACTTCGTGTTGCCGCCGAAGGCCCAAGCTTTTCGATCCGGTCTTCGTATTCGGCCGCCAGATCCAGAAGCCTTTTCTCGGTACAGGGGTCGGCGTCTTTAGCGAGACGACGACACCGTTCGGCCTGTTCTTTCAGGATAGCTAAGTCCATCACTCACCATGCATTTGCCAATCGTCATAATACCAGCACTCCCAATAGTTTTCTGTCCGTTCCCCGACCCTATGATTCGGTTCCATTCGGTTCCCGCAAGGCTGCCTGCTCATAAGTTCTATATCCCGGGCGTTGTTCTTCGGAAGGGAAAGAGAACCATGCCGACTTATCGGGCTTACCTGATCAATGAGGATAATCGCGTGGCGTCGTACCGCCCCCTCGAGGCTGCCACCGATGAGGAAGCATTGGGGACCGCAAAGCAGCATGTCGACGGGCATGACGTGGAAGTCTGGTTGCTCGATCGAGAGGTTGGACGCCTAAAGCGGAACTGACCGCTGTGGAAGTTGTTTTCACCTAAGCTTTCTGAGGATTCGAAAATGGAATCGTTGCCGGTGTTGATGGAGAACTCAATTCAGATCGCCTGGGACTATCTTGAACGTACCGGCGAAATTGAGGATGCGGCCGTTGCCAGCCGATTTTTGAGCGACACGATCGAACTGATGATCTGGCGCGGAGAACGACGGCGGCTTGTGCTCTCTAACGCGGCCATTACGGCCTACAAGCGGTTCAAGCAACAGCGCACCCAGCCGGAGCGGACGTTCGCATAGGTCGAACGTAAAGGGATCGGCGGCCTCGGCCGTCGTAGGGCGCGCGGTATTGCTGCGACGTATCGGAGCAGAGCCCGCGCGCTTCAACTGGGAGGTAGAGCGATGACAGATCCCTCGGAGCTGCGGCGACGCGCTGCTGAACTCACTGACCGGGCGGATCATGAAGAAGACGTTGAGGTCCGCGACACGCTTTTGAGGATGGCGGCACACTACATGCACATCGCGCAGAGCGAGGAATGGCTGGCGGCTCATCCGACCTCTATCGCGTCTGTGACCGGGCTCCTCAACAGATCGGATTGATTTGGCGCAAGCGAGATCGTAGTGACGCCCAGGGAAATTCGGTGCCGACAAACTTGAGCTCGTCTTGGCTCCCGGCAACCGTAGGTAGGAACAGCGGGAATCTGGCCGACCTCCAAGGAGTGTCCACGGACGATCCTCGCAGTCGGCGCGGCCGGCAAATTCGCCGGCCCGGTTATTCCCGCCCCTCGCTCGGCGACGACGCCAGAACGCCGAATACCGGTAATGGGGCTTAGGTTTCACTTCCGTCCCTCACTTGTCCTGATAGAGTGGCGAGCTTAATCGCACCCTGAAGCTGGTATTTTTTTCCGGGGGGATATTTCATGACGGCAGCCGCACGAATAGGCGGAGCAGCAGTTTTTTGCTTTCTTTTCGCGGTCGTTCCTGCGCACGCCCTTGAGCTCAACCAGGCCATTGAGAATTGCCGTAGCACCGTCGGCAAGCCGATCGTCATGGCTTGCATGCGCGCAGGCGGCGGAAGCCTGGAATCCTGTCGCGCGAGCGCCGGCCCCAAGGTCAAGGCATGCGTGCAGAGCGCGATGCTGGCCTCGCGGCCAAAGGCGACGCTGTTCGATGCGGCCAAAGTCTCCGCGCCCAAGCCCGGCGACGCAGCAGCAGACGCTGCGGCATTGGCCAATAAGGCGCCTGCGAGTCTTGTTGCTCCGCCGCGCACGATCTCGGACGTCGCTGCCATTCTCGATCAGCAAAAGCCCGATCCCGCCAGAATTGCTGAACTAACGGCGACCGCCGATGCGCCCGTGCCGAAGGGACTGCAAGGCCTCGAACTTGCCGATTTTTACTACAAGCGCGGTCAGGCGCGATCGCTGCTCGGCCGGTCAGACGACGCACTTGCCGACGCCGAACTGGCGGTTAGCAACGGACAGGGCGGCGACTACAAGAATGTCGGCAGCCGTTACGAGCAACTGCTGATGCGGCGTCTGCGCGATGCCGGACAGAACAAACGTGCCAACGCGCTGATAGCCAAACAGATGGCCGCATTTGCCAGTCAAGGCAAGGGAAGGCTGTTTGGGCTGAATTTCTCACAAGCGGCTGGCTATATCAGAAGCGGCGACACCAACGCGGCGGAAAGCCACGTCGCTCGCAATCGTTCGCTGCTCGCTGAAGCGCAACGATGGCCGGGCTTTCCGATCTACGGCATGAACTGGCAGGGGATGGTCGAGGACGGCAGCGCGCGTGTCGCCGAATCGCGCGGCCGATTTGCCGATGCCGAGACTGCGTATCACAAGGCATCCGTGTTCTACACGAATTCGCTCAAGACCCTTTCACAATGGGAAAGCAAACCGGCCGAAGGTGAGATCGAGCGCGCCGCGGATTGGGCGCTCGCGCTGGAGGGGCGCGTCAAGGTCAAGCAGGGACGCGTCGGCGAAGGCGAGGCGGACGTAAGGCGGGCGCTGCTCAGCCGTCTCACCAAGTCCGGCAAATTTCACACCGATACGGCCGGCGTTCTTGCCGTGCTCGTTTTCGTGATTCAGGAACAGGGACGGTATCAGGAGGCCGAACAACTTCAACGACAGGTGATCGATATTTACCAGGGTCTCGGATATGGCGTCGATTCAGTTCAGGTGGTCAACGCCCAGGTGTTCCTGGCTCAAATTCTTAACCTCGAGCGGCGGTACGACGAAGCGAGCAAATTGTACGACCAGATCGACGTCTGGACGGCCAAGTGGGAGCCGTCGCGACGCGAAGCCGTCAGCGGCGGACTGGGGCGCGTCTCCGTCATGCTGACGCAAGGCAACTTCGACAACGCGCTTGAAATTGCCCAGCGCACGTTCGACCGCGAACGCGGCAGGTCGGGGGACAAGAGCTTCAATACCGCCGTCGCGCGCGGCTTTTTGTCCATTGCCCTCGCGCGCAAATCGAAGACCACAGAAGCAATGGATGCCTTCAAGGAATCGATTCCGGTTCTGTTGACGGCCACCGGCGGCAGCGACGACGACAGCGGATCGACAGCCGCTGCGCGCGAGGGCCGGATTCGCTTTGTGGTGGAGGGCTACCTGCGCCTGCTCGCTCTCAATCCGTCGATTGGCCCGGCCAATGTCGCCGAGGAAACCTTCGGTTACGCGGACGTACTGCGCGGGCAGTCGGTCCAGCGCGCATTGCAGGCTTCGTCCGCCCGCTCGGCAATCGGCAATCCCGAACTCGCAAAGCTGGTACGTGCGGCGCAGGACGGAGAAAAACGGATCGGCGCGACGGTTGCCACGTTGAACAATCTGCTCGCATTGCCTCCGGCTGAACGCGAGGAAAAAGCTGTCAGGGCGACCCAGGCTGAGATCGCTGCGATGCAGACCGCACAGACGCAGACCCTGAAGGATATAGCCAAGAAGTTTCCGGATTACGGCAATCTTGTCAATCCGCCGCCGCCGAACGCGATCGATATCCAGAAGCTGCTCACCAATGATGAGGCGTTGCTTTCGTTTTATTTTGGGCGCTTCGATAGTTTCGTCTGGGTCCTGAGGAAGGATAGTCCAATCCAGTTCGCGCGGATCAAGATGACGGTTGGCGATCTGAATACCAAAGTCACGAAGCTGCGCGAAGCGCTCGAGCCGAAAGCAGCGATGATATCGGATATTCCCGCATTCGACGTCAAGCTCGCGTCGGAGCTTTATGATGGTTTGTTGAAGCCGGTCGAGGGCACCTGGAAGCCGGCAAAAAACCTGGTCGTTGTGACCAACGGCGCACTGGGCCTGCTGCCGTTGTCGCTGCTACCGACCGCGCCAGCGGAAGTTAAGACCGATGATGAACCGCTGTTTTCGAGCTACCGCAATGTACCGTGGCTTGCCCGCACCCATGCGGTGACAATGGTACCGTCGGCGGCGGCGTTGCAAACCTTGCGCAAGTTGCCGCCCGGCAAGTCATCGCGTCAGGATTTGATTGCGTTCGGCGACCCTTACTTCAGCAAGGAGCAGGCCGATGATGCGGCAAAAAGCGACAAGCCGGTTCAGCTGGCTGATGCATCCGGTGCGACGCGCGGCGCGCCGTTGAAGCGGCGCAACAGTCCGCAACTCGAAGGCACTGACAACGCCGACCTCGCGATGTTGCCGCGGCTGCCAGACACGGCCGACGAACTGAGATCGATCGCGCTGGCGCTGCAAGCGGACCCGTCGAAGGTGCTAAATCTCGGCAAGGACGCCAACGAGAATGCGGTCAAGACCATCGACCTGTCAGGATTCAAGATCGTCGCTTTCGCGACCCATGGCCTGGTGCCCGGCGAACTCGATGGATTGACTCAACCAGCCCTCGCTTTATCGGCGCCCTCGCTGTCGGGTTCCGAAGGCGACGGCCTCCTGACCATGGAAGAGATTCTGTCGCTCAAGCTCGATGCCGATTGGGTCGTGCTGTCGGCCTGCAATACCGGTGCTGGCGCGGGCGCCGGCGCCGAAGCGGCGTCGGGTCTCGGCCGGGCGTTCTTCTATGCAGGCACGCGGGCATTGCTGGTGACCAACTGGTCGGTCCATTCGCAATCAGCCAAGGATCTCGTGACCGACCTGTTCAAGCGACAGGCGGATGATGCAAAGCTGACGCGCGGCGAGGCGCTGCGGCAGGCGATGATGGCGCTCGCGGACGGCAAAGGTTACACCGACGCCTCGGGCAAGACCGAATTCGCTTATGCCCATCCGCTGTTCTGGGCGCCCTACACGATCATCGGCGACGGCGGACGACGTTGACGCAAATCGATAATGTCCAGTAACGTCCATGAATAATTGCAATGAATGGGGAATCATGTTCAGGCATTTTTTGATATTGACCTGCGCGGCGGTTTTCGGCGCGGTGGCGGCAATGCCGAGTCCAGCCTGCGCGGCGCCGCTGATCACAGCGGAGGAAGCCGCGCTGCCGCCGCAAAAAGGGGCGGTTCCGAATTCGGCACGTGGCATTACCCGAGGCCCCAAAATTCAGGTGCCGGATGGGGAAACCGGCCTGCAAACTTCGCCGATGCGGTTTCAGGTCAAGTTTCAAGCTTTTGGCGGGTCAAGTATCGACCTCGATGCATTGAAGGTTACCTACCTCAAATCGCCGGTTGTCGATCTGACACCGCGCATCAAGCCTTTCGCACAATCCAACGGTATTGATATGCCGGATGCGCAGTTACCGCCTGGCGATCATCTGCTGCGGGTCGATATCAAGGATTCGGATGGCCGTGTGGCGAGCACGAGCTTCCTGCTGAAGATAGCGCCTTAGCGCCGATGCGATGTCCGTTTTGCAACGAGGAAAAGGATGATCTGGCTCCGGTTTGTGCGACGTGTAGTCGTGACACCGCAATTCCGGAATCGCTGATCACAGAGCGCGCCGAACTGCTAGCCAAGCGCGACAAGCTGCGGTCCGAACTTGCCGAGGCAAACGCACGACTTGCGGCGCGCCGCAGCCGCAAACCGGCTTAGCGTCCGATGGAATGTCCTTTTTGCGCAGAGACGATCAAGGACGAGGCAATTGTTTGCAAACATTGCAATCGTGATCTGAGGGTTGCCTTGCCGGTCATCACGGAGATTCACGAAACCGTCCTCGAACTCGACCGGCTGCAGCGGCAACTCGATCGTGTCAATATCTCGCTGGCATTGTTCGATCGTCCCGCGCGATTTCTGTTTCTGAACGGCGGCATATACGTTCTGCTACCGTCGCTGCTGCTGCTCGCGGCTCACTATCTGGTGACAGTCACGCTGAATGTATCGCCGCTCTACTTGCGGATCGCCTCGGTGATCATTCCCATGCCGTTCGGCATGGCGGCGTTCGCGCTAAGCAAGATCGGATATCGCGGGGCGTTCGGCCTCGGTGCTTTGACAGCAGCCGTCAGCGTGACGGGCATGTTCGCTGTCGTTGCCTATCTCGATGGCACCTCGATGGTGCCGGAAACCGCGCGGGAATGGCGGGAAACGATTGAATACGGGCTAAGCATCACCCTCGCCTTCCTTACCGGAAATATTCTGGTGATCCTTGTCCTCTTTATCCTTCCCTCGACGATTGCATCGAGCGGCAAGCCGAACGCCGCTGCCTATCGAATCGCCCGAATGCTCGGGCAGCATGTCGGGCGGGAAACAATGCGGCGGCGGGCGCGGCGCATTCAAGACCTGATGCAGACAGTGGGGCCGCTGGTCGGCGTGCTCGCGACCGCCGCGGGCTCGATCTATACTGGATTAAAGGGCGTCTTCGGTCACTAGAGCCCCGTTCCGATTGAATCGGAACGGGGCTCTATTTGTTGTTTTGACGCGTTTTCTTCACGCGAACCGGTATCCACCCTGGATCAAGTCCGGGGCAGGCTTTCGCTGGAAAACGCGCCGCTTCAAACAAGCAGGGCCGAGATCCTGGCCGCGCATTTGCGGGTGTGCGCGCTAAATTCCGGCCACCGACGACCACATCTCTGACAGCTTGCGTCTGAGCGAACCCATGCGCGTCGGCCGTGCGGCTTCTTCATCCTCCTCGGGCAGGCGAAGGCCGACGACATTGACCCGTCCGCCACTGAGGCTGCGCGCTACCAGAACGATGGAGTCGAGCTCCAGCGTTGCGCCTTCCTTCGGCGCATGATCGAGATGAACGTCGAAATAATCGGCCAGCGTCAGCTTTGATTGTTCCGCATCGACGGTGACGCCATAGGCCGCGGCAAGATCGCCGAGCGTGATCTCGCCGGAAACGACAAAATCTCCGAGCAGATGCGGATCGGGCGCCGAGCTCGGCAGCATGTCGACAAAAAACCGATCCAGCGCTTCGGCCTTTTCCGGCGGCGCCAAGAGATAAATATAGTCGCCTGGCGCGATCGGGTCAGCCTCGGCGGGGGAAAGAATGTGCTGGTCCCGAATGACCAGCGTCGGTTTCGACCAGGATGGAATGAGGCCGCGCCGGAAATACAGGCTTTTCTGACGAACCGAATAGCCGACCAGCTGTTGCTCGAGCTGGCCGGGCAAATCAAGCTCAACACGCCGCGGGCCGCGATCCGCACGCGGCAGCGCCACATGCAGCCGCCGGGCCGCGGCGGCAAGCGTCCAGCCCTGCAGCAGCAGCGAGATGATGACGACGACGAAAGCGACGTCGAAATACAGGTAGGCCTTCGACAGTCCGACCAGCATCGGGATCGACGCCAGGAAGATCGCGACCGCGCCGCGCAGACCGGTCCAGGCGATGAATATCTTTTCCCGCCAACTGAAGCGAAACGGCGCCAGACATAAAAACACCGCGAGCGGTCGCGCCACCAGCATCAGTACCAGCGCCACGACTACCGCCGGAAGGATGCTGATCACCAGTCGCTGCGGCGAGACCAGAAGGCCGAGCAGCACGAACATCACGATCTGCGCCAGCCAGGTCGCGGCGTCGAGAAACGTCACCACCGAATTATGCGCGCGGGTCGGCCGGTTGCCGATGATGATGCCGGCGAGATAAACCGCGAGAAATCCGGAGGCGTGCGCGATCTGCGCGCCGCCGAAAACCACCAGTGCTGCGGTGGCGACGAACGGCGCGTGCAGGCCCTGCGGCAGCGCCACCCTATTCAGTGCAAGCACCACAAGCCTGCCGCCGATCACGCCGACGATGGCGCCGAGCACGGCCTCGCGACCGAATTCCAGTGCGACATGAAGGGTCGAGCTTTCGCCGATAGAAATCAGTTCGACCAGCATCAGGGTGAGAAATACCGCGAACGGATCGTTGGTGCCGGACTCGACCTCCAGCGTCGCGCCGACCCGCGGGCGCAGGCGCAAGCCCTGCGCGTGCACCAGCAGAAATACCGCCGCGGCATCGGTCGATGCCACCACGGCACCCACCAGCAGCGCTTCGGTCCAGTTCAGATCGAGCGCATATTTGGCGACCGGTGCGGTGATCAGCGCCGTCAGCAGCACGCCGATCGTCGCCAGCACCATCGACGGCGCCAGCACCGCGCGGATGCTTTGAAACCGCGTTCGCAGGCCGCCGTCGAACAGGATCAGCGCCAGCGCCACCGAGCCCACCAGATAGGTGGTGCGCACGTCGTCAAACCGCACTTGCCCGGGGCCGGAGTCGCCGGCCAGCATGCCGATGAACAGAAACACCAGCAGCAATGGCGCGCCGAAGCGCAGCGCCAGCAGGCTCGACAGAATGCCGGTCATCACCAGAACCGCGCCGAGAAGAATGGCTATGCTGACCGAATCGAGAGAAGCCATGAGCTTTCAAATCATTGCAAATACTTGCACAAATACTGCAATGGCATCCTTATCGTCGCCACAGTTCGGCGCCAACCCATTTCTCTCGGCTCGTGCCCGGTATCCGAAGTTCATGAATTTTTGCGGCACCCTGTCGCACGAACTTCGGAAAGCAAAGGGGCACCAGCAATCAATGTTTCCAGTGCCGCTGTTCGATTTGAAGTTCCTGGTGCGAGCTCGCGGCAATTTGTGCAGGAACTTCAAATCGGGCGGCACTGGTGGCAATGTGTCCGATTTACCGGGTTTATCTGACTTCACCGGCATGACGTATCGATGGTATCAGCGCCGCGATTATGGGATTCTGCCGGCCATTCGAATCGAACCTTTCAGATGATCTGCCCTGAGATGAGACTTTGCCGATGGACCTGAATGACATCACCGAATTTCTGTTCTCCGCCGCGCGTTCGGTCGGCGCAGAGATCACATCGCCATGGTTTTATCTGCAGCTTGGGCTAATTCTGGCCGGCGCCGGAACCGCATATGCCGCCGGTGCTGCTATTCGCTCGCGGCTCGACATGACCTCGCTTGCCATGGGCTGGCCGGCACCGCTGCGGATGTTCATGCGCGTGCTGGTCGGCAGCGCCTCGACAGCGGTGTTCGCGGTGCTGATGACGCTGGCGCGCGTCATCATGCTGACGTCGACCTGGCCCAGCCGCAGCTATCTGCTCGCCGTCGCCGCCAATCTTGCCTTCGCCTGGCTGATCATCCGGCTCATTACATCGGTCATTCGCAACGAATTTATCGTCCGGCTGGTGTCGCTGTCAGCGTGGCTGGTCGCGGCCTTGAGCATTCTCGGCCAGCTCGATCCGACCATCGAAGCGCTCGACTCGGTCTCCGTCGTGCTTGGAGGTCTGCGGCTGACGCCGCTATTGCTGATCAAGCTCGGCGTGCTCCTGGCTGTGGCGCTGTGGTTGACCAACATCGCCAGCAACTTCGCGGAGAGCCGGATCACGCGATCCGGCGACCTGACGCCGTCGATCCAGGTGCTGCTGGTCAAGATGATCCGGCTGGCCCTGATGATATTTGCCGTCGCGGTCGTCAT
>Ga0137415_10006446_pt1 | contig 11630 bp, 9 predicted proteins | sample CZODoug3_1_1_16f_FD_183082 | JGI IMG/M metagenome (GOLD analysis project Ga0137415, IMG submission 183082) | Vadose zone soil fungal communities from Angelo Coast Range Reserve, California, USA - CZODoug3_1_1_16fungal (Hybrid Assembly) | ecosystem: Environmental > Terrestrial > Soil > Vadose...
CGTGACGGCATATTCGCGCAGGATGACTTCAAAGTGATGCCGAACCTTACTCTCAACCTCGGCATCCGCTGGGAGTTTGATCAGCCCATCTACGAAGTGAACAATAAAATGGCTAACGTCAACATGACGACTAAGCAGATCATCTATGCCGGCGTAAACGGTAACAGCCGCGCTCTCTATGATCCAAGCTATACCCAATTCCAGCCACGCTTCGGTTTTGCCTACCAGCCGACTCCGCGCTGGGTGATTCGCGGTGGTTACGGCATCACCAGCTATCTGGAAGGTACGGGAGCCAATCTTCGCCTGACGCAGAATCCTCCCTTCCATACTGACTTCGAGCAGAAGGAAACGGTTCCGACTGCCGGTTCGGGAGGCACACCCTATTCCACGACTTTGGGTTTCCCAACCTCACAGCCGCCAACCACGACATTCTATATATGGCCGAAGGACCTTAAACCCTCTTCCACGCAGGAAATTACCCTGGGGGCGGAATATGAGCTGACGCCCACTTCGACCTTACAGGTTAGTTATGTGGGCATTCTCGGGCACCATCTCACGAATCCGTTCTGGGGCAATCAGAGGCCTAATCCCAATACTCTCGGGCCCTATGACAACGTCGTGGGTACCTACAATTCTGGCCCAAACAATGGCCAAAATATTGGAAGCGCGACGCCAGACCCAGGTACCGTCAATAGCGGTACGGCTAAAGTCACTGCCACCAACTCGGCGAGTAACTACAATGCGCTGCAGGCGGTTTTCCGGCAGCGTCTGACGGCCGGTCTGGAGCTGACAGCAAACTACACCTATTCGAAAACACTGACAGACAGCTTCGGTTACTACGGTGTCTCGAATATCAGCGGACAGTACTATCAGCAGGACTCATACAATATGGCGGCAGAATGGGGCCCTTCCGGCTTCGATATCCGTCACGCGCTGAGCGTATCGGGCTCATATGATCTGCCGTTTGGCCGGGGGAAACGGTTCGGCGCGAACATGAACCGCGTGGTCGATGAGATAGTCGGTGGCTGGAAGCTTTCCGGTACCAACGTCAGCTATACCGCATTCCCGCTCACAGCCAGCTCACCGTCGAACTACTCGAACAAAGTGAATTCTGCTTCGTCACGCCCTGAACAGTTCCTCCCACTTCATGTCACTGGCCGCTCCCTGAAGAACTGGTTCGGAAATTCGCCCCAGATTCAAGGTAATTGCGCGGCAAGTGCCAGTGCAGGAACCTGCGTCTTCGGCCCGCAACCGTCGAACACTTTCGGTAATGTTCACCCTATGTCACTGCGCGGTCCAGGCTATCAGCAGATCGATATGTCAGTGTTCAAATCCTTCCCCGTCTGGAGAGAGCATCGAGCGGACTTCCGGGGTGACTTCTTCAATGCCTTCAACATCGCTAGTTATAATGCGCCGGCCAATACCATAACGGACTCAAACTTCGGCCAAATCACTAACACCACCTCCACCGAGCGCCATATTCAATTGTCACTGAAGTATGCGTTCTAAAAGGGCTGGAATGCTCACCCTAATGCAGCAGCCGGCGACCCCGGCTGCTGCATTTCTTCGTAAGAGTTGCGATTTGTTTCTCGAGAGTTTGCCAGGTAAGCGATATATACAACAAATGCACTATAAGCGATCAATTATGAATCGCCTGCACAAATCGTGCAGTAATCGTTTCCGGACGGGTAATCGCTGCGCCGACGACCACGGCGAAGGCTCCAACGTCGAAGGCCTGGCGGACTTCTTCGGGTCGCGTGATGTGCCCTTCGACAATCACCGGCACGTTCATCTCCTTCACAAGGCGCTCGACCAGTTGCCAGTTCACGGAGCGGCGGCCCGCCGTCTCTGGCGTGTATCCGTAAAGAGTAGTGGCTACGGCATCGGCTCCCTCGGCTTCGGCAATAATGGCTTCTTCCAATGTCGCAATGTCGGCCAACACAGGCTTGTGCAGCTCGTTTTGGATACGCAGCATCAGTCCTGCCCAGTGCTCAGAACTGGGTGGCCGGGCCGAGCTGCAATCGAGAGCGAGGACATCGGCTCCGGCAGCGGCGACCGCAGATGCCGAGGCAAAATCCGGTGTGATGTAGAGCTCACCATAACCGAATCGCTTCAGAATCCCAATAATCGGCAGGCTGGTCTCCTGCCGGAAGGCGCGGATACAAGCCTCGCCATTAGCTCGCAAGCCACCCGCACCGCCACGCAGAATAGACACCACCATGCGGCGGAGCACATCCACATCGTCCAGCGGATCGCCAGGAGGAGCCTGGCAGGAAACGATCAATTTTCCACGAAGACTGGAAGGAAATTCATTAGTGCTCACGTTCACGAAACCTCTTTCGAACTTAGTATCCGTAAAAATCGTATGGTAACCAATAAGCTTATAGCTGCGACGGTGTTCACCAACACGTAAGGAAAATGTTTGCTTCACACACCCACGTATATGTAATAACTATTTGAGATTCAGGAGAAATCGTGCCGAAGAGCCACGCCAGAAGTGAATCCGCCGTTCAGCCCCTGGACAAAAATGGCTTCATCCCCCTCTACTACCAGATTCAGCGCGCCTTGATGGAGAAAATCCAGTCAGGCGATCTCGCTGAAGGCGACTCCCTGGCCTCGGAAGAAGAGCTTTCGCGCTACTACCAGGTGAGCCGTATGACGGCACGCCAGGCGTTGCATGGACTGAAGACCAGCGGTTATGCCTTCAGCGAAAAAGGACGCGGCACCTTCGTCACCCGCCCCAAGCTCGAAAAGAACATCATGCACCTGCAGGGCTTTACCGAAGACATGCGGCAGCGTGGCTTGAAGCCCAGTTCAAAGCTACTGGAACAACTTGTCGTAGTCCCGGAGGGCGAACTGGCGCAAAAGCTCAAGCTCGATCCCAGCGACAAAGCGCTCCATCTGCGCCGTCTGCGCCTGGCAGATGGCATCCCCATGGCGCTTGAGAACACGCATGTGCCACTGCGGCAGTTTCCCGGACTCGACCGCATCGATTTCGCAAAGCACTCGCTCTACCACACACTCAGAGAGCGCTATGGCGTGCGCGTGGGTTATGCCGACGAGCAGATCGAGGCGCTGCCAGCAACACGGGAAGAATCGGAATTGTTAAACATTGCCAAAAAAGCCAGCGTGCTTTCGATCACGCGCGTCATCATGACAACCCAGGAATCTCCCATTGAGCACACGTGCTCTCGCTATCGAGGAGACCGGTATCGCGCCTCTATTCGCGTACCGATGACAACGATAGAATAAATTTCTATCCATGAACATCTGGGATGCGATCGTCGTAGGAGCTGGTCCGGCAGGATGCGCTGCCGCCTATGACCTTGCCGCTGCCGGTCATTCCGTTCTATTGCTCGACAAGTCCGATTTCCCCCGCATCAAAGCCTGCGCTGGCGGAGTCACGCAAAAAGCACAAAAGGCTTTGCGCTATCCCATCACACCCGTCATCCGGCAAACTATTTCCCGCATCGCAGTAGAACGCAACGCGCACACGAGCGCGACCATCAAGCGGCGTTCACCGGTTTGCTATATGACGGTCCGCGAGGAACTGGACAGTTATTGCCTGAAGCAGACTCTTGCAAGGGGAGCACGCTTCGAACGCATCGGCGCCATTACAGCCATCGAGCCATCCGCGGATAGCGTGTCCATATATATAGACGGACGCGCGCTACATGCGCGATTTCTTATCGGAGCCGACGGCGTACACAGCCGCGTGCGCCAGCTCACTTCAGCAGCGACATGGTTCGCGCGCGGATTTGCCATCGAAGCCAACATTCCCGCAACAGACACTGCCGCTCAAGATCTGGTCTTCGATTTCGAAGCAGTTCATCATGGATACGGCTGGCTCTTCCCCAAAGGCGATCACATCAACATTGGCCTCTACACAGAAGATGGCGCGGAGAAGCTGGACCGCACTCGTCTGAGCAAATATGTACAGAAGCGTTTCGGCACGGCGGAGATGGAACACGTCGTCGGCCAATACGCTGGATTCGGCGCTGAAGACGCAACGCCAGACCACGCACGCATATTTCTCACTGGGGACGCAGGCGGATTCGTCGACCGGCTTTCTGGCGAAGGCATCTACGGAGCCATCGTCAGCGGACAGGCCGCAGCTGAAGCCATCCATCGCGATCTGCTTGGCGAAGGTCCTGCTCAGGCCTTCTTCGCAAATGCCACCGCAAAATTGCGAGACGATCTACGCATTTCCACCTCTGCCGCGAGATGGTTCTACGGCAATCTCGACATGGGCTTTCGCGCTCTCACCGCGCCTATTTTGCGCAGCGCGGTGCTCGACAGTTTTGGAAATGGCACTGGACTTGCATCTCTGGCGCGCACTGCGAAGCGATTTGTAAACATGTTTGCGACATGAATCGCATTTGAATTTCGCGCATTGACCGATCTTCGCAATTCTTACGCCGGCAACGCTGCTCAAGCATTTCTCCTGACGATGTAAAGAGAAAAGAAATGCAAACGTGGCCGTTCCACCGAAGAACGGCTACACATAGTTTCTCTAACCACCCCCGGTATCAGGAGAAATGCTTTAATATGAAACTTACGCGTGAGGTTCGCCGCTCGCATGCAACGTAACGAGAAGGCTCGAATCTCCCTGAACATTTTCAACGCTTGATTTAGCTCTAAGGCTGAATTTTCAAACTGAATACGGCGTAGATAAAACGCTGTTTTTACTCATGCGTCAGCAAACGGGTGTATGCTTCGTTTGATCTTGCGCGCATCCAACCGGAAAGTGGAGAGACATGCTTCGGGGGAGGACCTTTAGATCGATTCGGCTCAGTCTTCGAGCCGGCCTGTATCTCCTGTTAGCTTCACAGGTTGCATTTGCCGCGGGCCCACAATCTACGCCGAGCATCTTCGCGCCCGCATCCACACCCGCCGATGAAGTCTATAAGCTTTCGCTCTTCGTATTGGCAATTACCGGCGGCATTTTCGTCGTCGTTGGCGGATTGCTCGCTTACGCAATCTTCAAATACCGCGCCAGAAAAGCCGACGACAACACCGAACCTGCACAGATCTATGGCAGCACGCAGGTCGAGCTGGCCTGGACTGTTATCCCTGTACTGATCGTCGTCGTACTCTTCCTCACCACGGCGCGTATGATCTTCGCAATTCAGGACGCACCGAAACCAAAAGCGGCACTCGATGTCACCGTCGTAGGCCATCAGTTCTGGTGGGAATTCCGCTATCCCAAGCTCGGCGTCGTGACAGCCAACGAACTACACGTACCCCTGAGCAGCGAAAAAACACCGCTGCCAACATATCTCAAGTTGCTTTCCGCGGATGTGGATCACAGCTTCTGGGTTCCGCAGCTTGCTGGCAAAACAGATTTGATTCCGAATCACGTGAACACTACGTGGATCAATCCCCTGCATCCAGGAATGTATGTAGGACAATGCGCGCAGTTCTGCGGTACCGAGCACGCGCTAATGTTGCTACGCGTGTATGTAGACACGCCCGATCAGTTTGCTACCTGGGTCAAGAACCAGCAGCAACCAGCTGTTCACGATGCGCAAGTTGCAACCGGGCGACATATCTTCGAAACGCAGTCCTGCATGAACTGCCACTCGATTGCTGGCACTCCTGCGACAGGCAGATTCGGACCGGACCTGACACACCTCATGAGCCGGGCAACGCTGGCATCCGGAGCGACGCTGAACACGCGCGAGAACTTACGCGAGTGGATCAAGAACCCAGATCATTACAAAGAAGGCTCACTCATGCCCGCAATGCAGTTGAGCGACGAACAACTCGACCAGATAACGGCATACTTATCGACTTTGTACTGAATACGTTTCACCAGTAACGAGATAAACGAAATGGCAGACCACACCCTACCGATTGCAGGCTCTCTCGACGTGACGCCGCCGCGCGCCGCCGATGGAACATTTCTCGAGCGGCTGCATGATTGGGTCGTCACCGTCGATCACAAGAAGCTCGGCATCCTCTATATCCTTTATTCGATCTTCTTCCTGCTGGTCGCGGGCGCGGAAGCCATCTGCATCCGTATTCAGTTATTTTTCCCGCACAATCATTTTCTCGGTCCGCAGGTCTTCAACCGCTTCTTCACCATGCACGGCACCACGATGGTCTTTCTCGTGGGCATGCCCATCTTGTTTGGATTTGGCAACTACGTCATTCCGCTGCAAATCGGCGCACGCGACATGGCCTTTCCGCGCCTCAACGCCTTGAGCTTCTGGATGACCGCCTTCGGCGGGTTGCTGCTCTACTACAGCTTCATCGGAGGCAGCGGACTGTATGGTGTTGGCAATGCGCCTGATGTTGGCTGGTTTGCCTACGCACCGCTGACAGCTAAGGCTTTTTCACCAGGCCACGCTATAGATTATTGGACACTCTCGCTGATTGTCAGCGGCTTCGGAACGCTCGGCACTGCGATCAACATCATCGCCACCATCATCTCCATGCGCTGCAAGGGGATGACGTTGCTGCGCATGCCGCTCTTCTCCTGGCTGATGCTTGTAGTCAGCGGACTCACGCTCATCACCATCACTCCGCTGACAGCGGCGCAGATCATGTTGGTGATCGACCGCTATCTGGGCGGGCATTTCTTTGACACACAGGCCGGCGGCTCCGCGCTGGTATGGATTCATTTCTTCTGGATCTTCGGCCACCCGGAAGTCTACGTGCTGGTGTTGCCTGCTTTCGCGATGGCGAATGAAATCATTCCGGTATTTTCGCGCAAGGCGATCTTTGGATATCCCGCGATGGTCGCAGCATCGGTAGGCATCGCATTCGTCAGCCTGGGCGTATGGGCACATCACATGTTCACCGTCGGCATGACTTCGGCATCGAATGCCTTTTTCACGCTCTCGACGATGCTGGTCGGTATCCCCACAGGCATCAAAATTTTCAACTGGCTGGCGACCATGTGGGGCGGAAAAATTCGATTTGCCACGCCGATGCTCTTCGCAACCGGATTTCTCTTCCAGTTTTTGATAGCAGGACTTACTGGCATCATGCTCTCCGTCTCACCATGGGACTGGCAGTTGCACAACTCCTACTTTGTCATCGCGCACTTTCACTATGTGCTGGTAGGCGCAATCGTCTTCTGCATCTTTGCTGGAATTTATTACTGGTATCCGAAAGCAACCGGGCGCATGTTGAGCGAGAAACTGGGCAAGTGGCACTTCTGGCTCTTCTTTATCGGCTTCCATATCACCTTCGATGTCATGCACTTCCTGGGGCTGATGGGGATGCCGCGCTCGATCTATACCTATGAACCGGACCGCGACTGGACGCTGCTGAACCAGATCGTCTCCATCGGTGGATTTATTCAGGGAATTGCGGTCCTCATCTTCGCCTATAACCTCATCCGGTCGTACTTCAAAGGCAAGGAAGCGGGCAACGATCCATGGGATGCGTGGACTCTGGAGTGGTCGGTACCGTCGCCTCCTCCGCCTTATAACTTCGCGACCGATCCGGTCGTCGAGAGCCGCCGCCCGTTGTGGGATCTGAAACATCCTGACGATCCGGATTGGAAGTACGAAGCATGAGCGCCATTCCCCTAGGAAGTCACAATATAGTGCAATCTCAGGAACATGAGTGGCACCTGCCTTCGCGCGGCAAGGTCGCCATGCTCTCGCTCATCATCGGTGAATCAGCCATCTTCACCATCTTTGTCGTTGCCTACATCTACTACATAGGCAAAAGCCTGAGCGGACCTACGCCGCAGATACTGGAAGTTCCGGTCATCAACTCCATCGCTCTGCTTTCAAGCAGCTTCACTATCTGGCTGGCCGAGCGGGCGATTGTGCGCAATCGCGTAAAAAACTTCGGACTCTGGTGGGGACTCACCATCCTGCTCGGCCTCTTCTTTCTAGCGGGCACGGCACATGAATGGTACAAGCTCATCCATGATGACGGGCTCACCATCAGCACCAATCTTTTCGGCACTACGTTCTACTCGCTGGTCGGCTTGCATGCGACACACGTCGTCGTCGGACTTGTGATGCTACTGCTGGTGCTTGTTTTTACGCTGATGGGCAAGGTAAGCGAGCATCACTTTGAACGCATCGAGATTATCTCGCTCTACTGGCACTTTGTAGATGCGATATGGGTAGTGGTCTTCACAGTGGTTTACATTCTGGGGCGGTGATCGAGCGATGAACACGACACAACACGACTCCGCGCACACGCACGACGAAACAATCCATCTACCCGCGCCCACCGCGTGGCCCATCGTGCTCGCCTTTGGCATCACGCTCGGCGCCGCCGGGCTGGTGACAAACGCCGGCATCGGTGCGCTCGGGGCAGTGCTTACATTAGTAGCCTGCGTCGGATGGTTCCGCCAGGTGCTCCCGCATGAGCAGCATGAGCACGTCCCGGTACGCATCCAGGAAGTCACTATCGCTTCGACTCGTACGCATGTCGCCCGCATTGAGATAAGCGAAGAACACCGCGCGCACCTTCCGGTGGAGACGTATCCAGTGCTCTCGGGCATCAAGGGCGGGTTGGCCGGAGCCGTCGCGATGGTCCCTCCCGCTCTACTCTACGGGCTGATTGCCTATCACAGCATCTGGTACCCGGTGAATCTGCTGGGTGGCGCGGGCGTTGCTAACTGGCAAAACCCCAGCGTTGCCGATATTGCTACTTTCCATTGGCAAGGCTTAATTGTGGCTACCATCATTCACATCACTTCATCCGTCCTTGTCGGCCTGCTCTATGGAGCCATGCTGCCCATGTTGCCGCGTCATCCAATTCTGCTCGGCGGCATCATCGCTCCAGCGCTTTGGACAGGACTGCTGCATTCTTCGCTCATCGTCATCAATCCGGCGCTGGCCTCGCACGTGGACTGGGGATGGTTCCTCGTCTCGCAATTAGCCTTTGGATTAGTCGCAGGCTATGTCGTCGCGCGACAAAGCCGCATCCGCACCGGACAGGCTCTGCCCTTTGTCGCCCGCATGGGCCTTGAGGCTCCAGGTCTGATGCACACGCATACACATGACGAAAAGGATACGCACTGATGCGGTTTAGGAACTCCTTAATCGCCGCAAGTACGCTTGCCGCACTGCTCTGCGCTGGATGCGACAGCATGCCCGGACGTCCTAAATCGGACGCAGAACTCACCCGTCCCGATCATGATCTGAACTTCACGCGACTTTATGCACAGAACTGTTCCGCCTGCCATGGAGTAAACGGTCAGAACGGCCCTGCTCTCGACTTGGCAAATCCCACTTACCAAGCACTCGTCGATGACGCAACGCTAAGAAAGTGGATCGCTGGCGGTATGCCTGGAACACAGATGCCTGCATTCGGCCCGTCAGGTGGCGGCCTGCTGACGGATCATCAAGTGGATGCGCTGGTCAACGGCCTTCGCAAGAACTGGACGAAACCTGGCACCCTCGATGGCCAGAATGCGCCACCATATGCGGCCAATTTGCAGGGAGACGCGACACGCGGCGAACAGGCATTCAAGACCTTCTGCGCATCGTGCCATCAGGACGCAAAGCATAAGATCACCGATGCTTCGTATCTCGCACTGATCAGCGATCAGGCGTTACGCACCATTATCATCGCCGGACGGCCTGATCTCGGTCATCCCGACTGGCGCAATGCCGTGCCTGGACACCCAATGACGAATCAAGATGTAACCGATGTGGTTACGTATCTCGGAAGCCAGCGTATCGCGACTCCCGGACAACCGTATCCCAACGTCGACAAGAGGTAGGAACGTGAGCGAAGACACACATAAGCTGAGCAAACAAGTAAGCAACGCCACCAGTAATGAAGACAAGCTGGCCGTCTCGCGCCGCTGGCTTCTGCTGAAGCTGGGATTTCTCTTCAATGCCGCCATAGGCGTCGCGATCGCCACTCCGGTCGTGCGCTATCTGCTATCGCCGGTGAAGCGTGACGGCGCGTATAAGTCATGGGTCTCGCTGGGATCTTTGGATGCTTTTCCTGTAGGGGAAACACGACTCGCGAAATTCACCAATCCAAGCCGCCTTTCATGGGATGGCGAGACCGACGGCGTTGCCTGCTGGGTACGTCGCACCGCCGCCGATGCGTTCACAGTCTTCGCGATCAACTGCGCGCATCTCGGATGTCCAGTACGCTGGTTCCCGCAATCGCAGCTCTTCATGTGCCCATGCCACGGTGGAGTCTATTACGCAGATGGCTCCCGCGCCTCTGGCCCACCCGAACGCGGACTGTTTACTTACGACTTTAAGATTTCCGGCAAAGAGCTGCTCATCAATGCCGGGCAGATGCCGACGCTCTCCAACTCCGCGAAGCTCGTCAATATCAGCAACGCCAAGGGGAATCCTCCATGCGCTGGCTAAAGCAAAGCTACAACTGGTTCGAGCGGCGCGCGCAGCTTGAAGCACCCATCAAAGACGCGGCGCTGCATCCGGTTCCACGCAATACGGCAAGCTGGTGGTACGTCTTCGGTAGCGCAGCTTTTACGCTGCTGATGCTGCAGATCGCCACCGGTATTCTGCTCGCCCTCATCTATGTGCCCTCGGCGGGTGAGGCCTGGAACAGCCTCAACGTGCTCAACCATCAGCTCACGCTCGGCTGGTTCCTGCGCGCGATGCATGGCTGGGGATCGAACTTCATGGTCGCCGTCGTCTTCGTCCACATGGCGCAGGTCTTCATCTTCGGCGCATACAAGTTCCCTCGCGAGCTTACCTGGATCGTCGGCGTCTTCCTTCTCTTGATGACCCTGGGCATGGCCTTCACCGGACAAGTCCTGCGCTTCGATCAGGACGCCTACTGGGGCCTCGGCATCGGTGCATCCATCATGAGCCGCGTGCCATTCATCGGCGGCTCGCTCGTGCACTTGTTGTTGGGCGGTCCAATTATCGCCGGAGCCACGCTCTCGCGCTTCTTCGCGTTGCACGTCTTCGTCATTCCCGGCTCGCTCTTCGCTCTCGCCTGCCTGCATGTGTGGATGGTCCTAAAGCTCGGCGTGAACGAGTGGCCCATGCCCGGCCGCTTCGTACGCAAAGCAACCTATGAAGCCGAGTACAACAAGCTCGCGCACGAAGATGGAATCCCATTCGTCCCCGGTGCGCTCTGGAAAGATGTCGTCTTCTCAGGAGCGATCCTCGCCGCCGTCGCCGTGTGTGCCGCAGTCTTCGGCCCCTATGGACCAGGCGGACAACCCGATCCGACCATCATCCAGACCGCTCCCAAACCGGATTTCTTCTTCCTCTGGCTCTATGCAGTTCTTTCCTATCTACCCGCCAGCATGGAGACGCCGTTCATTCTGATCGCTCCAGTCATCGGCATCGCTGTGCTGCTGGCACTTCCCTTCTATGCCTCTGAAGGCGAGAAGAGCTGGCACCGCCGCCCCGTTGCCGTGCTCACGCTCACGACCGTTGCTGTGGCCTTCGCTGTTCTTACCCATCTCGGCACCTACATACCGTGGAGCCCGAAGATGGACGCATGGAGCGGTGGAGATCCAGTCCCCTCACGTTACACACATGATGCAAGCCCGCTCGAACGCCAGGGTGCCGTAGTCTTTCAGTCGAAGCAATGCCGCAACTGCCACTCAGTTGGCGGAGTAGGTGGTGAGCGCGGCCCAACACTCGACACCATCGCCACGCGCATGACAGAAGACCAGATGATCCGCCAGGTACTGCAAGGTGGCGGCA
>Ga0137415_10006447_pt1 | contig 11629 bp, 6 predicted proteins | sample CZODoug3_1_1_16f_FD_183082 | JGI IMG/M metagenome (GOLD analysis project Ga0137415, IMG submission 183082) | Vadose zone soil fungal communities from Angelo Coast Range Reserve, California, USA - CZODoug3_1_1_16fungal (Hybrid Assembly) | ecosystem: Environmental > Terrestrial > Soil > Vadose...
GTTGGCGTGGCTGATTGCGCAACAGCTCGGGGAAGCCCTGCTCAGCGTGGTGTTGGTTCTGCCGCTGTTGACCTCCATTTACGTATTTCCCGCCGGCGTGTGGCTGCTGCCGGACAATCTTGCCTGGCTGTCCGTGCTGTGCATGTTGTACCTGGCCCTGCGCTTCAGCGACCGCCTGCAGTGGTATCTGCTTGCCGCCATCACGCTCGTGGCGGCCGTTCTGGTCAGGCAATCCAATCTGTGGCTGTGCCTGCTCGTGTTCGCGGTTGTGCCAAAGCGCCCGGCAGGAATCGCCGCCGCCGCGCTCGCCACCGTCCCCGCCATCGTGGTACTGGCCTATTTTGTGGAGGTCTGGCACGGCTTGACGCCTCCCACGTTTGTTGAGAAGCACACCGGGCTGAACCTGGCCGCCGTGCCGTTCTTTTTCACGGTGCTGGCCTTCTACAGCCTGTTCTATTTTCCCTTGGTCGTCCAACGGGTGCGCGCGACTCGCGTGCTGTATCTGTGGCTGGGCGCGTTGGCGGGATTCTCGAGCGCTCTCGTGGCACCTACGGATTGGAATCCAGAGGAGGGCCGTACGTCGGGATTGTGGAATCTGGCCAGGCTGTTGCCAGCCGTGCAGCACCGCTCGCCCGGCATCGCGGCAATGGCCGGTCTTGGCGGCGCAGCCGCGGTGATCTGGCTATCGATGGTCCGCCCCCGGACTCGTACGATTGTCGCGGCAGCCGCAGTGGGTTTTGCGGCGGCACAAGGCGTCAGCCACTTCGTCTATGAACGTTATTACTCCGGCCTGGTGTTCATGTTGATTCTGGTCTGTCTGGCCGATGCTCTCGCCACGAAGCCGGGGCCCGTTCCCCGGTGGGGATTGGCGGGCCCGGGCGTGTTTGCGCTCATCAATCTGGGCGTGTTGAGTGCCGGACTGCTATGAGCGTCTCGGTCCTGATTCTGACCCTCAACGAGGAAATCAACATCGGCGCCTGCCTGGATTCGCTGACCTGGTGTGATGACATTGTCGTGCTGGACTCCCTGAGTAATGACCGCACACGCGCCATCGCCGAGGAGCGCGGCGCCCGCATCGTGACCCGGGCATTCGACAACTGGTCAGCGCATCAGAACTGGGCGGTGAGCAACATCGGATTTCGGCACCCCTGGGTGTTATATCTGGACGCGGATGAGCGCTGCGAAGAGGCGTTGCGCGACGAAGCCCTGCGGGTCACTCAGCCCACGGCACCCGAGGCCGCGTTCCGGATCCGGCGCAAGGACTTCTTCATGGGCCGCTGGCTGAAGCACGCGCAGCTGTATCCGACCTGGCTGGTGCGATTGTTCCGACCCGATCGAATCCGCTACGAGCGGCTCGTGAACCCGGTTGCCAGGGTCGACGGTCCCATCGGCCAGTTGCAGGCCCACATCATTCACTATCCTTTCAGCCATGGCGTATCGCACTGGATCGAGCGCCACAATCGCTATTCAGACATGGAGGCGATCGAGGCGGCAAAAGTGCGGCTCGGCGCAGGTTTCGCGGCGTCGCCCGCGGGCTCGGTCTGGTCAAAGGATCCCAACGAGCGGCGCCGCGCCTTGAAGGACGTTTTCTTCCGGATGCCCGCCCGCCCCCTGGTCAAGTTCGTGTATTACTACGCGTGGCGACGCGGCTTTCTCGATGGCAAGGCGGGACTGACTTACGCCACACTGCAGGCGATGTACGAGTACATGATTGCGTGCAAGGGCGCTGAGATTGAGCGTCGGCGCCGCGGCCTTCCGGTCTGATGAGTGAGCGCACGCCTGAGCTGCCGATCGATCACGCCTCAAATCAGGCGGCGCGCAAATATTCCCGAGGCGAGCAGGCACGCCGGGTGGTGTGGGCATTCGGGCGTTGGTTGATTCGACTGAGCCCGCGGCCGTGTTTTGCGTGGCGACGGTGGGTGCTCCGGCTATTTGGCGCGCGCGTGGGAGAGCACGTAAACATCTATCCTTCCACGCACGTCTATATGCCGTGGAATGTCGAGATCGGGGCCTGGACCGCCCTTGGCGAGGACGTCTTCGTCTACAGTCTCGGTAAAATTACGATCGGCCGCAGCGTCACCATTTCCTACCGCTCGCATCTATGCGCGGGAACGCACGACCTGAATGATCCGACCCTGCCCCTGCTCAAACCCCCGGTCGACATTGAAGATGGCGTGTTTGTTGGGACCGAAGCGTTCCTGGGTCCGGGGGTCAGGGTGGGCCGCGCTGCGGTTGTTGGAGCGCGAGCGGTCGTCGTGAAAGACGTCGAGCCTTTCACGGTCGTTGCCGGGAACCCCGCGCGCCCGATCGGACGCCGCACTTTCAATCCGGCACAGCGCGACTGAGTGGTGATTCCGCGAGATTGGCGAACCGCGTGAGGGTCGCATCGGCCGCTGCTTCGCTGCCGTCCTTGGGAAGGGGGACCACGAGCCTGACCAACGCGCCGTCGGTCCGGTTACGGGTGAGTGCATCCCAGAACAAATACCACCTGACGACGTACTCGTCTGTCAGGCGTCGGTTGCGCTCTCTGAACCAGTAATACACGAGCTGGCGCTTGTCGGCCCTCTCAATCAGGACGCGATTCACCGGCCAGGCTGCGTGACCGTCCGTCCCGGGCAACATGCGGCGCTCAAATGACCGGATCTCGTAGCCCCCGCCCGGCAGGCAGCGCCGCGGCGAGTGGACCGACATTCCTGAGCGCTGCGACCGGTAATACGCGACATACAGGTTGATTGGCGGACTGCTGGCGTCGTTGAAGTTCATGAGCAGGTAGTCATCGAGCTGCAACGCATCCAGGTAGACGGACTCGAGCGCGTCCCGCGTGCCTGACCACGCTCCGATCTGGGTCGGGAATTCCACGAACTCGGCGCGGGCCGGCGCGATCTCCGGCCGCTCCGGAACCGCGAATTCCGCGGTGACACCCACTGCGAGAATGGCGGTGGCGGCAATGAAAGACCTGGGTAGCGTCCGCGGTGTCAGAGTGACCGCGCTACGCGCCGCGACAGGTGCTGCACGGGTTGCCGGCATGGCCGTCGCCGGTTGCTTGATGGCGGCGGGTCCGAGCTTCGACAGGCCGCGCGCCAGCAGGAAGACGCACAGCGCGCTGACCATGAAAACGGCCCAGCCTTCGAACTCGTGCAGAAATCCTTCCGCCATGCGGGTGCCCCAGCCATCGACCGTAATGCCAATCAAACCGATGCGGATACTGTTCATCAACACGGTGATCGGTATGCTCGACAGGAACACCAGCGCTCGCTTCCACATCGGCCCGCCAAACCAATACGCCACCATGAACGAGAGCGTCATGAGCGGGAACAGGTAGCGCAGCCCGCTGCAGGCCTCGGCAACCTCCAGTTGATAGGTTCCCAGATCGATGACGTTGCCTTCCAGGTACACGCTGATGCCTGCGGCCCGGATCACCATGACGCCGATCTGGGACGACAGCAGCTGCAACTGGGTCGACAACTGCTCGCTGAGAATGGGCGGCAGCGGGACCATGAAAATCAGAATAAACAGCGGCATGAGCAGCCGGCGGAACACGACCGGACCGGCCAGCGACAAAACCAGCCCATAGAGAACCAACAGGAGGGCGTAATGCACGAGCGCAGGCATCGTGCTCAGTGCCCCGATGAGGCGTAGTGCCAGGCCGAGCGTAATGAGTGCCAGTCCCCACCAGGACCCGGTGAATGGCAGACCGCGCAGCTCATCGCGCTGGCGCCAGATCAGGTAAATCGACAAAGCCGGAATGAGGATGCCGTAGCTGTACTCCGGTTGGGCATTCCAGATCGAATACAGCTGTTCGATCGCCGACGCGAACAGCAGCAACGCGCCTGCGAATGCCAGCGCGAGCAAAGCATATGCCGGCAACGCAGAGCGCGGCTGCGTCGGAAGGCTAGTCATAGGGGGCTTCGTTGTTAGAAGACTTGGCATCGTAGAAGCGGAATACGACGGCTCTATTACAGGAAGACCTCCGTCCGGCGCCAACAGAAGTCACAGAACCGTCACCGGCGCCTTTTAAGCTGTGCGGCCAGTTTCCGCACTGGCGGAGCAAGCCGCTGACCCCATGAGATTCACGCGTACGGTTGCGCTGTCGACCTGCATCCTCGTAGTAGCGATGACGGGGGCGCTGAGTGGTTGCGGGGGAGCCCGCGCCCGATTTACCAGCCATCTGCAACGTGGCCAGCAATTTCTGGCCGCCGGCAATCTGGATAAGGCGGGCGTCGAGTTCAAAAACGCCTCGCAGATCGAGCCGAAGAACCCCCAGGCGCTGTATTTCAATGGTCGGGTCGCTGAGGCCCGAGGGATTGTCCGCGACGCGTACGGTTTCTACCAGGCCGCCGTCGAAGCCGATTCCGGCCACGACCTGGCGCGAGCCGGCGCGGCCAAGATGTTGGTGTTCGCAGGGGCTGCGAAGCGCGCGATGGATCTGCTCGAGCCCGGCCTGGTGACTCATCCGGACAATCCGGATTTGTTGGCGGTGCGTGCGGCCGCTCATAGACAGCTGAAGGAAGCAGACGCGGCCCGCGCTGATGCGGAGCGGGCGATCAAGCTTGCGCCGGATAACCTGAACGCGCTGACTGTAATCGCGGCGTTGTATGCCGAAGCGAAGGAGTATCCGCGCGCCATCGCTTTGGTCGATGCGGCACTGGTCCATAATCCGGGCTCGCTCGAGCTGCGCGAGGTCATCACCAATCTGTATCTGGCGAGCGGCGAGAGCGTCAAGGCGCAAGCGCAGATGCGCAAGATCATCGAGCTCGAGCCGCTGGCAATGGCGCCGCGCTCGCAGCTCGCGTTGCATCTCGCTCGCGCCCATGATCTGGATGGCGCCCAGAAAGTCCTGGAGGACGCGGTGCAGGCGCTCGCAAAGACCAAACAACAGGCGAAGGCGGACGCCGCCAAGCTGGTGTTGGTGGATTTCGTCAGCGCCGAGCGTTCGCACGAGCAAGGCGAGAAAACTCTCCGCGATTTCATCGCCCACGACCCGGAAAACCTGGAGCTGCGTCTGGGGTTGGGGTCCATCCTGATGCGATCGGGCAACGTTGACGCCGCGTTCGAGACATACCGGCAGGTTGTGGCCAAAGACGGCACCGGCGCCAAGGGCCTCCAGGCCCGGGACCGGATGGCCGCCATTGAGCTCGATCGCAATCACATCGATACGGCCCGCAAGTTGCTCGTTGAAGTTCTGGAGAAGAATCCGCGCGACGACGATGCGTTGATTCTGCGTTCCGCCATCGCAATGAAGCGCAACGATCCGGAAGGCGCGATCGGCGATCTGCGCGCCGTCCTGCGCAACCAACCCAACTCGGCGCCTTTGCAGCGCAGTCTGGCGACGGCATACATGGCCAAGGGCCAGACTGGACTTGCAGAGGAAGCGCTGCGTGCAGCCATGCGCGTGGCGCCGGCGGACCCCGCGATCCGCATCGAGCTCGCGCAGCTCCTGGCACGCACTGAGCGCGGGCCGCAGGCGGTTTCGCTGCTGGAGGAAACGGTCGCGGCCATTCCGGACAATTCCGCCGTCCGGGAAGCCCTGGTTCAGGCCTACCTCGCGGCGGGAAGTTTGCAACAGGCCGGCGCGGCCGCCGACGAGATGAAGCTGCGCCAGCCGCAATCGGCGGCAGGCTTTTATTACTCCGGAGTAGTCGCCGCCCGCGAGAAGCGTTGGGATGCGAGCCAACAGGATCTCGACACCGCGCTCAAACTGCAGCCGGCTCGCCTGGATGTGCTGACGACGTGGGTACAGGTGCAGGTTGCGAAGGGGGCCGGTGATGCGGCGATCAACAAGGTCCAGGCAGTCCTCGACCGGGACCCGCGCAATGTTGATTTGCTCAACCTGCTCGGCGAGTTGTATTTGAATCGCAAGGATCTGAGCCACGCGAGTGGGCTGTTTACGCGCGCCAGCGAGGCAGACCCGAAGCGTTGGCAGGCGCTGCGCAATCTCGCTCGCGTCAAGCTCGCGGAGCACGACGAGGCCGGCGCGGCGAATGAGCTCCAGGCGGCCCTCGAGCTGGCCCCGACCGATGCAACGCTGGTCGGGGATGCCGCGCGGGTTTACGAGAAGCAGGGAAATATAGATGCCGCTATAGCGGCGTATGAGTCGCTGTACCGGCAGAATCCGCAGGCGAAGCAATTCGCCGCCAACAACCTGGCGATGCTGCTCGTCACCTACAAATCGGATGACGACCCCAGTCTCGACCGGGCGCAGCAACTTACAGATACCTTCGTGACCTCCAACAACAGCGCGCTCCTGGACACGGTCGGATGGGTGCGGTTCAAGCGCGGTAACTACAAAGATGCCCTGCCGACGTTGGAGCAGGCCGCGGAACGGTCACCGGATGCCCGTGTGATTCGCTACCATCTGGGCATGGCCCAACTTCAAATGGGACTCACCGATCGCGCGCGCAGCAATCTGGAAGCCGCCGTAAACGGGCCGGGCACCTTCCAGGGAGTCGACGAGGCGCGCAGCGCGCTCGCCAGTCTGAAAGTCCGGACCTGAGAGCGATCGCACGCGCTAGCCAGGAGCCTCCCTGCGGCGGCGGCGCCCACTAGTCAAACAGGCTCCTAGGGCGTCGGGGAGAATTCAACTGCGTCCACTTCCTGACACTGGTAGGCGCTGCGGGTTTCGCTCCACGGAATTTGCCAGTCATCGGCCGAGTTGCAGGCGCGGAACAGTACGCGCCTGTGCACAGTTGCCACACCGACCAGTCCGAGCTCCTTGCCGATGCCGGATTGGCCCAGGGGGTCCACGGGCAGCACCAGGTAATGAATCTGACGTGCCGCGAGGTATTTCGCTACCTGCCTGCTCTTCAGGAAATCGATGTAGCCCGGGTCTGTCAGACCTCCCAGGTCAATGAGCGACGCTCCGTCGTGCGTGCCGCGGTCGTAACCGACGCGACCGATGTCGAAGGCTGCAAAGTGTTCATGGGGCAGGTGTGAGTCCAGCCACGTGGCAGCGGCACGGTGCGTACGATCGATGTGATCGACGCCGCGGGCCAACACTCCATGCCAAAGCGTCAGGGACACCGAGCCGAACGCCACCAACACGGCCGTTGGGACAACCACCGCCGCCAGTCGATGTTTACTGAGGAGTGTCGCTATTCCCAAAGCGGGAAGTGCCAGCGTCAGAGCCAGAAAGAGCGGTTGGTACCGCCCGGCGTGGCCGGAGGCAGGTAATGCAACAGCAAAAAGGAGCGCGTGTAGCGTTGCCCAGGAGCAGACGGCCAGTGTGAGCCATCTACGTCGTTGGATCACCGTGTGCATTCCAACGATGGCCAAAGCCACGAGACCGATGAACGCAAGCAACATGGCAATCTGCCCGCCCCGGCTCACCTCGAGCCCGTCGAACACCATGACGGCTTTGAACGGCCGCGAGAGCCACTGCTCGATGAGGTGCGCGCGCAGGGCTACCGGGCCGCCGTCGCCGGCAAACAGAAACTGCCGCCCTTTGAATGTCACAGGCAGCATCGAGTGGGACGTGTAGAGATTCACCGCAATCGGAATCGATGCGAGAGCCAGCACGATCGCCGCCGCCACGACGGTCTGAGCGAGCGAGAATCTCCGCAGTCCCGGAACGAGTCCGCCGCAGGCGAGCAGGATCGGCGGCAGCACTACCGCTTCCGGCCGCGTCATCGTCAACAAACCCATGCACAGGCCGCTCGCCACCGTCCTGCCCCAGGATCGCTCCAGCGACGAGGGGCCGAGCCACAACAGGATGGATCCGATCGACAGAGTGATGAACAGCAGGTGTTCCATTCCGGTGAAGGCCAGCCATACATAGTTGCCATCGACCGCGGGAGCCGCGGCCAGGAGAAGTGCAGGAAGGGGCTCGAACCCGTCGCGCAGGGCGATTCGTAGCAGCAACAGTCCCGAAGCCAGCAGCAGGACCGCATTGATCACGAGCGTGAAGACGATCGGACTCAGGCCCGGAAACAGTGCGTAGTTGAATGACAGGATCAGTGTCCACAGCAGGCTCGTTGAGCCGGAGGAACGCTCGTGAGGCAAGTAGCCCAGCGAGCCGAAGTTCGCGAAGTTGCGAGCCACGCTTTGGTGAATCCACGAGTCATCCAGCGGGAAGCCAAAGTGGCCCGACAAGGCGCTGCCGACGGCCAGCAACGCTACTGCATACGCCAGGAACGTGATTCTGTAGAGCGATCGTGATTCCAGAAGCGCCTGGCCGCCTGTTGGCCGGTCAATTGACTGAGCGTGCATGGCCACCAACGTCGCTGCAAATAACCCCGTGCGAGCGTACGCGAGCCCGGGTGCTATGCGATGAAGGTTGTGTGACGCGCTATATAGGCACCGCTATGTTCCGTCGCTCAGCATGATCGCGCACTCGCAGGTGCTTGCGCCCGGCGAACCGCAGGCTCTGATCGTCTGAGTGCCCTGATCGAGCACTGCATTGTCAACGTTGACGCAGGCGTTTCCGGAGAGAACCGTGCGCCGTACCGTGACGTCTGCCGGGTGGATTGCGCTTCGCGGTACAACCTCGTTCGAACACTGCTTGTAGGAAGAGGTCGCGTACGGAAGCGGGCCCGTGACCTGCTGGGTCGGCGCACCGGTCATATCTTTGATTGAATTTCCAAACACGAGCGTATTGTCTTCCATCGGCCAGTTTCCGGGGGCGGGGCCTGCGGACCACCCGCGGACCAGGTCGATCGCTCCTCCATGGAGTCCGTCCGCATGGATGACCGTATTGTTCCCGATCGAAATGCCGTATCCCTCGATGGGAGGCGGGAAGCCGATGGTGGGTGACGCCCCGTCGGTGACCTGGATCCCGCCCCAACTGCAAGACGACGGCCAGTCATATTCGCCGTTGACCGTGTTGCCACGAACATCCACGAAGGAATACAGACTGATACCCGCAGCGGTGCCCAGTGATGCGTCGGCTACTGAGTAACGCATGCCGAGGCTGATTCCCGAAGTATCGTACTGCTGATTGCCGTCGATGACCGAATCGGCGGTCTGGGCGTAGAAGCCGATGGTCCCCCCGGAGGCCTTGTTCGCGTTTCCCTTCGTGCATAGCGGCTGGCGCTGATCGACGAAGTTGTCGACGATGTAGAACTGCCAGTATTCGCGCGACACGACGAGAACGCTGTCACTCTGTGGGGCCACGTCCCACGCCGGATACACTGTGAATGTAACGGGCGTGACCGGTTGGCCTGACGAGTCCAACGGATAGGAGACGATCTTACGAATCTGGCCCTTTCCGGTGCCGGAGGTGATCTGTACCCAGTCACCGATGAAGTAGCCGCCGGGTAGCGCCTTGTTCAATTGCTGTAGATACAAGGGACCTGGAATCGTGACGGTCGTTCCAGTCGAGCCGGTGACGCTTTGCGCGGAAGCAAGACCGATCGTAAGGCTGCTGCCGTCGGTGATGATGGCTTCACCGTCCCCCGCCTTGTCGCCCGTGCAGGTCGCGGTGTTCTGTGAAACCAGCACCTGCTCGTGATTGCCGCGTTCGGACCAGAAGTGAGCGGCGCGCCAACCCGGCGCATCGTTCGCGGGGTCGTACAAGTACTGTCTCGAGGTACCGTCGGCGATGTTGTTGCTGAAATCGAGCCGCAGGCCGCCTCCGATCTGGGTTGCAATGGCGCCCTGGGATGCGGCCGGGTTGTCATAGCTGCCCGCGGCGAACGTGTTGAAGGCGAAAACGGAATCCGCCACGGTGAAGGGCTGATTGAAGTTGTTGCCGTCGCCGATCAGCAGGATGGCGTCGTAATAGGCTCCGAAGAGGTTGTTGGCCACGAGCAGATGATCGATCGGCATGCCGCTATCGCTGAGGGCTATGTAAGGCTTGTCGAACGTGTTGCGGATGATGGTCACTCCGCTGACGGTGATCGGATCGGTGGCGCTGTAGGCCCTGGCGGCGGACCAGCGCACGCCGAGGCGCAGTATCGGCGCAGCCGTAGATGCAACCTGATAGATGTTAGCATCGCTGAATGTTATGTCATGTACGGTGTTATTTCCCTGCAGCGAGAAACCTACCGTGGCCGTCTGCCAGGAAGTTCCCCTGCGTATCGTCGTGGCTCCCGCGTCGGCACCCCGAAGATCGACCCCCGGTGGAACCAACACCCCATCGGCTGTCACGGGACCCGCTTTGTTGAGGGCGCCCGCGTAGTTCATATCCCAGACGCCCGGTCCAAAGGTGACGGCGCCTCCACCGTTGCGTTTGGCGGCTGCGATTGCGGCGGCAATGCAGGGAGTATCATCAATCCCGTCATCCGGCAGGCAGCCGCCGTAAGCGCCGACAGCAAATGCAGATGGTTGCGCAGGGTCGGCAAAGACGGTGAGTTGCTGACCCGCGAGTGCAGTCCAGCTGGTACCGTCCCGACTGAGCTGGATTGAATAAGTGCCCGGCGGCACGGTGTTGGGCAATGAGACCCGTGCGACATAGCGTTGGATGGCGGTGTCGTCTGCGATTGCGGCGAGGGTAAAATCGGCGGGCCCGTGCAGGCGCACCTGGGTAGCGGCGCCAGGGGCCGGCTGGAGATTTCGTCCCACTATCTTGATCTGCCGCGGCAGTGACGCGGTGGCGGCAGTGGCGTACACGGTGTCGGGTGTGAGCCAGAAAGCCCGCGCGTCATTGATCAACACTCCATTGCTCCATTCGCCCGCCTCGTTTTGCACCCACAAGGCATATGACACGTCTGCCTGCATCCCGGTTGGCAGCGCGACCGTCAGTGAATGGGGGACGTCGAATGTGTTGACTACCTGAGCGGTGCCATCAGCCGCGGCTGCAGAACTGGGTGCAACGAGGGGTTGTGTCGTGTTGGCCACCGCCTGGTAGACGACAGTATCCGTCGGGGAAAAGCCGTCGCCGGCCAGGAGCAGAAGATCGCCGGGAGCGCCGCGAACCGGGCTCTCGTGCGCCGGCTCACTGAACATAACAGGTGCCACCGCGAATGCGCACGGTCCCCAAAGAAGCAAAAAAATAACGCCGACGCTGCGTCCGAACTGCATTTTACACACATCCTGTGCGACTCAAACGGGGCGTGGAGGCTATCTCGGCGAAGTCGTGCCGGCTGTGACAATTGGGAGACCGACTCGTATTGTGTCGTACGCATCACACAGTCACGGTGATGCAACATTCGGTTGCCTGAGTCAGTGACCACGGCGTGGGCGTCGTGGCTTTTGCGGCGCGCGCGGCGTCACCGGATGAGGCGCGACGGCACTCGTCAGCCTCAAAGTCCGGACCTGGGGCGGGCGAGCGAGTATCAGGCCGCGCTCAATGGAGCGGACTCTTTATCAGGGCGCGGATGAGGCGCGGACGGCACTCGCCAGCCTCAAAGTCCGGACCTGAACCAGGGCTTGGGGACGCCCGGCTCTACGCTGACTAGCCACCTCGGCATGGCTTTGGGTCAGGTGCAACCTCGCGGCGGCCGGGCAGCCCCGTCCTGGGCATCGGCAGCACCGCCCATGTTTCGCGGCGGGCCGCCGCCCTTGTCCGGGAAGGTTGCTGGCTCCGCGCCGGCCCTTGCGGGATCCCCCGGATACCCCTGTGCGTTATGTCACTGTTCTCCTGCCAAGCCCGAGGTGCTTGGCCCCCGCATCGCGCCGTTAACCCGCTGAACCCACGGGGATTCGCCGCGTAAGCACCATTTGAGGCACACTGCGGGGCCACGTTTGGCTCCGT
>Ga0137415_10006448_pt1 | contig 11628 bp, 11 predicted proteins | sample CZODoug3_1_1_16f_FD_183082 | JGI IMG/M metagenome (GOLD analysis project Ga0137415, IMG submission 183082) | Vadose zone soil fungal communities from Angelo Coast Range Reserve, California, USA - CZODoug3_1_1_16fungal (Hybrid Assembly) | ecosystem: Environmental > Terrestrial > Soil > Vadose...
GCGAGAAATTGATGTTCGCCGAGCTTGAAAAACGCGTCGCCTTCGCCGCTGTCGAGTTTTTCCAAATTGAACACATCTTTGTAAAACGCGATCGCCTTCTTGATGTCGTCCACTTCGATCACGACATGATTACAACCGTAAACTTGCACGCTCATTTCACAATTTACTTAACTGCAGAGACCGCGCGCTTCCTAATTTCTTGTGGGGTAAATCCGGACCTGGGCGCAATCGAATCGAATCCGGTCAAGTCGATGGCGGCGCGAGGCAATTAATACACCAAGCTCATTGTCGCTTCTCGCATCGCCGTGAATTGCGGCTAAGGAGAGTCGATAGCTGCCGCTACCGCAAAAAATCCCGATCGGCAAGGCCAGGTTCCTGCTTTGGTTTTCTTATGTGGATCGAAAATCGGTGCTCGGCCAATTTGAAACGCTGCTTCCACTCGCGGCGGAATGGGCGGCTGAGGAGGAGGCGCGAATTTTGCGCGAAGGTGTGCCACTTGCTGAACAAGAAATTATCGATGCAAAGGCAATCGGAGTTCGGGAGCCCGAGCGTGTTCGCCTGTTACAAGTGGATACGATCCCGACGCCTCGCCATCCAATTTTAAAAGCTGCGACGGGAGCAATTCGATTTCTCACGCCTGCTCCACGGGGGCTGACTTTAGGTCACGGCATCTTTGTTCGCTCAGATTGCTGGCGCGATCGCTCGCTCGTAGCGCACGAGCTCGTTCACACCGCGCAATACGAGCGGCTCGGCGGAATTCTGCCTTTCCTGCGCAAGTATCTTTTCGAATGCGTCACGATCGGTTATCCGGAAGCGCCGCTGGAGCAGGAAGCGATTGCGGTAGTAACCCGCATCTGCGTTGATTGAAGGAAGCGATCGTAGGAGTGTGGGGTTGACCCTGTTTGGTTTCGCAGGTAAAACGGAAGGCTCGAGGCCAATTCTTTATGCCAAAATTTGTAATTGAACGTGAGATTCCGAACGCCGGGAAACTCTCGCCCGAAGAACTGCGAGGTATCTCACAGAAATCCTGCGGAGTGCTGCGCAATCTCGGCCCGCAGATCCAGTGGGTGCAAAGTTATGTCACCGATGACAAAGTTTACTGCGTCTATATTGCGCCGAACAAGGAGATGGTGCAGGAACACGCAAAGCAAGGCGGCTTTCCGGCTAATCGAATCTCAGAGGTCAAGTCGGTAATCGATCCAACCACCGCCGAGCGATAACAATCCTCGGCTACCTCTTTCTGTGCCCGACCATTTCGCTGTGGATGGTGCGCGGATCGACACGAGTGAGGCGCTTTTCCATCGCCGGTGTGAGCAGCGAGATGTGCGGGATTTGGCAAAGATGTTCGGCGATGAACCAGATCGGTTTTTCGGAACTCATCCAGTGGAGACGATCAAAGCGGGCGAGGTTGACCGGGCGTGAATAGCGGCGCAGCGTGCGTTCCCAGCGCAGATTGAAGTAAATGTTGAAATAGCTCATGGCCAGTTCGCGTAGGCTTCGGTAAACTGGTTCGCGATAACGGCAACCGGTGAAGTTCGATTTGGCGACCGCGCCCCAACCTCCGCGCACTTTGAAGATGGCGACGACGTGATCGGTGTCCTGATCCGCTTCCAAGTCAAAGATCAACGGCGGGAATCCGAGGACGCGCAAAGCGGCCGCGCCAAAGATTCCACCTTCCAGACAAGACGCGGTGCGATCGCGCAAAACTTTTTGCGGCGAACGCGCGGTGTAGCTGAGATTATACGGCAACTCATCGAGAAATCGCTGAACCCCGGCCGGAGTTTTGAGCGCGCGCAGCGTGCGCAACTCCGAGCGCGTGAAACCAAAATTGTTAACGCCTCGCACAAAGGACGCAAAGGTCACGACGAGGCAGACGCAAGAGCATATTTCAACTCATCGTTCTGAGCCGTTGTGACCGTTGTGCAAAAATCGATGTCCGGCCGCCGGAATTACAACCCAACCGGATGCCGCCCTTCGAAGCCGAACGGCATCCGATTCGTAGTTTGCCAGCGCGGCGTCCACTGATCCGTGGAATTGTCCCACGGCGCGGTATCGAGGCGTAGACTGGCGATGACCGCAAAGGTGTAGAAAGAACAATTTTCTGGCGCGGCCGACATCAAAGAAGAACACCATGCTCGTCGCTGCCGGGAATTTCATGATAAGCTTATGGCATGAGGCGCGTCTTGACGTTGCTAGTCGCGGTCGTCGCAACGGCGATGGCGGCACTGGCCGCGGACGAACCACCGCCGGACGACTCCGATATTTCATTCGACGTTGAGCCGCCACTGTTGATTCCAAACCGATCCGACGAACGGCCGCCTGCGAGTGCGGCGGCCACGCTCGCCCAAGATGTCGATCTTGCGCGGCTGGAAAAGGATTTCCAACGCGCGAAAAGAAACGCCGCCGGCGTCGAGCGCTTCTGTAAAATTGGCGCGCTATCGAAAGTGGAGGCGGAGCAGCGCGCACTCCGGGCGATTCGTTTTGAATCCGACCTTGCCAATGCGCGGCTCGCGCAGGTGAAAGAAGAGCTGCTGCAAAAAGAGAAACAACTGGCGGCTGGCGAGATTTCGAAAGAGGATTTGGCGCAAACCGAATCAGCGGTTGCGCTTGCGATCGAAGCTGCTCGCGCCACCGCTGCCAAACGCGAACGCGCCGAGCTCGAGGTCGCCGAAGCAAACGTTCATCGCCAAGAGAAACTTCTCGCCCTCGGCAGCGCCCGAAAATCTGACGTTTCCCGCGCCGAACAAAAACTCGCCGAACTCAAAGCGCCGAAAGATTAGAACGGTAGGGCGCGACGGCTCGTCGCGCCGACGAACCTTGAAAATGCCTAACCGATCGGAACCAATCGATCCGCGGGTGCGCATCGGCCATGTCCATCTCAAAGTCGCCGATCTTGAGCGCGCGCTGAATTTTTATTGTGGCATCCTCGGATTTGAATTGATGGAACGCCACGGCGACGAAGCCGCGTTTGTTTCCGCTGGCGGTTATCATCATCACATTGGCTTGAAAACGTGGGACAGCGCGGGCGGCAGTCCGCCGCCGCCGGGACCGACCGGTCTTTATCATTTTGCTATTCTTTATCCGACGCGCGCTGAACTAGCCGGTGCATTGCGTCGCTTGCTCGGAGCAAACGTGCGCCACCCTTACTGGGTTCGGCATTGGGCGTTAGACGTTGAGCGTTGGACGTTTTCTAGGAGAACGGGCTAATATCCCGCAGCTTGTCCGTCTTTGCGTGATTCGCTTGCACCGACGTAAACGCGTTGGCCGTCGTGCATTTCGACTTTGATGGCCTGGTAGCCGCCGTAGCCGCCGACATCGAAACGCACATCGTGTCCTTTTTTGCGTAGCTCGCGCACGGTTTCGTAGGAAATGCCACTTTCCACTTCGACGTATCCGCCTGACTCAGTCATCTTTTCGCCGGTCGGTTCGTTGTCGCCTTCATGTTGCCAGCGCGACGCGTCGCCCGCTTCCTGCACGTTCAGTCCGAAATCGATCTGATTCGTGAGCACCTGCACGTGACCCTGCGGTTGCATCCCGCCGCCCATTACGCCGAATGCTTCCCACGGTTTGCCATCCTTCATTACGAAACCGGGAATGATGGTGTGAAACGGGCGCTTGCCCGGCGCATAAACATTCGCGTGCCCCGGCTCCATCGAGAAAAGTTCGCCGCGATCCTGGAACATGAAGCCAAGTCCAGGCACGACGATGCCGCTGCCCATGCCGCGATAATTGCTCTGGATGAGGCTGACCATGTTCCCTTCGTCATCGGCGGCGCACATGTAAATCGTGTCGCCTTGATCGATCGCCGGATTTCCCGCTTCGGCTTTTTTTGCGGCGCGGTTTGGATCGATCAACTTGCGCCGTTCCGCCGCATAATTTTTGGAAAGCAAACCGGCGATCGGAATCTTGGCGAACGCGGGATCGGCATAGAATTTCGCGCGATCCGCCCAGGCGATTTTCTTCGCCTCGATCATCGTGTGCAACGCTTGCACCTTGCCGAAGCCCATCGCGCGCAGATCGAATCCTTCGAGAATGTTCAGAATTTGCAGCGCTGCAATGCCCTGGCCGTTTGGCGGCAACTCGAAGACATCGTAGCCGCGATAATTCGTCGAGACCGGATCGACCCATGTCGATATATGCTTTTCGAAATCGGTTTTGCGCAGGAAGCCGCCATTGGCCTGCATGAACGCGTCGATCTTGTCCGCGATCTCACCTGTGTAAAAAGCGTCGCGGCCTTTCTCGCCGATCAAGCGCAAGCTTTTCGCGAGCGCCGGATTTTTGAAGATGTCGCCTTTCGCCGGCGCGCGCCCTTTGCCGTCGAGCGTATAAGTTTCGAGAAAACCGCCCGGCATGTTTTTGTAGAGCAGCACGCTCCGTCCCCAGTAGTAAGCGATCAGCTCCGTGACAGGAAAACCTTCCTCGGCATAGCGGATCGCCGGCGCGAGATCGTCGCTCAGTTTGAGTTTGCCGAATTTCTTGTGCAGCTGCGCCCACGCATCAACCGTTCCCGGCACACTGATCGGCAACATGCCGAGCGGCGGAATTGTTTCGCGATGCAGCTTGGCGAGTTCGGACTTCACCTGATCGTAACTCAGGCCAAGCGGCGAACGTCCGCTGCCGTTCAAGCCGTAAAGCTTGTTCTCTTTCGCGCTGTAAACGATCGCGAACAAGTCGCCGCCGATCCCGTTCGAGACCGGCTCCATCAAACCGAGCGTCGCGTTTGCGGCGATCGCCGCATCGACCGCGCTGCCGCCGCGTTTCAAGATGTCGAGCCCGACTTGCGTCGCTGCCGGCACACTGGTGCAAACCATTCCGTGCCGTGCAAGCACTTCCGATCGCGTCGCGAAATTTTTTCCCGTGATGCGGTCGATTTGGGCGAAGAAAGGCTCCGTGGTGACGAGAAGAGCAAAGGGCAATGTGGAAAGAAGCAGTCTTCTCATCCGACCAACTTAGATTTTTGTCAGGGAAATGGGAAGGAATTGTAGAGGCGTTTGTGTCAAACGCCGTTTATCGATTTTGCCGCCGCGACGAGCGCCGCTTGACTTGAAGTTCGTCGCCGCCAGGCGCCGCAACCAGCTCGCCACAGGACGAGTCCGTCCGGCTGGCGGACACGCGAGGCGCGTGCGCTCCCCAGATTTAGATCGCGACAATCGGGTCGAGATTTTGCAATGAAGCGTGCAGGGTTTTTGGGAACACCTAACAAATGAAAAACTTATGAACTGGAAAAAACTCTTCTTCGCATTCATCGCAGCTTGGGTCTTCGTATTCGTCTATGAATGGCTCTTTCATGGCATGTTCATGAAGAGCAATTACATGGAGACGGCGACGCTATGGCGGGACGACGCCGGCTTTAAGGCTCATTTCCCTTTGCTTGTTCTTGGCCAGGGCGTCTTCGTTTTCTTTTTTACGATGATCTTCGTCCGCGGCTTTGGCAGCGGCGGCGGCACAGCTGGTGGATTTCGCTATGGAATCCTGATCGGCTTGCTTGGTTGCGGCGCGAATATCATTCAGTATGCCGTCCAGCCGCTCACCACAACGATCCTTATTGCGTGGTGCATCGGTGGCATCATCGAATTTGCGATCGTGGGTGCAATTGTCGGCGCGATTTACAAACCGGCCGTGCCGCGCATGTAGATTATCGGCAACCGCTGTAGGGGAAGCTGTCAGCTTCCCCTCTAATTCTCCCCGAGACTCTCTCTTTGCGGTGAAATTGCTTTCAAGCGCGCACCGCCATCCATTATCATCCCGATGGATTTGCGGATATGGAACAGACGGTTGGCAAACTGACGACAGGCGAACCGCTGAGCGTCGATCAGCTCATCGAATACTTGCCGACGCTCAAAGAGGTGGCGCGAGCGCAGATCGAGAATTGGGCGAAAGGCGCGGCGGTTCTGCATCGCTACAAGAAAGGGGAGATTGTTTGCGAGGAAGGGGAGTTTGGTTCGACCGCGTATTACATCGTCTCCGGGACGGTTGATATTTTCATTCACAATCCGCTCGCCCACCTGCGTACGCGCCCGGCCTTCGGGTTTTTCGGACGCAGCTTTTCGCGGATGAAAAGTTTTCTGGCCGATGACGCGGAAGATCGGCGCGCGGAGGCGCACCAGCGGCAATTCATCGGCATCGATGCGAATGTCGATCTTCCGATCAACCGGCCACTAGCGCAGTTGGGGCCGGGCGAGCTTTTCGGCGAAATGACTTGCCGCACCTACCAACCGCGCTCGGCCACGGTGCAGGCGCGCGAGCCTTGCGTGATGGTGGAAATGCTACGCGTTATCCTCGACATGCTGGTTGGCAATCGGCAGCCGTCGGAGGCAACCAAGGCAACATCGAAAGTGAAGATGCCCACTTTCAAGGGCACCTCATTCAAAGCCGAGCTGGACAAAAAGTATCGCGAACGCTCGCTCAGCAGCCATCTGCGCAGTGTGCCGCTCTTCGCCACGCTGAGCGAAGAGTTCCTGAATTATCTCAAGGAAAAGGTCGAGCTCGTCTCCTACAACCAAAACCAGGTGATCTGCAAGGAAGGTGAAGAGGCCGATGCGTTTTACTTGATCCGCTCGGGAATGGTGCGCGTCTCCCAAGCCATGCCGGGCGGCGAAATGGTGCGCACCTATTTGAGCCGCGGCGATTATTTCGGCGAAATCGGATTGCTCCGCTCGATCAAGCGCACCGCGACCTGCGCCGCGCTCGACGCGGTCGATGTTGTGAAAATTCCCGCGAGCGAGTTCAATCTCATGCTCGAGAAATTTCCCGACGTCCACGCGCAGCTCGAGCCGGTGGCCGAAGCGCGTCTCACTGCGATCAAGGAGCGAACCCTTCCCGCCGGTCTTCGGCTCGATGATTTTCTTAGCCTGGGATTATTCGAGGCGCAAAATCTCCTGCTCATCGATCTCGACAATTGCACGCGCTGCGACGCTTGCGTGCGCGCTTGCGCACAAGCCCACGACGGCGTGTCCCGCTTGCTGCGCGACGGTCTGCGCTACGATCACTTTCTTGTCGCCACTGCTTGTCGATCCTGTCGTGACCCGCTTTGCATGACGCAATGCCCGGTTGGCTCGATTCGACGCAAGGAAAATCTCGAGATCATCATCGAGGACTGGTGCATCGGTTGCGGCAAATGCGCCGAGCTTTGCCCGTACGGCAACATCAACATGCATCCGCTGGAAGTGATCAAGGAGGTAAAGACCGAGATCAAATCCGACAAGGAAGGCGCTCCGCCCAAGGTCAAGATCGAGAAGAAAAAAACCACCGCTTACAAGGCGAACACTTGCGATCTCTGCACGCAATTGTCCACGCCGAGTTGCGTCTATGCCTGTCCGCACGACGCGGCCAAGCGCGTCGAGCCGCGACGCTTTTTCGGCGATGCGCTGCTGGCGCAGGATGAATTGATACAAAGCGCGTGGTCGCCGGCGCAACACTACGAAACGCACCACACACACTGATGGAAATCCCAAGTCCCAAATCCCAAATCCCAATTGCCCCGGGTCAATGCTTGACGCGCAGGCCGAATCGATTGGGATTTGGAACCTGGGTTTTGGGATTTTGAACAGATGCGCATTTTTAACCGCGCACACGTTCCGTGGTTCATCTTCGTTCTCCTCGCGACCGTGGCAGCGATTGTTCTTTACGTCGCAAACTTTCATCCGCAGCGCATGCCGGCGGGAATTCACTTACCAGCCTATCTTATTCAAAAGCCGTCCGAGCATCGCAGCGTTGGCGGCACGCCGCTCGGTCTCATTTTTGGCGCGATCTCGTTTGCGATTTTCATCTTCGCGACGCTGCTCGGCGTGCGCAAAAAAGTGGTGCTCTGGCGGCTCGGCACACTGCAACGCTGGATGCGCGCGCATATTTGGCTCACGCTGCTCACGATTCCGCTGGTCATTCTGCACAGTGGATGCCGGCTCGGCGGTCCAATGACGACGCTGCTCATGGCGCTCTACGCGATCGTCATGGTTAGCGGCATTTATGGACTGATCCTGCAGCATCAAATGCCGCATCTCATGAAAGAACGCTTGCCGGCTGAAACCGTGTTTGAGCAAATCCCGCACATTCGCTCGCAACTTTACATGGCTGCGGAAAAATTGCGTGATTCGTTCAGGCCCGTGCCGCCCAAGAAAACGGACGCTGGCGCACCGGCGCCCAGTCCGGCAAAATCGGTTACCGCAGGTTCAACGCCGATGTCTTCGACCGCTGGCGACCTGAGCACGCCGACGGCTCGTGCGAAGTCCACTGTTGGTTCCACCATCACGGCCGAACCGATCAGCACGTCGGCGGCGACGGCGGCAGAAGCTACGGAAGTAAAAGCAAGTGAGATTGCGCCACCTGTAGCCGGGGTCGCCGGACCCGGCGCGCAAACAATTCCATCGCCGCCTGCGACCACGAGCGTACAGTCCGCGGCAGCGTCGGCGGCTACAACTGTTGCCAAACCCGCGACGCTGGCCGCTAAACCTGCGGCTGCGACGACAGCCAAACTCGCGCTCGACCCAGCATCAGAAGCGGCCCTAGTCGAGTTTCTCGAGCGGCAAATTCTTCCGTATCTCAGCGCGCGCCGCGGCGAAAAATTCCAGCTCAACAACCCGCGCTTTTCTGACGACACTTTCTGTTTCGCAAAATTGCGCGTGGCCGAAGCGTATCGCAGCCGGGTTGAAGAAATCCAGGTGTGGTGCGACGAGCGCCGCATGCTCGATCTGCAAACGAAACTGCACCATTGGTTGCACGCCTGGCTGTTTGTGCACGTGCCGTTTTCCTTTTTGCTGCTGATGCTCACGGCGTGGCACGCGCTCGTGACCCTTTTCTATTACTGAGCGCCTGCCATGGCCGCGCCTCGTCGAACCCAGAAACAGATCGCCGAGCGTTACAAAGGCAATCTCGGTTATTACAACAAGAAACATCTCTGGCGTCGCGCCCGTCACTGGGTCAGCTTCCTCGCGATCGTCGGCGGGATCACCGGCATCGTTCTTTTTCAAATGCACGGCCACGAGAAGTTTTTCAATGCCGGCAAAATTTCGAGCAATCACGCGGCGTTCGGCGACAACTGCGCGAGTTGTCATGACAAATCATTAATGACAGGCGGCGCGCTCACAGTTCAAAAATTTCGTGAGGTCGTGAAAGACCGTTTCCGAAATGGAATCGCGTTCGAACCGATCGATCAACGATGCGAGACGTGTCATCAACTGCACGCATTCCATCAGGCGAACGTGGTGCAGAACCGCTCCTGCTCAGTTTGTCATCAGGAACACCAGGGGCCAGGACCGATGAGATCGGTGGCGAGCTTCAACTGCGCGTCGTGTCATAACAACGGCCAGACCATGGCGGCATCCGCGCAAAAAGGAATGCAACTTTCCCCAGCAGCGTTCCATCGACATCCACGCCCGGTTGAGCGCGTGGTTTTCGAGCTGCCGCGACCGCCGCGCGGCTACACCCAAGTCTTCTCCTCCTTCTGGGCCGGGCATCCGGAGTTCCAGCTCGATTATGAGAAAGCGCGCGATCCGGATTACGATTGGAAGGAACATCGCGACATTTTGCGCTTCAATCATCAGCGCCATTTCGCGCCGGACATTTCGTGGGTCAACGGCAGGAAGCTCGACTGCAATTTCTGCCACAAACCCGATGCGGAGGGCCGTTATTATCAGCGCATCACCTTCGCGGCCAATTGCCAGGCGTGTCACTCGCTCCAGTTCGACGCGAAAAATCCGGACCTGAAAGTTCCGCACGGCGACGTCACTCTCGCGCGGACCTTTTTGCGCACCTTGCCGGCACAATATGGGGACTACGCGCGACTGAAAAAAGGAAAGACGCGGGAGAGCGAAGTTCAAAATTTTGTTTCGCAGCAAATCAGGCAATTGCGCGAGCAATTTCGCACCGGCGAAGAATTGGAACGGGCCGTGTTCTTCACGAGCGATCCCTACAAACCGCAGCGGCAAATGGGCCCTGCGACGCGCGCGAACTTCGCCGGCTGCGCTTTCTGCCACGAAGTGAAGCCGCTGGCGAACGCGGCACCGGTGATCACCAAACCGATTTTGGTCGATCGCTGGATGCCGCAAGCGCGATTCGATCACGCCAAGCACGCCAGCGTGAAATGCGACGATTGTCACCACGCCACGCAAAGCCGCGAGACGGCCGATGTGCTGATGCCGGCAAAAGCAAACTGCGTCACCTGTCACAGCCCGGCAGGAAAAGTGGTGGCCGAATGCATCACCTGCCACACTTATCATGCACCGCCGGAGACACAGACAACGCTTGCTGACGCACGCAGTGCCGTACCAATTTCAGTGAAACAGATGCTGCTCGGCACGAAGTAGCTCTGGGGAGCACAGGCTGCCAGCCTGTTCGTCTCGGCAGCTTGCCGAGACGCTTTGTGTCACGTCCGCTCGCTGCGCGAAAATGTTGCCGGCAAGCCGCCGGCAACTGGGGGCTGGCAGCCCGCGCTCCCCACAGACAAAGCGCTGCTGCCGGCGCAAAGCAGGGACGCCGGCCCTACCATTTCGACGTTGGACGTTAGACGCTGAGCGTTGGACGTTTTCCGGGATGAATAATGAAGAGCAAAAACCCCTCGCGCTCGGCTACCGCATGCCGGCGGAATGGGAACCGCATGCCGCGACCTGGCTCTCGTGGCCTCGCCGCGAAGGAATCAGTTTTCCCGATTCGTTCGATCCCGTCCTGCCGACGTTGCGCGCAATGGTTGAGGTGCTGATCGAATCGGAGAACGTTTGCATCAACGTTTGCAACGGCGCTCATGAGGCCGAAGCGCGGCAAGTATTGCGCGGATTGTCGATGGAACGAATCACGTTCCATCGCATTCCGACCAACGAGCCGTGGTGCCGCGATCACGGACCGATTTTCTTGACGCGAAAAAAAGAACCGCGTCTCGCAATTGTCGATTGGGATTACAACGCGTGGGGAAATAAATATCCGCCCTTCGATCTCGATGAAGTCGTCCCCACGCGCGTGGCGGAGATTTTCGATGTTCCGGTGTTTTACCCGCGCATGATTTTGGAAGGCGGCGCGATCGACGTGAACGGCAATGGCGCGCTCCTTACGACCGAGTCATGTCTGCTAAATCCAAATCGCAATCCGAATTTGAATCGCGACGAAATTGAAACACGCCTGCGCGATTATCTCGGCGCGCGCGAAATTCTTTGGCTCGGCGAGGGAATCGAAGGCGACGACACCGACGGTCACATCGACGATCTGGCGCGTTTCGTTTCCGGGCGGACGATCCTTACGGTTGTCGAAGAAAATCGCGACGACAAAAACTACGAGCCGTTGCGAGAGAACCTCGCGCGCTTGCGCAAGATGAAGATCGGCAATCGCAAGATCGACATCGTGACATTGCCGATGCCGAACAAAATTGTACGCGAAAATCTGCGCTTGCCGGCCAGCTACGCGAATTTCTACATCGCGAATTCATGCGTGCTTCTGCCGACGTTCGCTGATGCGAATGACAGAATCGCATTGTCGATCCTGCAAAAGCTTTTTCCAGATCGCCGCGTCATCGGGATTGATTGCCGCGAATTAATCTGGGGCCTCGGGACATTTCATTGCCTGACGCAACAGCAACCGGCAGTAAAATAAAGGAAACGCCCAACGCTCAACGTCGAATGCAGAGGATTCGAGATTGAGCGTTCG
>Ga0137415_10006449_pt1 | contig 11626 bp, 11 predicted proteins | sample CZODoug3_1_1_16f_FD_183082 | JGI IMG/M metagenome (GOLD analysis project Ga0137415, IMG submission 183082) | Vadose zone soil fungal communities from Angelo Coast Range Reserve, California, USA - CZODoug3_1_1_16fungal (Hybrid Assembly) | ecosystem: Environmental > Terrestrial > Soil > Vadose...
ACTCAACGGATAGTGGGTCCGCGTCTGCGTTCCATTGTTATCCGACTCGTTTCATTCCCGTAACCGCGTGGCTTCCGATGTAACGAAGATTGACGCCGTACCGTCCGCAATGGCCCAATAGGTTTGGCACACGCTTCTACAGCCAGCCGCCCGGGAGGTCCCGCACGGTGGTGACGAACAGCAAGAGGGAGCAACGCGGTCCCTCGTCAGGCGCAAGCTTCGACGTTGCTGTCGCAGTCACTGCCGAAGACGGGGCGAAGCGACAAGGCCGATCCGCGTCGGTGCGGTCAGCCTTCTGTACCGGCGTTATGAGCGCCGTTCCGTCTGCCGTTGCCCGCATCGTGGCATGCCCGTCGGCAGAATCCGACTACCACTCCGGAGGGTCCCATGAGCCCTGCCCGAAAGCCGCAGAACAGCACGTCAACGAGCGCGGTTCGCACGTTCGTGATCGACACGTCCGTCCTACTGTCCGATCCGGGAGCACTGGGACGCTTCGCCGAGCACGAGGTGGTACTGCCGTTGGTCGTGATCAGCGAGCTGGAGGGCAAACGGCACCATCCCGAGCTGGGGTGGTTCGCGCGGCAGACCTTGCGGTCACTGGACGATCTGCGAATCCGGCACGGGCGGCTCGACGCACCGGTTCCGATCGGTGACGCCGGAGGGACGCTGCACGTCGAGCTGAATCATTCCGACCTCGCGAGCCTGCCGGCGGGCTTTCGGGTCGACAGCAACGACTCGCGCATCCTCGCCGTGGCGCTCAATCTGGCCGCTGAGGGGCGAGACGTCACGCTCGTCACCAAGGACATGCCGCTTCGCCTCAAGGCGGCGTCGGTCGGGCTGAGCGCTGACGAATACAACACGCACGCTCCGGTCGATTCGGGCTGGACGGGCATGGCTGAACTGGACGTGGGCGCGGCGACGATCGATGCCCTGTACAGCGGTGATCGGCTCGCCCTCGCCGCGCAGGACGTGCTGGTCGATGCCGTAGACCTGCCGTGCCACACCGGGTTGGTGCTGCACTCCGAGCGGGGCTCGGCGCTGGCCCGCGTCACGCCGGACAAGTCGATCCGGCTGGTCCGGGGCGACCGGGAGGCGTTCGGCATCCACGGCCGCTCCGCCGAGCAGCGGGTCGCCCTCGACCTGTTGCTGGACCCGGACATCGGCATCGTCTCCCTCGGCGGACGCGCCGGCACCGGGAAGTCCGCACTCGCCCTGTGCGCGGGGCTCGAGGCCGTGCTCGAACGGCAGGCGCACAAGCGCGTCGTGGTGTTCCGGCCGCTCTACGCCGTGGGCGGCCAGGATCTGGGCTACCTGCCGGGCAGCGAGAACGAGAAGATGGCGCCCTGGGCGCAGGCGGTGTTCGACACCTTGGGCGCGCTGGTCAGCCGCGATGTCGTGGACGAGGTGCTCGACCGCAACATGCTCGAGGTGCTGCCGCTCACCCACATTCGCGGGCGCTCGCTGCACGACTCGTTCGTGATCGTGGACGAGGCACAGTCACTCGAGCGCAACGTGCTGCTGACCGTGCTCTCGCGGATCGGCACCGGTTCGCGGGTCGTGCTCACCCACGACGTTGCGCAGCGCGACAACCTGCGAGTGGGTCGCCACGACGGCGTCGCCGCGGTGATCGAGGCGCTGCGCGGGCATCCGCTCTTCGCGCACGTCACGCTGACCCGCTCGGAGCGCTCACCTATCGCCGCTCTGGTCACCGAGATGCTCGAGGGCCTGCCGTTGTAGCGTCCCGCGTTCGCTGGCTCCCTTTCGAAGTTGTCCGCGCTTCGCGGCGCGATAGCCCCGCGAAGCGCGGACAACTCGAAACTAGGTCGGTGTCGAACGCAGCACAGCCGAGCGGGGCATCGGCTGACGGTCGGGCAGACTGACCCGGTGCCGCATACCCCGCGTTCCGCCGAGCTGATCAGCCGCGACCTGCAGGCGGTCTGGCATCCGTTCACCCAGCACGCGCTCTGGCCGGCTGACGAACCGCTGGTCATCGACCGGGCCTCGGGCGTCTACCTGTACGACTCGGACGGGCGCCGCTACCTGGACGGGGTCTCGTCGCTGTGGGTCACCGTCCACGGTCACGGCGAGCCGGCGATCAATGACGCGATCACGTCGCAGCTCGCGCGGCTGGACCACTCGACCTTCCTCGGGCTGACCCATGAGCCGGGCATCGTCACCGCCGAGGAACTGCTGCGAGTGGCGCCCCCGGGGCTTTCGCGGGCGTTCTTCGCCGGCGACGGGTCGTCGGCCGCCGAGGCCGCGATCAAGATCGCCTACCAGGCGGCGACGCAGCGGGGCGAGGATCGCCCGCTGTACGTCCACATCGCCGAGGGTTACCACGGCGACACGCTCGGGGCGGTGTCCGTGGGCGGCGTCGAACTGTTCCACGCGACGTATCGCCCGTTGCTGATCGAGACCCGCATGATCTCCTCGCCGGGGGTGCGCAAGCCGGGCCAGTCGCGGGTGGAGCGGGCGGCCGAGGTGCTCGAAGAGCTGTCGTCCTTGCTGGACCGCGAAGGGTCTCGGGTGTGCGCCGTCGTCGTCGAGCCGCTGATCCAGGCCGCGGGCGGCATGCTCACCCACGACGCCTCGTTCCTGCGCGGCGTGCGTTCGTTGTGCGACTCGTCCGGGGCGGCGATGCTCGTGGACGAGGTGGCCACCGGAATCGGGGCCACCGGGCGGTGGTTCGCCGTCGAACACGCTGATGTGGCCCCGGACCTCATGGTGGTCGGCAAGCGGCTGACCGGCGGCGTGCTGCCGCTCTCGGCGGTGCTGGCCCGCGAGTCGATCTACGAGGCGTTCCTGGGGGCGGCCGACAACACGTTCTTCCACGGTCACACCTACACGGCCAATCCCTTGGCGTGCGCGGCAGCGGTGGCCAACCTACGGCTGATGCACGAGCGCGACACCGTGGGCTGGGCCGCGTCCGTCGGCGATCAGCTCGAGACGTTGCTCTCGCCGCTCACTGACTACGACGGTGTCGCCGAGGTGCGCCGCGTCGGGACGATGACCGGCGTCGAGGTGCACTCGGTGGGGGAGCGGACCGGGTTCGAGGTGTGTCGCGCGGCGCGTCGGCGCGGGGTCCTGGTCCGCCCGCTCGGCGACGTCGTCGTGTTGATGCCGCCGCTGGGCATCACGTCGCCCGAGCTGGCCGAGTTGGTGGACGCGCTCGACGCGAGCGTGCATGAGGTGGTGCAGTGAAGCGGGTACGGGACGCCCTGGTCGCGCGGAAGGAGGCCGGGCTGCACCGGGTGCTGCGTCCGCGCCCGTCCGAGGAGGACGTCGTCGATCTGGCCGGCAACGACTACCTCGGTCTGGCGCACGATCCGCGGGTGACCGAGGCAGCCGCGACGGCCGCCCGGGTATGGGGCGCGGGGAGCACCGGCTCGCGTCTGGTGACCGGAACGACGGAGCTGCACGCCACGCTCGAGGCGTCCCTGGCCGCTTTCGCCGGGGCACCGGCCGCGCTGGCCTTCTCCTCCGGGTACCTGGCCAACGTCGGCGTGCTGACCGTGCTCGGCGGCCCGTCGGTGACCATTGTCTCGGACGCTGCCAACCATGCCTCGATCATCGACGGCTGCCGGCTGTCGGGCTCGCCAGTAGTGGTCGTGCCGCACCGCGACCTCGACAAGATCGACGCGGCACTGTCCACTATGGACACTCCGCACGCGCTGGTCGTCACCGATGGCGTGTTCTCGGTGGACGGCGACCTGGCCCCGATGCGCGCCCTGCACGAGATCGTGGTGCGGCACGCCGCGATGCTCGTCGTCGACGAGGCGCACGCGTTCGGGGTGATCGGGGCCGGCGGGGTCGGCTCGGTGGCCGCCGCCGGGCTGGCCGATGCGCCGGAGATCGTCCGCACCGTCACCCTGTCCAAATCGCTCGGGGCCCAGGGTGGCGCGGTGTTGGGCTCGCCGGACCTGATCGACCTGCTCGTCAACACGGCGCGGACGTTCATCTTCGACACGGGTTTGGCGCCCGCGTCAGCCGGAGCGGCGCTGGCGGCGCTGGACGTCTTGCGGGCCGAGCCGGAACGGGCGGATGCCGTTCGGGCCCACGCGGCGACGCTGGCCGGCGTCATCCGCTCGCTCGGCGTCGAGACGGTGGATCCGGCCGCCGCGGTCGTGCCCGCGTATCTGGGCGATCCGGGCCGAGCGGTCGCGGCCGCGTCGGTGTGCCTGGCCGCCGGGGTGCGGGTCGGTTGCTTCCGTCCGCCGTCGGTGCCGCCGGGGCGCTCGTGCCTGCGGCTCACCGCCCGGGCCGACCTGACCGAGTCCGACCTGGACCGGGCCGCGGCGGCCCTCGGCGAGGCCCTGCGATGACGATTCTCGTCGTCACCGGGACGGGCACCGGCGTCGGCAAGACGATGGTTACGGCGGCCTTGGCGGCCCTGGCGTCGGGCTCGGTTGCGGTGGTCAAGCTGGCCCAGACCGGAGTGGCGCCGGGGGAGCCGGGCGATCTCGCCGAGGTGGCCCGGCTGTCGGGCGTCACGTCGCTGCACGAGTTCGCCCGCTACCCGGATCCGCTCTCGCCGCACCATGCCGCGATCGTGAGCGGACGGCGCGAGCTCGACGTGTCCGACGCCGTGGCGCGAATCGGCAAGCTCGACGGCGAACACGACCACGTGATCGTCGAGGGCGCTGGCGGCCTGCTCGTGCCGTTCGACCAGGCCGGGACGACGCTGCTCGACATCGCCCGCGAGCTCACCGCCACCGTGGTGCTCGTGACCGCGGCCGGCCTGGGCACCCTGAACCACACCGCGCTGACCCTGCGCGCGCTGGCGGGGGTCGACGTCGCCGGGGTGGTGATCGGCAGCTGGCCGGCACCGCCCGGCCTGGCCGAGCGGTGCAACGTCGCCGACCTCGCGCGTCACGGCCTGGTGGGCGCGTTGCCAGAGGGCATGGCGACGGTGGAAGACTTCGAGCCGGCCGCACGGGCGGCACTGTCGCCGCGATTCGGCGGGACGTTCGACGCGGCGGAGTTCGTCGCGGAACAGGGGGCAGGGTGACCGACATTCTCGACATCGCGCGGGCGCAGGTGCTCGACCAGGGCATCGGCCTTTCCGAGCCGCAGGCGCTCGAGGTGCTGCAGCTGCCCGACGATCGGGTCGACGAGCTGCTCGACCTCGCTCACGAGGTCCGCCTGAAGTGGTGCGGTGACGCCGTCGAGGTCGAGGGCATCGTCTCGCTCAAGACGGGCGGCTGCCCCGAGGACTGCCACTTCTGCTCGCAGTCCGGCGTCTTCGATTCGCCGGTTCGTTCAGCCTGGCTGGACGTGCCGTCGTTGGTGCGGGCCGCGCGCGAGACGGCGGCAACGGGGGCCACCGAGTTCTGCATCGTCGCGGCGGTGCGCGGCCCCGACGAACGGCTGATGAACCAGGTCCGCGACGGCGTGGCCGCGATCAACGCCGAGGTCGAGATCAACATCGCCTGCTCGCTCGGCATGCTGACCCAGGACCAGGTGGACGAGCTCGCCGCTATCGGCGTCCACCGCTACAACCACAACCTCGAGACGGCGCGCTCGCACTTCGATTCCGTCGTGACCACGCACAGCTACGAGGAGCGGTGGGACACCTGCGAGATGGTGCGCAAGGCCGGTATGGAGCTGTGCTGCGGCGGCATCATCGGCATGGGGGAGACGATCGAGCAGCGGGCCGAGTTCGCCACCCAGTTGGCCGCGCTGCAGCCCGACGAGGTGCCGCTGAACTTCCTCAACCCGCGTCCCGGCACGCCGTTCGGCGAGCAGGAGCCGACGTCGGCGGTGGACGCGCTGCGCGCAGTGGGCGCATTCCGGCTGGTCATGCCGCGCACCATCCTGCGCTTCGCCGGCGGCCGCGAGATCACCCTGGGCGATCTCGCCGAGCGGGGCGTGCGCGGCGGGGTCAACGCCGTCATCGTCGGCAACTACCTGACCACCCTCGGACGTCCCGCCAGCGAGGACCTGGCGATGCTCGCCGACCTCAAGATGCCGATCAAGGCGCTGGCTCGCGACCTATGACCCTCTATTGCGACCGCTGCGGCGAACCGGGCACCCACCCGGACTGCACGCAGGCGCGCCAGCTCGAGCCGCCGCGCTACTGCGCCCGATGCCGCCGGCGCCTGGTCGTGCAGGTGAGTCCTACGGGCTGGACGGCTCGCTGCGTCGAACACGGCGAGCTGACCTCGCGCTAGCGGGCTGAGCTTGCGCTAGGACCTCGGCCCGCGGGCATCGTCGAGCGCGGCTACCAGGGCCTTGACGCGATCGCGTCGGGTGCCCCGGCGCAGCATTCGACCTGCCTGCCATGCGGCGGGGCTACCGTACGCGGCGTCCAGGCGCTGTGCGTGCCGGCCGGTTTCGGGCTCGCGCAGCAGCGCGTCGCGTGCCTCGGCGGGCAGGTCGAGCGCGATCGTCCACCGTTGGGCCGGCTCGCTCGCCCGCTCCAGCCGGACGGCGCCGAGGCGGCTGACCGGTACCGAGAAGTCCCACCAGGTCGCTTGGCGCGCGGCACCCCGCGAGGCCGAGCGGATCCGTCCGTGCACGGTGTCGTCGTCGAGTACGAGCACCGGTCGACCGGCCCCGGCCGCCCACCACAGGGCGCCGACGATGTGAACGGCCAGCGCCACGACGGCGAGCAGCAGCACGACGCCGATGACCAGCAGCAGGTTGACGCCGAGCAGCAACAGCAGGAGTAACAACACCAGCTCCACCGCACCAGCCACGGCGATGATCGCGATCCGCCTTCGCGGCGGCAGCGGGTCACCACTCGGTCGGGTCCCGGCCGATGTGGGAGCTCGCCCGGATGCGGTCCAGGACAGCGCTCGCCACAGGCGTCGCTCGGCCCGGAGCTCCACGCTGCGGCTCATCGACCGCCGGTCAGGTCGGCCTGCAGCGCCTGGAGCTTCTCCTGTTGCTCCTTGACGACGCGGTTGACCTCGTCCACCCGCTGCTGCATCTCGCGGGCTATGTCGCTGCTGCCGAGGATGCCGGTGGCGCTGGTCATCTCCGACAACGCGTCGTTCAGCTTGGCTTGCACATCCTCCGCCGCTCGCTCGGCGGCGAGCACGACGGCGTCGCGGAGATCGTGCGTGTCCAGGCGTCGCGACCGCGGGTCGAACTCGATGTCGGTGAGGCGCCCACCCGGGCCGCACGTGACCGTGACCAGCGCGTCATCGTCGCTGCCCGTTCCGTGGATGTCGCGCATCCGCCGGGCCAGCTGCTCGCTGTGCGCAGTGACGTCAGCGATCGTTTTCTGCAAGTCGAACCCAGTCATGCAAGCTGCCCTATCTACAGGTCGGTTTTGAAATTACTGTCGATCTTGAACTCGGTCATGTCGGGCACGCCGGCCTGGCCGCTGTCCGGGAGCGCGCCCAGCGTCAACAGGTCCTTGGCCAGGCCGGTGATCAGGCTGAGGACGAGACCCCCGACCGCCGCCACGCCGGCGATCGTCGTCAGCACGCCGCTGTCCAGAACCGCGCCGGTCGCATTGATGATCGACTCGATGACGGGGATGTCGAGCGGGAAGACCTCGGCGATCTTCATCGCGATCAGCCAGACGAGGAACGGACCGACCAGAGCCGCGAGCCCTATCCACAGCCCGGCGAGGACCATCACCAGATCCTGCAGAGCGCTGCCGAGCGCGTTGATGTAGTCGGCGATCTCGTCCAGGTGGCCTTTGATCTTGATCGCGAGTGAGACGAACGCGTCCTTGCCCTCGCCCGACCACTTGGCTGCGGTGTTGTTGCAGTGGGTGAGGAAGGCGGTGTTGATCACGGTCTTGATGTGGCTGGCCTGCAGCGTCAGAGCCGACCCGGCGGCACTGATACTGAACGGGTTGGAGATGAACAGAGCTGCGGCCACCGTTGACGGAATGAACGCCGGGCAGAGCGCGCTCGCCGTGACCATCGCCCCGCACGTGGCGTAGACGAACGCTTCGGTCACGATCACCGCGGCGCCCACGGCCGCCCCGCCCGCCGCCTTGCCGCCGATCCCGGACTGGCCGTAGGCCGAGCCGTAACTCTCCTCTGGCTTGGCCGTCCCTTGGAAGCCGGTGATGTTGAGGTTCTCGCCTCGGGTGTACTGCGTCGCGACCTCGTTCAGGCGGCTGGCGATCTCGCTGACGACCTCGTGTGCGCCGCCAAGATCCTTGGAGATGAAATCGATCCGCTGGTGGTACAGAGCCTCGATGGGCGACAGGGCGATGCCGAATCCGGGGGCCGATATCTGCGAGTCCTGCACGACGCCCGAACTCGCCTCGGCGTAGGCCGGTGCGACGGTTTCGGAGAGCGTCTTGGCGTGTATACGGACTTCTGCCGGATCAACGGTGAAGTTGCCCACGTGTACCCCTTCTCTGGACCGTTGCCGCGGCGCAACGTACCAGCGCGCGGCCAAAGCGAACACGAATGTACCGAATGCTGGCCGTTTCCCCATACGGCCGTTCGGCCTGCAACTACAAGGCATTCTTCTGCGGTTCGCTAGCGGGTCGGCAGGCCGTCGATGCTCGCCGCGTTCTTCACGTCCCAGTACTCGTCGAAGTAGGACGTGGGCTTCTTGAGGTGGTGCAGGTCGAGAATGTCGCGGTCGGCGACGTAGTCCAGGCGCGGTACCGAGTAGCCGCAGGAATCGGCGATCCGGTCGAGATCGACCACGATGATCGAGCGCTGCGCGTGGGTGCGTTCCTTGCCGAACTCCGCCCGCAGCGACGCGAACTCGGGTCCCGGCGGCAGCACGACGCGCCCTCGGCCGTGCAATCGGACGATCTTGGGCGGTCCTTCGAACGCGCAGAACATGATGACGATGCGGCCGTTCTCGCGCAGGTGGGCGACCGTTTCGGCGCCGCTGCCGAAGTAGTCGAGGTAGGCGACACGATGCGGGCCGAGCACCGCGAACGTCCCGCCCATGCCCTTGGGTGAGACGTTGACGTGGCCGTCCGCGCCCAGCGGCGCCGTGCCGACGAAGAACATCGGCTGCTTCGAGATCCACGCGTGCAGTTTGTCGTCGATCGCCTCATACACCTTCCCCATGCCTCAAGCGTCGCACGTCGGACAGACCGAGCGCTGTTACACCTGAATTTCTTGACGCTGTGCAGTAATTAGGTTTAGCGTTCGGCGACGACAACCCGTTCGACACCCGGGCCCCCGCCCGCCGAAAGGGGAACTTGTGCGTCCGAGCCGAATCGCTCTCGCTGCCGCGGCCGTCGTCTCCGTCGCGCTGGTCACGCCGACGAGCGCGTCCGCCACCCGCAGCATCTACCACGACCCGAGCCCGAGCGCGGTGGCCAGCTACATCGCGCACAACGCCAACCAGCCCTACCTGGGCTGGAGCAGCTGGAGCATGCAGTCCTCGCACTACCCGGGGCTGAACACCCAGGGCGACTACAGCTGGCTCACCGAGCAGCACGTGCTCGAACAGGCCAACGCGATGGCCAAGACCCTGAAGCCGCACGGCTACACCTACGTCAACATCGACGCCGGCTGGTGGCGCAAGTGGGACTGGACGCCCGAGTACGACGCGTACGGACGCCCCGCCATCGACACCGCTCGCTTTCCCCACGGCATCGCCTACGTCGCCAACCAGGTGCACCGCGAGGGGCTCAAGCTCGGCATCTACATGCCGGTGGGCCTGGAGAAGGGCGCCTACGACAATGGCGACTTCCCGATCTACGGCGCGCCGGGCTGCTCGACCCACGACATCGTCTACCCCGACCTGCGCACGACCAACGGTTGGGACAGTTCCTACAAGATGGACTTCTCCAACCCGTGCAGCCAGTACTACCTCGACTCGATCGCCCAGGAGTTCGCCGGCTGGGGCGTCGACTTTCTGAAGCTGGACGGCGTGGGCCCCGGCTCGTTCAAGTCACCCGCGCCGCAGTACGACAACCGCGCGGACGTCCAGGGCTGGGCCACTGCCCTCGCCGGCACGCATCGCAAGATCGTGTTCCAGCTGTCCTGGGCGCTTGATCACTCGGCGGTTGCCGACTGGCAGAAGTGGTCGAACAGTTGGCGCATCGACACCGACGTCGAGTGCTACTGCAACACGCTCGTGCAGTGGGACAACTCGGTGAAGCAACGATTCACCGACGTCCTGCCCTGGCTGTCAGATGCCGGTCGCGGGGGCTGGAACAACCTCGACTCGCTCGACGTGGGCAATGGCGCGATGGACGGCATCACCGAGGCCGAGCGCCAGACGTACATGACGTTCTGGGCGATCGAGGGCGCCCCGCTCTACACCGGCGACGACATCACGTCGTTGGACGCCTACGGACGTTCGCTGCTGACCAACGACGAGGTCATCGCTCTTGATCAGTCCGGCGTGGTCGCCCGGCCGGTCAGCACGGCCACTCCGCAGCAGGTGTGGTCGTCTCGGAACCGCGACGGGTCATATACAGTCGCGCTGTTCAATTTGGGTTCGGCGCCAGCGTCGGTCACGGCAACGCTGGCGGACCTCGGCGTGCACGGATCGGTCTCGGTGCGCGACGTCTGGTCGCACAAGTCGCTCGGTTCGGCCAGTGGCTCGCTGACCGCGCAGCTGCCCGTCCACGGCTCGGCGCTCTATCGGGTCACCCCGAGGAACCACTGACCCCCCGGGTAGCCGGCGAGCCCCTCCTCGCGGGGGGCTCGCCGTCTTCGGCCAAGGTGTTTACCGCTCTGCTCACCCGGGGCGCGATGACGCGGGCGGCGATCGGTGACGTCACCGGCTTCTCACCGGCCGCCGTGACCAAGGCGGTGCGGCCGCTGCTCGCTGCGGGGTTGCTGCGCGAGTTGCCCGAGCAGTGGACGCCCAGCGGCGCGGGGCGTCCGGCCGTGCCGATCCGGGTGGAGGCCGACCGCGCGTTCCTCATCGGCATCAAGATCACCTCCGACGAGCTGGTCGGCGTCGTGACCGACCTGCGGGCCGACGTGCTGGAGTCCCGACACGTGCCCCTGCCGGCTCACGTCGAGCCCGGGCATCATGCGCATACCGTCGATCCGGACGACGTGATCGAGACGATCGGTTCGCTCGTGGCCGACGTGTCGCGGTCGCGCGTCGCCGGCGTAGGGATCGCCGTCTCGGGCGACGTGGACGCGGCGGGCGGTGTCGTGCGGTTCTCACCGCTCCTCGGTTGGCGGGGCGTGCCGTTGGCGTCCCGGGTCAGCGCGCTGATCGGCCTACCCGTCGGCATCGCGAACGACGTCCGCGCGCTGACCGTCGCCGAGCAATGGTTCGGAGTGGGCGTCGACTGCGCGTCGTTCGCGGTGATCACCGTCGGCACCGGCGTCGGCTGCGGACTCGTCGTCGCCGGCGACATCGTCGAAGGTGCACACGGCGTGGCCGGCGAGCTCGGGCACCTGCCGGTCGATCCCAACGGGCCGTTGTGTCATTGCGGGGCGACCGGCTGCGTCGAGGCACTGATCGGCGAACCGATCTTGCTGGACCGGATCTCGGAGGTCACGTCGTCCCCGGTGCCCACCCTGGCCGACGCGCTGGCGTTGGCCGGCTCTTCTCGGGTGCGTGCAATCTTCACCGACGCCGGTGCGGTACTCGGACGGGCCGTGGCCAGCGTCGCCAACCTGCTCGGACCGCAGCGCATCGTGATCTCCGGTGAGCTGCTCGCCGCGTACGACCTGTTCGGCGACGCGATGCACGCGGCGTTCGAGTCGCAATGCTTCGG
>Ga0137415_10006450_pt1 | contig 11625 bp, 7 predicted proteins | sample CZODoug3_1_1_16f_FD_183082 | JGI IMG/M metagenome (GOLD analysis project Ga0137415, IMG submission 183082) | Vadose zone soil fungal communities from Angelo Coast Range Reserve, California, USA - CZODoug3_1_1_16fungal (Hybrid Assembly) | ecosystem: Environmental > Terrestrial > Soil > Vadose...
ATGTTTCGGTTTTGACGTGATGAACGACGGGAGGCGGGGTGAGTCGCTGGAGCTCGTGACGGATCAGCGCGGCATCGGACTCGCTGTCCTCGAGCATGAGGACCCGTACTTGTGACGACGACTCCTCTGCTGGCATGCGTTCAGTTTTGGTGCAGCCAGAGATTGTGTCTGTCGGCAGTTACGCAATGCGATTGTAGGGGTTCGCCTACGTCGCGTCCGATTGTGCAGCGCGCAGTGCGTCAGGGCTGATCAGGCCGTGACGCGTCGCGTAAAACGTCAGCTCGGCATTCGACTTCATGCGGAGTTTGTGCAGCAGGCGCGCGCGATACGTCGTCACGGTCTTGGGCGACAATGCCAACTGCCGGCTGATCGCGGTGATGGGGCGGCCCGCGGCGAGCAAGCGCAGCACTTCGAGCTCGCGATCAGAAAGCTGCTCGTGCGGTGCGGGCGGCGGCCCTCCCAATCCATCGGCGACCGCCTGTGCCATCGCCGGGCTCAAGTACTTGTGACCCGCCATCACTCTTCCGACCGCGCGGATCAGCTCTTCCGGGGCTGATTCCTTCGTCAAATAGCCGGCGGCGCCGATCTCCAGGACGCGCAGCGCGAGCTGATCCTCGGGAAACATGGTGAGAATCAGAATGGGAAGCTGCGGGCGCGCGGCGTGCAGCTCCCGCAGCACGTCGAGCCCGTGGCGATCGGGCAGGCCGAGATCGAGCAACACGACGTCCCAGCGCTCGGCGAACGCGAGCGTGATCGCAGCGGCTGCGGTGCCCGCCTCCCCGAACTCCACGGGGTCGGTCAGCCGCTGCAGCAGCTCGATCAGGCCGCGGCGCACCAGCGCGTGATCGTCGACGACCAGGATGCGAATCATCGCAGCATCGGCGGAAACCAGGCCGACACGCGTGTTCCACCGTCCGCGCGAGGCACGACCTCGAGCACGCCGCCGAGCGCCGCTGCCCGCTCCCGCATACCAAGAATCCCGAGCGATTGCGGGCCGGTGGTGGCGGCTTCGGTGATGCCGCGCCCATCGTCGCTGATTTCGAGTGTCACGCAGCCGCCACTCACACCCAAACCGATCTGCACGTGTGACGCGCCCGCGTGGCGGGAGACATTCGTCAATCCTTCCTGCACGATCCGAAACAACGCGGTCGCCAGGTCATCGGTAATGGCGCCGTTAACGGGGAGCAGCCTGACGTCACAGGCGATGCCGCTGCGGCGGGAAAAATCCTGCGCCAGCCACTCGACGGCGGCCGGCAAGCCCAGCTGGTCGAGGATCGGCGGTCGCAGCTCGCTCGCGATGCGCCGGACGATCTTCACCAAGTCGTCGACCATTCCGGCAGTCTCGGATAAGCGCTCGGCGATCTCGGGCGCTTTCGCCTCCGCCATTTCCTCAGCGGCGACGAGCTGCAGCTTGAGCGCCGTGAGCGCCTGGCCGAGGCTGTCGTGAATCTCGCGCGCAATGCGGGTGCGCTCGTCTTCACGCACGTCTTGCTGGCGGGTCGCGAGGCTGCGGAGCGCACCACGCGAGGCGCGGAGTTGTTCTTCCGCGCGCCGCGCTTCGGTGATGTCGCGCGTAATCCCCAGGGCGGCCTGAATCCGCCCCGATGCGTCGCGCAGCGGGACGGCATGCGTCGTGAGCCAGCGGCGCTTGCCATGCAGGCCGACGATCTCGAACTCGAGCGTCCCCGACTCACCGGCAAAGACGCGCTGGTGCAGGTGGTTGAACGCCTCGCGATGCTCCGGAGCGACCACCTCGGCGATGAGCATCCCGCGCACCTGCTCGATATTCGCGGCCTGGATCATCTCGAGTCCTGCCGGATTCATGTCGAGCAACCGTCCCTGGTGATCGACGAGCTTCACGCACTCGGGCTCGCTTTCGATGATCGCGCGCAGGCGGTTTTCACTGGCCTGCAGCGCGTTTTCGGCACGGCGGCTATCGGTGATGTCGAAGGCCACACCGGCTACGCCACAAATCGCGCCGGCTGCGTCTCTGAGCGGTTCTACGAGCGCGCTGAAGGTGCGCCCGCGGACTCTGACCTCATAAGTAGTTGGGGTCCCTCGCAAGGCGGCCTCGTGTGCCTCGATGACGCGCGCGACTTCCCCGGGGTCTTCGATCGCATCTCCGATGCGGAGCCCTTCGTCGGCTGCGGGCGGTGGGTCAAGCAACGCTATTCCACCCCCGCGCCGTGACGTGACCCGGAGGTCCAGGTCACTGGACCAAAGCAGCACGGGAAGCTGATCCACCAGCCGGCCGAGCTGCGCGGGGTCGAGTCCCCCCGGACCGCTGAATGCTGCGATCGCGGCATCAGTCATGGTCGATAGCGTACCGCGTTCACGGATTCGCGTCCAGCACGTCGCGCACCTTGCGCGCGAGCCCGTCGGGGGAAAACGGCTTCTGAAGGAAAGCGCTGCCATGCGGAAGCGCGCCGTGCTGGACCACGGCGTCGCCGGGATAGCCGGACATGTAGAGCACGCGAATGCCCGGACGCCGCGTCGCCAAGCGATCCGCCAACTCTCGACCGGACAACCCGGGCATCACGACGTCCGTCAACAGGAGATGAATCGTGCCGCCATGGCGCTCGACCACGCGCATCGCGGCGGCGGCGTCCGAGGCGGCAAGGACGACATAGCCCTGCGCCTCGAGCGCGCGGCGACTCAGCGAGAGCACGGCCGGCTCGTCCTCGACGACGAGAATCGTCTCCGTCCCGCGATCCGGACGGTCCTTGGCGGGGCTCGCCTGGACTGGCGCGGGCGTATCGATGCGCGGGAGATAGATCTTGAAGCTGGTGCCGCGTCCGACCTCTGAATAGACCGAGATGTAGCCGTCGCTCTGCTTCACGATCCCGTAGACCGTGGCGAGTCCCAATCCCGTCCCTTTGCCGACCTCCTTGGTCGTGAAAAATGGCTCGAACAGATGCGCGCGGACCGTCGCGTCCATGCCGACGCCCGTGTCGGTCACGGCGACCATCGCATACGATCCGGGCACGGAGCCAAGGTGCGCCTGTGCGAAGGTCGCATCGAGCTCTACGTTCGCCGTTTCGATCGTCAACTTCCCGCCGTCGGGCATCGCGTCGCGCGCGTTGACCGCCAGGTTCACGATCACCTGCTCGAGCTGGTTGGGATCGGCGCGCACGCTTCCGAGCTGCGGCGCCAGCACGGTCACGAGCGCGATATGCTCGCCGATCAACCGCCGCAGCATGCGGTCCATCTCCGCGACCACGCCATTGAGATCGAGCACTTCGGGCTGCAGCATCTGCCGGCGGCTGTAGGCGAGCAGCTGTCGCGTCAACGATGCCGCTCGCTCGGAGGCTTTGCGAATCTCTTCCACGTCCCCCCGTTTCGCGTCGCCCGGTGGAAGATCCCGGAGCAGGAGCTGCGTGTTGCCGAGGATGGCGGTGAGCAGGTTGTTGAAATCGTGGGCGATGCCACCGGCGAGCTGGCCGACGGCTTCCATCTTCTGTGCCTGCCGGAACTGCTCCTCGAGGTGCCGCTGTTCGCTGACGTCGCGCTGGGTGCCCCAGACACGCACCAGCCGTCCCTCCTCGACGAAGCCGACGACGTTATTAAGGAAGACACGGGGGCGCCCGTCACGCGCCTTCTCGCGCGTCTCCGAGTCGGATAAGCGGTATCCGGCACGGATGAATGACCGGATCTGCTCGCGGTTCGCAGGATCGCCGACGTCATGGAGGTCGGCGAGGCGGGTGCCGATGAGGTCCTGGGCTTCGTGGTATCCGTACATCCGGGCCATCGCGTCGTTGCACTCCGCGATCTGCGCTCCCGCATACAGTCCGTCGATTTGCTCGTCTTCCGGCATCGTGACCGCGAGCGGCGGATCGATCTCGAGCCGCGACACGCCTTCGGAGGTTTGCGCGATAAAGGCACGGTAGCGCTCCTCGCCGCGGCGCATGTTTTCGACCGCGAGCTCCAGGAGCGCGCGCTGCTCGCGCAGCGCATCCTCGCCGCGCTTCCGTTCGATCGCCATGGCCATCTGCGACGAGACGAACGTGAGGATGTCGAGCTCGCCCTGTCCGTAACGCACACCCGCCGAGTACGTCTGTGCCGCGACGATGCCGATCGTGCGGTCCTTCACGGTGAGCGGCACGCCCATCCAATCGATGGAAGGCGCACCGATCAACTCCGCCTCGCCGGCGGCCACGAGCTGTTCATGGACGTCCGGTGTCGCGAGCAGCGGTCGTCCCGTCCTGAGCACGTACTCGGTCAATCCTTTGCGAAGCTTGCGGGGTGGAACGTCTCGAGCCGTATCGTATTCGTCCACGAAATAGGGGAATTCGAGCTGGTCGCGCTGCGGATCGTACAGCGCGACGTAGAAGTTCTTGGCCGGCATCAATTCGCCGACGATCTCGTGGATGGCGCGCAGCAGCTGCTGGAGGTTGTCCGCCGTGTGCGTCGTGTGGGATATGCGATACACCGCCTCCTGCACGCATTCCGCCCGGCGGCGTGCCGTGACGTCGCGGAAGCTCCAGACGCGGCCGACGGAGTGCTGGTCTACCCGCAGCGGAATCGAATACCGCTCGAAGACCCGGCCGTCCCTGAACGTCAGGATGTCGGAGCTTTCGGAGTCCGGCGCGGCGTACAGCTCGCGAATCTTTTCGACAAACTGCTGCGGGTTGACGAGCTGCTCCTGCACATGCCGAATCAACCGGCCGTCATCCTTCGAGGCGATGAGATCGGGAGGGATGCCCCACATCTCTTCGAAGCGGCGATTGTGCGATACCACGCGACCATCCAGATCGACGACCAGGATGCCGTCCGCCGTGGATTCGAGCGTTGACTGGAGGACCGAGACGGTCAGCGAGTCCGCAGTCCTACGGGGTTTCTTCGCCCGCGAGGCGGGCCGCTTCGTGGGCTTGGAACGGCGTGCAACCATGGGCCTCGAATCTACGGGTCTGAGTGACTTCGGTCACGGGTCAGACTGGGGGAAAGACCTAGGTTGAGAGCCCTTCTCCCGGGGAGTCCGGTTGCGCCCGAAGCGGTTCCGGTGGCTAGGCGTCGAGGAATCGAGCCGCGCCGAGCAGCAGCTTCGTGCGGCGGCGCGACAGCAGGAGGCAGTTGCCCACCTCGGCCAGCAGGCGCTTTCCGGCGTCTCGCGCGGCGATCTCTTTCAGGCGGCTGCCACATTGCTGGCGCGCGGGCTCGACGTCGAGTTCAGCGACGTCCTGGAGCTCAAGCCCGAGCACCGCAGCCTGTTGCTTCGCGCGGGTACCGGTTGGCGCGAAGGAAGCATCGGCCGGACGCTCGTCGCGGCGGATTCCGGCGGGCTCGCGGGATACGTCCTGAGCGCTGCCGGTCCTCTCGTGCTCGAAGATCCCGTCGTGGAAACTCGTTTCAACCTGCCGCCGCATCTCGAAGCACATGCCATCGTCAGCGGAGTCTGCGTCGCGGTGCAGGGCCGTGAGCGACCCTGGGGTGTGCTCGGCGCGTACAGCGCGCAGCCGCGGGAATTCAGCGGTCCGGATGTGCTCTTTGTGCAGGCGCTCGCGCACGTGCTCGCGACCGCGTTGGAGCGCGCGCGCGTCGAAGAGGCGCTGCGCAAGAGCGAAGAGCATTTCCGTTCGCTGACGGAAAACGCGTCCGACATCGTCACGATTCTGGGCGACGACGGCATCATTCGCTACACCAGTCCGTCGGTGGAACGGCTGCTCGGCTATAGCACCAGCGAGCTGCTGGGCCGCAACGCGTTCGAATTCATTCACCCGAACGACCTCGCGCCTGTCATGGAGGCGCTAGCGGACGCGATCCAGAAGCCCGGAACTCCGCAGATCGCGGAATTCCGCTTCAAGCACTCGGATCAGACGTGGCGAGTCCTCGAGTCGATCGGGCAGGCGAAGCTGGATCAGCCCAATGCATACAGCGTGATCGTCAACTCCCGTGACGTCACCGAGCGTGTGCGCCAGGAGGAAGTACTCCGCACCAGCAAACAGCGGCTGCGGACCGTGGTCGCCGGCGCGCCCGTGATCTTCTTCTCTCTCGACCCGCGCGGCGTGTTTACGCTCGCCGAGGGAAAAGGGCTGCTGTCGCTGGGCGTACGGCCGGGATTGCTCGTGGGCAAATCGTTTTTCGAGCTGTTGGGCGACGTCCCTCAGGCCGTTACGGACGTACGTCGAGCGCTCGCGGGTGAGTCGGTCACGGCCCGGGTCGAGCTCTTCGGGTTCGAGTTCGAGGCGCAATACTCCCCGGTGCGTGAGCGCGACGGGACGATCACCGGGGTCGTGGGTGTCGCCACCGATATCACCGAGCGGCGTCGCGCCGAGGACGCCCTGCGCCGCGCCGACGCCGCCAGCCGCACGCTCGTGCAGCAGGCGCCGTTCGGAATCCTCCGCGCCGCTCCTGACGGTACCCTCCTCTCCGTCAACCCGGCACTCGTCGAGATGCTGCGGTACGGCTCGGAGGCGGAGCTGCTCGAGCGGCACCTCGATCATGATGTGTTCAAGGATCCATCGGCCCGCGCACGCTACGTCACGCAACTGAACGAAACGACGGCAGCGGCGGAAACCCAGGCCACGTGGCGCCGCCGCGACGGCGAAACGCTGACGGTCCGGCTCTACGGACGCGCGGTACGGCTCGAGGATGGCCGGGTCGAGTGCCACGAGGTCTTCGCGGAAGACGTCAGCGAGCGTCGCGGTTTGGAAGAACAGCTCCGCCAGGCCCAGAAAATGGAAGCGATCGGGCAGCTCACCGGCGGCATCGCACACGACTTCAACAACCTCCTCACGATCATCCTCGCCAACGCCGAGCTGCTGGCCCGTGGTCCGGACGAAGCGAGCCTGCGGGACATCGTGTCGGCGGCGGTGAGCGGGCGGCTGATGGTGAATCAGCTGCTCGGATTTGCCCGCCGCTCGACGCTGTCGCTCGAGCCGGTGAATCTCGGGCCGCTCGTGCACGATCTCGCGGCCGTGTTACGCCGCGTGTTGCCGGCGGACATCGAGCTGCTCGTCTTCGCGGATGAAGATCTGCCCGAGGTCGCGGCCGACGGCCATGCGATCGAGCAGATCCTCCTGAACCTCGTCAACAACGCGCGCGACGCGATGCCGCAGGGGGGCGTCCTCCGCCTCGAGACCAGCTGCACGTGGATCAGCGATGCGCAGCGGGACGTGCTCGGCCCGGGCGCCGCGTCCGAGTATGTCTGCCTGGCGGTCGACGACACCGGCGCGGGCATGGATGAAGCCACGCGGCAACGCGCGTTCGAGCCGTTTTTTACCACTAAGCCGGTCGGAAAAGGAACGGGGCTGGGGCTGGCCACCGTCTATGGACTGGTCAAACAGCACGGCGGGTTCGTGCAGATCGACAGCGCGCCCGGCGCGGGCACACGTCTACGCGTGTACTTCCCCGTCGCGGAAGAGACGGCGCGGCGGCGTGCCTCGGGCGTCCTGGTCTTGGAGAGCGAGGCGCCCAAAGGCAACGAGACAATCCTGGTGGTGGAAGACCAGGCGCAGCTCCGTCGTGCGACGGTCTACACGCTGGAGCGAGCGGGGTATTCGGTTCTCTCCGCGGGGGACGGCTACGAAGCGCTGCAACTGTTGCGACAGCACCCCGAGCCGATTGATCTCGTCTTCACCGATCTGGTTATGGGCCGGCTCGGCGGGCGCGGGCTCTATCAGATCGACCGGAGGGACGGGCGCGCCACGCCTTTCCTCTTTACCAGCGGCTACGCCGGGGCGGGGCGCGGTGAAGACGCACTCGATCCCTCGTTGCCGTTCCTCCCCAAGCCCTGGACCAGCGCCGATCTGCTCGCGCGCGTGCGCGCGACCCTGGACGCAGCGAAAACCCCGCGATCCTGAACCTAGTCGTTCAAAACCGTCAGGCCCGCCTCACCCGCCGCCAGGACCAATCGGTCGATTTGTCCTGATGTCGGTGGCAGCCATACGAGTGCCAGCCAGCAGGGAATCGGGGGCTCCCGAAATGGCCGGTAGACGATCCCGTTCGGATTCCGGTACGGTGCTGCAATTGCTTCGCTCACGAGCGCCCACGCACCCCCGGCGGCAATTTGAACATTCATGGTGGGTGTTTCTCTGGGACGCTCGAGCCGCCGCTCCGGTACCAAGCCGCGGTCGCGTAACGCGGCCTCCAAAATGGGGAAGAACCCTGGCCAGCGTCGAGACGCCGAATTGAGCCAACTGAGCGTGCGGAGCTCGGGCAGCGACACGGACGCCTGCGTGCTAAGCGGATGGCTCGCCGGCAGGAGGACTCCTGTGATCGTGGTGTCGATGAGCCGGTGCGCCGAGAATCCGTGGACCGGCCATTCGGCTATGAATGTCGATCCGACGTCAACGCGGCGCTCGCGCAACGCGTGGAATATCTCGCCGTCGTGATAGCTCGAGACCTCGACGTGAACGTCCGGGTTTCCAGCGTGAAATGAGGCAAGGAGCCGTTCAATGCTGATCCCGTAGGTGGCCAGCTCCCCATGGGCGAAGTGCAGCTGGCGGGCGCGGCCCTCGGCGGCACCGCGCGCCGTGGCGACCGCACGCGAGGCGACCTCGAGAGTACGCCGGGCCTCGACGAGAAATGCCCTACCGGCGGCGGTCAGGTTCACGCCTCGAGGGCCGCGCTCGAAGAGCGTGGCGCCGAGCTCGTCCTCGAGATCACGGATTTGCTTCGACAGCGCCGATTGGGCGACACGCAGGCGTGCTGCGGCCGCCAAGAAACTGCGTTCCTCGGCGACTGCGATGAAATAGCGAAGGTGGCGTAATTCCATTTGTGCGATGTTAATCTTTGATATACAATGCTGGTCACTGGCATGCAAGAGCTGCTGGATATTCGTGAAGCCGCGGAATTCTTGCGCGTGAGCGAGACGTCCCTGCGCCGCTGGACCAACGCGGGACTGCTGCCGTGCTTACGGCTAGGCGGCAAGCGAGAGCGACGCTTTCGTCGCACTGACTTACTCGCGTTCGCCGGCGCACAGCCGGGAGCTGCCCCGCCGGTCTCAAGGCAACATTATTGCGCACTGTACACGAGCGACCTCACGCGAGTCCGTCAGGCAGCCGCGTTCACCGCCGAGGGACTGCATACCGGGAGCTGTGTCCTGATTGCCGCGCGGGGTGTGCAGCGCGCCGTGATCGAGCTCCTGCAGCGGGAGCGGCCGGGCGTTCGCGGCGATGTGAAAGCAGGGCGTTTGGTCCTGTCCGAATACCGCAAATCGCCCGCCGCGCAGATCGAATTCTGGGTTCAACAACTGAGCGCTGCGTCCGAGCACGGCGCGCCGGTCTGCGTCGTCGGCGACGTATCCGGAGGCGCGCTCGGCAAGTTGCCGCTCGCCGAGATCCTGGAGTACGAGCTGGAGTACGACCGCTCGATCGCAACGCAATTTCCGGTCAACACGTTGTGCCAGTACGATGCCCACCGCCTGACCGGGCTCGCCGCCGCCCGAATCCTCGACTGTCACGACAACGCGCCGAGCTATCGCTTGCAGCACTAGCTCGCTTAACAAAAAACTATTTGACGGCACGCCTCGCGTCGTCCTCCATACACGTTCATGGAGAACGACGAGCTTCATGTCCTGATCGTAGAGGATAACGAGGCGGACTACGAATTGATGCTCCACGCCTTGCGCCGCGGCGGATTCTCGACCAACGGGCTCCGTGCCGCAGCGAAGGAGGCCGTCGTCGAGGCTTTGAGGTCGTTCGACGCGGACGTCGTGCTCGTGGATCACACGCTGCCTGGATCGAGTGGCCTCGAGATTCTCCACCTCGTGCAGCAAGAGCGTCCGCTACTTCCTGTCCTCGTGGTGACCGGCTCGATCGACGAGGAAACCGCCGCGGACTACATCAAGGCGGGCGCTGCCGACTACGTCATCAAGGACCGTCTCCACCGCCTCGCTCCGGCGGTGCTGCGGGCTCTCACGCTCAAAGACGCGCTGCAAGAACTCATGGACGCTGAGGCAGCCCGTGAAGCAAGCGAGGCGCGCTTCCGCAGCCTGGTCGAACATTCGACCGATGTCATCACGCTGCTCGATGCAGACGGCAGAATCGTATACAGCACCCAGTCACTCCAACCGACGCTTGGCTATGCGGCGGGAGAGATGACGGGTAGGAGCGTCTTCGATCTCCTGCAGCCGGAGCAACGCGGGACAGCCGAAGCGCTGCTCGGCAACGTGTTGCGGCATCCTGAGCAAGTGGTCCGCGCCGACCTTCGGGTGCGACACAAGGAAGGGGCGTGGCGTGATCTTGAGGTGGTGGTCGCGAATCGCCTGAGTGATCCCTCGTTACGAGCACTCGTCGTCAACTATCGCGATGTGACCGAGCGCAAGCGCGCGGAAGAAAATCTCCGCGCGGCTGACGAGCGGCTGCGCTCGGCGCAGAAAATGGAAGCGGTCGGCCGTCTGGCCGCAGGCATCGCCCATGATTTCAACAATCTGCTGACGATAATTCTCGGCAGCGCCGAGCTGCTCGAGGAGCGACAGGGCAAGCTCAACCCGGCCAACACCCAGCTTCTACGGAACATTCAGGCCGCCGGGCAGCAGGCGGCGACCCTGACGCAGCGGCTGCTCGCCTTCGCGCGCAAGCAGCCACTGGAGCCCCGCGCCATCGACCTCAATCAGCTGATGGGCGGGTTGAAGGCACTGCTGCGCAGGACACTGGGCGAGGATGTCGACATCAAGATGGTTCTGCGACCCGATTTGCCCAAAGCGAACATCGACGACCACCAGTTCGAGGCGGCCGTCCTGAACCTGGCCATCAACGCGCGCGATGCCATGCCCCATGGCGGGCATCTCACCATCGAGACCGCGCTCGCCACCATCGACGAGGCAGCGGCCACCCTGGGCAAGATCGAGCACGGGCGCTATCTGGTGTTGAGCGTCGCCGATAACGGCGAAGGCATGGCGCCCGACGTCCGCGCTCGGGCACTGGAGCCCTTCTTCACAACCAAGCCGACAGGCAAGGGAACCGGGCTCGGCCTAAGCATGGTCTACGGATTCGTCACTCAGTCCGGTGGGCAATTGACCATCTACAGCGAGCTCGGGCTCGGCACCACCGTGCGTCTCTATCTGCCGCTGGCGGAGTCCGACGTGCCGGCGGCGCCGGCGGTGATAACCAAGCTGCCTGGGGGCAGCGAAACAATCCTCGTGGTGGAAGACGAACCCGAGTTGCGGGAGCTGGTAACCGGCATGCTTCGTCCCATGGGCTATCGCATTCTCGAAGCGGGCAACGGCCAGGAGGCGCTGGCTATGCTGGCCCGCGAACCGGTCATCAATCTCCTGTTCACCGATGTCGTCATGCCGGGCGGCATGCATGGCCGCGCGCTGGCGCAGGAGGCAAAGAAACAGCGGCCCGATATGCGCGTGCTCTACACCTCGGGCTATACCCAGGACACGATGGTGCACCAGGGCAAGCTGGACGAAGGCGTCGAGCTCTTGAACAAACCCTATCGCCGCCGCGACTTGGCAATGAAGGTGCGGGAGATTCTGGATCGGCCGGCCGAGGCGTGAACGAGAAAGGGCCCCGCCGTTTCGGCGGGACCCTTTGTCGATTGGTGGAGCCAAGCGGGATCGAACCGCTGACCTCTACAATGCCATTGTAGCGCTCTCCCAGCTGAGCTATGGCCCCGAAACTCTGGGATCGGGCGGAACGACCTGACGTTCTAAGGACCGCCTCTGGAGGCGGTGCCAAC
>Ga0137415_10006451_pt1 | contig 11624 bp, 8 predicted proteins | sample CZODoug3_1_1_16f_FD_183082 | JGI IMG/M metagenome (GOLD analysis project Ga0137415, IMG submission 183082) | Vadose zone soil fungal communities from Angelo Coast Range Reserve, California, USA - CZODoug3_1_1_16fungal (Hybrid Assembly) | ecosystem: Environmental > Terrestrial > Soil > Vadose...
GCTCCGGATGCGGATCCGAGTGATGGGAAGCTGGATGTCTGTCTCATCCGACGTGTCTCATTGCCCCGCTTCCTGCTTGCCATTCCCCGCGTCATGAGGGGCACGCATGTCACGATGCCGGAGGTTGTGCTCATCAAGACCGCGAAACTGGTCGTCCGCTCGCCCGAACAGCCGCTCGTCGTGCACGTCGATGGCGAGCTGCGCGAGCCCCCCCCTGGAGGGCACGGGGGGCACGAATGCACGGTCGAGCTGGAGCGGGGACGACTGAACGTGCTGGTGGCGAGATGAAGCGGTTGGGCGCCACGGTGGTTCTTCTCCTAACCGCCCAACCGCTCAACCGCCTAACCGCCCAGGACACCTCCCACATCGTCTTCCCCGGCGATACCATGCACCGCGGCGTCCGGCCCATGGGCGCGTTCTGGCGATCCTTCTTATTGCCTGGCTGGGGACAGGCCGTCACCGATCGCCCCGTCACCGGCGCTGCCTTTGTCGCCTGGGAGGGTGTGACGGCGATGATGACGCTGAAAGCGCAACAGGAGGCGAATTACTTGAACCAGATCCATTCGACGAGTCTCAGTCTCAAACGGCAGGAAGTGCAGGATTGGCTCGTGCTCTGGATTTTCAATCATCTCTTTTCCGGCGCGGAAGCCTACGTCTCCGCGCACCTGCGCGATTTTCCCCCGAACTTGAAGATGCAGGTGCTCCCGAATGGGGGAGGAATCGGCATCAGCATTCCGTTACGGTGAACACCGCTCCACTCGGCGTCTTCGATTCGGGCATCGGCGGCCTCACCGTCGCGCGCGCGCTGTTCGAGCGCTTGCCCAAAGAGTCCGTCATCTACTTCGGTGACACCGCCCGCGTCCCGTATGGGCCGAAGTCGCCGGACACGGTCCGGCGCTATAGCGCCGAGATCCTCGCATATCTCTTGGGGCGCGGCGTGAAAGCCGTGGTGGTCGCTTGCAACACGAGCACCGCGCATGCGCTCAGCTCGCTCAAGGAAAAGTCGCCGGTGCCCGTCATCGGAGTGATCGAGCCGGGCGCGCGCGCGGCCGTCGCGGCGACGCGTACCGGCAACATCGGTGTGATCGGAACCGCGGGAACGATCGCCAGCGGCGCTTACGAGCGCGCCATCAAGGCGCTACGACCCGATGCGAAGGTGCACGGCCAACCGTGCCCGCTGTTCGTACCGCTCGTCGAAGAAGGATGGTTCGAGCACCCCGCCGCGGAGTTGATCGCGCGCGAGTATCTCGAGCCGCTCAAGCGCGCCAAGGTTGACGTGCTGGTCCTCGGCTGCACCCACTATCCGCTGTTGAAGCCGTTGCTCGCGCGGGTCATGGGAGCTGACGTGACGCTCGTCGACTCGGCTGAGGAGACCGCGACCGCGGTCGCGCGTGAGCTGGAGCGGCTCGATCTGCTCGCGAACAGCGGATCTCACGAGCATCGCTTCGTGGTCTCGGATGATGAACCGCATTTTAGAAAGGTCGGAGCGCGGTTTCTCGGGGAGAAGGTCAAGCAGGTCGAAGTCGTTCCGTTGTAAACTGTTTCAGCTCGACGCCCCCCCCCGGCGTGATCACGGCGTAGCGTCCGCCGTCGAGAAACGCCCCCGGATTCACGTAGGCCCGGCCATCGGGCAGTCGGTCCACGACCGGCCGGTGGGTGTGCGCCATGATCACCAGGGACACATCGGGACGTCTGGCGAGAAAATCCGCTGCCCAGCGACGCTGCGCGGTCGCGGCGCGGTCGAGGACGGCACGATCCTTCGTGTTGTCGGCGAGATGACGGGAGAAGAGGTCGGCGATCCAGAACCCGATCGTAGGGTGCAGCACGCGGAACACGGCGATCGTCACCGGGTGTCGCGTGAAACGATGCATGAACGCTCCCGTCCAGTGCTGCTCGGTCAGTCCGTCGCCGTGCGCGATGAATGTGTGCTGGCCCGCCAGGTCCAGCTCCGCCACGCCGCCGAAGAAATCGATGCCCAGATCCTGCGTGAAGAACGTGCCGCCCCAACGGTCGTGATTGCCGCCCACGAATGTGACCGGAATGCCACGGGCCCGTACGGCCTGGAGTTTCGCAACGGTGCCGAAATGTTTGCGGGGGATGACGGTCGGGTACTCGAACCAAAAGTCGAACAGATCGCCGGTGAGCACCAGATGATCACCAGGTTGGGGCACTTGGTCGAGGAAGGCGTGGAAGGCGGTACCGACGGCGGCAGGCACCTGCCCGAGGTGCGCGTCCGCCACGACGATGACCCGCGGCGCTGTGATTTGGGACGACACGGCCCAAGCTTAGGAACCTGGAACCACACACGCAAGCACATTACTGTTCTCCCATGTCTCAATCTATGAAAGCTCTGATCGTCGTCGCGGCGCTGCTCGTCGTCGGCGTGGCCGCGAACCAGTTCTCGCGCTCCCGGGCGCGCGCAGTCGGGTCGGATTGTCGGTACGGATCGACTGAGCGCCGGGGCAGCTGTTATTCGCAGTTGCTCTCGGACCATCTCACCCGGCACGGCGTCGCGGACGCCGTCGCGACGCTCGATGCGATCGCCGCCGCCGATCCCGACGTCGCCGAGCATGCACACGAATACGCGCACGGCCTCGGCATCGAGGCATACAGCAAGTCGCCGGACATCGTTTCCACGTTCGAGGCCTGTGGCGATGGGTTCTCCTCGGGCTGCCGGCACGGCGTCATTCAGGCCTATTTCGAGTCGCGCGAGCGCGTGACGCAGCCTGAAGTCGAGGCGCTGTGCCAGCCGTTTCGCAGCGCGAGCGCGAGCCGGTGGGTGCTGTTTCAGTGCGTGCACGGGATGGGTCACGGTCTCACGATGTTCCGCGGGCACGATCTGCCGCAGGCGCTCACCGATTGTGATCTCCTCGCGGATGGCTGGGACCGCGAGTCGTGTTATGGCGGCGCGTTTATGGAAAACGTGATCAACGTGACGTCGCCGCATCACCCCGCGACGGAGCTGGCCGCGCACGGGCATCATCACATGGCGATGTCCTCGTTCAAGGCGATCGACCCGGCGGATCCGCTCTACCCCTGCTCGATTGTCGCCGAGCGCTATCGGCACGCCTGTTATCAGATGCAGACGTCCGTGATGTTGTACGAGAATCACGGTGACATCGCCGCTGCCGCGAAGTCGTGCGAGGGGGCGCCCGCGCCTCAGCGTCCTGTCTGCTTCCAGAGTCTGGGTCGCGACATCACGTCATACGCGAACCGCGATCCCCAGAAAACGGCCGATCTTTGTGCGAAAGCGCGTGACTCCTATCGTCCTTCGTGCTATTTCGGCGCCGTCAAAGCCCTCGTCGACTGGACCGCAACGACGAATGCCGCCTTCACATTCTGTGGCATCGTGCTCCGCGAGCCGGGCGCGCCGACGTGCTACCGCGGGCTGGGCGAGGAGATCGCCACGTTGCTCGCGGCGGCACCGGAGAAAGAGGAGCAGTGCACGCGTGCCCAAGCGCCCGAAGCGGTCGAGGCGTGCCGCTTGGGCGCCGGGTTGGCCGTCGCGCGTTGACATTTCCGGCGGCGATTCGCATTGTCCCGCCATGAAGGCTCTCTCGGACCGGCCGCGGGCCATACCGGCTCGTCCCTTTCTCAAAGACGATCGCAATCCGGGCATCCCGCTCGACCTCGACGTCGTTGCGGGGCTGCGGGTGAATCGCAGCGCCGTCGAGAGGCGTGCCGCGACCATCCCCACGCGCCGCACGGTTAAGAAGGAATGGCAGGCGGCCTGGCTGCTCCGCGCGATCACCTGCATGGATCTCACGACGCTGCAGGGCGACGACACCCCGGGGAACGTGCTGCGGCTCTGCGCCAAAGCTCGGCGCCCGTTGCGCCCCGATCTCGTCGACACCCTCGGTGTGGGACATCTCGATATCAAAGTGGGCGCGGTATGCGTGTATCACGCGCTCGTGCCCACTGCCGTCGCCGCGCTCGAGGGCTCAGACATTCCGGTTGCCGCCGTGTCCACCGGATTTCCCGCCGGTCTCAATCCGTTCGCGCAACGCCTCGAAGAAGTGCAGGCCTCCGTCGCGGCGGGCGCTCAGGAAATCGACATCGTGATCACGCGCGCCCACGTGCTCACCGGCGATTGGCCGGCCCTCTACGCCGAGGTCCGCGCCTTCCGTGACGCCTGCGGCCGGGCGCGCATGAAGGCGATCCTCGGCACCGGCGAGCTCGCCACGCTGACCAACGTCGCGCGCGCGAGCATGGTCGCGATGATGGCCGGCGCCGACTTCATCAAGACGTCGACCGGCAAGGAACCCGTCAACGCGGTGCTGCCGGTCGGCGTCGTCATGGCCCGCATGATCCGCGAGTACGAGGCGCGCACCGGTGCGGCCGTCGGCTTCAAGCCGGCCGGCGGCATCCGAGCCGCCAAGCAGGCGCTCGACTGGATGATCCTTATGAAGGAAGAGCTGGGCGACCGCTGGCTCCGACCCACCCTCTTCCGGCTTGGAGCGAGTTCTCTCCTGACCGACATTGAGCGCCAGCTCGAACACTTCGTGACGGGCCGCTACGCCGCGGCGCACCGCCACCCGATGGTGTGATGACGACCGTCGCCAAGCTGTTCGAGACGATGGAGTACGGGCCGGCGCCGGAAAGCGACGCTCCCGCACTCGAGTGGATCAAACAGCACGACGGCGGCCGCTTCGGCCACTTCATCAATGGAGTGTGGACGTCCCCGTCTGACGGCACCTACTTCGAGACGATCAATCCCGCAACGAAGGCCGTGCTGGCGCGCGTGGCGCAGGGAAGCAAGGCGGACATCGACGCTGCGGTCGCCGCCGCAACCGCCGCCGGTCCGGGTTGGGCGGCACTGCAGCCGCACGCGCGCGCGCGCTACCTCTATGCGCTCGCGCGAGAGGTGCAGCGCCACTCGCGGCTGCTGGCCGTGCTCGAGAGCCTGGACAACGGGAAGCCGATCCGCGAGACCCGCGATCTCGACATTCCCCTCGTCGCCCGCCACTTCTACCACCACGCCGGCTGGGCGCAGCTCCGCGACACCGAATTCCCCGGCTACGTACCGGTCGGTGTCGTCGGACAGATCATCCCGTGGAATTTCCCGCTCCTGATGGTGGCGTGGAAAGTCGCGCCCGCGCTCGCCGCCGGGAACACGGTGATCCTGAAGCCCGCCGAATTCACGCCATTGACCGCGCTCTGCTTCGCGGAGATTGCGCGAGAGGCGGGCTTGCCGGCCGGCGTGTTCAACGTCGTAACCGGCGACGGCACGACGGGAAAACATTTGGTCGAACATCCCGATGTCCAGAAAATTGCGTTCACCGGATCAACCGAAGTCGGACGCATCATCCGCAAGGCCACAGCCGGAACCGGCAAGAAGCTGACGCTCGAGCTGGGCGGGAAGAGCCCGTTCATCGTCTTCCAGGACGCTGACCTCGACAGCGTCGTCGAAGGTGTGGTGGACGCGATCTGGTTCAACCAGGGCCAGGTCTGCTGCGCGGGCTCGCGGCTGCTCGTCCAGGAAGGCATCGCCGATCGGCTGACGCAGAAGCTGCGCGCGCGGATGGAGAAGCTCCGCGTTGGCTCGCCGCTCGATAAAGCGGTGGACATGGGCGCGATCGTCGCGCCGGTGCAACTCGAGCGCATTCGCGGACTGGTGGAGAAGGGTGTGGAGGAAGGCGCGAAAATGTGGCAGCCGTCCTGGGCCTGTCCCACGGATGGTTATTTCTATCCGCCGACGTTGTTCACCGACGTTTCTCCGGCCGCCACGATCGCGCAGATCGAGATCTTCGGTCCCGTGCTGGTCAGCATGACGTTTCGGACGCCGAAGGAAGCGGTTGAGCTGGCGAACAACACGCCGTACGGTCTTGCGGCGAGTGTCTGGACCGAGAACATCAACCTCGCGCTCGACGTCGCGCCCAAGCTCAAGGCCGGCGTCGTCTGGATCAATTCGACCAATCTGTTCGACGCCGCTTCGGGGTTTGGCGGCTATCGGGAGTCGGGGTTTGGCCGCGAGGGTGGAAGAGAAGGGATGTATGAGTACCTGAAGCCGGAATGGGAGTCCCATCCACCCCGGGGCATCGCCCCGGGGTCAGCCGCTCCTGAACCGATTCGCTCGGCTGACCCCGGGCCGGCGGCCCGGGGTGAGGGACTCCCGCCGATCGACCGCACCTACAAATTATTCATCGGCGGCAAGCAGGTGCGCCCCGACCAGGGCTATTCGCGCAAGATCGCCGGGCCCGATGGCCGTGTGCTGGGCGAAGTCGGCGAGGGCAATCGCAAGGACATCCGCAACGCGGTCGAAGCGGCGCACGCCGCTGAAGGGTGGGGACGAGGCAGCGGGCATACCCGCGCGCAGATTCTGTATTTCATCGCCGAGAATCTCGCCACCAGGGCCCAGGAGTTTGCGGACCGAGTGGGACGTGAGGAGGTGGAGGCGAGTGTCGCACGCCTCTTCACTTACGCGGCCTGGGCCGACAAATGGGACGGCGCGGTCCATCACACGCCGATTCGTGGCGTCACGCTCGCCATGAATGAGCCGGTGGGCGTGCTCGGATTGATCGCCCCCGATGACTTTCCGTTGCTTGGCTTCGTGTCGCTAGTCGCGCCGGCCGTGGCGATCGGCAACACCGTCATTGTGGTGCCCTCGGAAACGCATCCACTCGCGGCAACGGAATTCTACACGGTGCTCGAAACGTCCGATGTGCCCGACGGGGTGATCAATGTCGTGACTGGCGCCAAGGACGCGCTCGCCAAAGTGCTGGCCGAGCACGATGACGTCGATGGTATCTGGTACTTCGGCACTGCAACGGGTGTGAAGACGGTTGAGCTCGCATCCGCGGCGAACATGAAGCGCACCTGGGCGTCGGCACGAAGCCGCGATTGGCTCGACGCCCGTGAGGGAGAGGGTCGAGACTTTCTGCGGCACGCCTCCGAGGTGAAGAACATCTGGATTCCCTACGGGGAATAATGCGGCGGTGATCAGCGCGGTCTTGCACCGCGTGAATTACTCCGAGACCGACCAGATGGGATTTGTCTACCACGCCAATTATCTCATCTGGATGGACATGGCGCGGACCGAACATCTCCGCGAACGGGGAATGTCGTACAAGCAGTTGGAAGAGCAGGGGACGTACCTCACCGTCACGGATGTTCACGTTCGCTACCGCCAGCCCGCGCGGTATGATGATATGATTCGGGTCCGCTGCTGGGTGCGGGATTTGGCTTCGCGGCGGGTGATCTTCGGTTATGCGGTGGAGCGAGCGAGCACGGACGACCTCCTCGCCACCGGGGAAACATCGTTGATCGCGCTGAACCCACGACAGACCTTATCGCGCATTCCGGAGCACGTGTGTGAGTTGCTCGAACCCACGGCAGACCCGGTTCGTCTCTAGCGTCGCCGCTTTCCTTCTTCTCCTGGCGTCGGTGGTGGCCGCGCCTGCTCAAAATCCACCCGTGGCTGTGCCGGCGGCGGACGAGACGACGGTGGGTCTGCTCGCGTCGCTCTTAGCGGCCGCCGATGCGCGCCGTTTCGATCCGGCGGCGTTGCGGGAGGCACTGGCCAGCAACAATCCCGCCGTGCGCCGTCAGGCGGCGCTTGCTGCCGGGAGGATAGGTGATGCGACGGCGGTGGACCTGCTCCTTCCCGTCCTGACGGACACCGTTCCCAGCGTCGCGGCCGCCGCGGCGTTCGGGTTGGGGTTGCTGAAAGATGCCCGCGCGATCCCGGCGCTGTTGCAAACGATTCGCGCCGTCGCCCCCGCGGATCAGGGGCCGCCGCAGCTCGAGGCCGTCACCGCGATCGCCAAGATCGGCGGCGACGACGGCGCGCGCGCGCTCACGCAGATCACGACCGCCGCCTCGCCAACCGCGCCCACCGCCGTGGCGGATGCGGCGCTGCTGGAGGCGTGGCGGCTTGGCTCCCGCGCGCCGGTCACGGAGCTGGTGCGCTACACCGATGCGACCGCCGTCACGACGCGGTGGCATGCGCTCTATGCGCTGGCTCGCTTGCGGGCACCACCGGGCGCCGCTCGACTCGTCCGCGCGCTCGGCGACCAGGACGATCGCATTCGCACCGTCGCGGCGCGCGGCATCACGCGCGCGCTCCTGGATAGCGCGAAGCTCGATGCGCAGCCCGTGATCGACGCCCTCAGACTCCTCCTCGACGACCGTGACGCGCACATTCGAATCAACGCGTTGCGTGCCGTGGCGTCATTTCGCGATTCGACGCTGTCGCCCGCGGTCGTCCGTCTCGTGGCCGACCGAGACCTCGGCGTCGAGGTGCAGGCCGAAACCACGTTGGGCGTGTTGCGTGGCGCGGCCGCCGTCGCGGCGTTGCGCGGGCGGCTGACCAGCAGCGTCTTCGCGCTCAAGCGGCAGGCGCTGATCGCGCTCGCGCAGGCCGACAGCCCGTCGGGTGTGGCCGCCGCCGCAACTGTCGCGTCCGACGCCGATTGGCGTTGGCGCAGCGTCGCCGCGGAAGCATTTGGAGCGGCGCGCGCGCGGGACCGGCTCGAGGCACAGCTCGCGGACCCGGATGGCCGGGTCGTCGCGCAAGCGCTGCAGCGAATTCAACCCACGGCCGGCCCCGATTCCGCGTTGCGCGGCCGGTCGCGCTCGCTGCTGGCACACGCCGACCCCGCGGTGCGCAGCGTGGCCGCCGACATTCTTGGCCGCCATCCCGATGTCGACGACGTCGATGCCCTCGTCGTCGCGTACCGCCGGGCCGATGGAGATCCGTTCAACGATGCTCGCCTATCCGCGGTCGCCGCGCTCGGCGCCATCGCGGCATCGTCGTCGACCGGCCGGTTGCGCGTCGCGACCAAATTTGTGTCGGTGGTGCCGCGCCCGGACGACTACTTGGTGCGTCGGCTGGCGGCGGATACGCTGCCCGACGCGCGCGACGCCTGGGGATCCGCCACCCCCATCGCGACTGGGCGCACGCCCGCCGACTATCGGGATGTCGCGCGCCGCTGGCTGGCGCCCGCACTCGCCGGCACGAATCCACACGTTTTTCTCGAGACGGACCGTGGCACGCTCGACATCGAGGTTTTGCCTGCCGAGGCGCCGATGACCGCGGCGGCATTCCTGGTTCTTGTGGAGCGGCGGTTCTTCGACGGCATGCGCTGGCATCGCGTGGTCCCTAATTTCGTGGTCCAGGATGGCGATCCGCGCGGCGACGGATGGGGCGGTCCGGGATTCGTGCTCCGCGACGAGATCAATCCCGTGCGCTACGAGACCGGAACGGTAGGCATCGCTCTCTCGGGACCCGATACCGGTGGCAGCCAGTATTTCATCACGCATTCAGCGCAGCCTCATCTCGACGGCACCTATACGATCTTTGGTCGGGTGACCGGTGGCAGCGGCATCCTCGACGCGATCGGTCAGGGAGATCGGATTCGGAGCATTCATAGATGAAGCACCTTCGTTGGACTCAGGCGTTAGGCTGCATCATCGCCGTGTCCGCCCTGGCCCGCCCCCTGTCGGCGCAATTCGGCTACTTCGGTCAGAATAAGATCCAGTATCGCAAGTTCGACTGGCGCGTCCTGCGCGGCGAACACGTCGACCTGTACTACTATCCGGAAGAGGAAGAGCTCGGTCGCGTGGCGCTTGCCTACGCGGAAGAGAGCTACGACAACCTCGAGCGGCGCTTCAATCACGCGGTGACGCGGCGCATTCCCCTCATCGTCTACGCGTCGCACACCGATTTCGAGCAAACCAACATCCTGCCGTTCATTCCGCCCGAAGGCTTGCTCGGCGTCACGGAATTCATGAAACGGCGTGTGACGCTGCCGTTCCGCGGCAGCTACGCCGAATTCCGGCACACGATTCGCCACGAGCTGGTCCACGTCTTTCAGCTGAGCCTCGCCTCCCAGACGTTCGGACGCTATCCGCGCTTTCGGCAGGCGGGGATGCCGCTCTGGTGGACGGAGGGCCTCGCGGAGTTCTTCTCCGCCGGTGAGGACAGCCGGGACGAGATGATCCTCCGGGACATGACGGTCTCAGGGCGGCTGCCCACGCTGTCGGAGCTCGCGTACGCGTACGGTGGTCTCGTATATCCGGTGGGTGGCATCATCCATCGGTTTCTCGCCGCCCGCTATGGCGAGTGGCGGATTATCGAGCTGTACAACGACATCTGGAAATACGGGAGCTTCGATGCGGCGATCGCCGGCGTGTATGGTCGCCGGCTCGAACAGCTGTCGGAGGAGTGGCAGTACTGGATGCGGCAGCGCTATTACCCGGTCATCGCGACTCAGCCGCCACTCGCGATTAGCGCGCGCCAGCTGACCGGCCTCGCGATCAAGCCGACCGCGTACCAGCTTCCGGGCGATTCGACGACGTCATTCCTCTTCTTCTCGCCCTCCAGCGGCTACACGACGATTTACTCGCAGAACCTGAACGGAAGATCGAAGCGTCCGGTCGTGCAGGGCGAGCACAGCGAGCAGTTCGAGTCGTTCCATTTTTTCGAGTCGCGGATCGACGTAAACCGTCAGGGCGTGGCGGCGTTCAGCAGTAAGTATGCGGAGCGCGATGCGCTCTTTTTCTGGGATCTGCGGCGGGGCAGGGTCGTCGGTCGCTATCAGTTTCCCGAACTGGTGTCGATCCTCTCTCCCGCGTGGGCGCCCGACGGCAAGAGCGTCGTGTTCAGCGGGCTGTCTGTCTCCGGCTATTCCGATCTGTATCGTCTGTGGCTGGCGGACCCCGGTGATACCGCCGGGGCGGGTCGACTCGAGCGTCTCACGTCCGACCGTTACGAGGACGTCGATCCCACGATCAGTCCCGATGGACAAACGGTCGTGTTCTCGTCGGATCGCACGTCCTTCGGCCGCGATGGAGCGCACAATCTCTTCGCGCTCGATCTCCCGACCGGCGCAATCCGCTATCTGACGTACGGCGACTGGCGCGATGAGACTCCGCGTTGGGCGCTGCCGGTGGCCGGCGACACGACGCCGGCTCGGATTTACTTCGCGAGCGACCGCGATGGCTCCTTCCAGGCGTACTCGATCGATCTGAAGGGCTCCGGCCGGCGCGAAACGAAGACGTTCAACGGCGCCTTCGATCCGCAATGGATTCCGGGCGCGCACGGCGGTTTGCTGTTCGGCGGGTTCGCGGATCTGAGCTTCAACATCTATGTGGCGCCGCCGATCAACGACGTCACCACCACCTTCGCCCTCGCGCCGGCCGAGAGCTTGCGTGCGCCGGCGTGGACGTGGGGCGAGTTGTCGCATCCGCAATACGCGCGCGCGGACGGTGCGCCGTACGAGCGGAAGTTCAGCCTCGATTTCGCGGCCGGCGACGCCGCGGTGGCGCCCGGACTCGGCTCGGCGCAGGGCGCGGTGTTCGTGTTCAGCGACCTGCTGTCCGACCATCTGATGTACCTCACGTTGTCGTCGTTCCAGGGGAACGGGTTCGGCAATCTGATCGACAACGTGAACGGCTCGGCGTTCTATCTGAATCAGTCGCGACGCATCAACTGGGGCGTGGGGGTGTTCCGGCAGCGCGGGTTGTTCTTCGAAGGCGATTTCAACACGCTGTTCGAGGAGACGTCGTACGGCGTGTTCGCGCAGGTGCGCTATCCGTTCACGCGGTTTCGCCGCCTCGTGGGGGAGTATCGGCTCGAGCGCTCGGATCGATTCGATCTCCTGTCCACGGACGTCGCGGAGCCC
>Ga0137415_10006452_pt1 | contig 11624 bp, 9 predicted proteins | sample CZODoug3_1_1_16f_FD_183082 | JGI IMG/M metagenome (GOLD analysis project Ga0137415, IMG submission 183082) | Vadose zone soil fungal communities from Angelo Coast Range Reserve, California, USA - CZODoug3_1_1_16fungal (Hybrid Assembly) | ecosystem: Environmental > Terrestrial > Soil > Vadose...
CCTACGAGTCCCTGCGCGCCGTGATGCTGACCGGCGGCGCGATCGCGCTCCTGGTGGCGTTCGGCATCGGGCTCTTCGTGGCGGGTCGCGTGACACGCCCCGTGGTCGAGATGCAGGACGTCGCGCGTCAGATGAGCGAGGGCAACTTCGACGTGCGCGCGTCCGTGCGCTCGCCCGACGAGATCGGGACGCTGGGCCGCTCGCTCAATGTCATGGCCGGACGCCTCCGGGAGAAGATCGGCGATCTCGAAGAAGAGCAGGCCAAGGCGACCGCGGTGCTCGACGCGATGGTCGAAGGCGTCATCGCCACCGACGGTCACGACCACATCATCCTCATCAACGAGCGGGCCCGCGCTCTCTTCGGCCTGGGCCGGGCGCGCGCCGAGCGCCGGCCCCTGCTCGAAGTGATCCGGAACGTGGACCTCCACGACGTGCTCGGCGAGAGCCGGATAGCCCCGGTGGGAACGGTCGTGAGCAGGGAGATCAAGCTCGCCGAGCCCCTGGAGCGCGTGCTCCAGGTGCACGCGGTGCCGCTGCGCTTCACCGGCGAGGCGCGCGGCGTGGTCATGGTCCTCCACGACATTACCGAGCTGCGCCGCCTCGAGCAGGTGCGCACCGAGTTCGTGGCCAACGTCTCTCACGAGCTGCGCACGCCTCTCACCGCCATCCACGGCTACCTGGAGACCCTGCTGGACGGCGCCCTCGAGGAGCCCGAGAACGCGAGAAAGTTCCTCGAGATCGTGTTCCGGCACACCGAGCGACTCGGGCGCTTGACCGACGACTTGACCGACCTGTCGAACATCGAGCTGGGCCGGATCTCCCTGCGCCTCGAGCCCACGGCGATCTCCGATGTCGCCGACTCGGTCCTGGCGATCATTGCCCCTCGTGCGGTCGCGGGGCAGGTGAGCGTGGAGGCGAAGCTGCCGGCCGGCCTGCCGGAGGTGGTGGTGGACCGCGACCGCCTGGCGCAGATCCTCATCAACCTCGTTGACAATGCGGTCAAGTACACGCCGAAGGGTGGGCACGTCCGGGTCGAGGGACGTGTGGCGGAGCGCGGCATGGTCGAGGTGACGGTGCGCGATACGGGCGTCGGCATCCCCAAGGCGGACCTGCCGCGGTTGACGGAGCGGTTCTACCGCGTGGACAAGGCACGCTCTCGAGACCTGGGCGGGACGGGACTCGGGCTCGCTATCGTCAAGCACCTGGTGCTCGCCCACGGGGGTGAGCTGGACATCGACAGCGAGCTGTGGAAGGGGACAACGGTCCGCTTCACCCTTCCGACCGGATACGAAGCGACGCGCTAGCCGGTGATCTCGCGCGAGGTCAGCCGGTAGCGGAAGCCGTCCGGGTCAAGGCTGTCGCGCCGCTCGTTGGCGGCTTCGGCCTCCGGGTACATGAAAAACGCGATGGGATCGCCGGGGGAGTTCGGCAGCTTCAGATCGGCCGCGTAGTTGTACGCCAGCCAGTTCATCTCGAAGCCCCCGAAGAGCTTGACGCGCGCCTTCTGCACCTTAGGGTCCGTCAGGGGCGTCCCGCCGTTTTCCTCGAGGACGAGCTTGCGCACGTCCGCGGGATCCACCGGCACCCAGCCGTAGCTGGCCGCGTAGAACTCCGCCCGGCAGTGCTGGGCCTTGGTGATGTCGCCGCTCTTGCCCAGGCTCTTGTACTCGGCCGAGTCGGCGACGCGCACGCCGTAGATGTCTCGAGCGGGAACGCCGACCGAGCGCGCCATGCCGACGAAGAGCGCGTTGAGGTCCGCGCACTTGCCGCCGAGGTAGCCGGTCTCGAGCAGGGCCCTGATGTCGCCCAGACCGCAGCCGCGGGTCTTGGGGTCGCGAAACGTATTCTCGACGATCCACTCGTAGATGGCCTTGGCCTTCGCGACGTCGGTCTTGGCGCCCTTGGTCACTTCGACGGCCTGCTTGCGCACGATCCCGTCGGTCGTGATGAGCTTCGTTCCCGCCAGGTACTTCTGCAGCACCGCCTTGTCCTCGGGGGCAGGATTGGCGGGCGCGCCAAGGTTCACCGCCCGATCGCTCGTGGCGAAGCGCGTGATCACCTCGACCGCGGGCGCGCTCTCGCCCGCCGGCCACTCGGCGTAGAAGATGCCCGAGCCATACTTTTCGTCGCGATAGACGCGCGTGACGGCCGCGTTGCCGGTCCAGCTCTGTCCCAGGCTCTTCTGATAGTCGGTGTCCGGCATGAGCGGCATGGGCACCCATGCACGCGATACGCCGGAGGGCTTGATGATCTCGACCCGGCTCGTGACCTCGAAGGTGCGCCACTTGGTCTCGCCCGACGGCTCGGCTGCGATGGAGCGTAGGGGCAGCGCGAGCCCGGCGGCGGCCGCAGTCGAGACACCGATGCCGGTTTTCAGGAACGTCCGTCTGTCCATGAACCCCTCCTTTGGGCGGCCCGCCGAGGCTCGGAAGGCACCACCGAATCGTAAAGGCGAACCTGGCGGAGTCAAATCGGATGTTCCGATAGTCTGAATGTCTACGTATTGCTCGAGCCGATGCCACGGCTACCGGAGAAAGCGCCCTCGGGCGCAGCGGAGACTTCATGACCATGTCATCGTCTTGAGGCATCCATAGGTGAGACTTCGGCCATGAAAACAACTCTCGTGATCCGGCCCGCTATCCAGAACGACTTGCAGGTCATCGGCGACTTCATCACGGACCTCGGCTACACGGCACGGCGTGAAGCTTTGCTCGCCATGCTCGGCCCCATGCTGGAAGACCGCCGCAACATCGTGCTCAAGGGAGAAGACGCGGATCACGGCGTGGTTGTCTTCATGTCGCTGTCGTCGAGGCCAGTCCTGAGGCTACAGGGGTGGGTCGGCACCATCGAGGAGCTCGTGGTCCGGCCGGGTCTGCGAGAGCGCGGGATCGGAGACCGGATGCTCCAATACGCCAAGGGCCTGGCAGCCGAGCGGGGCTGGGTGCGCCTCGAATCCGTCGTGACGCGAAGGCGGGAGGTCCACCGGCGCGGTTTCCTGCTGGCTCGCGGCTTCATCCAGGCTGACAGCGCTACCTACCGCTGGGGTCTTCTGGAAGGGCGGCACCAGGCGCCGCCGACGATCCATCACGAAACGCGCCCCCGTGAGCTGGTCTAGCCCTCCGATTGACGCCTCGAAGTTACCCAACATTTACCCCGCCGTCATCCTCCTGTAACCCCTCGCGGTGACACTGCCCCCATGACAATGCGAGCTATGGGGGAGGTCAAATCGGTGATGGCCACGCGCCGAAGAATCCCGGAGCCTGCACCCACTGCGACGCCGAAGCCGGGGCCCCGCGTGCTCGTCGTCGAGGATGAGCAGGACGTGGCCGACCTCATCCGCTACAACCTGGCCAAGGAAGGGTACGACGTTCAGCTCGTTGGTAATGGCGCTGATGCGCTCAAGCTCGCCAGGGAGAGTCGACCGGAGGTCATTCTGCTCGACATCATGGTGCCGCAGCTCAACGGTTGGGAAGTCTGCCGGCGCCTCAAGCAGGACCCCGAGACACGCGCGATCTCCGTCATCATGGTGACCGGGCGCGTCGAGGAAGGGGACAAGGTCCTGGGCTTCGAGATGGGCGCCGACGACTACGTCACCAAGCCCTTTTCACCACGGGAACTGGTGGCCCGAGTCCGGGCGGTGGCCCGCCGCGGCAAGAACGTGGAGGCAGCGGATCGCAAGCACCACCTCAAGGCGGGCGACCTCGAGATAGATCGGCACCGCTTCGAAGTGACCATGAAGGGCCAGCGCGTGGATCTCACTCCCAAGGAGTTCGAGCTGCTGGCGGCTCTGGTGGGCACGCCGGGGCGGGTCTTCGGCCGCGAGGAGCTGCTGGACCTCGTCTGGGGCGAAGACGGCTTTGTCGAGCCGCGGACCGTGGACGTGCACGTGGCGCGGCTGAGGGCCAAGTTTACCGCGGCCCGTCTTGCGATACCGGGGGTCGAGACCGTGCGCGGCGTGGGGTACAGGTTCCGCGAGCCCGAAAGGGCACGGGAACCCCGCGAGAATTAACGTAAACGTAACACGACGGTCATGTGATCGAAACAGAGTCGCCCGAAAATCTACCCGAACCTACTCACAGGGGAGACGATATGACGAAGCAAATGGTGGTGGCGGCGGCCTTGGGGGCGGCCGTGCTGGTCTCGGGTTACGCGGTTGCCCGGGGCCAGGTCCAGCTGGACCCGGGGCTGCAGCCCTACAAGACCGTGAGCGGCGTCTCGGGCAACCTGTCGAGCGTCGGATCAGACACCCTCAACAATCTCATGACCCACTGGGCGGAAACCTTCAGCCGATTCTACCCGAACGCGAAGGTCCAGATCGAGGGCAAAGGCTCCTCGACCGCGCCGCCCGCGCTCATCGCCGGCACCGCACAGCTCGGGCCCATGTCACGCGAGATGAAGGGCACCGAGATTGACCAGTTCGAGAAGAAGTTCGGCTATAAGCCGATCCCGATCCGCACCTCCGTGGACGCCCTTGCGTTATTCGTCAACAAGGACAACCCGATCAAGTGCCTGAGCATGGGCCAGGTGGACGCAGTGTTCTCGAAGTCGCGCCGCACCGGCGCCAAGGAGGACGTCACCACGTGGGGGCAGCTCGGGCTCACCGGTGAGTGGGCGAACAAGCCCCTCAGCCTCTACGGTCGCAACTCCGCGTCGGGCACGTACGGATTCTTCAAAGAGCACGTGATGAAGAACGGCGACTACAAGGACACCGTCAAGGAGCAGCCGGGCTCGGCCGCGGTGGTCCAGGGCGTGACCGTGGACCGCTATGCCGCCGGCTACAGCGGCATCGGCTACGCGACGGCCGGCGTGCGCCCCGTGCCCCTCAGCGAGAAGGACGGCGGCAAGTGCGTCGAGGCCACCGCGGACAACGCGTACTCCGGGGCCTACCCGATGGCGCGCTTCCTCTTCGTCTACATCAACAAGGCCCCCGGTAAGGCGCTCGACCCGCTCACGCGCGAGTTCATCAAGGTGATCGTCTCCAAGGAAGGACAGGAAGGCGTCATCAAGGACGGCTACTTCCCGATCCCGGCCTCCATCGCGAAAGAAGAGCTCTCGAAGATCCAGTAGTGGCCATCCACACTGGGAGCCTCAGCGCGGGCGGTCCGGCGTCGCCGGCCCGCCCGCTCGTCGTCAGCCAGGCCCGCACCGGTCGGCGTATTCTCGCCGATCGCTGGGCGTCGCGTCTCGTGATCGTCGGCGGCATCGTGATCATCGCCTGCATCCTCGCCATCCTCTTCGTCATCGCCGTTGAGGTGTATCCGCTCTTCAAATCGCCGACCGCGACTTTGCTCGGGAGCTACGGAACGGCCGCGGCAGGCGGCGGTCCCGCGCCCGGCGACGCGATCGGGGTCGATGAATACCGGGAGCTCGCCTACACGCTCACCTCGGACGGCAGGCTCGACTTCGTTCCGCTCAAGGGCGGCCGGGGCCCGGCCGCCGTCGCCGTGCCCGGGTTGAACGGCGCGACGATCACCTCGGTGGCCGCAGTCGGCAAGACACGGCTCGTCCTCGGTACCTCCGACGGCCGGGCCATTCCACTCGACATGAAGTTTGACGTCGCCTTCGCGGACGGCCGTCGCGCGGTGACCGCGGCCCCCGTGTTTGGCGAGGCGACGGCGCTCGATTCGCAGAAGCGCAGGCCGGTTCTCACATTGGCTTCCGGTGGCGCGGACGCGGGAGGCGTGACCGTGGCCCAGGTGGGGCCCACGGACCTGGTGGTCCAGAGCGTGGTCGAGAAGAAGGCGCTGATCGGCGGCACACGCCGCGAGGAATCGCTCCACGCGTTCGCCCCGGAGATCCCGGGCGAGATCACGGCGCTCAAGCTCGACAACCGCGCCGAGGAGCTCTTCGTCGGGACATCGCAGGGCCAGGTGTTGCGCTACGACCTGAGGGATCCGGTGTTGCCCAAGCTCGCCGAAGTGGTGGCCGTGGCGAGCAGGCCCGGCGCTCCTGTCACGGTGCTGGGCTTCCTCATCGGCGACCGGACTCTGGTCGTCGGAGACCAGGTCGGCGGCGTGAGCAGCTGGCAGGTCGTGCCGCCGCCCGATGGCGGCGAGAAGCGGCTGACGCGGACGTATGAGTTTACCGCCCACGCCGCCCCGGTGATCGCCTTCACAGCTTCGAAGAGGGACAAGGGTTTCGCCACGGCGGACGGCTCGGGTGGCATCCACGTCAGCTACGGCACCTCGGGTCGAACGCTCCTGACGTTCAAGGACGCTCGCCCCGATCTCCGGGCGCTCGTCTTCGCCCCCAAGACCGATGCGCTCCTCGCCGAAGACGGGCGGGGAAAGATCGCCCTGTGGCAGGTGGACAACCCGCATCCCGAAATCACACTCAAGACGCTCTTCGCCAAGGTCTGGTACGAGGGGTACTCCCAGCCGGCGTGGGTGTGGCAGTCAACCGGCGGCACCGACGACTTCGAGTCGAAGATGAGCCTGACCCCGCTCATCTTCGGCACCATCAAGGGCACGATCTACGCGCTGCTCTTCGCCGTGCCCATGGCGCTGCTGGCTGCCCTCTACGTCAGCGAGTTCATGCATCCGTCGGTCAAGGCCTACGTCAAACCGGTCGTCGAGATCATGGCGGCGCTGCCGAGCGTGGTACTGGGCTTCCTGGCTGGCCTCTGGCTCGCCCCGGTTCTCGAGCCCATCGTGCCCGGGCTCTTCATGATGCCGCTGGTCTTGCCGGTCGTGATCCTGGCCGCCTACGCGCTCTGGCGCCTCGTGCCGCTTCACATCCGCGCCCGCTTCAAGATCGGCACCGAAGCCTTTCTCCTCGTTCCCGTAGTCCTGGCGGGAATCTGGATCGCTCTCGGGCTGGGCGGGCTCGTCGAGAACCTCCTGATGCAGGGCAACTACCGGGGATGGGTGCTGTCGGCGCTGGGGCTGACCTATGACCAGCGGAACTCGCTCGTCGTCGGGGTCGCGATGGGTTTCGCGGTCATCCCGATCATATTCACCATCGCCGAGGATTCGCTCGCCAATGTGCCTGGGCATCTCCGGGCGGGGTCGCTGGCGCTGGGGGCGACGCGGTGGCAGACCGCGCTGAGGATTGTGTTGCCCACGGGCAGCCCCGGCATCTTCTCGGCCATCATGATCGGCCTGGGGCGGGCCGTCGGCGAGACCATGATCGTCCTGATGGCGACCGGGAACACTCCCATCATGGACTGGAACATGTTCAGCGGCTTCCGGGCCATGTCGGCCAACATCGCCGTGGAGCTGCCCGAGGCGCCCGACGGCGGGACCCTCTATCGCGTGCTGTTCCTCTCGGCCCTGCTGCTCTTCTGCATGACCTTCGTGCTCAACACTGTGGCGGAGCTGGTGCGGCTGAAGCTTCGAAGGAAGTATCGCTACCTATGAGCGTTCGGCATAAGAGCTTTTGGAGTACGGGCGAGCCCTTTGTCTGGCTGACCGGGGGGGCCCTGACGCTTGCCCTGCTGCTGGTCGTGGGGCTCATCACCCTGATCGTGTGGAACGGCATGGGCTTCTTCTGGCCCCGGCAGGTGATACGGCTGACCCTCTCCGACGGCTCGGTCATGACCGGTCAGATCGTCGACCGCGAGCCTTTGCCCGGGAAGCGGAACGAGTATCGCATCAAGCTCAAGGTGGCCAACCGGGATCTCTACGGCGCCGACTTTCAGTGGGTGGATGAGTCACGGATAGTCAAGCGGGATCGCCCGGCCGACGTGGCCGTGATCGAGAGGACCGAGTGGGGGCTTCTGATCGGCAGCCTCAAGGAAGTCCGGGACGGGGACAAGGCCATCGCCGTGGGCGGCGCGAGCGCGTGGGCCGAGTTCCAGAAGCGCAGGGCCGAAACCGAGCGGGTACGGCGCCAGATCCGGGCCATCGAGAAGGTCGAGATCGGCGCGATCAATGCCAGGCAGGAAGCGCTGCGCCTCAAGCTCAGGGGGCTCGAGCTGAGGGGCATCACCTCGGGCCCGGAGATCGAGGCGACCCAGAAGCAGCTGGCGCCGCTCCGGGAGAAATACCAGGCGCTCACGGCGCGTCTGGCGGAGCTGCGGAAGGGCCAGTCGCTCACGCTGGTGGTGACGGCGGACGGGGGCAAAGAGAAGGACATCCCGCTCGCCCAGGTCCTGGACGTCCGGTTCCCGAACGCGATGGGCTTCGCCGCGAAGTGCGTCTTCTACCTCGCCCACGTCTGGGAGTTCATCGCCGGGGAGCCGCGGGAGGCGAACACGGAAGGCGGCGTCTTTCCCGCGATCTTCGGCACCATCCTCATGGTGATCCTGATGAGCATCGTGGTCACTCCGCTGGGAGTGCTGGCCGCCTTCTACCTGCGCGAGTACGCGAGGCAGGGCGCCTTCGTGTCGGCTGTGCGCATTGCCGTCAACAACCTGGCAGGCGTGCCGTCCATCGTCTTCGGTGTCTTCGGTCTCGGCTTCTTCATCTACGGGGTGGGCGGCGCCATCGACCGGCTCTTCTTCGCCGAAGCGCTGCCGACCCCGACCTTCGGCACGGGCGGCATCCTCTGGGCCTCGCTCACCCTGGCCCTCCTGACGGTGCCAGTGGTGATCGTAGCCACGGAGGAGGGGTTGGCCGCCATCCCGGGCGGAATGCGCGAGGCCTCGCTGGCGCTCTCCGCCACCAAGCTCGAGACGACGCTGCGGGTCGTGCTGCCCGCGGTCATGCCGTCGATCCTGACCGGCTTGATCCTGGCCATGGCGAGGGCGGCCGGGGAGGTCGCTCCCCTCATGATCACGGGCGTCGTCAAGCTCGCGCCGTCGCTGCCCATCGACGGTCAGTGGCCCTTCTTCCACCTCGAGCGCAAGTTCATGCACCTGGGCTTCCAGATCTACGACACCGGCTTCCAGTCGCCCAACGTCGACGCGGCGCGCCCGATGGTCTTCGCGACGACGCTGCTGCTCCTGGCGATCGTCGTGTTCCTCAACCTGTTCGCGATCGCGACGCGCAACCGGCTGCGTCGCAAGTACGCGACGTCCGCCGTGTAGCATGGGAACCCAAGGAGGCGTCATGGCCGGATCCGTCAGCGTCACCGCCGGGCTTCACGCGTCGACCTCGCAAGGCACTATGATGGAGACGGCGATGGTCGAGATCGAGCAGCTCAATCTCTGGTACGGGCTCAAGCAGGCGCTCACCGACGTCACCATGTCCATGCCCAAGCACCGGATCACGGCCTACATCGGTCCGTCGGGCTGCGGCAAGTCCACGCTGCTCCGCTGCCTCAACCGGATGAACGATCTCGTGGACGGAATCAGGATGACCGGGAGCATCCGGATCGGCGGCGTCGACGTCTACGACCCCGGACAGGACGTGACGGAACTGCGCAAGCGCGTGGGCATGGTCTTCCAGAAGTCGAATCCGTTCCCGAAGTCCATCTTCGAGAATGTCGCCTACGGGCCCCGCATCCTCGGAGTGACGAACCGGTCCGACCTCGAAGGGATCGTGGAACGGAGCCTGCGGGCGGCGGCACTGTGGGACGAGGTGCACGACCGGCTCCAGGAGTCGGCGCTCGGCATGTCCGGGGGCCAGCAGCAGCGCCTGTGCATCGCGCGGGCCATCGCTGTCGAGCCGGACGTGCTCCTGATGGACGAGCCCTGCTCCGCCCTCGACCCCATCGCCACCGCCAAGATCGAGGAGCTCATGCTCGAGCTCAAGAACAGCTATACCATCGTGATCGTGACACACAACATGCAGCAGGCGGCCCGCGTGAGTGACTACACCGGCTTCATGCTCCTGGGCGAGCTGGTGGAATTCGGGGTGACGCGGGAGCTGTTCACGAACCCGCGGAACAAGAAGACGGAAGACTACATCACCGGCCGGTTCGGTTAGGAGCTCCCCATGCCACGGCATTTCCACGAAGAGATCGAGACCCTGAAGCAGACGCTGCTGGCCATGGGCGGCCTGGTCGAGGACCAGATCCGCCACGTGATGCGCGCCCTCGTCGAGCGGGACGATGCCCTCGCCCAGGAGGTCATCGAGCGCGACCAGCAGGTCAACGCCTACGACGTCGAGGTGGACGAGACCTGCGTGAGCCTCCTCGCCCTTCACCAGCCCGCGGCCGGCGACCTCCGCTTCATCACGACGGCCATGAAGATCGTCACCGACCTGGAGCGCATGGGCGACCAGGCCGTCAACATCGCCCAGCGGGTGCTGGAGCTCAACCGCGAGCCGCAGCTCAAGCCGTACATCGACCTGCCGCGCATGGCCGAAAAGGCCCAGCGCATGGTCAAGGAGAGCCTGGACGCCTTCGTCGCGCGCGACACGGAGCTGGCCCGGCGGGTCTGCGCCGAGGACGCCGAGGTGGACGCCCTCAAGGAGCAGATCTTCCGCGAGCTCCTGACCTTCATGATGGAAGACGCCCGCACCATCCCGAGAGCGATCCGGCTCATCCTGATCTCACGCTTCCTCGAGCGACTGGCGGACCACGCGACCAACATCGCCGAGATGGTGATCTACCTGGTGGACGCGAAGATGGTCCGCCACACGCTCGCCTGATGCCCTGGGTGTATGCTGGAAGCGTGAGTCCTGAACGACGCTACCAGCTTCAAAACCTGGAGGCCAATCGCAAGATCGACGCTCTTCTTGAGCACCTGCGCGTGCCGGGTGAGACGTGGCGGTACGAGTCCGAGCTGGTCACCACCGCGCTGAAGCTCTTCGAGGACGGCGCGCAAATCGCCGATCTCAAGATCGCCAGCGCCGCCTTGAAAGAGCTTCGCTACGGCTTCAAGGTCTTCGCCCCGTATCGGAGCGTGCCCAAGGTCACGGTGTTCGGCTCGGCGCGCACGCCCGCCGACCATGCCGTGTCCGAGCAGGCACGAAGCTTCGGGAGGCGGATGACCGAGTCGGGATGGATGGTCATCACCGGGGCGGGGAGCGGCGTCATGGGCGCCGCGCAGGAGGGCGCAGGGCGCGAACGCTCGTTCGGCCTGAACATCCGCCTTCCATTCGAGCAGGACGCCAATCCCTGGATAGCGGACGACCCCAAGCTCATATCCTTCAAGTACTTCTTCACCCGCAAGCTCTTCCTGGTCCGCGAGGCCTGGGCGATGGCCTTCTTCCCGGGCGGCTTTGGAACCGGTGACGAGGTGTTCGAGACGCTGACGCTGATCCAGACGGGCAAGGCCGAGATCGTTCCCGTGGTCCTCGTGGACCATGCCGACGGGAGCTACTGGCGCCGGTGGGCGGAGTTCGTGCAGGAGGAGATGGCGGGGACGGGCATGATCTCGCCCGAGGACATGGGTCTCTTCCGCGTCGTCGACAGCGTGGAAGAGGCAGCGGCGGAAATCGAGGGGTTCTACCGGGTCTTCCACTCTCACCGCTATCTGGGCGACAACCTCGTCCTTCGCCTGCGCCGCGCGCTGCCGCCGGCGGCCGTGTCGGAGATCTCGCTGCGCTTCTCGGACATCCTGAAGGGTCCCGCCGAGCAGGCTCCCCACGCCCTCGAAGGCGAGCGGGGAGAGTTCCAGGAGCTGCCGCGTCTGGTCCTGCCGTTCAATCGGAGCGGCTTCGCCCGCCTCCGCGCCCTCATCGACTTCGTCAACGCCAGCTAGTCGGCTTCGGGGCGCTCCTCGGTCATCTGGCATTGCGTGCAGACCCAGGTGCGCACGAGTGCCATGCGGCGGGGATCGCGGCGGAGGGTCCACG
>Ga0137415_10006453_pt1 | contig 11621 bp, 9 predicted proteins | sample CZODoug3_1_1_16f_FD_183082 | JGI IMG/M metagenome (GOLD analysis project Ga0137415, IMG submission 183082) | Vadose zone soil fungal communities from Angelo Coast Range Reserve, California, USA - CZODoug3_1_1_16fungal (Hybrid Assembly) | ecosystem: Environmental > Terrestrial > Soil > Vadose...
CAATCTTATGTACACACTGTCCGAACTCTGGATATCTCTCGGGCAGGAACGTCGAGCGCAACAATGGAGTACGCGTGACGTTCCTGCCCGAGAGATATCCAGAGTTCGGACAGTGTGTACATAAGATTGTGCTCCATGAATCTCGGCCCGACCGGCTGTTCTTGCAAAACCACTGGGGGCTATACCGCTCCGATAACCGGGGCGATTCGTGGCAGGACATCGCGCGTGGGGTGCCCTCGGATTTTGGCTTCGCGATGCTGATGCACCCGCACGATGCGGACTGCGTGTACATCGTGCCGGTGGAATCGGAAGAGTTTCGCTGCACGCCCGAAGGCCATTTGCGCGTTTACCGCACCCGAAACGCAGGCGGCTCCTGGGAGGCCCTGGATCGGGGTCTGCCCCAAAAAGGGGCATACGAAACGGTGTTGAGGGATGCCTTGTCCACCGATTCCAGGGATCCGGCCGGGATTTATTTTGGAACGCGCAGCGGAAAGCTTTACGGATCGCGGGACGAAGGAAAGAGTTGGAAGAAAATAGTGGAAGGATTGCCGCAGATACTGTGCGTGAAAGCCGCCGTCGTTCAAATGGATGGAATACCAACGGCGAAACCGAACTTGAAATCGAAAACCTTGAAAAGGCGGAAACCTGCGCGTACGAAAAGAATAGGTCGCGGGAAATCACACTGATGCAAGTCGTGTTCAATATTCCGGGACGGCTGCGTGAGTTCACGGGGAATCAGAGTGCGGTCCGGGTGGAAGTCGAATCGGGCGCCAATCTGCTTCAGGCTTTGCAGGCGCTGTTCCAGGAATATCCCGGACTCCGTGACCGAGTTCTGACCGAAACAGGCGAGACTCGACGCCACGTGAATATTTTTGTGGCCAATGAGAACGTGCGTTATACCGGTGGACTCGCAACGTCGATTCCCGCTTCCGCGGAAGTCTCGATCGTGCCGGCGATCAGCGGCGGCTAAAAAACGCGGCCGCTTCTGGGTGGCGTGCCCGGAGTAGTGCTTGGCTGCCTCTTGGTTCTGAAAGTCCCCACGAACAAGTCTGAGGAACTTATGCGGCTCGTCCACTCCTTGCGTGTGCAAGGGCTTTTAGTGCAGGCGATTTACGTAGCGCGACTCGCGCGTGAAACAGGCGGGCCTTTGCGGCCGTGACTGAAATGCCCAGTCCCTGCGCTGTTTCCTTCAACGAAAGTTCTTGTAATTGGACGATTTGGACAACGTCCCGAACCCGTGGACGAAGACCACGGATCGCCTCATCCAAAAAGTTCTTTCGTTCACACTCCACAAAACACTGTTCGGGATTCGGGGAGCCGTCCGGAAATTGGTGCATCGACGAGCCCGTCTCTGTTTCCTCCATGGCGTCCATCGAGACCTCGCGTATATTGCGTTTCTTGCGGAGAATCATCAGCGAGGAGTTAATCAAAATTCGAGTCAGCCATGTGTAGAACGACGAGCGGCCTTCAAAGGACTTCAGATTAGTGCACACGCTGAGCCAGCAGTCCTGCAGAGCATCCTCCGCATCTTCTTTATTTCGCAAAACCCCGAATGCCGTCCGATAAAGCTTGGCGGAGTGGTCTTTGAATAACTGTTCCTGGGCCATTGCGTCGCCGGCGATTGCTCGCTGAATCAGGGTCAACTCGCGCGGCGCCGACGATGGAGCGAATTGTGCCTCGGAATTTGGCGGGTTCGTTGCCAACAGGTCGCACGCGCCTCTTCTTCTTCCCCCGCGGTGCGGGCGTGGATGCTGTAGGCCAATTGCCGGCAGAGAATCAAATATCGAACTTTGTGTCGCGCTCATCAGGAATCTCCCCGCGAATCATTTTCCCGTTCTCTTGTCATCCACTCGCGGATATAGGCCGGGCAATTCTTGAGCTTGATGCTGTCCGCTTCGCAGCGTACAAGAAAACTGACGACGTCTTGATCCACTAGCGTGAGGTCTTTCAAGTCCAGGACGATGCGCAAACCACTCGCTTCCGCGCCGATCACCGCTTCCAACTCATCTATATTTTCCGCGTCCATTCGACCACTCAGCTTAAAGACCACCTCGCCGTTCGCGCCTCTCGTGATCTTCAGCATTCGCACCCCCGGTGAATGCCTAGCCTCTCGACACCCCACCACTCAACTGTGTAAAGGCAATCATCGCGCCAATGTCAAACGATAGAAAACAGGTGACTTAGAAGACAAATGAATTGCGAATGTTCACGAATTTGCGAGACTTCGCAATCCTCTGTTCCTAGCTAAGGAAGGTAGCTAAATACGATTTTGCGAGGGACCTGAGGCTTTGAAGCGGTTCTTGTTGATCTTTAGCGACCTGATCTTCGATTCCAGAGTAGATCCCGGCAGGCCAAGTTTGGCGGCAGCTCCTGTCGGCCCGGACACCTGGCCGCCACTCTCACGCAGGGCAGCCTCAATCAATTCTTTCTCCTGCGAGGCAAGCTTTTGGGATAGCTCCGCTTGGCTATTCGGTTCGCTCTCCAAAGACTGCCGCGAAAGCCAACTTTCATCCACCAAGAAATTTTCCGTGTCGCAAACGATTACAGATCGCTCAATGACGTTCTGCAATTCGCGAATGTTGCCCGGCCAGGGGTACGACTGAAGCAATTCCAAGCTCCTTTTGTTTACTCCGCGGAAGCGCCTTCCCGCTTTCCTTGCGTAACGATCGATGAAGTATTCAACCAGCATCGGAATGTCTTCCTGTCGTTCCCGTAAAGGAGGCACTTTGATCGGGAAAACGTTGAGCCGGTAAAAGAGGTCACTCCGGAATGCGCCTACGGCGATGGCCGCCTGCAGATCGCGATTCGTGGCCGCAATCACCCGAACATTAGCCCGAATGCATGTAGTTCCACCGACACGCTCGAATTCATGTTCCTGCAGAACACGCAACAGGGCGATCTGGGTCTCGGCAGGAAGCTCTCCGACTTCATCCAGGAAGATCGTGCCTCCTTCGGCCAGCTCAAAGCGCCCTGGACGGCGATGCGTCGCCCCTGTGAAGGCGCCTTTCTCATGGCCAAACAGTTCTGACGCGATCAGGTCGCGCGGAATTGCGGCGCAGTTGACGCTGACAAACACTCGCGAAGAACGGTGCGACCGTTTGTGGACGGCGCGCGCGACCAGCTCTTTGCCCGTCCCCGTTTCGCCGGTGATCAGAACGGTGGAGTCTGTGGGAGCGACCTTGGAGAGAAGAGAAAGTACCGCGTGCAGGGATGGAGAACTCCCCACAATCTCCTCGAACATCGATGCCGTGTCGATTTCCTCCCGCAACGCAACGTTTTCGTTCTGGAGTTGTTGCTCAGCCTGTTTGCGATCCTCGATATCGGTCGCCGCGGCATACCAGCGTATGAGGCGCCCTTGTTCATCCCGAATCGGATTAAAGCGAACAAGAAACCAGCGATACTGCCCGTCTTTTCTCCGGTGCCGCGCTTCGATCTCGAATGGGCATTCGCCTTCGAACTTGCCCGGAACTTCCCCCGCCACCCGTTCCGCATCCTGCGGATGAAGCAGTCTGTCTAAAGGAGCGGTCTGCCACTGCCCAAGAGTAAGACCGTGAAAATCCAGTGAGGCCTGGTTGTTATAGAGACGACTTCCGTCAGGCCCAAATGCCGTGATGTGCAGAGGGGTGAGATCAATCAGCTGCCGGAGCTCCCTTTCGCTTTGCCGGATCTTTTCTTCTGCCCGCTTGCGCTCGGTGACGTCGATCACGGTGCCCACAAACTCAATCACTTGGCCCGAGTCGTTGCGGATGGGATGGGCAACGCTTTCAATATATTTTATGGACTTGTCCGGAAGAACGATGCGGTAGTTGTATTCGGCGTCGTTCCCCCTGTAAAGCTCACTTTCGACCCGTTCGATAGAGGCCCGATCATCGGGATGCACTCTCTGTAGAAAGACTTCGGTGGTTGGCGCTGTGGCATTTGGATCGAGGCAAAAAATTTTGAAGGTTTCCACCGACCAGAAAATCCGCTTGGTGGCGACGTTCCAGGCCCAACTTCCCGTATGACTAAGCCGCTGTGCTTCCGCCAAATAGGCCTCGCTCGCGCGCAGAGTCTCTTCCGCCAGCTTGCGCTCGGTCACGTCCACCGTGGTGCCGACGACTTCGATGATCTCGCCCGACTCATCCAGCACGGGGTGAGCAATAGAATGAAGGTGCTTTACACTTCCATCCGGAAGAACAATTCGAAAATCACCCTCAGAATCCACAATGTCCTTCCGTGTGGACTCCATTTGCGCTCTCTGCTCGACTCCTGGCCGATCTTCCGGGTGGACCATCTGGAGAATGAACGACCAGCTGGGCTTTGTTTTCTCGGGGTCGCACTCATAAATGCGAAAGATCTCTTGCGACCAGAAGACAGCGTCGGTACGCACATTCCAAGCCCAACTTCCACTCCGGGTCATCCTCTGTGCTTCCGCCAGGTAACCCTCACTCATGCGCAGTTCTGCCTCCGCACGCTTGCGCTCGGTGATGTCGGTAACCGCTCCCACGAACTCCAGGCGGCCCGATTGGCACCCCGAGGGACGCGCCACCACCCGTAAATATTTGACATATCCATCTGGCATCAGCAGCCGATGTTCAAAATCAAAACCCTTCCCATCCTGCGCCGCACGCTCGATGGTCTGTTTTACGAGGCCTACGTCTTCCGGATGAACCCGTTGGAAAACAAGTTCCACGGACGGCTTCATCGCTCGATCGAATTGGAAGATTCGAAAGGTTTCCTCGGACCAGATGATCTCGCCTGTGGACGGGTTCCAACCGAAGCTCCCCGTGTGACTGAGCTTTTGAGCTTCCGCTAAATACGCCTCGCTTCGCTGCAACTTCTCTTCCTGAAGCTCCAAGGTCTGGGCAGCGAATCGCCTGTCCACCCAGGATGTGAGCAGGGCCAGTCCAAGCACGATAAAAGTGACGGCGGTAATTCCGGCGGTACCCAGTGTGGAAATGCTGACGGCGTGAGACAGATCCGTCGGCATGCCGGAGAGGGTGAAACCAGCGGCGGCCATGCCCGTGTAATGCATAACGGGGATCGCAGCACCCATCACGGCGGCTCCTGCTAACTTTCTCCAGCCGATCCCAGTTTTCTCATCTCGGAAGTGAAAGGTAATCCATAGCGCAGCGAGAGAAATCAGAATCGCGAACACAACGGACAGGACAACAAGAGAGGATTTATATCGGCAGACTGCGGATAAACGCATGGCGGCCATCCCGATGTAATGCATGCTTGCGATACCCGCACCCATCAGGACACTTGCGGCGAGCGCACGGATCCAACCCATTTTCTGCCGGCTCACCACGCCCAGCGCGACTGCCGAAGCGAGGATAGCCGCAAACAGTGACAAGAGAACGGTTGGCCAGTGGTAGGCAACGGGAATCGGCAGGATGAATGCCAGCATCCCGATGTAGTGCATGGACCAGATGCCCATCCCCATGGCACCGGCCCCGCCCAGCAGCCAAACCGCGCGAGCCCAACCGCCCGCGGCCGTTACGCGGCCTGCCAGGTCCAGAGCGGCGTACGACGCAAACATGGCGATGAACACCGAAAGTGCCACGAGGGCGTAGTTGTAGGAGCCAAGTAAGTTCATGAAGGTGCTTCCTGACGGTGAAATGGCTCACACCACTGCACACTCTAACTCTTGAATCTCACCCCGGACAATGCCGTTTTTGATTTCCACGTCTGCAACCGACGCGCAAGGTTGGATAGGTAAGTAGAGGCTAAGCTATTGGGGAAAATGGTAGGCCCGAATGGACTCGAACCATCGACCTCCTCCGTGTCAGGGAGGCGCTCTAACCAACTGAGCTACGGGCCTGCAACCTTTTAAGAATATCACGCTTCGGCCTGCCGTAGGATTTCGTCCACTGCCTGCAGCTCCTGTTCGGATTGCGGCTGCCACGCCGCTCCCAGTTGCGCCAACCCGCTCTGCATGTCAGGCAAAGTCCGCCCTGAAAAAGCCTGCCGCAGCGCTTGCCATTCTTCCTTCACGTTGCGAATCTGGTCGCCATTTGCGTCCGAAACAAGCGCAACAAACGCCCGCGCTGCCGAGCCATACTCCACGCCGAAATCCTGGTGCAAATACGCCGGCAAAAACTCCATCAGTGCCGGGTAACTTTCCGGGTCAAAGTGATTCGCTTTCTTCGCTTCGTCCGTCATTCGCGAGCCTCCGGGTAAGCGGTCAACACGTAGAAACTCTCCGGCCCATCCGCGCGCAACACAATCACCGCGCTGGAGCATTCTACCGTCTGCGAATCCCCTCGCCGCAGGCTGCGGCCGATCACAGGCCCAGCATTATAGTGCAGCGCCAAATTTGCGCGTGGATATCCACGTCGCATCCAGCTGTTCACGCGGCTGCGTTCGGCCTCCAGGGCATCCCGAACCACGGCTTCCGCCGTTTCGCGATCGGTCCAAGTGGAGGCCGCCGAAATATTTCGTTCCTGCGCGAGCCTTTCACGCAACTCTTCGTCGGTCCGTGCCACATGCCTCGCCAGCGTATGCCCGCCCCGCTGCTCATCGCGGCCCAGATTGTAGCCACCGGACGGAAATCGGAAGTCAATTCTAACCTTAGGCTTCTCATCCCGTTGCAGGCTTTCTGGCGAGGGCCCGGTTCGACAACCCGAAATTGCAAACAGTCCTGGCAGTAAGCAAAATGTAATCGCAATGCGGGCTTTTATCTTGTTTTGAATCACGGTCGGGCGGTCATTTCCGGCCAAACGGGCAGAATCGTCCGTCGCCAGCACGTGAGTATACGAAAGCGGTGGCCTTCCCGCACAGCCCGCATTTGGTTGTGAGCCCGCCGAACCCGATGCTATTCTCGTCTTCATGGCGAAGCTGTCAGACACAACTCCCGAAATCGCCCCTTCTTCGCCCCTCACGCAACCCGTGCGGCAATTCGAGGCTCTCCTCGAAGTCAGCGAAACAATCGCCCAGCAACGCGACCTCAAGCTCCTCTTCCACGAGCTTTCCAATCGACTCCACGCCGTCCTGCAATTCGATTTTCTCGGCCTGATTCTTCACGATCCCGCCCGCGGTACCATGCGCCTCCACATTCTGGAAACTCAAGATCCCATCCCGCAGAAAGGTCCGGAAGAGATGCCCGTCGCCAACTCTCCCTCCGGTTGGGTTTTCGAAAACCAGGAACTCTTCCTCACCCAGGACACTTCCAAAGACGCGCGCTATCCCCACTTCATGAAAAGGTTGCAGGCCGTCGGCGTGCATTCCACGGCCATTCTTCCGCTGACCACCGCCCATCACCGCCTGGGCACCATGGTTTTCGGGCGATACGTCCCGCAGGGCATCAGCGAAGCCGAGGTCCAGTTCATGAGGCGCGTAGCCGCGCAGGTGGCCGTGGCAGTGGACAACGCCCTCAATTTCGAAGCCGCGGAAGCCTACCAGAAACAGTTGGCACGCGAACGCGACCGTTTGCAGGTTCTCCTCGAAATCAACAATCTCCTCGTCAGCACCCGCGATCCCTCCACCGTTTTCAAAGGCATCGTTTCTTCGATCAAGCCCGTCCTGCAGCACGACTACACCAGCCTGGCGCTGCTCGACACCGCCTCCGGCCTGCTGAAAATTCACTATCTGGACCTCCCGGGAAATTCCTCCATCGCCAAGCCAGAAATCACCGTACCGCTCGAAGGCTCGCCCGCCGGGCAATGCTTCTCCAGCGGCCAGGTGCTGATCACGCGCGGCAAGGAACTCGATCGGTTTCGTCACGACGTGTTACGTTTTTTGCGAGAACAGGCGGTGCAAGCCATCTGTTGTGTGCCGTTGACCACCCACGGCCGCACGTTCGGCACCATCAATCTCGCCAGCCGCAATCCGGACGCATTTACCCCCGCTGACGTCGAACTCATGCAACAGGTCGGCGTGCAGGTGGCCATCGCTCTTGAAAACGCGTTGGCCTTCAAGGAAATTGACGCGCTCAAAGACAAGCTCGCCGTCGAAAAACTCTACCTTGAAGAGGAAATTCGCTCCGAGTTCAACTTTGAAGAAATTATTGGCGACAGCCCCGTCCTACGCCGCACGCTGGCTCAAGTGGAACTCGCGGCACCCGCCGGAACCACGGTCCTCATCCAGGGCGAAACCGGTACCGGCAAAGAAATCATCGCCCGCGCGATTCACAACCTCAGCCCGCGCCGCGAACGCACTTTCGTCAAAGTAAATTGCGCCGCGATTCCCGCCGGCTTGCTCGAATCCGAACTCTTTGGCCACGAGCGCGGCGCCTTCACCGGCGCGCTAACCCAGAAAATAGGCCGCTTCGAATTCGCCGACCGCGGCACGCTCTTCCTCGATGAAATCGCCGACCTGCCTCTGGAACTGCAGCCCAAACTGTTGCGCGTCTTGCAAGAGCAGGAATTCGAGCGCCTCGGCGGCAACCGCACGCTGCGTGTGGACGTGCGCGTCGTCGCGGCAACCAATGGGGATCTCGCTCAACTCGTCGCCGAGCGCAAATTTCGCAGCGACCTTTATTACCGCCTCAACGTCTTTCCCATTTTTGTTCCACCGCTCCGCGAACGCCGTGAAGACGTGCCGCTGCTGGTGCGCTATTTCGTTCAGACTTTCAGCCGCCGCCAGAACAAAACCGTCGAATACATCCCCGCCGATGTCATGGACGCGCTGGTCAACTATTCCTGGCCGGGTAATATCCGCGAACTGGAAAATCTGATTGAAAGAGCGGTCTTGCTCTCGACAGGCAAGGAATTGCGTGTGCCCATTGGCGAATTGAAAGCCGCCACCGCTGCTTTCTCGGCCGCCGCTGTCGCCTCCGATCAATCAGCCATCCCCATGGCGATCGCCGGCGCTCCCAGTGTTTACTCCACTCCCATTGCCACGCTGGAAGACGCCGACCGCCAGCACATTCTCCGCGCTCTGCGTCAAACCAACTGGCGTATCGCCGGGCCCCAGGGCGCTGCAACCTTATTAGGGATGAAACGCACCACCCTGCAAGCCCGCATCCGCAAGTTGGGCATCAAACGCCCCGTCTAGGGGGACACGCATTTGGATTCATGGAAGGACTGTGCTTTCCTAAAAAGGTACATCGATGAAGCCGCTGCCAAATCCGAAACACCGCCTCTCACGCGCACTTATGGGTCTTTTCGCGTCCATCATATTATTGCCGTTCGCAATTTCCAGCTTTGCTCAATTGCCCGTCATCCGCTTTGTTCGCGATCCCGACCCGGCCCCGGAATTCAAACTTAAAGATCTTGCGGGCAAAGAACTGAATCTCGAGGCTTCCCGCGGCAAAGTCGTCCTTCTAAATTTCTGGGCCACCTGGTGCGGGCCGTGCCGTGAAGAGATTCCGGAATTAGTGGCATTGCAGAACCGTTACAAGGACCGCCTGCAGATTATTGGCTTGGTGGTGGATGACGACGATGAAAAAGGAATTCGCAAAGTGATCGATTCCGAGGGCATCAATTACCCTGTCGCCCTGACCGATTCCGACACACGCTTTGCTTACGGCGGCATCGCCGCGCTTCCAACCGTGTTTGTAATCAACTCCGATGGCCGCGTCGTCCAAAAACACGTCGGCCTGTTCAATCCCGCTCTCTACGAAACGGAAGTGCGCGCTTTGCTCGGCCTGCCCGTTGCAGCCAAAGTGGAGACCTTTCAGGATGAGGGCGACATTTTTCTGAAGCACGCCGACCGCGCCAAAATTCTTCCCGGCGTGGACATGACCGGACTTTCCCCCGAACAGCGCGATGCCGCGTTACACAAGTTCAACGCCGAGTCCTGCACTTGCGGTTGCAAATTCACCCTGGCGCAATGCCGCATTTACGACGCCGCTTGCCAGACCAGTCAGAAGCGCACCGCGGAAATCATCAAGGGACTCTCAAAACCGGAAAACAAGCAACAATCAAAAGACGCAGAGCAAGCCCCCGCTCCCTCCGAATCCCCAAAGCCCTGACAAGCCGCCCGGATTTTTCTTCTCAGCGTCCTCTGCGCGCTTCCTCTGCGAACTCTGCGTTAAGTCCGTTCTTTCTTCTGTCTTTTCTGGTGCATTACTTGTGCAGCAATTCAGTCGCTGCCCCAGTCATGGCCTTCACACCAGTCCGGATCGCCGGCTCCGGCAGCGGAGCAAACTCGCTCGAGTGCGGCCCAGGCAGCCGCGTCCCTTTTTCCTGCGCTTCTTTCCACTTGGCAGGATCCGGAGCCCCCAGCCAGAACATCGTAATCGGCGGTTTCGGGTCTTCCAGCGCGAACAAGCTGAAATCCTCACTGGCCATAATCGGCTGGCCCGGCCACACATTTTCCTTGCCCAGTGATTTTTCCAGCGCAACGGCCACGCGCTGCGTCAGCGCCGGATCGTTAATCGTTGACGGCACGTTGTCTTTGGCGATTTCGATGATCGGCGCGCGCTCCGCCGGAATCCCCGCTGCCTCGGCAACTCCATTCGTGATCCGTTTGATCGCTGCCAGCACTTTCTCGCGCTGCGCCGGCGTCATTGTTCGCACCGTCAATTGAAGATGCGCCTCGTCCGGAATAATGTTGTGCTTCGTTCCCGCGTGAAACGACCCCACCGTAACCACCGTCGGCAACAGCGGATCCGATTCCCGGCTAACGATCGTCTGCAGAGCCACCACCAGTTCGGATGCGATCACGATCGGATCTTTCGTAACGTACGGCATGGCGCCGTGCCCTCCATATCCCCGAATCGTGATGTCCACGGAATCAGCCCCCGCCAGCATGGGCCCCGCATGCCACGCAACCGTCCCGGCCGGCAGGTAAGAGGAATCGTGCAGCGCAATCACATAATCCGGCTTCGGAAATTTTGTGTACAAGCCCGCATGCAGCATCGCCGCCGCGCCGCCGACCGTCTCTTCCGCCGGCTGCCCAATCAGCACCAGCGTCCCGCCCCACTTATCTTTGGTTTCCGCCATCATCTTCGCTGTGCCCAGGAACACGGTCATGTGCAAGTCATGCCCGCAGGCGTGCATCACGCCCACTTCGCCGTTCGGCCGCTTCTCCCGCACCTTGCTCGCGTACGGCAATCCCGTATTCTCCGTAACCGGCAGCGCATCCATGTCTGTGCGCACGTAAACTGTCGGACCTGTCCCATTGCGTAAGACAGCCACCACTCCATACGCTGCATTTCCCGAATCGTATTTCCCGAAGTGGTCGGTCACCTCGTAACCAATCTTCTTCAATTGCCCGGCGACCAGCGCGGAAGTCTCTTTTTCTTCCGTCGAGAGTTCCGGGTGCTCGTGCAGATGCTTATAGGTTCCCACCCAGTCGTTGATGTTGTTGTCGATCCTTTGATCCAGGTCGCTTTGTGCGTTTGCTGCCATTCCCATCGCCAGCAGAAGCGACGCTATCCCAATCCAACACGTCAGTCTAGTTTTCATGAATGTCTCCCGATGCGCGGGCATTCTATCAAAAGTCGGCCAACTGCTTGACTGGATTCGTTCGCCGCCGCTTTTTCCTTGCCCTCGCCTGGTCCCCGATTTACACTCGGCGCCTGTTGCAAATCTTTTTGATCAGGAGCTCTCCATGAACCGTCGTGTGTGGATTCTGTTTGTTGCCCTTGGCCTCTCAACCATCTTCGCCGTTCGCGGCGCATTTTCTCAGGGTGAAGCTCAATCCAAGCGCCGTGCTATCAACCTGCCTGAAAAGCCGGTTCAGGCGCCCTTCAG
>Ga0137415_10006454_pt1 | contig 11620 bp, 10 predicted proteins | sample CZODoug3_1_1_16f_FD_183082 | JGI IMG/M metagenome (GOLD analysis project Ga0137415, IMG submission 183082) | Vadose zone soil fungal communities from Angelo Coast Range Reserve, California, USA - CZODoug3_1_1_16fungal (Hybrid Assembly) | ecosystem: Environmental > Terrestrial > Soil > Vadose...
GACGAGTACAGTCCAGACATGGATTTTACCGGCGACGCGGTCATCGCCAGGTTCGGCTTCGTGCTTGGATCGAAGGCGGCATGGCTGCCGACGCTCGCCGGCTGGATGCCTGGAGACGAATTCGAGGCAGCGCGGAGAAGGAGTGATCAGTAATCAGAAATCAGTAATCAGTAATCAGAAATGAAAGGGAGAAGAGGGCAGCAGCGCTCAGCCAAGAGCAAATCTCGGACTGACAAGAGACGCTTTCCCATGGACGCTGCCCCCATTGCTGACCTGCTGGGCAATTTGGAACACTGCCCCTTCGTTCTATTCGCAATCACTCCCTGCTTCAATATAGTTCCTTCCAGTATTCTCAATCGAATGTCGTCGGCTCACGACCATGTCTCTTGGTTCAACTCGTTTCCATCAGGAAAGGAGTTCTCGCATGTTGGTGAAATTCCAGCGCGCATCCTGGCAGTCCATTCTTGCTGTTTTTGCCGTCATTCCTCTACTGGGTCTCGCATTCGTTCCGCGAGCCTCCGCGCAATACCGCATCTCCGTTACGGTTTCCCCATCGACCGCTAGTGTCCAAGCGGGAGGCGGCTTCCAACAGTTCACGGCTACGGTGCGCAATGACAGGCATAATCGCGGCGTACGCTGGACGCTCTCCGGCGTTGCTTGCAGCGGCAGCCCCTGTGGAACTCTTTCCGCCACCACGAGCGCCTCCCGAACTCCCATCACCTATACGGCTCCCCCGAATGTGCCAAACCCCTCCACGGTTACTCTAACTGCTACTTCCGTTTCGAACACTGCCAGAAGCGCCTCTGCAACAATCACGGTAACTGGCTCTTCCGCCGCTCGTAGCGTCACCATTTCTCCCAAACGGGGTGGCCTGACCATTACGCAGTCACTGCCCGTTACCGCAACCGTGCAGAATGATGCCGGTGCTGCTGGTGTTACGTGGTCGGCTTCCGGCCCGGCTTGTTCCGGAACCACCTGTGGCACTTTCGCCAGGGTGACCTCCAACTCAGCCACTTACGTGGCCCCTAACACCGCAGGCATCTACTCGATCAGCGCCATTAGCGTTGCTGACGTCACCAAAAGGGCCTCAATTTCCATCGGCGTCACCGATCTCACCGGCGTTCTCACCTATCACAACAACCTCTCCCGCGACGGAACGAACATCCACGAGTTTGCCCTCACTACCTCCAACGTCAACACGGCTACCTTCGGCAAGCTCTTCTCCTGCCAAGCCGACGGTGCAATTTATGCCCAACCACTGTGGGTACCGAATCTGACCGTGGCTGGTGCTTCTCACAACGTCATCATCGTGGCCACGCAGCACGAAAGCCTCTACGCCTTCGATGCGGATGCCACTCCCTGCACAACGCTCTGGCACGTCAATTTGGTCGACTCCGCCCACGGTGGCAGTTCCGGCGAAACTTCCGTTCCCTCCGGCGGAGCAGGCGCGCTCGTGGGCAGCGGCTACGGAGACATCTCCCCCGAAGTCGGTATCACCGGCACGCCCGTCATCGACCCAACCTCCAACACGATTTATGTCGTCAGCAAGTCCGTCAACGCCAGCACGCAATTTTTCCAGCGGCTGCACGCGATTGACCTCACTACCGGCGCGGAACGGGTCGCGCCTCATAGCATTGACTCTTCCATTTCTGTTCCCGGCACCGGGGCTGGCTCTATCGCCGGACGAGTGGCTTTCGATCCGCGCAATGAAAGCCAGCGCGCCGGCCTGGTTCTTTCCAATGGCGTGGTCTACGTCGCTTGGGCTTCCCACGAAGACCGCGATCCGTACCACGGCTGGGTGATGGGCTTTAACGCCTCCACACTCGCTCTCGTGGCCAATGGGGTGTTCAACTCCACGCCAAATCAGGTTGGCACGCTCTCCTATTCTCGCGGAGGAATCTGGATGGGCGGCGGCGCTCCCGCCGTCGATGCTGCCGGCAATCTCTTTTTCATCACCGGCAACGGAACGTTCGACGCGAACACCGGCGGTTCGAACTATGGTGACAGTGTTGTGAGGCTCAGCACCGCCGGCGGTCTCTCCGTGGCGGATTACTTCACTCCTCTCGATCAGGCGTCGCTCGACGCCAATGACACCGATTTCGGATCCGGTGCGGCAACCATTCTCGTGGATCAGCCTGCCGGTCCGGTAACTCACCTGGTCATCGGAGGCGGCAAGCAGGGCAACCTGTTCCTGCTCAATCGCGACAGCATGGGAAAGTTCAGCAGTTCCACTAACAACGTCATGGAGACCGTCAACCTGGGCAATGCCATCTTCGCTACGCCTGTCTTTTGGCAGAATAATCTCTACGTCGCCGGTGTCGGTACTCTCAAACAATTCGCTTTCAACACCAGCACCGGCAAGTTCAACGGCGCGCCTTTTTCGCAATCCTCGACGAGCTACAGATTTCCTGGTGCTACCCCGTCGGCATCCTCCAACGGAGCTACTAACGGCATCATCTGGGCGCTGGATAATGGCCTCTATTGCTCTCCGCAATCGCCGGGTTGCGGCGCTACGGTCCTCCACGCCTACGATGCCACCAATCTGGCCACCGAGCTGTGGAACAGTTCACAGGCCGCTGCGAATCGTGACCTGGCAGGACACGCGGTAAAATTTACCGTGCCCACCGTTGCCAATGGTAAGGTCTACGTCGGCACTCGGGGCAACGATTCATCCGTGTTGGGAGAACTCGAAGTCTACGGTCTCCTGCCCAACTGAACCGAACACCGCAGGATTCTCGCCTAGCATAGTCCGGTGATGCCTTTATAAGACAAGTGGGATTTCAGACGTTCGGCTATTGGACTTACCGGGAGCTAGCCTCCCGCTGCCAGGGCGATTGCTTGCGGTAAGGGGATCTACCAACTTCTATCCGGTCGCGAGCAAATGGAAGTCAAAAACCACGGTGATGGATTCCTCCCTTTGGCAGCAGCAACCTGTACGGAAAAGGACATCTTACCCTCGAGCTTAAGAGCAACATAGCCGTACCCCCCAAAGTAATCCTTCCCACCTTCAGGGGTCCAATTGGAGTACGCAATGCCTACGATTCGAAGCGCAGCCGTGATTGTATTTCTTTTTCTGACCGACACTCACCTGGCCTCAGACAGAAGTCCCAGACAAACCGGGCGGCACAGCGGACGAGCAGAAGACCCAGCTATCGGGAAGCAACGGAGATTCCGCAACGCAATCGGACGCCGCTGCCCAATCAAGGTCGGAGATGGCGGTACGGACTCCGGCGCCGAATACAACCCCCGCCGACCAGAAGGCAGATAATTCCGAAGGCAAGCAGACGAAGCGCATGTTTGGTGTCGTTCCAAACTTTGCGGCCGTGAGTGCCGACCCAGAGCTTCCTGCGCTAACCGTCCGGGGGAAATTCAAGCTTGCAACGCAGGATAGCGTGGATTATTCGTCGTTCGTTTGGGCGGGAATGCTCGCTGGCCAGAGCATGGCTCTGAAGTCGTATCCGGAGTTTCACAACGGGATCGCCGGGTATGGCCGCTATTATTGGCGGGCGGTCGCGGATCAAGCTTCTGGCTCTTTTTTCACGGAAGCACTCGTCCCCGCGATAACACACGAAGACCCCGCGCTACTATACCCTCGGCCATGGAGGTTTTTTTTCCACCGAACTGGGTATGCATTATCCCGTGTCGTCGTTACCAAGACCGATTCGGGAGGCAGCGGCTTTAACTACGCCGAGATTGTGGGAAATGGCATGGAAGCGGGGTTGGCTAACTTTTATTACCCACCAGAGGAGCGGGGCTTGCGCAATACGGCGGTGAACTGGGCAGCACAGCTGGAAGCTGCCAGCCTCAACAACATCATCAGGGAGTTCTAGCCGGATATCCGCCAGAAGTTTCTTCGACAGAAATGGCCAAGCCGTCTTCGCGCGTGAATTAGTTGCACGTGTTCGTCTTCAACAATCTTTAGAGCGCAAATACAATAATTTGTACCCTCGGGATTCTCCCGCCTTCAAATTACGTACTTTACCTGATTGATTTAGAAGCAGGGCAGTCGTACGGTCCGGCGCAGCCATCATGCACAAGGCCCCAGGGAGTTTGACCCAGTTGCCAGTGGCTAAGGTAAGGCATTCGGTCGACCGAAGTGACAGCTTCACCAATTCCCGCGATTGCACAAAAGAGGCACCAACTGGGAGCCAGGGAATGGCAGGTGAGTTCGCGGTCCTCCGTTCCTAGGAGGCTTTGCTGGATTTCACATACCACGGGTGGACGCCGCACCTTAAGGACTATGCACGATTCTAGGATGGTGGCTGGGGACGCCAAAGCTCTGATACGCGATGAGTTCATATGAGTACCGGTCGCGAGCGGCAGAGAATATTGATCGTCGGGGAGGAACCATTGGCCCGCGACAACATGCGAATTTTGCTCGGAAGTGCGGGCTGTGAATGCACGGTGGTCTCCAGTGTTGAACAGACTCTGGCGACGATGGAGCAAAAAAATTTCGACGCGGTGGTGCTTGACCCGCGATCCTCAAGCTCACAAGCGGCAGAAATCATTTCGAGAATTAACGAATTTCACCCGGATCTCATAAAACATGTAGTCATTATCACCGACGAAGAGAGGGATTCAGAGATTAAGGATTTAGCCGAGCGCTACTCGATCCCCCATGTGCAACGGAAGTTCCTGTTGCAACAACTTTTGGGCAGCCTGGAAGCGTTGTTCCGTCCTGAGGCGCTGTTTCCCGACCCCACGCACGTGGCTCGCGTCATCTCCGATAGCCTCCGTGATCCGCTTCCAATGGGGGTGCGAGGTTTGCAGGATCGGAGTCGAAGGCTGCTCTACGCAGCCGGGAGCCTAAGGGTGGATCTTTTGATCGAGCCTGACGCAGGATCCCATCGCCTGGCACTTGCGGGGCAAATTCTGGATTCAGCCAAGCCAGATCGCAGGTTTGATGGCGTTCCAGTGACGCTTAAGGGCTGGAAGGGTCCGGTGGCGCAGGTAAATGCCGGGGAGTTCGGCGAGTTCCATTTGGATTTCCGCTTTGAATCAAACGTCAGTCTAGAAATAAAAATTGCTGAAACTAACTGCATAACGGTTCCGTTGCCGGTCCTGGAGCGAGCCCGTCGGAGCGCGGCGGGATCCTCGTAACTGTTCGATCTGGCAACACAGCTCGAGGTCTATTGAGAACTACTTCCGGGGATGCAGAGAAGGAGACTAGGCCATGAAATCGAAAGTGCTGTGGGTCCTTCTGGTTTTGTTTGGATTGTGGAGCAGCCCAGCCGCCGCAGACAACAGATTTATTGTCCGTACTTCGTCCGGGCTCGATTCGCTACAAGATGTCTGCTTAGTGTTGGGTTGTAATGTAGGGAATGGCCTCGACGGCAGCCTTGGCAGAGTTTTCTTGGTCACTACCCCCGACTTCATTGACCCGAACGCCTTTCTGCAAATCCTCCGAAGTCAGCCGGGAATCAGGCACGTCGAGCTAGACGCCCTGCTGAAAGTCATGCAAGCCACTGCAACGGCGCCGCCCAGCGGATTGTCGGATAATGCGCCTGTGGATTACTTTGGAGTGACAGTCATCCACGGCTACGTCAGCCAGCCTGCCATTGCCATTATCCGGCTCCCAGACACGCAAACCACTTTCAGCGTGAGCGGTGCGGGGACGGTAGCAGTGATTGATACGGGCGTCGATCCGACGCATCCCGTACTTCAAAGTGCGCTCGTTCAGGGTTACGACTTTACTCGCAACATCGCCGGTTCAGCTTCTGAGCTCGCGGACGTGAACCAATCCTCTAGCGGCAGCGGCGCCTCACCAGCGATGGTGAACCAATCGACGGCTGCGGTTCTCGATCCAGCATTTGCACTCAATCTCGAACAGCCACAATACCAGGCATTTGGTCATGGGACTATGGTTTCGGGCATCATTCACCTAGTGGCCCCGACTGCGCTCATCATGCCTCTGAAAGCGTTCAAAGCCGATGGCACCGGTTATTTGTCAGATGTCTTGCGCGCCATCTACTTCGCGGTGCAAAACGGAGCCAGAGTGATTAATATGAGCTTCAGTTTCTCAGCGTATTCCGCTGAGGTGGCCAGCGCCCTTAAGTTTGCCAACCGCCATCGACTAATTTGCGTGTCTTCGGCTGGAAATGACGGCAAGGAGGAAATAGTCTATCCCGCTGCGCTTTCGGGTGTCATGGGCGTAGCCTCGACCACAAACAATGACACCCTCTCTACGTTTTCTAACTATGGCGAGGAACTCGTTTGGGTGGCGGCGCCGGGCGAAGGCATCATCACCACGTATCCGTTTGGCACCTTTGGGGCGGGGTGGGGAACCTCCTTTAGCGCGCCATTTGTATCCGGCGCGGCGGCCCTCCTGTTAAACGTCAGCATGAGGTTCAACGAGTCTTCGGCGGAACGGTCGTTGGCGAACGCGGTCTGGGTCAACCCCGATCTTGGCAATGGGCGTCTGGATCTTTATCAGGCGGTGGCTGCGGGGCCTTCCGTTTTGGACCACTGACGGACGCTCGCTGTAAGCCAAGCTACCGCAGCAGCCCTATCTTATCTGACAAGCGGTCAGTCGCATCGACTCATTCAGAGAGGGGTTATCAGGTTCAACGAGCGAGCCCGGTGGTCAAAATCGGACACATGTTCGGAGATCCCAACCAGTTGGATAAGCTCAGCGGAAGCTCGGATATCAGCTTCTCTTTGGGTTTTCGGGGGATTCCCGGCTGGGAGCGGCTACCGAGATTCACGGATCTTGAACAAACCAGCCAAGCGCTGATAAAGGCCTCGGATGGCTTGAAAAAGATCTGCAGCGCCGGTGGTTCGGTCGGTCACTTCATGGGAGTCCAAATCCGAGGCGAGCGCCTTGCAGAGCTGAGTGGCGCGGCGGACACGCTCCTCCGTGAGCAAGGAGCGCACCGTGGCGGTATCCCGTTGGTGGGCTTGGCGCTCCTGCAATTCTTGAAGAGCCCAGGCGGTCTTACGTACATAATCGACGGCGTCGCGAAACTCACGAAGAACGCGAGGGTCCATCCCACCCGACCTGATGGCGTTTTCCAGTTTCTGCAGGTCGTCGATCGCCCTCTTCAGCCGAAAGGTCACGCCCCAAAAAGTTTCGCTGGGAGTGAGAAGCTCGACAGCCACGCCCAGCACCTCGCTCTTTTTGGACGGACGCAGGGATATCACTCGCGCAGTGGCTGTTTTAGTTGAGGTAAGGTTAGTCAGCTCGATAACGCTGCCAATGGCCGGTCGGCCTCTCAAGTCGAGCCGCCCGCCGTGCATGTTGACTTCTTTGGCTTCGGCAAACTCGATGACGCCTGCGCCGCTAGCCTCCGACCACTTTACCTGCACGGGAACAACTACAGGGTAACGGTCGCTCCTCCTGTTTTTTCCCTTGGAGACTGGCAGACCCACGCCCGACTTGTCGGTTGTCAATAGCCACCTCCGTTCTGCAGAACCCCCTACTCACACAGCAGATTTTAAGCCGGAAATTTCGATTTCAACTATGTCTGTGCGCAAAACCATACGCCCGGCGTTCTCAAGCGTCAAGTTCAAGTCACCGTCACGAGTGGTCAGCAAAGCCGCTTGCCAGGCTAGTGGGGACCTCGGACAGGCGGCCGAAAGGGCTTAGTTAGGGCCCACGAACGGAATTAGAGAAAGGTTGGACCGCCACTGGAAGGAGGGGGACCGCCCCGCCTTGGCCCTACGGCTCCGCAACCTTCGAGGCTCAGTGGAGACAGCATAAGAAAGCGGCTGCTACATCGCAATCAGCGGGGCCCAGCAACTGCGCAGAAGGATTTTATTGTGCAAGCCGAGTTTCTCGTCGAGCTGAATGGTCATGCGTTTTGCAAGAGTGAACGTCAACGATCGTATAACGAAGTTTACAGCTACTTTACACCTTATTTGCGATACACCAATGAGTTACCTCCACAGAGCGGGTTAAATGGGCGCGCCGGTAAAGTGCGATCGCGAATCGGGCGCTGGCGATCACGCCATTCGGCGCCGCTGCCGCGGTCCTCGCTGGTGCGGTAAGTGTTCCGTGCAATCGTTCTCCGATTGCACCCAATAGCAGTAGTGTGCCCTTGTTCTTTCTGCTTGAGGGCAACGCGTCAGACGCGGCCGGCTCAAGGTGTGCGCGGAGCCGAGAGCTACTTGTGTGTGCAAGCTCCTCGCGCTCCTGGAAGAAGTGACTGAGAGGTGAAACCGTGAAAAGACAATCGCTTTTTGTCTTGGATGTGAGTTTGGGCCTCGCGATTGTGGCGCTGGTGGGAGTCTCGGCTTATCGGCCAAAGATCGAGGCCGGCAAGGGGGCGCAAGCCATCGACGCGGCATTCCGCGATGGGCTGTATCAAGCGAAACTCGATGTTCAGGATGGCAGAGCGCCCCGCCTCAGCACTGGCCGCTGGGGTAACAACGCCGATCGCGCCGTGTTCATCGCCGGCTACGAGCAGGGTTATCGCGAGTACTCCGAAGCTCAGTCGGGAAAATTGACGGAGCCCACCGCAGCGGAATTGGCGGGCTACTGCGATGGAACGTTGGATGGCGCCGCCGATCGCATTAAGGAGCAACCCTTTCAGGTGGAGAAGACCGCCAATTATCGCAATGCGGGCCAAGGCTTCTTGGAAGCCAAGGCTCATCCCGAAGATTACATCCGGTTCTATCGCCGGGCCTATTCAAACGGGTACCAGCAAGGCTATTACCTTCAGCAGCAGTAGAAGGACCTGGATTTCGTTGAAAGAAACATCATGCCGTTTCGAATCGGGGTCCTGAAACGCTTTGTGTTGGATCACGCAACGCCACCGCGCGGGATTGACTGTAAAGGATTTCCAGGAAGGAATTATCATGCGACCTAAGGGTCTGTATTTCAGTTTAATGCTCGGTTTTTTCGGACTACTTGCGAGCCTTGGGAATTTGGCCGCAGGGAATCTGGGTTTGCCCGCGCCCGACACCCACGCGGGAAGTTCGGTGGCTGGCCGGGTCAGGATCGAGGGCCAGATGCCTCAACCCAATCGCATTAGTATGTCCGCAGACCCGAGTTGCGCCAAGGCGCATCCCGGGCCCGCTGTCAACGAAGAATACGTGACGGGAAGTGGTGGCGCGCTCGGTAACGTGATCGTTTTTGTTTCGGAGGGCCTTGGCAACCGCACCTTCGACGTACCGGCTGAACCGGTAGAGGTTGACCAAAAAGGATGCATGTATTTGCCGCACGTGATCGGGCTTCAAGCCCAGCAGAAAATTCGCATCGTGAATAGTGACAGCACAACACACAACATCCATGCTGTTCCGGTCAACAACCGCGAGTGGAATAAGGCCCAGCCCGCGGGCACCACGCTAGAAGAATCCTTCGCGCGGGAGGAGATCGCCATTCCCGTCAAGTGCAACGTGCATCCGTGGATGCGCAGCTACATCGCAGTGTTCAAGCACCCTTTTTTCGCAGTCACCGGCATGGACGGACACTTCGATCTGCGCAATTTACCGCCCGGTGAATACACCGTGGAGGCCTGGCACGAAAAATTGGGGGCCATGAAGCAAACCATCACGGTTGCGGCCGGAGAAGCCAAGACTATGGATTTTGTATTCAAAGCGCGTGCCCATTGAGAAACTTTCCCGAGGCGTGATCTGCTGCCAAGGAGATCGTCAGCGGGCTGGCTGCAGTCACTTGTGAGCAGGCTTCCTACTTAGGAAGAAGCACCTCAGAAACTCCACCTAACGCGGCCAAACACCGGCAGTGAAGGACTTAATGGTGTGGAAGCCGAGTTTCTCGTAGAGCCGGACAGCGGTGTGGTTGTCCGACGTTACCGTCAGTGTCAATTCCCGGAACTTCATGGAGCGGAGGGCGTCGGCGGAAGTTTGCATGAGCATGCGGCCGAGGCCGTGTCCCTGGTAGCCGGGCAGGACGCAAATTTGCGTGGTGTGACCGACGCCGGGTGACACTTCGCTGGTCAGAACGGCGGCGATGAGTTCATCGCTGCCGGGCTCGTGAAGAACGAACGATGCGCCCGGGACGAACTGCCCGCAGCCGGGAAGCAGGATGATGTTTTTCAAAAATTTCAGCGCGCCGCTGCGGCTGCGGTACTGGTCGTTAATCTCGCCATCGACGTGATTCGCGTAAGCCAGATAGATCAACTTGGCACAAGGCTCGAAGTGGCGGTCATTCCAGCGGTTGAGGCGCATGCCTCCCGAGGCTTCGGCATTCGCCGAGTGCGACTTATGCAGATCCAGGAGCATGAACTGGCGCGTGTAGAGGTGAAATCCCTGGTCCAGCAGCGGCGCATCCACAGGGCCGCTAAAGGGCATTAGCTGGGCTTCGATGCGCGCGAGATACGGGATGGCGCGCATCGAGAGCAGCATCTCCTCGAGGAGCCGTCGGCCGATGGAATTCTGCGGGAATTTGGACGATACATACAGCCCCCCGATTAGTCCTTTCTGATCCTCGAGGACGTAGAAGGTATAGCCCGCGGCGGAACCGTTTTCGAATGCTACACAGCCGGCAAGGGCGTGTGCGTCAAGGAACCGCTTGATGAGTTCGAGAGCGCCGCGGTAATCCCAATGCAGTTCGTCGCGCCAATGCCGCGCTTCCTCTTCGAGCAATGGCTCAATCTGGCGGACGGTGGTCTGTCGCAAATCGACGATGTTCATGGATGTGCGAAAAGCGGCGTGGCCCCTGCCGCGCGAACACTATCATAGCCGATTCGATGCAGGCGAGTGGCTACTAGCGTGCCGCAGGTGATACAAATCCGACACACACGGAGGGGTTTGGGCAGTTGCACGAGGGAGGTGTGCTAGGATGCCAGCTATTGCGTTTATTTCGCGAGGTATAGAAGAAGCGGCCGCTGCCGCCAGCCCAGTTGCGCAGACGACGAATGCAGATCTTGTACGAACTCCGCTATCCGACGCGCTGGTACACCAAGTTGCTGATGGCTCTATCGGCCCTGGTCTTTTTTGCCGTGCTTGCCACAACGGCCATAGCGGGGTTTCTCGTTTATCGCATCGTGAAACCGCAACGGACCAGCTCCGAAATCAACATGGCAAGTTTTCCTGGCCGGCCGGAGGTGTTGAATTTCGAGGTGCCGGGGGGGCTTGGAACGCGGGAGGGGTGGTTCTTTCCTGGCTTTCGGGGCGCACCGACGATTATTCTGTGCCATGGATACGAGTCCAGCCGCGGCGAGCTGTTGACGCTGGAATCGGCGCTGCAGGACCACCAGTACAACGTTTTCATCTTCGATTTTGCCGCACATGGGGCGAACGCGGGAATCAGCACGCTCGGCTATCGCGAAGTGGACGAAGTGCGCGCGGCGGTCGATCTCTTGGCCGCGCGACCTGATTTGGACCCAACGCGGTTCGGGCTTTGGGGCTATAACCTCGGCGCGTATGCGGCGCTGCGCGAAGCGGAAAGAGACAAGCGGATTCGCGCTCTGGTATTGGACTCCGTGTATGACGAACCGAAGCAGATGGTCAAGGTGGGGGTGGAGCGCAACGGTTTGGGCGGTTTTCCGTTCATGGTGCGCGCAGCAGGGCTAAGCTTTGAGTACTTGAACTACGCACACCGCGACGACCCGCCGCTCTCCCAAAAGCTGCTTGCGCTCGTTGGCGTTCCAACGCTGTACATTCAGGCGTTGGACGACCCCGAGCTCGCGGAGACTACACGGCAGATGTTTCTGAAGGC
>Ga0137415_10006456_pt1 | contig 11618 bp, 15 predicted proteins | sample CZODoug3_1_1_16f_FD_183082 | JGI IMG/M metagenome (GOLD analysis project Ga0137415, IMG submission 183082) | Vadose zone soil fungal communities from Angelo Coast Range Reserve, California, USA - CZODoug3_1_1_16fungal (Hybrid Assembly) | ecosystem: Environmental > Terrestrial > Soil > Vadose...
TTGGCGATTTCTTTGTTCGTCAGGCCCTTCGCAATCAGCGGAACCAACTGCTGCTCCCGTCGCGTCAGGCCTAACCGGCGCCGCGGGCTAACGCACGCCATCGACGCAGCTTCGTTTTCAAAATAACGGAACAGCGCTGTGCACAATTTGCCCGGACAAACTGCTTCACCGGCGTGCACCGCACCTACTCCCTCCAGCACTTCGTCCGAAGAAGCATCATGCAGCAGGTATCCGCTTATACCGGCGCGCACGCACTGCAGGAATTCTCCTTCGTCCTTGACCATTCCGAGTAGCAGGATGCGCAGCCCGGGCGCGGCTGAGCGCACTTGCTGAATCATCCGCAAATCGTCATTCAACGCCCCTCGCGATGTGAGCAGCAAGACATCCGCGTTCGCTTGCGCTACCGATTCCGCCCGCAACGGCACGGTCGACTCCAGGCCAGTCACCTCGATGTTGCCTTTCTTCGCCAGCATGCGCGCCAACGCCTCTCGCAGCAGGCGATTGTCCGCGGCCACCAACACGCTGAGCTTCGCCTTTGGCCCTCCGCCGGCATCCGGCCCCGCTTTTCTCCCCAATTCACTTGCGGCTTGCCCAGCTCCGTTCGGCCTTCCATTCCGTGCCACCCCCGTGTCAGTTGCCAAACTCCTCCGCGCGCTTGCACTCATGATGGGACACTCTCCGGAATTATTTGGCTTCCCCGACCTCAAACGGCCAGTAGACCGATCTGGCACGTTCCGTGTCCCCTCGCTGCAATTCCACAGCCGCATCCCTGAGAACTTTCTCATCTCCACGCAACGATATCTCGTTTGCTGCTAACACTTAGCACCGGCATCTCCACGTGTTTGCTGCACTGCAGTGCCGTTCCGGTACCATTCCTAAGGTACAATTTCAGTTCGAAACTCATGTCACGCCATCAAAATTTTCGTTGATGGTTTCGTCACCATCCTTCCTTTCCTGGTACTTCCGTACTACCATCGCCGGGAGACGTTCTATCGCCATGGGCACGTCTCCACTATAGGCTTTTGGCTGCGCTTGCCTTAGGCCTACAAAGCGCGGAGCCCCGCTCCGCAAGAATGGCGGGCTGCCTTAGCAAATGCGATGAAGGATTGGTTAGTTCAGGAACTTAATGAATAAGCTTACGCAAAGTCTGGTTTCTGCCTCGCGTGGAAAGTCTGAGCGCCGCAGCAGCCGCCGCTGTAAATTCACGCAGCTCATGCGCATTTGCCCTTCCGATCCGCAGAGGCAGCATTTTGACGATATGCGCGGCACCATCAGCGTCTCGCGCACCGGGGTCTATTTCCAGACCAGCGAAGCTGGCTACGAAGTGGGCATGCGGCTGTTTCTCATCATGCCGTATTCGCAGAATCCCGGTTCAACCAACCGTGAATATTTGGCGGAAGTCGTTCGAACCGATTCTCTGCCCAACGGCTTGACCGGAATCGGCGTCAAGCTGCTTCTCGAAACCGGCCCGCAGCACACCTATTCGTTAGAACCGCCCCGCGGATAATTTCCCCGCGCACCTGAACGAAGAAAACTCTTCGCTGAAAAAGAAAAGGCGTCCCGGCAGTGCCGGAACGCCTTCCCTTCGTGTGTGGGGGTGGAGGAATTTCTGAGATTTATGCTTGCCCGATGGCCTGCAGAGCGCGATGCCTTATTCTGCCAAGTTGCCGGTTTACCGGATTTTGGCGCGAAAGGAACGAGAGTACCGGCGTTTTGCGCGGCACCAGCCGGTTCTTCGCGATCGTCAGCCGAATGTCGCGGCGCGCATATTTCAGGCCCGCTTCCAGCACTTCCAGCGCTTCGTCGCGGCGCCCAGCCGTGCTATACACTTCCGCAAGATTCAAATAGAGCTGCGCCTGATTGCGCTTCATTCGAACGGCCGCGTCGCACAGTCTTTCCGCTTCGCCCCACTTCTCTTCGGAGCGCGCCAGCACTACACCAAGATAGGACATGTAGTAGGGATTATTCTTGTCCAGCTCGGCGGCGCGGCGCATGTGCGGCAGCGCTTTGTCCGCATAATCGTCGCGCAAGAACGCCAGGCCTTGCTTGAACTCGCGAAATGCTTCGGTATCCAGCATCAATTCGCCTCCAGGGACGCAGAGGAATTTTGGGATTTCGCGGCGCGGCGAAAATCGGCATCGCCACTGCCCGTTGCGCGGGCGTTCCTCCGAGGCGTTCCACGAATGTGGGATGAGCCTGGAAAACCATGCAAGCGATTCTCGCGTCGCGGTTCTTTATTCATCCCTGGTTAGAGAAGCTACGCGGAATGCTTGCTGCAATCTACTGACCGGTGGTCCAGTCTTGGGACAGCGCGAAAAAGCCGTAAAGAAGTTTTGCGGCTGGCCGTGCTGCCGGGTCACCGGTACAGCCCCAAAACCGCCTCCAGCCAGCACCCCGACACTGCCCTAAAACGCGCGCTTCCAGCCCGCGCGCCAGTCTTCCCAATCCGCCATCGTGGCCTTAAGCATGGCCTTCGCCGCTTTGTGCAGCCATCGCCCGCGGCGCGCGGCTAGATCGTGTTTTACCTGCGGAATCACGCGGCCGCTGGCGAAATGCATATTGGCGGTTTCCCAGCCCATGCAATAGAGCAAACGCGCTTCGTCGCGCCCCTCGGGCAGGGAAGCGATCTCAATTCTCGAACAATCCGGAGCCAGCCGGCGCACCAGCCAGTGCCCGTGGAATCGCACGCACGGATCCTGCACGCGAATCGCGGTCCGCACCAACTTTGGGCCGTATAGATTTGCCGCCGAGGTTCCGCGATACCAAGCCCACGCGGAGGTGCGAATGGCTTTGGCTTCCCGTGCGACGTACGCGCCTTTCCACGACGACAGCGCCAGAATTCGCGGATGCCCCAGGCTGCCCAATCCCGCGATCCGTCGCTTCAGCACGTACTGAGGGTGAGGATTTGGAAACGATGCCTCCAGCAGGCGCCGCACTTCCGCAGGCGGCTTCGCGGTGTAGGGCGGATTTCGCGTCATCTTCGCCCAGAAGTGCACGGGGTCGCGCAGTTTGCTGAGCGCCATCAGGCGCAGCCACTGGTGATGTTCCGCCAAAATAAATGCCTGGCCACCGTCGTTTAGCGCGTCGCGGTAGCCTTCTTCGATCGCCTCCGAGGCTTCTCGCTTCGTGAGACCCAAATGCTCGCCGGAAATCGCGAGATATGCGCTGGTGGCCAGGCGGATCAGATCCAGCGTGTATGGTCCGGGCCACGCTTCGTCCAAATCATTCACGCCCCAGATGAGCCGGCCTTCCTGGTCGCGCCAAGTGCCGAAATTTTCGATGTGCAGATCGCCGACCGCCAACACCTTGGGCGCGCCAACCACGTCCGCACAATTGGCGTGCCACAGTTGCAGCCAGCGGTAAAACGTGGCGCGAAAAAAAGCGAACGGCGACTCCGCCATGTGCGCGTGTTTCAGCGCGACGTCGCGGCGCACCAGCGGGATTTGCTTCGCGAGCCAGCGCTCGAAATCGCGGGTCGCCTTTATGACGTTCATCAGCAGCGCACGCTAGACGTGCGCGAAGCCGGCACGGCTCGGCGCGCCTTTCAAGCGCGATTCGTAGATGGGGAAGCGCGCGGCGAGTTCCGCCACTTGCTTGCGTACGCGCTGCTCCACGGCGGCATCGCCGATGTGGCCGAGAACTTCCGCAATCCATGTGCCGATCTGCTCCATTTCCGCTTCGCGCATGCCGCGCGTGGTGATCGAGGGGCTGCCCAAGCGGATACCGCCGGCCTTCATCGGCGGGAGAGGATCGAACGGGATGGCGTTTTTGTTTACCGTGATTCCGGCGCGGTCCAGGGCCTTTTCCGCGTCGCTGCCGGTCAAGCCGCGCGAGTGCAGCTCGATCAGGAAAAGGTGATTGTCCGTTCCGCCGGACACGATGCGGAATCCCAGCTTGGCGATGGATGCCGCCAGCGCTCGCGCGTTGGCGACCACTTGCCTCTGGTATTCGCGGAAAGACGGCTCCATGGCTTCCCTGAGGCACACGGCTTTTGCGGCGATGGTGTGCACCAGCGGGCCGCCTTGCATGCCCGGGAAGGTGAGCCGGTCGAGTTCCTTGGCGAATGCGGCGTGGGAAAGCACCAGTCCCGCGCGCGGACCGCGCAGCGTCTTGTGTGTGGTGGTGGAGACGATGTCGGCGTGCGGCACGGGGCTGGGATGCAGTCCCGCGGCGACCAGGCCGGCGATGTGCGCCATGTCCACAAAGAAAATCGCGTCGACGGCTTTGGCGACTTTGCCCATGCGCTCGAAATCGATGATGCGCGAATACGCGCTGGCTCCCGCCACGATCATGCGCGGCTTGTGCTCGTGGGCCAGCTTTTCGATTTCTTCGTAATCGATGCGCTCGTCCTCCTGGCGCACGCCGTAGGCGATGAACTTGTACATGCGGCCGGAAAAATTCAGCGGGTGCCCGTGCGTAAGGTGGCCGCCATGCGCCAGGTTCATGCCCAGTACCGTGTCGCCGGGCTTCAACGTGGCCATGTACACCGCTATATTTGCGGAGGTTCCGGAATGCGCTTGCACGTTGGCGTGTTCCGCGCCGAACAATTCCTTGGCGCGATCGATAGCCAATTGCTCGACCTTGTCGGCGTACTCGCAGCCGCCGTAGTAGCGCTTGCCCGGATAGCCTTCCGCGTACTTGTTGGTGAAAATCGAGCCCATGGCCTCGAGCACCGCTTCAGAGACCAAATTTTCCGAAGGAATCAGCTCCAAAGTAGTAGCCTGCCGCTTGGCTTCGTCGCGAAGCAGCTCCGCGATTTGCGGATCGACCGCATCCAGCGGCCGATTCATGCGATTGTTAGCGTCGGTAGTCTGCGTCATGGTTTAGTCCCCAGAGTTAGCGGACTCCATCTTACACCGGGACCGCGCCGTTGTAGGGGCGTCGCTTCAGCGCGCCCAGGCCGAAGGCCGCATCTTGCCGTTGAATTGGATTTACGTAGCGGCCGCCGACTGTGGCGGGCGATTTTTCTCGTTCATGCGCTTCAGTTCACCTTCCGTAGAAGGGCCCCCGAGGAAAACGTCTCGCCGCCTTTTCCACTCCCTCTTCTCCCGCCGCATCCGTTAACATGAGATAAAGGCCGTCGATTGAATGGGTTGCGGATGAGTGTATCGGGCAAATCAAAAGGAGGGAACAAAAGGAACCAATCCCCGCGCGGGCGAGAGCGCGGTATGATGAGACGCAGCGAGACCGAAAACACTATGAAGAAGAAAACTGAGAAACAAACAGGCGGTGACGAGTTAGGCCGAGAGTGTGACCTGTCTATATTGAAGGGCGGGGTGCGCGGCAAATATATCGCGCGCTTTCGAGCGGGAACGAACCTTGTCCTACTATCACCGGATGTCGCTAAGCATTTCCCTGACGAGCAAGCCGTCAATACGGCCTTGCGGAGCTTGATTCGCGGGTCGAAGGGGTCGGTCCGCCGCCTCGCGCGGTGAGCCCGCGATGATCAATAAAAGCAGAGCTGATTAGGGCGTAGTTCCTCGCGAATTGCCGGGAAGGAAAATTCAACAACCGCACCGCTTCGACAGAGCACGTCACTGACAACGAAAGACCCAGACGTAAAATCGACGTCTAGGGCACCCGGCGTGTAGTGAATGGTCTGCTGGTAACGATTCGGTGTATTCTTCGGCATACATGGCGAGCCGTTTGAACCGACGTTCTCGGCGTGCGCAGAGCGTATCGGAATCGGAACTGAAAGCCATGAAGCTGCATTCACTTCTTTTTCCTCTTATTTTAGTGACCCTCGCCGGGTGCGATCAGCTTAATCCGTCCGCAAACAAAAGCAGCCCTAAGACTCAGGCCGCGAGGGAGAATAGAGTTCCTGTACATCGGTTTGTTCTTACACGATACGACCCTGGTGTGGCCTTTGATACTCAGACCGGCCAACTATGCCGCACATGGGACTGGAAGCTAATAGGCAAGCCGGCCAAACCTGATGAACAGAGTGGTACAGTTCCGCAGCGATCCGTTGGCGAACTCACCCCAACGTGTCTCTCGTTATATCAACAGTATCCATCCGGCGTAAACCCACAGTCGGAAGCGTTGCCTGACGAACAACCTTCCAATTGACCTACCCCGGAGATCAGACGGACTGATCCAGGAAGATTGGCGAGTCGGCACTTTGGGTGTCACAGACTTCAGCGGGTGTCTCACCCTTACGGCTTGCGCAAGGGTGGACATTGGCCTATTCATCCGGTGACCCCTCCCAAGGCAGGCTGGTTTCTAGCAGCACCGCCCTTCACCATACTGACCAAGAAGAGTCACGGGAAAAACACTTCTGGAAAAACTGAACCCAGCGAGCTCACGCTGACCTCCATGCTTCCGGTGCTTGGAAACAATTTCTCGAGCGATCTTTTCTGCGGTGGCGTTCTGCGACGCGAAAAAAAGATAGTAAATTATCGCGCCCTTGGAATTTTCCATGGCTAGGGGCTCTGGCACGCGATCAAACCTGGCTATTTCCTTGAGTCTATGGCGAAAGCCGCTTCTGGCGCTGGCTACGATAGTAAGCTGTAAGTTCGATGGCAAGCCCCGCAACCACCCGAGTCGATTGGAAGCTCATCTGGGCACAGCGCGGCTTCCGCTATTTTTTTCTCGCCATGTTCGTATCGCTGTTCGGCAGCGGAATGAACTTCGCCGGCGTGAGCTGGTACATCCTGTCGTCGACGCACTCAACGATAAAGGTAAGTCTGCAAGTCATTGTGGTTACGCTGCCTGGTTTGCTTGTGCCGTTCCTCGGCGGCGTGCTGATCGACAGGCTGGATCGCCGCTATCTCGGCGTGTTGCTGGACTTCGTTCGCGGCGTTGCGGTGCTCGCGGCTGCATACATCGCGTGGCGCGGACACCTGGAACTTTGGCATCTCTACGCGATGACGCTCATCACCGGGACGGGTTCGGCGATGTATTGGGCAACGGTGAATGCGCTGGTGCAAGAAGTGATTCCGCCCAGTCAGTTCACCGGCGCGAATGCTGCCGTGCTGATCGGCGTGCAAAGCGGCATGCTGATCGCCGGCGCTTTTGTCGGCTTCATTTACGATAGCGCGGGTATCGCGGGAATTCTGGCCATTGACGGCGCCACGTACTTTGTCTCTGCATTTTGTTTGTATCGGGTGCGGCGCGGCTACGTTTCGCCGCGCGAAAGTCAGCGATACCCGCGCGAATATTCCGACGCAACCGAAGCGACCGCGGAAGCATTGGAAACGGGAGAGAATCCGGAAGTCGCCGAGGCGGGGCTCTCGCTGGCGGTTTACGCTGACCTCAAAGAAGGTTTTGCGTATCTGCGGAAGCAGCCCGTGGTGCGCGCGCTGGGCGTGACGCATTCCATCATGATGGCGGGAGTTGTGAGCGCTAACGTCGTGCTCGTGGCACTGGCGAATGACATTTTGCATGCGGGTGCGCGAGGACTTGGTTTTCTGGAGGCGGGCTGGGCCGCCGGAGCAATCACCGGCGGGCTCATCGCCAGCCAACTGTCGCAGAAGTTGCGGCTCATACTTTACGTTGCAGCGATTGTGGGTTTGGCGACGGGACACATGGTCGTTCCCTTCGTATCATTTTTGGTCGGCGCGGTGGCCATGCAGGCGCTTTTCGGTATGTGCCGGGCCCTTGCGGGCGTGGTGGCGCAATCTTCGCTGATGAGCATTGTGCCGCGCCACTTCATGGGGCGCACGCAATCAGCGATGGCCGTCTTAACGACGATTTTGCAACTTCTGATGAGCTTTTCGCTGGGCTGGATCGCGCAACGCATCAACATCGTGGCGGGATTTGCGCTGCTGGCGCTCATGTACGGCGGAGCCAGCTTCTTTGCGGCGCGGGCGCGGCAATTGCTTTCATCAACAGGTTAAGGCTTCGCGTTTGGGGAGAAGAAGCCGATGGGAAGGTCGCGCGCGGTGCGCAATCCCGCGGGGGCATCCAGAATTACCGGCACCGAATTGACGACCACGGATGCGGTGGCGATATCGCCGTGCGAGCCGCCGGGAATCACCAAGGTGATGTTGGGATGGCCCAGTAACTCGATAGTGTCTGCCGGATCTTTCGCTCCGACGTACATGTGCAGTTCGAGATAAATCAATTCTTTCCCCGCGCCCAGCCCGCGAGCGATCTGGTGCACGCCCGCGGCGTGCCCCGCTTCCACGGTGAGAAATTCGGTTTGCACACGCTCGCGAGCGACCACTGGCTCGATGGTTTCGGTGATTTCGTCGACGGGAAGATTCAAACTATCCGCGACCATAGCGACCGATTCCGGCAAACCGACGTGCTTGATAACTCCGGCGGCGACTTGTCCACGAAATTCATCGACGCTCATGCCGGCGCCGATTTTCTTTTGCAGCGGCAAGCGGCGCTTGGAGGCGTCGACGATGCGCAGCGCCTTGACGTGCTCGACGCGCTGCGACACGGCGGCAAGTGTCACTACTAATTTGTCCATCACGAACCCGGGATTCACGCCGGTGCCGACCAGCGCGACGCCCCAGTCTTTGGCCTCGGCATCGAGTTTCGCAGCCAGGTCCGGGTGCGTGCGGTACGGATAGGAAAGCTCTTCGCAAGTGGAAACCACACAAGATTCTGCTTTGAGGCAGGCCAGCAATTGGTCCATTACTTTTGCAAGTGACGACGAAGTGGAGTGAATGACTACGTCGGCGGCTTGTTCGAGAACATCGCCGGCATCCGCGGAGATCTTCACGCCCCACGGCGCATCATTGGCGCCCACGACTTCACCCAAATCGCGGCCAACTTTTGCAGGGTCCGTATCGATTGCACCGCAAATTTCGATGGCCTGCTTTTCACGCATCAGGCGCGCGATAGAGGCACCAATCGGGCCGACACCATATTGAATGGCGCGAATCTTCTTCTTCACAGGATTCTCCGTCTTTCACTTGCAGCAGGCTTGACAGCGCGCCTTTTAGCGGCAAAATAAACCCTAACGATAAAGGAATTTCCAAGTGTAGGCAACGCAAAACGCTGCCGCGGACATCGGATGGAGCAGACTGGGGCGTGATCGAAAAGAGATGAAGTGGCTTATCGTGTTTGCGTCGCTGTTCTGCATTCCAACGACTGAAATTGGCGCGCAAGAAGTGAGCGCGTCGGCATTGGCATCTGCGCCTTCACTCACTGCCGCGTTTCCTGCGCCGCAACCGCGGCCTCGACCCCAAACGATCAAAGACGATGACGTGCAGGGCACTTGGGAGCTGGGGCTCGGATACACTTTCGTGCGTTTCCAGTCGTCGCTATTCAACGCCTCGATGAACGGACTGAATACGTCGGTCAGTTACTATCTGCGCGACCATCTCGCACTGGAGGGCAGCGTGACGGCGGCATTCTCTGAGGATGCTAGGTACCTTTTCTATGGCGGAGGAGTGAAAGTCAGCAAAGGCAATCCCAAGCTACAGCCTTTTGCGCACGCCCTCATTGGCGGTGCCCACATTTTTCCGCGAGCGGCGACCGGCAACAATGGATTTGCGTTTCGCCTCGGAGGAGGCGCCGAGACAAGGTTGCTGCAGCAAATCTGGCTGCGAGTCGAGGGCGACTACGTGCGTTCGCAACTATATTCGTCCGGACAAAACAATTTTCAAGCTGTTGCCGCGATCAATTACCGCTTTTAGGATCCGTCCGGTTGGCGGCGTAATGTGATGTTACATATGTCACCCTCGTGTTCTTTATCCGCGGATGTCGCGGATTCCTTTGCTAGCCCGCCTGCGCGCGGCGAAGCACCCCGCGTTCGCGTTCGAGTTCGCGTTCCGCTTGGAGCCAATCGTCCAGCTCACGGCCTGGTTGTTCGCCGCGTTCGAGATAAATTTCGTATGCGCGACGCCTGATTTCCTCATCACGCGCCGAGTTCCCTACTGAAACCTCTCCCGTCTCCGCCTGAGTGGAGGTTGCTTGGGGCTCCGTACTGCCATTTCTCTTCGGTTTCAATGACACACTCATCTCCTTTTCACTTGTGATTGGATTGCCGTTAAGTTACGTACCTTGACGGATTGCTTGTTGGCGAGTTTCGACCTTACAGAATTACGGATGCTTCCTCGAAATTCAGCCGAGGATTGCGCGGGTGGAGCTTGCTTGGATCTCCATAGCCCAGGTTGCAGAGGAGATTGACCTTCCACTTGCCGTCAGGAAAGAATTCCGCGTTAAGTTTATCTGCGTCGAAACCGGACATCGGTCCGCAATCTAACCCCAAGGCGCGCGCGGCCAGGATGAAATAAGCAGCCTGCAACGAACTGTTGCGGAAGGCGGTCTCCTCAATTAGAGGTTTATTTCCGACAAAGTAGGAGCGGACATCAGCGTGTGGAAAGAGCTTGGGAAGATGCTCATGGAATTCCGTGTCCCAGGCGATGATCACGGTTACAGGAGCAGCCATGGTTTTGTCGACATTGCCAGGCGCGAGAACTGGCTCGAGGAGCGCCTTGGCGCCTGGAGTTGTTAGAAAAACGAACCTGGCAGGCGATCCGTTGGCACTGGTCGGCCCGAGACGTGCCAATTCGTACGCCTTACGCAGGAGCTCTACTGGCACGGTTTCTGGAAGCCACGTGGAGTGGGTCCGCGCTTCGCGAAATAGCTGGTCGAGGGCCTCCCGTGAGATCGGTGCTTTGACGGCGGCAAGAGTTCGTGGTTCAGATTGACTGTGCATTTGGTTCTCTCCTTTTATTAGGCGCGTTCAGCGCGAGCGGCGGGCATCCAGGCTGAACGGTCCTGCTCCGAAGTGAGAAATCAGCAGTGCGCCGCCGAGCATGGAGACATTTTTCATGAACAGAATCATTTGGATCTGCGCCATCATGGGATCGGTTACGGTCCAGAACTTGTGCAACATCAACGTGACCGGAATCAGGAACAGCACGATGAGCCAGGCGCCAAGTTTTGCGCGGTAGCCCAGCAAAATGCTGAGGCCGCCTGCGATGGCCACCACGCCAGAAAGAGGAACCGCGATCCAAGCCAAGGGCACGCCCTGAGAGGCCGAGAAGGCGATGGTTTGCCTAGAAAAGTGGTTGGCTCCAGCCATCAGGAAAATCAGCGCGAAGAAAAACCGTCCCAAAACGACCACCGCTCCCTGCCAAAAGCTTGTTGCTTCCACATCTTTGGAAATTGCGATCGAATTCGTTGCCATGTACTTCCTCCTTTTGCTTGTTGAATCCGCTTACGAACAACCGCGCAAACTAAGTTTGTCTGCACCGGCTAAAATCGATTTCCGTTCGTTTTCGATTACAGTGCAGCCGAGTGGGCGTTATTTGGAGCCTGGAAATTCACTCGAGCCCACGCCGAGAACTTTGTCGGCTGCCGGCCTGCGATTTTGTTTGCGAGCGCAACTTGGTCGCGCGAATCGGAACCCAAGTACGTGTGCGCCTGAAAGTAACTAAACATTTCCGCTATCTCGGCGGCCCCCGGAAAGAGACCCGCGAAGACTTCCTTTGGCACTTGGTTGAAAGAGAAGTTGTGACCCTGTCGATTTAGCGTATCGATGATTTCATTGAAGCTCATGAAATCGCCGACCAGGGGCAGATACTCGCCATGGCCGGCCTGATCGGGGTGCGCGAATGCTCCAGCCACGATGTTACCCAGTTCTGTGATATCGCCCATGTGAATGCTCCGCACAGTTGGATCAAGCGGGAGAGCCCAGCCCACGGATCCGTCAG
>Ga0137415_10006458_pt1 | contig 11618 bp, 11 predicted proteins | sample CZODoug3_1_1_16f_FD_183082 | JGI IMG/M metagenome (GOLD analysis project Ga0137415, IMG submission 183082) | Vadose zone soil fungal communities from Angelo Coast Range Reserve, California, USA - CZODoug3_1_1_16fungal (Hybrid Assembly) | ecosystem: Environmental > Terrestrial > Soil > Vadose...
TATTCCCTTATCTTGAGTACTGCCATCGCGCGCTCCCCAACCGGCGTTGGCGCCCGTGACTTACAAGGCAGATGCCGATCTGAACAGGAGAACTACTGTGCTGAAGAAGGCTGGAGTCGCGGTGTGTATCGCGGCCGCCGCCCTGGTGGCACTGACCCCGCTCGCGTTCGCTGACGACGACAGCGACGGCGGGCCTCATTTCCAATTCCTTCCCGGGGTGCAAGACCACGTCTACCAGCACCCCGAGAAGGTGTGCAATCAAGAGCACTTCGAGGGCGTGTACGGCTTCCCGCGCAGGGGCAACGAGAACAGCGACAGCCACGACGGCGACTGCGACCAGGACAACAGCGCCAGCGGCTACGACGACTGAGCGACATTACAACAGTTCCCCTCAGGGAGGGCGCCGGGCATTGCCCGGCGCCCTCCTTGTTTGATTTGGGTCCACCGCTCGCTGGCCCGGAACGCGGCAGCGGTTAGGTTGGCCGGATGCCACACGCGCTGGTCATCGGTGGGACCGGGCTGGTGGGTCGCGCGGTGGCGCGGCGGTTGCTCGCCGGCGGGTGGACGGTCCGCCTCACCGGCCGCGACCGGACCCACATCCCCGCCGATGTCGCCGCCGCGGGAGCGCACTTCGCCCGGGCCGACCGTGACGACGCGGCCGCATTGGCGGCCGCCGCCGGCGACGGGGCGGACCTGCTCGTCGATTGCATCTGCTACACGGCAGCCCAGGCGGAGCTGCTCCTCCCGCTGGCGCGCCAGGCGAGCTCGACCGTGATGGTCTCCAGCAAGGCGGTTTACGTCGACGACGCCGGCCGCCATTCCAACTCCGACACCCCGCCGCGGTTCGCCGGGCCAGTGACCGAGCAGCAGCCGACCATGGCCCCGGGCACCATGGAGTACAACTCGCGGGAGGGGTACGGCGCGAACAAGGTCGCCGCCGAGCGCGTGCTGCTCGACAGTGGGGCGCCGGTGACCGTGCTGCGGCCGTCGAAGATCCACGGCCAGGGAGCGCTCATCCCGCGCGAGTGGTACTTCGTGAAGCGCGCCCTGGACCGGCGGCCGGCGCTGCTCCTGGCCGGCCGCGGCGCCGGCACGGACCACCCGTCAGCGGCAGCGAACATCGCGGCCCTTGTCCAGGTAGCGGCGGAGCGGCCCGGGCGCCGGGTCCTCAACGCCGCGGACCCGGACGCACCCGACGGGCTCGCCATCTCCCGCGCGGTCGCCAGCCTGGTCGACTACAGGTGGCGCGAGGTGCTTCTCGACGACGACGCGCCCCGCAAACTCGGCCGGCACCCCTGGCACAAGCTGCCGCCGTTCGTGCTGGACATGGGTGCCGCGTACGCCCTGGGCTACCGGCCGGTCGGCGACTATGCGACGACCGTCGCCGAGGAGGTGCGCTGGCTGGTCCAGGAGTCCCGGGTGGACGGCGTGGACGGCGCGGCCCAGCTGCCGCCCGGGCTCGACGGGGAGTTCTTCACCGGCCGGTTCGACTACGCCGCCGAGGACAGCTTCCTGGCCCGTTGCTCGGTGAATACCCGAGCTGGACCGGGCGCTGGATAGCCTGGGGGTCACCGATCCGCCCAGGAGAACCCCACCGTGTCCGACCCTCACCGAGAGACCGCCCGACCGGCCGACGCGCGCGGCCAGCTGCGCGCCGACTGCGCCCGGTGCCTGGGCCTGTGCTGTGTGGCGCCGGGGTTCGCGGCGTCCGCCGACTTCGCCGTGGACAAACCCGCCGGGCAGCCCTGCGGCCACCTGCGCCCCGACTCCCGCTGCGGCATCCACACCGAGCTGCGCCCGCTCGGCTTCCCGGGCTGCACCGTGTACGACTGCTTCGGCGCCGGCCAGAAGATCGTCCAGGTCACCTTCGGCCGGCGGGATTGGCGCGACGGGCCCGAGCTCGCCGAGTCGATGTTCGCCGCGTTCGCAGTGGTGCGCCAGCTGCACGAGCTGCTCTGGTACCTCACCGATGCGGTGTCCGTAGAGCCGGCCCGCCCGCTGCGCGGCGAACTGCGGGCGGCGCTCGAGCGGACCGGGCAGCTCAGCCTGGGCAGCCCCGACGAGCTGCGCGAGCTGGACCTAGCCGGCCACCGCCAGCGGGTCGACGAGCTGCTGCTGCGGACCAGCGAGCTGGCGCGCGCCCAGGTCCCGGGTCGGCGGATCGAGCGCCGGGGGGCCGACCTGGCCGGGCGGAAGTTCCGGGGCGCCGACCTGCGCGGGGCGAACCTCCGGGGGGCGCTGCTCATCGGGGCGGACCTGCGCGGCGCCAACCTGCGGCTGGCCGACGTCATCGGCGCGGACTTCCGCGGTGCCGACCTGGGCGGGGCCGACCTGAGCGACTGCCTCTTCCTGACCCAGTTCCAGGTGAACGCGGCGAACGGCGACCTCGCTACCGGTCTGCCCGAGGCGGTGCACCGCCCGGAGCACTGGGCCGCCGCGCCGCTGCCGGCCGCGGCGCCGCTGCGGGCCGGCGGTGTTGCCGAGGTCGGAGGCCGTCGCGGACACCCGCCATCGCCTGCGGGGTCGCGCCGAACACGCCGGTAACGTGTGGGTGACCCTGACCGGCGGCATCCACCCACACTCGGTGTCGCGGAGTCACCGACCACGCCGACAAGCCGCCCAGCAGCATGAACTGCCTCACTCCTGCCACTTCGGAAGTTAGTCTGGGGGGAAGCAATCGAGGTTTGGCTGAGGTGGTCATGACGGAGCTCGCCGGACCGGTGGCACTCGAGGTCGCGCTCGCCGGCTTCATCGTGTGGCTGGCCCGCCAGCGCTCCCCGCTGCCCACCCGCAGCCGCTGCCCCAACACCGTGGAGCGATTCCTGCGCTGGCAGCACGTGCAGCGGGCCCGAGGAGCCGATGCCAGCCAGGACGCCTACTGCACGGAGCTCCTGCTGGGCGGCGCGAGCGAGGCGGAGGTGGCCGCGGTGCGCGCGGCGATCGACCAGTTCCGCCGCTTCCTGCTGGCCACCGGCTGACCCTTCGCGACTCAACGTTAGTGTTGATGTTGCGCAGTGTAGTTGTCGATCACCCACGTGAGTGGTGATAACAGACCGCTCACCCGCCAGTGTCGACCGCTCATCGACTCTCCGACATATTTTCGCGATGGGGCCGTCACTCCATCCCCAATGAGGTGTTGAGCACCACAAGCACCAGGAAACACACGCTCAACCGGAAGGAACTGGCTCCCCATGCTGATGGCGACAATGCTTGCTCGAATGCCAGACCTGCGTCAGCGCGTGCAGGCCGACCACGTGCCGGATTCCGCCGGACACTGCCGCGAGTGCCGCAACGACACCCGTTGGCCATGTGAGCTGTATTGGATTGCGAGTGAGGCGGAAAACCTCGGCTCCGGGCAATCGCCGGCATTAAGCGCCTCGGCGTTACCCTCGCCGCGACATTCCGAGTAGACCCGCCACCAGGCATCCGTGGCCCGCGCGGCAGCCCGGCGCGGATCATCGACTCGCATGTTCGAGGGTGCGGTGACGCGCCCGCCCGCTCAGTACAGTGCACGCTGAAATGGCAGTCAGGATTGCGCCGCCCGCCGGTAGCGCCGATCGCGGATTCCCGAATTGGGCCGCTCGGCCGAATTCCCAGACTGCCCCCGCTTCCCAATCCCCACCGCGGACCGACGTGTTCGCGACGTGAGGTCACACTCGGTGCAAGTCGACTCGCAAATTACCACCCGATAGTGGGGATTGCGACCGCCCGAGAATGACCGAGAGTGAGCTTGAAGGAACCGGGAACCCCGATAGAGTTGCCTTCCGGGTTGCGCACCCAGTCGCTCAGCCGTCCGCTCAGCCGTCCGCGATACGCCGCAGCACCCGCAGCACGGTGTCCCGCTCCGCCGGGCTCAGCTCGGCGAGCAGCTGCTCATCGACCGCGCTGGCCAACCGCTGAGTCTGCGCCAGCCGCGCCCGGCCCGCGTCAGTGGCCACGATCAGCCGAGTGCGCCGGTCCTCGGGGTGTGGCTCCCGACGTACCAGTCCCACCCGCTCCAGATCGTCGACCAGCGCCACTACCGCACTGGGGTCGATGCCGAGCAACTCGCCCAACTCCCGCTGGGACCGGCCACCGGAGCCCGCGGCGACCGCCAGCACGGTGTGGTGCCGGACCCGCATGCCCAGCGGCGCCAGCTCCCGGTTGAGCTCGCGGATCACCTGCCCACCGACCCTGGCCAACAGGTACCCGACCCCGTCGGCCAGCTCCGAGGGCAGCCGGTCCTGGCTCGTCGCGCTGATGGCTCCTCCTCCGTGGCCGGCGATATAGGCGATTGCGGCAGTCTACTGCCTTCACAATGATTGACAAGAACAATGATTGTGTCGAACAATGACAATCCCGACGCTGAGGAGACCACCGGTGACCGCGCTGGACCTGGACGCCCTGGATGCCATCGACGTGCACGCCCACGTGGAGATCGACTCACAGGGTCACGAATCACTGCCGGAGGCGTACATCGAGGCGTCCGGGGCCTACTTCGGGGCCGAGCACCGCGCTCCGACCATCGCCGAGACGGTGGCCTACTACCGGGAACGCCGGACGGCGGTGGTGGTCTTCACGGTGGACACCGAGGCGGCCACCGGGCACCCGGCGATCTCCAACGAGGAGATCGCGGATGCCGCCGCCGAGTACCCCGACGTGCTCATCCCGTTCGCCAGCGTCGACCCCGCCAAGGGGCACGCCGGTGCCCGCGCGTTCCGCGAGCTGGTGGAGCGGCGCGGGGTTCGCGGCATCAAGTTCCACCCGTCGCTGCAGGGCTTCGCGCCGAACGACCGCTCCGCCTACCCGCTGCTCGAGGTGGCGCAGGAGCTGGGTGTGCCGGCGCTGTTCCACACCGGGCAGACCGGGATCGGGGCGGGCATGCCGGGCGGCGGCGGCATCCGGCTGAGCCTGTCCAACCCGATGCTGCTGGACGACGTGGCGGTGGACTTCCCGGAGCTGACGATCATCATGGCCCACCCGTCGTTCCCCTGGCAGGACGAGGCGCTGGCGGTGGCCACGCACAAACCGAAGGTCTATATCGACCTGTCCGGCTGGTCGCCGAAGTATTTCCCACCCCAGCTGGTGCGGTACGCCAACTCGCTGCTGCAGGACAAGGTGCTGTTCGGCTCGGACTATCCGCTGATCACCCCGGACCGCTGGCTGGCCGACTTCGCCAAGCTGGAGATCAAGGAGCACGTCCGCCCGAAGATCCTCAAGCTCAACGCGGTCCGCGCGCTCGGGCTGGACCGCGGATGACCGGGAGCGCCGGCCACGTGATGCACCCGGGTGCCGATGGCCAGGTGATCTACCGGTGCGCCGGGCCGGACGTGGAGATCCCGGACCTGTCGCTCACCGAGCACGTGCTGGGCCGGGCCCGCGCACACGGCGAGCGGACCGCGGTGGTGGACGCATCGAGCGGTGAGCGGCTCAGCTACCGCGAACTGGCCGACCAGGTCGACACGGTGGCCGGCGCGCTGGCCACGCTGGGCGTGCGGCCCGCCGACCCGGCACCCGGCTACCCGGCCGACGTGGCACCCGGGCACCGGGCCGACGTGGTAGCCCTGGTCAGCCACAACCAGCCCCGCTACGTGGTCGCGCTGCACGCCGCAATGGCCGCCGGGGCCACCGTCACGCCGGCCAACCCCGCACTCACCGTGGGCGAGCTGACCACGCAGCTGCGTCGGTCCGGGGCCAGCCTGGTGATCAGCTCCGAGCAGGCGGCCGACTCGACGGCGCGGGCCGCTGACGCCGCCGGCGTCACCCATCGGGTGGTGCTCGGCGAGCACCCCGGCTTCGTGCCGTTCGGCGAGCTGCTGGCCTCCGGTGCCACCGCTCCCCCCGTCCGGCTGGACCCGGCTACGGCGGTCGCGGCGATGCCGTTCTCCAGCGGGACGACCGGAACGGCCAAGGGTGTGCTGCTCACCCACCGCAACCTGGTGGCCAGCCTGGAGCAGAACCGCGCCGGCTGGCGGCTCGACGAGCACGACGTGGCGGCGGCCGCGCTGCCGTTCTTCCACATCTACGGCCTGCTGATCATCCTCAACTCGGCGCTGCGCGCCGGCGCCACGATCGTCACGCTGCCCCGCTACGAACTGAGCGCCTACCTACGGATGGTCCAGCAATACGGGGTGACCAGGGCATTCTTCGCCCCGCCGATGGTGCTCGGGCTGGCTCGCGCCGACCTCAGCGGCTACGACCTGTCCTCGATCGAGGCCGGCATCTGCGGCGCCGCCCCGCTGGACGTCGCGGTGGCCGAGCGCGCCGAGGTGAAGCTGGGCTGTCTGATCCGGCAGGGGTACGGGATGACCGAGGCCAGCCCCGGGGTGACCCAGGTGGCCGACGCGGACTTCGCCACCACCCCGGCGGGCTCGGTCGGCCGGCTGCTGCCCAACACCGAGGCCCGGCTGGTGGACCCGGCCAGCGAGCTGGACGTGCCGGTCGGCGAGCCCGGTGAGCTGTGGGTGCGCGGGCCCCAGGTGATGGCCGGCTACCTGGACGACCCGGCCGCCACCGCCGCGACGATCCGGCCGGGCGGCTGGCTGCGCACCGGGGACGTCGTCCGGATCGACGACGACGGGGTGTACTGGGTGGTCGACCGGATCAAGGAATTGATCAAGTACAAGGGCTACCAGGTGGCACCGGCCGAGCTGGAGGCGCTGCTGCTCACCCACCCGAGGGTGCGGGACGCGGCGGTGATCGGCATCCCGCACACCGAGGGCGGCGAGGCGCCGAAAGCGTTCGTGGTGCTCTCCGAGCTGCCCGGCGCGCCGGGGCGCTCGGAGCGGCCCGGCGCGCCGGAAGCTGAAGCGGCCGAGGAGCGGCCCGGCGCGCCGGAGGCTGAAGCGGCCGAGGATCTGATGGCCTGGGTGGCGGAGCGGGTCGCGCCGTACAAAAAGGTGCGTGCGGTGGAGTTCGTCGCCGAGATCCCCCGCTCGGCCAGCGGAAAGATCCTCCGCCGCCTGCTCCGCGCCTAGCGGCGCCGGGCCCTGGCGCGGGCCCGGGCGCGGCCGATCGTGGCCGCCGCAGCCGATCGTGGCCGCCGAGGCCGATGGTCGCCCCGGCCGATGGTGGCCGCCGCGGCCGATGGTCGCCGCCCTGGCCGGTGGTCGCCGCGGCCGATGGTCGCCCCGGTCGGTGGTGGCCAGTGTGTGAGCTCGGGCGGTGGGTGTGGGATTTCATGGTCAATTGGACGGTGTGCTCCTTTGACCAAGGGGTTGAGGGGCATGGTGTTCTGTTGACCATGGAAGGCGCCCGCCCGGGTGGGGCGTCCGGCGGGCGGCCATGCCGGGCACCGCGTCCAGCGGGCGGGTACCACGGGCACCACGGGCGCGGCGGGAACAGCGGGCGCGGCTGCCACAGCGGGCCGGGCGTTACCCAACTCCACCACAGGCACGCTGACCGCGCCGAAAACCTGCCTGCCGTGGAGCTCGGTAACAGGACCCGGCGATTAGGGCCGGGTGGTGGGGGCGCGGTGGCGGGCGGTCTCCAGGTGCGCGCGCATGGCCCGCTCGGCGGCCTCCGGGTCACCCCGGTACAGCGCCTCGACCACGGCGGAGTGCTCGGCGCGGGTACGGTCGCCGCTGCGGTTGCCGCCGTGCAGTCGGAAGGCGTGCAGGTGCGCGTGCAGCCGTTGCACCGACTGCCGGGCCACCTCGTTGCCGGCGATCTGGGCGACCAGGTCGTGCAGCCGCACGTCGTGCTCGTAGAGCGCCCGGTAGGTGAGGTAGTCGCCGGCCTCCGCCGGGGCGTCCGGGCAGCGGGCCATCTCCTCGGCCAGCCGGCGGTGGTCCTCCGGGGTGGCCCGGCGCGCGGCCGAGGCGGCCAGCGTGGGCTCCACCAGCAGCCGCAGCTCGTAAAGGTCGTCGAACTCCGCCCTGGTCAGCAGCGGTGTGGTGGAGTACCCGCGGAGCGGCTCCTTGATCACCAAACCCTCCGACTCCAGCCTGGCCAGTGCCTCACGCAGCGGCGTCGCGGAGACCTGCAGGGCACGCGCCAGCTGGTCCATGTTGACCCGTGCGGACGGCGGGATACGGCCGTCCATGATCAGTATCTTGACCGCCTCGTACACCCCGTCGGTGAGGATCACCCTCGGCGGTACCAACCGTTCGCCGCCCAGCTCGGGCGCGGTCATGACAGGTCCAGGCCGTACCAGCGCGCGGCCGCGCCGCCGAGCACCGCGTCCCGCTCCGCGCCGGAGAGCGGCTCGATCAGCTCGCGGGCCAGCCCGGCGACCCTCGAGTAGTCGGCGGCCAGCAGGCATACCGGCCAGTCGGAGCCGTACATGGTCCGCCCCGGCCCGAACGCGTCGAGCACGTCCTCGGCGTAGGGGCGGATGTCCCCGGTCGTCCAATTCGCCAGGTCGGCCTCGGTGACCAGCCCGGACAGCTTCACCGCCACGTTGTCCCCGGCGGCCAGCGCCCGGAGTTCGGCCGCCCAGCCGTCGCGCGCCCCGCCATCGCGCGCCCAGCCGCCCCGCGCGCCCTCGGCGATCCGTGGCTTGCCGGCGTGGTCGAGCACGAAGCGCAGCCCGGGCAGCGCGCGCACCGTGGCCACCGCGGCCGGCAGCTGCACCGGCACCACCAGCAGGTCGTACACCAGCCCGGCGGCGGCCACGGCAGCCAGCCCCCGGCGCACGTCGTCGCGGCACAGCCACCCGGGGTCCGGCTCGCTCTGCACCCCGTGCCGGACGCCGACCAGCCGCTGCCCGCCCGGCCCGGCACGCAGCGCGGCGAGCCGGTCGGCGACGTCCGGGGCGGTGAGGTCAACCCAGCCGACCACGCCGGCCACCACCGGGTTGGCGGCGGCCAGCCCGAGCAGTTCGGGGGTCTCCGCCGGGACGTCCACGGTCTGCACCAGCACGGTGGCCGCGATGCCCTCCCGGGCCAGCTCCGGCTCGAGCTCGGTGAGCGCGAACGAGCGGCGCAGGGTGGGCAGCTCCGCGGTCCACGGCTGGTCCCGCACGGTCAGGTCCCACACGTGGTGGTGCGCGTCGACGCGAGGGGTCATCGGGCCAAACCTCCTGGTGGCTGCGTTACGCTTCCGGCCCGGACGAGGTGGGGGGACCCATGGAAGCAGGCGGCGGGCAGGGGCTCGTCGGTCCCGCGCCACGCCAGATCCTCACCGACAGCGTCTACGACGCGGTCAAAGCGCTGATCATGGACGACGTGGTGCCGCCGGGCGCCAAGCTGAACATGGACGCACTGGCCCGCGACCTGGCCGTCTCGCCGACCCCGATCCGGGAGGCATTGGCACGGCTGGAGTCCGAGCGGCTGGTGGTGAAGGAGCCGCTGCGCGGGTACACCACCGCTCCGCTGCTGACCAGGGCGGCGTTCGAGGACCTCTACGACTTCCGACTGCACCTGGAGCCGTGGGCGGCCGGGCGGGCGGCGGTACATATCGGGGCGGACGGTCGGGCGGCGCTGGCCGCGGAGCTGGCGACGTGCACCGTGTCGCCGCCGGCCGGAGGCGGCTACGCCGACTACAAGGCTTTCGCCAGCCACGACTCCCGGTTCCACGACCTGGTGATGTGGCTGGCCGGAAACGACGTGGCCCGCGCGGCGCTCGCCGACACGCACTGCCACCTGCACATCTTCCGGCTGTTCTACAGCAGCGGCACCGGCGCGACGGTGCATGCCGAGCACGGCGCGGTGGTGGCGGCGATCGGCGCCGGCGACCGGGCGGCGGCCACCGCCGCCATGCGGGCCCACCTGGTGGCGGCCCGCGACCGGCTGCGCCCCTACGCCCACTGAGCCGGCCCCGGACGCAGCGACGGCGGCCGACCGCCCAGCCAACACATCGGGCAGGCTGTCCCCATGCCACCGGACCTGCCACCGGCCATGACACCGGACCAGCCACCGACCGTGACACCGGCGCCAACGCCACCGCGTCGGGTCGGGACCGTCATCCGGTTGCGCCCCGAGCACGAGCGGGCCTACCGCGAGCTGCACGCCGCGGTGTGGCCGGACGTGCTCGCCCAGATCACCCGCAGCAACATCCGCAACTACACGATCTTCCTGCGCGACGGCCTGCTGTTCGCCTACTTCGAGTACACCGGCACCGACTACACGGCGGACCTGGCCGCGATGGCCGCCGACCCGCGCACCCGGGAGTGGTGGGCGCTCACCGACCCCTGCCAGCGGCCGGTGGACAGCGCCGCCGACGGCGAGTGGTGGGCACCGCTGGAGGAGGTCTTCCACGCCGACTGACCCACGGACTGACACCGGCCGGCCTCACGCGTGGATCAGGGACATGACCGCGCGGCTGGTTGGGTCGTACTCGTGCGCGTCGTTGGCCACCTCGCCGCGGACCTGGAAGCCGCGCATCACCACCACCCGGTCGGCCAGCGCCACCATCTCGGGGAGGTCACTGGTGATCAGCAGCACCGCCAGCCCAGCCACCGCCAGCTGGCCGATCAGCTCGTGGAACGCGGCCTTGGTGCGCACGTCGATGCCCACCGTCGGCTCGTCGATGATCAGGATCTCGGTGCGCGCGGCCAGCCACTTGGCCAGGCTGACCTTCTGCTGGTTGCCGCCGGACAGCTCCCCCACCAGCTGCTCGGCAGACGCCAGCCGGATGCCCAGCTGCTCCACGTAGGTGGCCGCCAGCTCCTCCTCGCGGCGCTGGGAGACCCCGGTGAACCGGGCGCCGATCCGGTCCCACACGGTGACCGCGATGTTGCGGGTCACCGGCTGGTCCAGGAACAGCCCCTCGGCCTTGCGGTCCTCCGGTACGTAGCCGATCTTGTAGGTGCGCAGCGCGTCCCGCACGTCCCGGATCCGCACCGCCCGCCCGCGCACCCGGACCTGCCCCGCCGTCACCTTGGACAGCCCGAGTAGCGCCTTGGCCAGCTCGCTGCGCCCGGCGCCGATCAGTCCGTACAGCCCGACGATCTCCCCGGGCCGCACCGAAAGGCTGACGTCCCGGTGGCCGGCGTCGGTGCACACCCCATCCAGCTCCAGCACCGGCTCGGCCGTGGGTGGCGGCCGCTCGGGCAGCGGTTCGGCCAGGTGCGAGCGGCCGACCATCCGGTCCACCAGCTCGTCCCGGTTCGTCCCGGCCAGCGGCGCGGCCTCCAGCACGGAGGCGCCGTCGCGCAGCACCGTCACGGTGTCACAGAGCTCGAACACCTCTTCCAGCTTGTGGCTGACGAACACCACGGCGGTGCCGGCGTCGCGCAGCCGGCGCACCACGGTGAACAGCCGCTCCACCTCGCTGGGCGTGCTCGCCGTGGTGGGCTCGTCGAGCAGCAGCACCCGGCTGTTGGTGTGCAACGCCTTGGCCACCTCGACCAGCTGCAGCTGGGCGACCGACAGACCCGCGGTGGGCGTGTCCGGGTCCAGGTCCAGGTCCAGCTGCTCCAGGCAGCGGCGGGCCTCGGCACGGATCGCGGCCCGGTCCACCAGGCCGCGGCGGGCCGGGATGCCCTGCAGCACGATGTTCTCCCCGATGCTGAACCCGGGCACCAGGTTGCGCTCCTGGTGCACCACGCCGATGCCGGCGCGGGCCGCGTCGCGCGGTGAGGACGGCGAGATCTCCCGACCGTCCAGCACCATGTGCCCGGAGTCCGCCCGGTGCACCCCGGTCAGGATCTTGATCAGGGTGGACTTGCCGGCGCCGTTCTCACCGAGCAGCGCATG
>Ga0137415_10006460_pt1 | contig 11616 bp, 8 predicted proteins | sample CZODoug3_1_1_16f_FD_183082 | JGI IMG/M metagenome (GOLD analysis project Ga0137415, IMG submission 183082) | Vadose zone soil fungal communities from Angelo Coast Range Reserve, California, USA - CZODoug3_1_1_16fungal (Hybrid Assembly) | ecosystem: Environmental > Terrestrial > Soil > Vadose...
TGGGCCACCACCCGGCCGGACGAGCAGGACGCCGACGGCATCGTGGTGCTCGCCTCGGCACGGCTGGGCAAGGTCACCGCGACCCCGCTCGACCTGGGCACCACGCGCCGCTTCATGCAGCTCACCGGGGGCGGGCTGGGCGGCGTCGCCGTGGTGGCGGTACACCCCACCGCGCCTACCGGGCCGCTGTCCACCTGGGTCGCCGAGCTCGGCACGTTGCGCGACTGGTGTGGCGGCGACCCAGGTGAACAGGGCCCACCACACATCGTGGTCGGCGACGTGAACGCCACCCTGGACCACACGGCACTGCGCGCCGCCACCGCCGGCTGCACCGATGCGGCGGCCGACCGGGGCCAGGGCCTGGTCGCCACCTGGCCCACCGCGTGGCCGCGCTGGCTGGGCGTGCAGATCGACCACGTGTTCACCAGCGGCGGCCCGCGCGCCGCCGACCTGTCGGTACTGGACCTGCCCGGCAGCGACCACCGTGCGCTGTTCACCCGGATCGTGGTGCCGCCCGGCTGAATCCGGCCTCACCAGACCGGTGGGCGACGGCCCTCCCACGAGGCCGCGGCCTGGAGTGACGCCCCGAGCTCCAGCAGCAGCTGGTCGGCCCCCGGCGCGCCGACCAGCTGCACGCCGACCGGCAGCGCCGGCCGCTCCCCGGTCGGCTCGGTCCAGTACAGGGGCAGGTTCAACGCCGGCTGACCGGTGATGTTGTAGATCGCGGTGAACGGGGTGAACGCCTGCTGCCGGAGATAGTCCTCGGCCGGATCACCGCCCTCGGTGAACCACCCGACCGGGCGCGGCAGCTGCGCCAGCGTAGGCGTCAGCATCACGTCCACCGCCAGATGCGCGGTGATGATCCGCCGCGAGGCGTTGTGCGCGGCCTGCGCGGCGGCCAGATACTCCGGCCCGCTCACCGCTGAGCCCCGGGCCCGCCACCACCGGGTCAGCGGCAGCAGCGCGTCCTCGGCGCCCGGCGGCACAGGGGTGGCGTGCGCCAGTACCGCCCAGAGCGTCTCGAACACCGTGACGAGCTCGGCATCGACGCCGGGGTCGACCCCGTCCACCACCTCGTGGCCAAGCTCGGTGAGCAGCTCGCTGACCTGATCGTAGGCGGCCAGGCAGGCCGGGTCGACGGACAGCCCGGGGAGCATCGGCAGCGCGTACCGGCCGATCCGCAGCCGCCCGGGATCCGCCCGGCGGGCCGCGTCGAGGAAGCTCACGCCGTCCGCGACCGGCCGGCTGAACGGCTCCCCGGGCACCGGCACGGCCAGCGCGTCGAGCATCGCGGCCGCGTCCGTGACGGTGCGCGCCAGCGGCCCGGACACCGACAGCCCGAGCGGGTCACCGCCGACCGGGCCCCGGGACACCAGGCCGCGGCTGGTCTTGAGCCCGACCAGGCCGCACACCGAGGCGGGGATGCGGATCGAGCCGCCGCCGTCGGTGCCGTGCGCGAACGGGATCATGCCGGCGGCCACCGCCGCGCCGGCCCCGCCGGAGGATCCGCCGGCCAGCCGGGTCACGTCCCACGGGGTCACCGTCGGGGGCCGGCCCACCGGCTCGGTGTACGGCGGCAGGCCGAACTCCGGCACCGCCGTCTTGCCCAGGCTGATCGTGCCCGCGGCGGCCAGCAACCGGGCCGAGTCGTCGTCCACCTCCGGCAGGTACTCCGCATACACCACCGAGCCGAAGGTGGTGCGCACCCCGGAGGTCACCGCCAGGTCCTTGATCGCGGTGGGCACCCCCAGCAGAGGGGGCAGCTCCTCGGCGGCGGTGCGGCCCGACGAGCCACCGGCCAGCAACTTCTCCGCCGCCCGCGCCTGGTCCAGGGCCCGCTCCGGGGTGAGCGTGACGAAGGCGGCCAACACGGGGTCCAGCCGCTCGACGCGACGCAGCGCATGCTCCACCAGCTCGACGGGGCCGAGCTCGCCCCGGCGCACCGCGGCGGCCTGCTCGAGCGCGGTCAACTCGTGCGGCTCAGTCATCCCCAAGATCTACCACTGCGGCGCCTGCCTGAACAGGGCGACCGCCTCCAGCTGAGAGTTGACCTCGAGCTTGGCCAGCAGGGAGCGGATCTGGGTACGCACGGTGGTCATCGAGACCACGAAATTCGCGGCGATCTCCGCCGCCCGGTGCCCCTCGGACAGCAGCTCCAGCACCTCACGCTCGCGGGCGCTGAGCCGGCCCAGCCGCCGCGACAGCTCCCGCTCCTGCGCCTGGTACCCCTCATGCCGGGTCAGCCACTCCTGGTGCTCGGCGTCGGTCATCAGCCGCTCCCCGGCCGCGACGGCCAGCACCACATCGAGCAACCCGTGGAACGAGCTGGACTTGGGCACCGAGCCGACCGCTCCGGAGGCGATCGCCGCGGCCACCCCCGGAGTGTCCACGCTGCCGCTGACCACCAGCACCTGCCAGCCCTTGCCGCAGAGCGCCTCGACCAGGTCTACGCCGTTCATCCACCGTCCCTCGGCGTCCTGCCCGAGGTCCAGGTCGAGCACCGCCATACCGGGTTCGTACTGGCTGACCAGGGCCCGGAGCGCGGCGATGTTGGTGATCGGCAGCTGGTGCGCGTCGAACCCGTGCCCACGCAGCGCCATCCGCAGTGAGGTGCTGAACAGCTCGTGGTCGTCGATGATCAGGATCGGGTACCCGCACAGGTCCCCGGCGACCGCCGCCTGGCTCATCGGCGTCACACCGCGCCGGACACGACAGGGCTGCCCGCGCGGCGCGGCGACGACGCACCCGCGGCCGGCAACTCGACCACCACCGTGCATCCGACGTGCCCGTGCAGGGCGGGCAGCATGCGGATCGTGCCGCCGTCCTGGGCGACCAGCTTGCGGCATATGTACAGGCCGAGGCCCTGCCCATCGGTGGCCCTGTTGCACACCCGCCGGTCGAACACCACCTGCTCGGAGAGCGCGCCGAGGCCCGGACCGCTGTCCGAGATACGCAGCCGGACCCACCGCCCGCAGCGCACCGCCTGCACCCGTACCGGACTGCCCGGGGCATGCCGGGCACAGTTGGCCACCACGTTCGTCAACACCTGGGCCAGCGTGTCGGGCGAGCCCTCGGCGCGCAGCCCCGGATCCGCGTCCAGCTGGATCGTCATCCCGGTGGTGCGCCACAGCAGCGCCACGTCCCGCAGCACCGGGCGCAGCGGATATGCCTCGGCACGGGCGGTGCCCTGGGCTGCCCCGCCGAGCAGCGCGCCCAGCCGGGCCAGCTCGGCGGCCACCGCGGAGCGCAGCTCGTCCTTCTCCCCCACCGGCACCCCGACCAGCGCGTCTGTCACCCCGGCCAGCCCGGCCAGTCCGTTGCGCAGCTCGTGATCCCGCTCGGCAACCCGGTCCAGGTTCAGCTGGGCCAGTCGCAGTTGCTCCTGGTGCTCGGACTGGCGCTCGTGCACCGAGCGCAACATCGCGTAGGTCACTTGGATCAGTCCGACCAGCGCGAACACCATGCTGAGCAGCCGCAGCGCGGAGAAGGTCAGCCCGGTCGCCCCGATCCAGCCGGTGTGGGCGAACACCAAGCCCAGTCGGGACAGCCCCATCACGGCAAAGCCGACGCCCACCTTCGACAGCGCGGTGCCCCGCCGCCAGCCCAGCACAGCTAGCCATCCCCCGGTGGCGATGGTCGCGAGGGGCAGCAGCAGGCGCAACGGTATCCAGCTGGTCACCGCCTCTACCTGCGCGGGATGGGCGCGGCCGGCTAAACTGGCCACCCCGGTCAGCAACAGCCCGCACCCGGCGACCATCCAGCGCCCACCGGCCCAGTTCCGCGCCGGCGGGCGCACGGCCACGCAGAGCAGCCCCGACGCCACCGCACAGGCCGTCATCCGGCCGGCGGTGGCGCTCGGATGGATTGGATCGACCATCCAGCTCGTCGCGGTAGCCGGGACGCCCACCAGGCCGTAGAAGGCGAACGTGGCGCTCAGCCAACCCAGGTGGTGGTCATCCATCAGCCGCCCGGCCAACGCGGCCAGGATCGCGGCCATCGCGGCGAACACGGCGTTGGACACCCCGAACAACAGCACTAGGTGGTCGACCGGCACACCCGCGAGCACGGGCGGCAAGCCGGTCAGCACAATGACGGCCGCCACGGCGACCGCCGCCAGGGCGACCTCCCGAACCACGCGCGGCAGCACGCCGCGCAGCGAGCCCTCGGCGGCCCCCACCCTCGTTCCACTGGCACTCCTCGGCAGCGAGCGCATAGCGCAACTCCCCCCGTGTCCCCTCGCGTCCGAACCGCAATGACCTCGCGATCCGGATGCCCACGACTCCCCCGAGCCGATCCCCGAACTAGTTACCCCTTTCGGGTGTAGCCTAGCTAGGTTAAGCGTAGCAATCGGGTCATGCATCATCAAGAAACGTTCTGATCGGGTGGATGTAAGGCTGCACACTCGCAACCGGGGGTACCCCACAAATACCTACAGTGACCGTATCGAAATATTCCAGTTCGGAACCATTCTTTTCGTTTACCACGGCCCCCAAGTGGGTAGCGTCCCCGCCGGCATCACCTCGATGCCGGGCTCCCGTGCGGCCCCGTCGAGGCGAACGCCGGGTATCGGCAGTCATTGTGAAGGCTCGTCGTCCTCCGCACGGGCCGGATCATCCTCACGATCGCGCCTCTTGACGATCGCGCCGAGCAAAAGCCCGAGCACAGTGGCCACTACCAGCCAGCCGACAACGGCGAGCGCCAGGCAGGTCCAGTTCGGCACATGGAAGTATTTCTCCGCCAACCCGCGGTGCCAAGTGACACCGGACGGGTCATGCGAATGACGACCCACAATTTCGTCCATTCGGCCGTGCCGCCGCGACAAGTCGGCCGAGACGGATCCCGTCCGGCCGGCTACACCGTGGCGGATAGGCCGGTTGCCAGGAGCGCCCCAGCCGGCAGCGACCTGGGCCACATCGTCACGACCAGCCTCGGCGGCCCACTCGGCGTGCTCCTCGGCCGGCCGATGCCGCCCCCACGTTGATCCACGCCGAGTGCCTCAACATCCCGACTACCGATCAGTAGTCACTACTGATGATGCTTCGGCGGTCACCAGACGGCAAGCTGTGAGCGCTACCAATGAGCGGCGGGCGGCGGAGTTAATCGCTCGCGGCAGTTTTCAGATTTTCATCGATAGGGCTATTCGTTCGCGCGGTCGAGTGGTGTCATTTCGGTCTCACTTACCGCCCCGCACCGCTACCGACGCACCATCGATCATCCGGGGGAATTGAGCGTGCAGGTGGTCACAGAAGCTATCGCGTCGCGCGAATCAACCTCCGATTTGCCGCGCCGACTGTGCGACCCAGGGCGTGTGCTGACCGGTTGCCCGGCATGACCGGCGAGGACCGGGGGCTGCCCCGCTCGACCGAGCTGAACGCGCGGCTGCACGCCGTCGTACCCGGCGGCGCGCACACCTACGCCAAAGGTGACGACCAGTACCCGGAGCGCCTGGCTCCGGTCATCACCCACGGTCGTGGCGCACGGGTCTGGGACGCCGACGGCAACGAATACCTGGAGTTCGGCTCCGGCCTGCGGTCGGTCAGCCTGGGCCACGCACACCCACGAGTGGTGGAGGCCGTGCGGTGGCATCTGGAACGCGGCACCAACTTCGTCCGCCCGAGCACCATCGAGCTCGACGCGGCGGAACGCTTTCTGGGCACCATCCCGACCGCCGAGATGGTGAAGTTCGCCAAGAACGGGTCGGACGCGACGACGGCGGCGGTCCGGCTCGCCCGCGCCGCGACCAACCGCCCGATGGTCGCCCTCTGCGGTGATCAGCCGTTCTTCTCCACCGATGACTGGTTCATCGGTACCACCCCCCTGTCGGCCGGCGTGCCGGCGCGGATCGCTGAGCTCACCACCGTGTTTCCGTACGGCGACCTCGATGCCGTGGATCGCCTGCTCCGTCGGTACGAGGGTCAGATCGCGTGTCTCGTACTGGAACCGGCCGCGCTGTCGGAGCCACCACCGGGGTATCTCGCGGGCCTGCGTGAGCTCGCCCACCGACACGGCTGCCTGCTGGTGTTCGACGAATCAATTACCGGATTCCGCTGGTCCTCGGCCGGCGCGCAGGGACTTTACGGCGTCACGCCGGACCTGTCGATCTTCGCGAAGGCGCTCGGCAACGGCTTCGCCATTTCCGCGCTGGCCGGACGGCGGGACCTGATGGAGCTGGGTGGAGCCGGCTCCGGCGACCGGGTATTCCTGCTGTCCACGACGCACGGTGCCGAGACCCACTCGTTGGCTGCCGCCATCGCGGTGATGACGATCTACCAGGAGGAGGGGGTCACCGACCAACTCCACTCCCTGGGGCGGCGGCTGGCCGCCGGGGTCGGCGAGGTGGCGGGCGCGGCCGGCGTGGAGGACCACGTAGTCGTGCGCGGCCGCGCCAGCAACCTGGTCTTCGCCACGCTCGACGACAACTACGAACCCTCCCAGGAGTACCGCACGCTGTTCCTCCGGCAGCTTCTGCTGGGCGGCGTGCTTGCCCCATCCCTGGTGGTCAGCAGCGCCCTCACCGAGGGCGATATCGACCGGACGGTGGACGTGATCGGCCAGGCCTGCACCGTCTACCGCAAAGCCCTCGAGGCCGGTGACCCGACACCATGGATGGGCGGCCGGCCGGTCGTGCCGGTATTCCGCCGAACGGCACGAGAGCGCACACCATGAGTACCCACACCTCGCCGGCTCGCGCGATCTCGCACGCCGCCAGGCGCATGACATTGTTCATGGGGTCGGGGCTGGGCTTCCTGATCGTGGTCGGTACCTGCTCACTCGGTGCCGGGCTACTCGCTGGCCTCAACATCACGATATTCGCGATGTGTGCGTTCACCGTGCTCGGGACAGGCCTGTGTCTTATCGGTCCCAAGAGCCGTTTCGTCATTTCGGTGGTCGGCGCACTCTTCGTGTTTCAGTCCACCCTCACGGTCTTGAAGTACGGATACCTGGTCATAGCGTTGCTGTGCTTCGCGCTCAGCGTCAGAAGTGTCCTTCAACCGGATGGCAGAGTCCGTCGTGAGTTCCGCGGCCTCGTCCTGTGCAGCGCTCTCCTTTTCTGTTACCTGACCTCTACCTTTGTGGTCTCGCGGTCGATCGGCACCTCGTTCGAACAATGGTTCAGGGATGCACTGCCGTACTTCCTTCTCGTTCTCCTCCCCTACATAGGGATTGCCGCGGGTCCGCTGATCGCGCCTCGGTGGAACCGCCGGTGGTTCATCGCGATCGGCCTCGTGGTCAGTATCGGACTCACCGCGGACTGGCTGGAGAGGCGGGGTGTATCGGCGCTGCCCGTCGGGCGATTCGTGCTGTCCAGCACCGTCGTCGTGGCTCTGTGCTTCTCGTACGCCATCACCAAGGCCGGACTGCTCGACACCACAAATCGATGGATATGGGGCGCCACGGCCATCGCCATCCTCGTGGCAATGCTGCTCCCCGGGACTCGCACCAATCTGGCGCTGCTCGCGGCCTTCGCCGGTGTCGTCGGCTCCGCGCTGAACTCCCGCGTCGAACCGCGCCGAGCCTTCGGAGTGCTGGCCGGACTGATTCTCACCATCATCGTGGCAACTCCACTGGTGGCACAGCTCCTCATCTCCGACCCCAACTTCCTCAACGCCAGGCTCAACGACGCCGCCACCGTTATTCAGGGCAACGCCGAGTCGGACCCGAGCTATGCCATGCGCAAGACCAGCTACAACCTGACGGCCGAGGCGCTCACCGATCACCCTGCGCTCGGGACGGGACCCGGCTACCTCTACCCGGTTCCCCCGGTACCGACATTCAACCTGGACGCGCCCGGAATTGTTCTGGCAAAGTTCGGTTTCATCGGCCTCGCCTTCATCGGCGCATTCCTGCTGTCCGTTGTGGCCAGCGTCAGAAGGATTCGACAAACCTACGGGCCTTCACCGGCCTACACGGCGTGCAGTGGCTGGCTGGTGGTGCTTGTCGTTCTCATTCCATTCGGCCCCTGGCTCGAAGACAAGGGTTTCCCGATAGCTCTGGCCATGGTGTTCGCCGCTGTCCTCTCCGAGGCGCACGGCCAGAACACCGCGAGCAATCCAACCCGCGGTGTGCTCGATAGATCATTCAAGGGGGTTCCATGAAGAGCGAGCTAGTGCACGAGATACGCGAGGTACCCGTTCTCCTCATCACGTTCAACCGGCCCACGAAGACACGCCAGATGATCTCGGCGCTGCGAGACGTGAGACCCAGGCAGTTGTTCGTGGCCGCCGACGGCCCTCGGCCCGACAAGCCCGACGACGCGAAAGGATGCGCCGAGAGCCGTAGGGCCCTGGACGAGATCGACTGGCCTTGCACCGTTCACCGTCTTTTCCAGGACACCAACCTCGGCTGCAAGCGGGGCCCTGAGACCGCCATCACCTGGTTCTTCTCGCAGGTCCCCGCCGGGATCATTCTCGAGGACGACTGCGTTCCGACCGCGGACTTCTTCCCTTACTGCGCCGAACTGCTGGAGCGGTTCAGCGACAACGAACGCGTCATGATGATCAGCGGCTGGAACGCGCTCGGCACCTGGTCCGGGACCACGGCGAGCTACGTGTTCAGCAGGACCGCCCCGGCCTGGGGTTGGGCGACATGGCGCCGGGCGTGGCAGCACTACGACCCGGACATGACCGCGTGGACGTCGAGCGAGGCGCAGCACGCGGTCCGGTCACGGATGCCGGCGGCCGAGTTCCGCATGACCCGACGCAGGTTCGACCAGGTGCACTCCGGTGAACTGGACGCCTGGGACTATGCCTGGTTGTTCGCGGTGCTTCGGACCGGTGGCATGTCGGCCATCCCCGCCCAGAACACGATCAGGAACGTCGGCTTCGACAAGGAAGCCACCCACACGACGAACCCCTGGTCCCCCGACGCTCGCATCCCGACCGCGCGCATGACCTTTCCATTGTCTCATCCGGTCGAAATCAAGGCGTCGAAGCAGCACGAGGACGCGCTCTTTCGGCGCCGGTTCTCGCGCTCTCGTCGGGTAATGTCGATGCTGCCCTATTCTGTCGAGCTTCGCATCAGAGAAGCAGTGCATCGGGTGGCTTTGCGGGCATCTCGGCCGAATGACCCCACCCCACCGCTGGAGACCGCGAGTCGGGGATCTGAGCACGAGTAGTAAGAACCGCAAGACCGGCCGCCGCGAAGATATGCGGCGGCCGGTCGGAATTCACCTCGGGACGAAGACCTTGACGCCCTCGGCTCCCTCGGTGTCATAGGGTGCGACGTCCGCCTCGGTGAATTCGGCACCGTCGGTCAACCGGTGGAAGTCCCGCAGCGCGGTACCAACACACGCGACGTCGGCTCGAGGCGCGCCACGGCCGGCGTGCACATCCGCCGCGTGTACGGTGCGGAAATCGATGCTGTACCGCGTCACCGAGCTGGTATTCGGGATGCTCGCGTGCAGTTGGTCGCCGGAGAAGAGCATGATGCCGCCGACCGGAGGCACGAGGCACAGCCGGTACTCGTCGTCGGCGAGTGGCCGCAGCGGGGCCGGGTGCACGCGTGAGTCCTGGCCACCGCTGAAGTCCTTGATATGCCCGCGCCAGGCGTTCGCCTGGTAGTAGTTGTACTCGCCGCTGGAGTTCGCTATGGCCTTGCCGAACCAGCGTGGGTAGAACTCCATCACATTGTTCTCGGCCGCCGGCCAGACCGGCATCCACCAGTTGACCTGTTGTGGCGGCGCCCCGTACCAGGTATCCCGGTGCGGCTGGAATGCGTATGCGATGCCGGTTGCCAGACCACCGGCGGGGAACGCCGTGCGCAGTTTTGGCACATCCGCGTAGGTGTCCTGCCGCGCGGCCCCCAGGGCCGCGGTGATTCGCCGCACATGCGCCATCGAGTCCGGATGGTGAATGAATCGGGGTTTGAACTCGATCAGCAGATCGGCCAGTTCCGCCGGGCCGCGCCGCGCATGTACCTTCGTCGGCTCGTCAGGGGCGAGGGCAGCGGTGATGAGCCCCCGGGTGAAGGCGGCGAATTCCGCGATCTCCGGCAGGTGAGTGTAGACGATGACGTCGCCGACGAAGAGTCGACGCCGTCGTTCCTCGTCATCGAACAACGGATCAATATGAACGTCGACCATCTCTCCTCCATAAATCACTTGTCCCTGCTCTCAGTGTTCGCAAGAATCACTGACAACGGAACCAGCAAATCACCGGGACCTGAATTGCTTTCATCGAATTGGACCCCGGCAGGGCGCCTGCCCGGTCGGCACGGCAGCCGGCCCGGCGGCGGGAAAGAGCGCGGTGGAAAGGGCGTTGAACTGGTGCTCAAGTCGTTCCGCATTCACCCGGTTCCTTTCCGCCAACGTGTGTCTCAGCTCATCGGATCTGCGCTCGATCGCGGTGAACTGTTCGATGAGGTGCTCGACGTCGACCGAGCGCGCGGACTGACAGAACTCGCCGAGTCCCATCTCCGTCATCAGCACGTCGTGCTTGGCCGCGTAGCCGATCGACACCGTGGGCCTGCACATCTTCAGCGCGCAGAGCACATTGTGGTAGCGCGTGGCCACCATGGTGTCGACTCCCGCCAGCTGGTGCAGCATGCCCTCCAACGTGGTCGCGGGCTCGGCGACCACTTGGAACGGGGTGATCGCGGGGCGATGAGCCCGCAGGTCCGCGAGGATCTCCTGGACAACGACGTCGTCCTTGTGGTCGCCGATGAACAACCGCACCTGCCGGCCGCCGTCCACCAGCCACCGCACAAAACTCTTCAACGCGGCCAGGTAGGTGGCGTGGATCTGGTCCGCCTGCCCTCGATCGCCGTTTCTCCCCCGGTAGGCCATTACCCCGATGCCCACAGCGCCCGTGGGGGCGGCATCGACCGGCGGGGTCGGCAGCCCGAACGCCAGGTCCGGGTAGATCTCGTCGCCCGAGGTGTCGACGCCCATTCGCCGCACGGCGTCCCGCGAATGGGCGTCGCGGTAGGACCGGTACGAAGCGAAACGGGCCGACCACATGATCAGCCAACGGGTGAGCGACTCGTCGATGGCGTCGGCCCCCACGCTGACCAGGGCGACTCTCGTCCCGAGAACGCGGCCGGACACGCTGAGCATGAAGAGGGCGTAGGGAAAGCCCCACGGTCGCATCGGGACGGTCGCTTCGAGGACCCCCATGCCCGGAACAATCACGACGTCCTGCCGGCGGACCCAGGCGAATGTCCGGAACGGATCCAGGAGCTTGCCGACGATCTTGAGCAGGGCCGCGCGGGTACCCGTCGCCTTTCGGACGTGCGCTTTGTACCAGAGCAGGTAGCTGGCCTGGCCGCCGTGTCGCGCGGCAATCTGCTCCGGGCCCATGCAGAGGAAGCTCAGCTTGGCTTCCGGGTGCCGGTCCCGGAGGAACGCGACCACGACGTCCATCGAGCCGTCGTTGCCGAGGTTGCCCTCACCGAGGATCCCGAAGAAGCCCACCCGAGGACTGTCGGGCCGGGTTCGCCTCCTGATCGAGCGACGCGGCATCACGGCTCCCACCTCCACCGTGAGGCCATAGCCTGTCATCTCGGGTCCCCTGTCGTGGCGGCTGTGATCACGTGCGGGGTAGGCATCGGGAGCAGGTACTCCGCGCCCCAGCCCCCGCCCGATTCCAGCTGCGAGATCACTTCATCGGCGATGTCCCA
>Ga0137415_10006462_pt1 | contig 11616 bp, 11 predicted proteins | sample CZODoug3_1_1_16f_FD_183082 | JGI IMG/M metagenome (GOLD analysis project Ga0137415, IMG submission 183082) | Vadose zone soil fungal communities from Angelo Coast Range Reserve, California, USA - CZODoug3_1_1_16fungal (Hybrid Assembly) | ecosystem: Environmental > Terrestrial > Soil > Vadose...
TCGGACGTCGGCGACTAGTAGTGGTGCGCTCACTTCTGGCGCTCCTTGACACCAACATGTCGAACTAATGGACGTGCAGCCATGATGGCCCGTCAGGATGGCGCGAACTTTTTGAGCGGTTCGAGATCGTGATTGTCCGCAGCCTTGAGCGCTGCGATGTAGGTGTCGCGGGCCGTGCCTGCGGCTCGGAGATCCGCGCCACCCCAGGTGAAACGCTTGCCGCCGAGCTGAGTGATCAAAACGTCGGCGGCGAGACGAGACCAACGGCCGTTTCCGTTTGGAAAGGGGTGTACGGAGACGAGCCGGTGATGGAAACGCACCGCGATCTCATCTGGAGGATAAGATTTGTGCTCAATCCAATATCGCGCGTCGTCAATGGCCTGGCGAAGCGAGACCTCGATTAAATGAGGAGCGACACCGAGATTGCGTTCTGTTGTCCGGTATTTTCCCGCCCAGCGCCAGACGCGCTCGAACATGCGGCGATGCAGGCTCTTGAGGAAACTTTCGCGGGTCACGACGTGACGGCGGCCGAATGCCCATCGATTGCCTGTTGCGATATTCTGCTGTTCGAGTTCGTTCAGCTCGCTGCGCAAGGTGATATGGGTCGGGATGAGGTCTTCCCTTTCCGCCGGCGTTAGTGGGGTCGCATGATCGTCGGCGGCATGTAGATCAGTCATTCTTCATCCCAGAGGCGCGCGGGGCGCTTCAGCAAATCTTCGATCGCCTGCTCGCGGAGCGCGCGGGCGGCCCTCTTGTCCTTCACGGCTTGGTCTTCCAGCCGCATCGTATGCTCTATGGCCTTCGACTGACGTTCGGCGACGAGTTCGGCCCGCTCGGTTACCACTTCTGCCAATGGCCGCTCCGGCACAAGCACGTAGACAAGACGGCAGCCAAGAGCTTCGGCCGCCCGTTGCAGCGTGTTGAGAGTGACACTGCCTTCCCGTTCGGACTTTTCAAGTTCCACGATGCGAGGCTGGGATACGCCCAGACGTTTCCCATATTGTGCTGTGGTCATGCCCAGGGCGTCACGGATCGCCCGAAGCCAACCCCTTGGCGGACGTTGGAGCTTGGTGAGCCGGCGCAAGCTCGAGAATCGCTTGTCTAGATGGCGGATCGCATCTTTCATCTGATAAGGTATAGCATATTATTTGTGAATAATTCAATAAGGTATAGCTTATTATAATCTGCTAACATTATAAGGCATATCTTATTGAAATGGCACGGCCTTCATACCGTTCAACCGATAATTTGGGAGCTTGCTCATCCCTCAACCCATTGCAGATGTTCTTGGAACGTTCTAGAAGGCTATCCCCACGGATCAAACGATGAAGAAGGCCGCCCCGAAGAAAAAAGCGCCCGTTCAGCTCACTGCCGGAACCGGCTTCCGCAATGAGAACTGCATCGGCGCGCGCTTTCTTCTCGATCTCTTGGCGGGGACCAACACGCTCGGCGTGGATTTCGGCAAAATCGATCGCTTGCAATGGCAGGGACGCGACCGGGGCTGGCTTGCAGACGATCTTGTCGTTGAGTGCACAGCTTCCACAGGCAAGCGCCCCGCCGGCATTTCGATAAAAAGCGACCGGCAAGTTACGAGCTCGGGCTTCCCTCCTGATTTCGTTGGCATCGCATGGGCGCAATGGTTCGGCGTCAAGACGGAGCGTGTCCTTCGCGGCAGCGACGACGCTGTCGCCCTTATGGTCGGAAGTCTTGCGCATGACGTTGAAGACGCCTGGTCGAATCTGCTCAGCGACGCCTTGCGCACAACGCCCGAGCGCATGACGGCCCGACTTGCCGAACCCGTAGCTGATGAGGGATCGCAGTCTTCCGCCCTTCAGCGCGCACTGTTCGCGAGCCTGGATTGCCCGGACGAGCTTCGAAACGAAGGAGACACCAGCGACAGCGCCACGATGCAGCTTCTTCGCCGCATACGGTTGATGCGCTTCGACTTCGAGGCAACGCCATCCCGCGATCATGATCACGCGCTCCGCGACTGCCAGAACATTCTGCGGTCCGGCGACGCTGACGAGGCCACGAGTCTGTGGTCCCGCCTTGTTGCCATTGCCGATGCCAACAGGGCGGGCGGGTCGATCGATCTGACCAGCTTGCTTGTTGAGCTGCGTGACCAATTCGATCTGCATGATCATCCCGACCATCGGTACGATTGGGAAGTCCTGGACCGGTCAAGCCGCGAGCTCATGGCTGACATCCGCGGCGAGATTTCTGGCCTGGCGCCGTTACCACGCAGCGAGGCCCGTGCCAAAGTGCTCGATTGTCTTAATCGGGACCGGGCATGCTTTCTCGTCGGAGAATCCGGAAGCGGGAAGTCTGCTTTGGCCAAGCAGATCGGCGAGGCGGATTATGATCGGTGCCTCTGGTTCGCCGAGTCTGCGGTAGACCATGATACGGAATCGGCGTTCGAGCGCGAAATCGGCCTCACTCATCCGTTTGGTGAAATTCTGGCCGCTTCGCCGGCGTCGTGCCTGATTGTCTTCGATAGCATCGAGCGCTACTCACCGCGTGTGCGACGCCTTGTGCATCGCTGGATGCAGGAGTTGCTTGCCAAAGAGGGTCTGAAGCACGTCCATCTTCTGGTGACGGGCCAGATCGAGCCGGCACCCAAGCTTATCCGAAGCTTCATCGAGGCCGGCCTGCCGGCAGCCCTGCATAGCGCGACGTCGCTTGATTTGCCGTCTGAGGACGAAGTTCAGGGCCTCGTCGCGCCGATCGCGGAACTGCAATGGGCATCATTGCGCCCCGAGTTTCGTCCCTTGTTGACGAACCTGAAAATCCTCGACTGGCTGGTCGCGGCGGCGCGCAGCGGCAAGGCAATCAATCCAGCCTCGATCATTGGCGTCAGCCATCTCGTGGATGCGCTGTGGGAGCGCTGGATCGAGGGCGATACGGATCAGCTCAGCCGCTCTCATCTCCTGATGCGGCTCGGGACCCTCGAAGGCGACACGCTTCTCGCCAGTGTGCAGCGCGTGCAGTTGAGCCAAAGCGAGCAAGCTGCGCTCAGGAGCCTGACGGCGTCCGATCTTGTCCGCATCCGCGACCAGCGCGTGCGCTTCACGCACGACATGCTCGGCGATTGGGCGCGTCTGAATGTACTGATCGGCGAACCGGGCCTTTCTGCGCCATCCGTTCGCGCGCGCGCCAAGCTTCCGCGCTGGCACCGCCCCATGCGCCTCTTTGGGCAGAGGCTTCTCGAACAGGCCGAAGATGGCCCGGAACGCTGGCGACAAGCGGTCGAGGGTCTGGAAGATGGCACCGAGGAAGGCGCAATCATCCGCGATCAGCTCGTTGAAGCGCTGTTCCTTGCCACGAACGCGGTTCCGCTGCTGCAACGCAGTTGGGATGCCCTGGCGGCAAATGGCGGTCGCTTCTTAGACTGATGCTTGAGCGTTTCATGTTTGCCGCCACGTTGCCTGATCCGAGGATCGGCGCGCTGCTGTCCTCGACGGAGGAGAAGGGCGAGTGGGGACATCTCTTCCGACTGCCGTATTGGCCCTATTGGGGTCCGATGCTGACCGTGCTCCACGCTCATCGCGAAGAAGTCGCGCGGCTTGTTCCGCATGCTGCCGCCAAGCTTTGTGCACTTTGGCTGAAGTCGGTCCCGGTGGAGTTCGGCGACGGACAGCCGATGCCTTGGCGGAAGCACGCGGCCGAGCTCGCTCTTGCCATCGGTCGGGAAGTCCAGGCGCTCAATGCCGAGGGGCACTATTATTCTGATGGCCACGACAAGACGGTGTACGAGGCCGTGTTGTCCGCCGCGCCCGAAATGCCGGACGAGGTTGCGCAGCTTTGCCTTGAGCTTGCGCAAAGGCGCGATCTCGACCCTGCTATCGTTGCACGGGTCGAACAGGCGCATGAACGGCAGCGGGAACAACGGCGCCAATTTCTCGAGGCGAATCCGGAAAGACGGCAGAGGTCGTCGTTTCCTCCGGCTTGGCCGCACGGCGAACTGCGTGATCCTTGGCCCGACGGCCCGCGCGATGGCGTGCAGAATGCATATCAGGAGGCATGTCTCGACACCGGGGCCTTTCCGGCGCTCGTGCGCGCAAGACCGGACGCCGCGCTTGAGGTCTTGTTGGCGGTCTGCATCGAGCCGCCGAAACATGAGGATCTTGGCCGCAGCTCGATGCCCGAGACCGGCCTCGATCACTGGACTGGCGGCGATCCTCCCTTGTATTGTCGCGGTCCTTTCCTTCAGTTTCTCAAAGATACCCCCGATCAGGGACTGTCTTTTGCGCTGCGGCTTGTCAATTTCGCGACCCGGCGCTTCTCCGAAGGCCACGGTCTTGATGTCCGCACAAATAACGAAACCCGCCTCTGGTGCGGCGATCCGAACGTTTTTCGCTGGCATCATGATTGGCCGGTTCCGTTCGGCTCGACCATTCATTGCGTGCTGATGGCGGTGGAACGATGGCTCTACGAGCAGATCGACAAGGGTGAAGATATCGATCCGTGGATTGATCGTATCCAGAGGGAAAGCGAGTCGCTTGCCTTTGCCGGCCTTCTCTTCGATGTCGGGAAATACCGCCCGCATCTGTTTGCCGGTGTGCTGAAGCCGCTCCTCCAGAACTGGCTGCTGCTCGATTGGGACCGCCAAACCTCGACCCTGCGGAGATCCGGCGGGGTCGACGCGATGGGCCTCTGGGCATACCAGCCCCGTGCCATGATCGAGCTCGGCCGCGCGTGGTATCGGATGCCCCATCGGAAAGATATGTTGCTTTATATCGGTGGCGGCATTGTTGACACGCTGGTGGCTGACGAGCCGCAGCGGTCCTTTCTCGCGCAATTGCGCTCGGGATGGGTTTCAGAATTCGATGGCCAGGAGCCGCCAGAAAGCCTTCGCCTGCTGAGCGAGCGCCTGAATCCTGACAATTACACCTTCGAGACGCGTGACGGAAAACGGGTGGCCGTCAGCTTCGACTGGTCGGAAGCGGTCAAGCAAAAGAATCAAGAAGACCTTCAGCGCATCGCCACGGACCAGACAGTCACAAGCTTTCCCTTCCAATGCCGGCAAGTGCTCGATTCCGATGAGCGCTTTTCTCAGGATCAGCTTCCTCAGTTCTGGGAGTTCGTGCAGGGTATTGAAGACCTCTCGCCGCGGCTTGCCCGCGACGGCGATCCGCTGCGTCAGATCGAGGATTTGCTCTGCGGCGCCATCGCCGTGCTCGTCGTCAAACATGACGACTGGCTCGCGGCCGATCCGGAACGCATGGCTTGGTGTCGCCGCAAACTAGAATCCGTGGTCAGCCATCCGCCAGCGCCGCTTCGGTTCGATTCTGCTGGCGCCAACGGTGACGAGAAATGGGATTCTTTCGCGGGCGAGGCCGGAGTCGCTCTTCTCGCGCGTGAGCGCAACGACCCCTTGGCCCGGCGCCTCGTTGCGGCCAGCGTTCTCTCTTTCCATTACAACACGACGAGCCGGACTCTGATCCGCGCTGCTCAACGCCGGGAACAGTTCGGCGAAGACTTCGATCGCATGCTTGGCCTGGCGATGCGGTGGGCTGCCCAGCGCCCTGCTCACAACATTGCGCAGAGGGTCAGGACCGACACCGACGCCGAGGAGGATCACACCGGCAAAGAGCCGCTGATCGAGCAATTTGTCGATCGGCGGTTGCCGACAGAGCTTCCCGATATTCTCGAATTGAGCGCGCAGGCCGAGGGAGAAATCGAAGCCATGCGCGCGCGCCAATTCCCTGAATTGGAGCGCATGCGTCGCCGCGAGAGGGGCACGCGCCGCCCCGGCAGTGAAGTTGAAACCCTTCATCGCGGGCGGTTGAGCCTCGACACCCATCTTCTTTCGGCGGCGTTTGCCTGGCTGAACCTCGCGTCGGCGCGACCAGACGAGAGGGCCAAGTGGCTCGAGCTCGTTCGGACTTTTCTCGATATCACGCTCGGTCTGATTCCCGTGATCACCGACCCCCGGCGGCAGCGGACCGAGGATCATCCAGACGAGTTTGATGCCTGGGTCTATGGCCTTGTGGCCGGCACAATTCCTTGCATGACAACCGCCGAAGATCACCGGACGCTGTGGCAACCGATCCTCGATCGCGGCCCGCCAGCGCATGAATGGATCGAGCGGTTCTTCTGGGAGTGGTTCACCGTCGGTGTGCGAGCTGCGCAAACGCCCGAGCGCTTCACGGCTATCTGGAGCGCGATGATCGAGCATGCGCTGCAAAGCCCGGCATGGGATCCTGCGACAGGTCGATCCCATGATCTCGATGACGCCGTTTTCTGGCTCATGGGCCTGGGCACGAAGATCAACAAGATCGGCGAGAAGCCGGAATTCGCCGCCGCCCTTTCTGGTATGGAAGGCCTTTTCGCGAGGGTTGCCGAGCAGTGGTTCAAGAAGTCGAAACTGGTTTCCGGCTTTCTCTATTGGGTCACGCAGCCCGCAGCCGTCGGTCTCCTTGTCCCCGCAATCAGGTGGCTCGCGCCGGTCTTCCCGACCTTCGATTCCTATGATTGGCGGGATGGCCTCGAAGGCAACCTGATCTCATTCCTTTGGGCATGCTGGGAGCGCAAGCGCGAGCGGATTTCGGTCGATCCCGACCTGGAGCGGGATTTTCGCGCATTGCTGGCGACCGTCGTTTCCCGGGGGAGCCACGCCGCTATCGCTCTTCGGGATCATGTCGTCGGTTCGGCGGCCGCTTGAGCGTCGTCATGCAGGCTTCCGATTCTGGACAAGAGCCCGCTCTACATTTCCGACAAACTACTGGCCCGTCCGGTCGAATAATGCGTAGCCGGGCAGGTAGCCACGCCAGGCTCTAGTGAAAGCATTCCTGATGAGCGGAGATGATCAAAGCGACTTGTTATCCGGCGTCGCTGACGTCTCTTTGATGAGGTTCTTGCTGGAGGATCTCCACGATGACCTCTTGGGAAAAGTGCAGCGTTTCCGCTACCTGCATGATCTTGGCGAGGGGAATGGCCGGCGCACCATGTTGTTTGGCGGTCGCGTCACGTACAACGCCTGGATCGAAGCGCGGTCTTCGTTTGTCCACGGAAATTACGTCGCGACTGTCCTTCTTTGCCAGAGCCTGATTGAGAATCTGTTAGCCGCGTTCCTGCACGGAGGATTGTTGAGCGAGCTGCCCCCGCGCATTCAGTTCGACGAGACGCTGAAGCGGTGTAGGGAGGCCGGCATTCTCACCGATGAAGACGTGACAAAGCTAAAAGCGCTTGTCGCGCTTCGGAATCCGCTGACGCATTTCAGAAACGTCGATGATGACAGAAATCTCGACCGCCGTTCTATGGCGACCGGGCGATACACCAGCGACATATTAAGCAAGGATGCTTGGTTTGCCATCACGCTTGCGTCTCGCATGATGGGAAAGCCGCAGTTTCGGCTCGACGATCATCCTACCTCCTTTCCTCTCAAGAAATAGGGGCTGGGTGCTTGGGTCCCGATTCTTTTCCGCGATCTTCATTGGCGCGTTCGGCCTTGCCGAAACGGCTCTCGCGACCCGAACCGCACGGCGTCTTGGCCATTTGGCTTCGATCCTTGCGCGGCATGACTACCAAAGCCGCGAAAATCGCCGGGGGCTCTCGGAGTTCTCTTCGAGATGTTCGGCCCACCGCCTGATCTTAAGGTCAGCCCGCTCCATCAGGTCACCCTCCCAATCGGGTTGCGCGGTCATGGCTACGCTCACGAAACCCGGCTCGCCGGCCGGAGCCGGCGGAAGCTGCCATACCTCATATCCGGTGACGCCATCCCTGGTTCCCTTAGGCGGTTTGGGCTCGGCGCCCCACCGTTGGGCAAGATCCGGCGCAACCCGGGCCATCTCTTCGAAGTCGACCGTCCACACATGGGCGGAGACGGTGCCGAATTTCGCGACCATCTTCGGCAAGAGGTAGTCCCTCACGATGTTGTCGAGATCATGCTGGGTGCCGGGGGGCGTGGACGGGTTCGGCTGCACGATTACTTGCAAGCCCACTGGCGCGACGAGGGGCCTAATCAGCCAGCCCCAGCGCTGCTCGAAGTCCGCCAAAGCTGCGTCGATCCGTTGCTTGAACAAGCTGGAATCGCCCGTCCGGGCTGGTAGTTCGCCAAGCTGAATGCGAAGACCGGTCTGCCGAATGACGGTTGGCCAGGAATCGAGCAAAGGCTGCATAAAAGGTCCTTTTGGACGCCCGTACAGCCAGCCCAAGACCGGAATGGAAATGACCGATTGGCCAAGAAACGCGCGTTGCGCGTATCCGCGTTGAACTTTGACCATGGCTTCATAGAGCTCGTCGCCACTCCGCGTGCGCGCCTGAGGCTCCTCTTGGATCAGCCGCTTGAAACTGGCGATCCATTCTTGATCCCCGTCCGCGCGATGCGGTTCGTCAGGGCCGTCTTCGGCAAGCGTGCGCGTGGCCTCAGCGGCCAGCTCGACATCATCGGTCATACTCGCGAGAGAACGCGCGACGATCGTCATTGAAGGCCGGGTCTCGCCATGAACGCAAGACACAGAGAGCGCGTGGATCTGCGAGTCGTCCTTGTAGAGGCGCGTCTTTTGCCAACTCGTGTCTCCGGGCCCCTGTTTGCCGAGGAGATCGAGAAGGTTCTTCACGATGGAATGGACCTGCGGAGGCGTCTTGTGCGTGGTCGCCAACCTGAGCCGTAGCGCGATTTTGCCACGGAACGCCGAGCGCCCGGTGTCGGCGAGCAACTTCGCGACTTGGCGTTGGAAGTCGATTTTGGCCGCTGCCGGCATCTTCTTCGACCACGGCTCTACGTCCTCGATCAGGATCAGAATCCTCTTGCGTCGTCGGAGGCGATATCGCGCGAATTTGCCGGCGGCTGTTCGCAAATAGGAATCGATCTGAATTTCCGGTTTCATTTCGCACTGGCATGACGATGACGATAACCGAACATAGCCTGTATTGATTGGCCGTGAAAAGCTAAGGGCCACCAGCCTTCGAGCCCACTCAACGCGCGAGGGGGTGGGGCGGACCGTGTTCATGCGCCGGTCCCGCTGGAGCCGTGGTACGGTGTCGCCATGACCGAGTCTCACCCCGAACCAGACAATTCCCGCAGTCCAGGTACCCTCGCCGGAAACCTGGGTGAGCCCGTCAAGCTCGCGGGCTTGCAGCTGAACGGCATATCCGCAGAAGCGGGTCGGGCCGGCGATACCCTCAAAGTCTGGACGCGCCTCAGCCTGACGTCGGACGACCACCTCTTTCATCGCGCGGTCGAAGGCTTCAGCGATCATATCGAACATGTGGCCCGGCAAGCAGGCTCTGCTGTCCAACTCAGGCGGTCCGATGTCATCCTGCTAGTTGTCCACCCGGATAACACGGGCGATCTATGGGTCGACACCGCGGCAGTTGCGCTGCAAATCATGGCGAAGCGCGGCGTCATGCCTGGCACCGCGATATTCGAAAACGACATCGCCGATGTGACCGGAATGGGCTTTCCCCTTGTCCCCATCGGAAAGGAAGACCGCGTCGTTTGCATTTTCCGGGAAGGCTGGCGTTTCGGCCTGTTCTTCGACTTCAATCCGCGCGACGACTTTTCCGTGCCGGACATGCAGCGCGACCTCGGCACCCTGTATCGCCGGCTCAAGTACCGGGATCTGTACGACGCCATCGCCGATCAAACCGTTTTTTCCAGGCTCATGGCCGCGGGATGGTTTCCGTTTGTGGAGATTCTCGGGCGCGAATTTCAAGGCCTCGTGGATACCAATGCAGCGGGATTTGAGCTCGACGAGGTGGAGGCGAAAATTCTTGCCGCCTTCGACGCTCAGCGCATCGAGCGCATGTTCACACGGTGGATGGCGCGGCCGCATTTCGCGGGTAAAGAATCGCTCTTGCGCTCAGCCCAGAAGTCGTTCGTCGCGGGCGACGCCGTACCCGTGCTCAAGATTGTCTTGACGGAGATTGAAGGGATTTTGGGCGACGCGTACCGTCGAGTTCATGGCGGGGGCGCGAAGATCACGACGCTCCTGGAATTCGCGGTGGCGTCCGCCGAGGCGAAGGCAGGACAGCCGAACACGTTGCTGTTTCCGGCCGCGTTCGCTGATGGACAAGGGCCTGATGGGGACGCTGCTGCGCTATCCTTACGAGGTGCGTTCTGCAGACGAGTATTTCGACGATATTCAGGATGTCAAAGTCACCAAGGACATGCTTGATCTCGCCAAGCACATCGTCAATCAGAAGGCGGGCCACTTCGAGCCGGACAAGTTCGAAGACCAGTACGAAACCGCCCTTCTCGATCTCATCAACCAGAAGCGCGCCGGCAAACCCATCACCGCGAAAGCGCGTCCCCGCGGCGAGAACGTGGTGGACCTGATGGACGCGCTGCGCAAGAGCATCGGAGGAGGCGCGGCGGCAGCGACAGAGGCGCCGAAGAAGCCAGCCAAGAAGGCGCGCAAGGCGGCGGCCGGGCAGAAGGAAATGCTGATGCCGATTGCCGGCAAGAAACCGGCCAAGGAGGCCGCGGCGAAGAAGCTGGCGGCCAAACCGCAGCGGAAGTCGGCTTAAGGTATCTTTGCGGTGGGTTCACGGAAAGCTCGCTCCGACAACCCGGATGCGTCGAGATATTTCCCGGGCCGGCCGCTCTGTTCGACCGCTTTGGAAGTTCTCTGCTCGCGAGGTAGACAGCACGGCTGATCGCATGGCAGCGGTCAGTGGGCGGTGCGGGGACGCGTCTCATGGCGAGAAAACTGAAGACCTACCAGACCTCGCTGGGCTTCTTCGATCTGGCGATGGCCGCTCCCTCCATGAAAGCGGCTCTGGAAGCGTGGGGCGCAGACAGCAATCTCTTCCACCAGGGCGCGGCGAAGGAGAGCCACGACCCGGACGTTATCGCGGCGACCATGGCAAAGCCCGGCGTCGTTCTCAGGCGCCCGGTTGGAACGGACCGACCTTTCAGCGAACATGCCGAGCTGCCCACCGATCTTGGCGGCGGCGGACCAACGAAAGCCGCCCGCAAGTCGAAAGGCCCAAAGGCGAAGAAGCCTTCCTCTCGCCCCGTCGACAAGGCTGCGGAACGAAAGGCCGCTCTCGCCTTCGAAAAGGTGCAGAAGCGGCGCGAGCGTGAACGGGCGAGCGAAGAGGCCGCCAGGCAGAAGGACCGTGAACGCCGGCAGCAGGCCATCGACAAGGCGCAGGCTGCGTTGGACAAGGCCGAGCAGGAGCACGCGAAGCGGGCCGCCGCCATCCAGGCCGAGGTCGAGGCTCTCGAGAAGAGATCGCAAGCCGAAAAAGCCCGCTGGGATAAGGAGAAGGAGCGATTGGAAGCTGCGCTGCTGCGTGCGCGAGGTTAGCTTCTGTCATGCACGGCGCCAGTCCTTCTAATCAGGAGGGCATTCTGGGCAGGTATCACCGATCGAGTTCAGCACGTCGCGAACCTCGGCCGCCGCTGCATCAGGGGAGACCCCTGCTGGCGGGTCTTCACGGGCGATATCGATCGCTCGCTCCCATGCATGCGGATCGGCGCGGTCCTGCATCCAGCCGTGCTCCTCGCACTCGCGGATGGCGCCAGCGTTCTGAAGCACGTCAATCGCCCATCCGCGCATCGTCCGTATCGCCGGCCTTCGTTCACTTGTCATCAGCATGGAAATGGCTCCTGAACGGCGAATCGTTTTGTCCGTCATTCGTTCCGGCCGATAACACATGGCTGGG
>Ga0137415_10006463_pt1 | contig 11616 bp, 13 predicted proteins | sample CZODoug3_1_1_16f_FD_183082 | JGI IMG/M metagenome (GOLD analysis project Ga0137415, IMG submission 183082) | Vadose zone soil fungal communities from Angelo Coast Range Reserve, California, USA - CZODoug3_1_1_16fungal (Hybrid Assembly) | ecosystem: Environmental > Terrestrial > Soil > Vadose...
ACCGTCGCATCGGCGGGCGGCCGGACGGCGGTGCCGATCGCCGTGATCCGGTCGCCCTCGACTAGAATGTCGCCCGTGAACGGCTCAGCACCATGCTGTCCTCCCATGGCGAGGATCGTGGCACCCTTGATGAACGTGGTCATGCTGATCTCCGGTTTTCGGATTTAAGGATCGAGAAAATAGCCGTCGCGCGGCGACCAATGCGCCAGCACCGCATCGCCAACGGCGAGCGGCGCGGCTTCGAGGTTGCGCAGGCTGGTCTGCGCCTGCAGCACGAAGCCATTGGCGGCATCGAGGAAAACCATGACGGTCGAGCCGATGAATTCCAGCGTTGCGACCTGCGCCGCAACGGTGTTGGCCGGCCCCGGCGGCTGGGATCGAGTGATCGCGATCCGGTCGACCGGAACCACCAGGGTCGTGGATTGGCCCACCGAAACCGGGATTGACCCTTGCGGCTCGGCGGCGATCAGGCCGACGCCGGTGTCGATCACGACATGGCCGCCATCGACCGACTGCACGGACCCCGGCAGGATATTGTTGCCGCCGATGAACTCGGCCACGAACCGGTTGCCGGCCCGCCGGTAGATGTCGCGCGGCGTTCCGACCTGTTGCACCCTGCCCTCGTTCATGATGACCACGCGGTCCGCCATGGCGAAGGCCTCGGAATGGCTGTGGGTCACGCAGATGAAAGTGATGCCGAGCTCCCGGTGCAATCGCACCAACTCGGCCTGCATCTTGACCTTGAGATGGGGATCGAGCGCGCTCAACGGCTCGTCCAGCAGCAGGACCTCTGGTTCGGTGGCCAGCGCCCGCGCCAGGGCCACGCGTTGGCGCTGGCCACCGGACAATTGTGCGGGCGAGCGATCCGCCAGTTCCGCGATCCCCATGCGGCTCATCCAGTCATCCGCCTTGGCGCGCCGCACGGCTGCCGGCACGCCGCGCTGCTTAAGCCCGAACTCGACATTCCGGCGGACCGACAGGAAGGGGAACAAGGCGTAGCTCTGCCACACGAGGGGCGTATCGCGCGCCCATGGCGGATCGTCGATGAGGCTGCGGCCCCACATGCGGATGTCGCCCGCGCTTGGGCGATCCAGTCCGGCGATCATGCGCAGCGTCGTGGTCTTGCCGCAGCCGGACGGACCCATGAGGGCCACGAACTCGCCTTTGTCGATGGTCAGCGACACGTCCGCGACCGCGATTTGATCATCGTACCGCTTGGCCACGTCCTGCAGCTCGAACATGGTCACGGCCATAGCGGCGGGCCCTTGGGGAAGCAGCCGGACATCAGACCTTCCGTCTCGTCAGAATTTGCGCGAGCACCACTAGGATGGCGCTGACGGCGAACACGAGGGAGCCGACCGCGTTGATGCGCGGGCTCACCTGCCCCTGCAGCATCGCCAGCACGCGCACGGGCAGCGTCTCGTTGAGCCCTGACACGAACCAGGCGATCATGTACTCGTCGAACGAGACTGCGGCCGTAATGAAGAGAGAGGCCAGAATCGCCGGCAGCGCGAACGGGATCACGATCTCGCGCAAGCTCGTCCAGGCACTCGCGCCGAGATTCCAGGCAGCCGGCTCTAGGTCACGGTCGAGATCGGTGAGCCGCATCCGCACCAGCGCCATGGCGAAAGGCGAGCAGAGCACGACGTGGCCCGCCACCACGCCCGCCAGCGTGCCGGACAGGCCTATCCTGCCCTCGAACGTCAGCATGGCGACGCCCAGGATGACGACCGGGACCGTGGGTGGAAGCGAGGCGAGCGCCATGTAGGCGCGCTTGCCGAAAAAGCGGAATCGGTAATCCACATAGGCCGCCGCGAAACCAAGCACGGTCGCGATAGCGGCGGTCGCCGCCGCCACGATCACGCTATTCACCAGGCTGCGGCGCACGCTGTCATCGGTGAGAACGGCGGCGTACCAAGCCAGGCTGAACCCGCCCCAGGGCAGGCTGGGGAAGCGATCGGCGTTGAACGAAAACACGACCGTCGACACGATCGGAGCGAACACAAACAGGAACACCAGCGCGGTCCAGCCACCGAGCGCGGCCGAGCGCGTCCCCTCGCGAAGGTCGCTGGCCTTCACGACGCCTTCCTCCCACCGTAGGCGATACGCATGAGGACGCCGAGCACAGCCATCAGGGTGACAATCATGGAGACGGCGACCACCGAGGCCCGCGGCCAGTTGTTGCCGGATTTCACCTGATCGGCGATCAGGATGCTGAGCGTCGGCGGCCGCGATCCGCCCAGGAGCTGCGGAGAGATATAGTCGCCAAAGCACAGCACGAAGGCGAAGGCCGCCGCCAGCACGAGGCCGACGCGGGCTGAGGGCACGATCACGGTCAGGATCGTGCGGAAGCGGCCGCAGCGCAGGTTGTGGGACGCCTCGATCAGGCTCTTGTCGATGCCGCCCAGCGCCAGCGTCTGGAGCAGCACCACGAGCGGCAAGGTCAGAGTGAGAAATCCGACCACTGTTCCGGTCGAGGTGTTCAGCACATGGACAGGACCCCACCCGAACGGCTCGATCAGACGGTTGATGATGCCGGGCGGGCTGAAGAACACCTGCATAGAGTAGATGCGGACCGGGAAGCTGGTGAAGAACGGGACGATCAGCACGAAGATAAGCAGGCGACGGGTGGCGGGCTTGGCCCGGAAGGCGACGGCGTAGGCAGCCGGAAAGGCGATCAGGCTACACAGCGCGGCCGCAAGGAGCGACAGAGTAAAGGTATGAACGAAAGCTTTGGCGAAGAAGTCAGCCTTGAAGATCGTCACCCAGTTCGCAAGCGTGAAATCCGGCTGCAGCCGGAAATTACGCACCGACCAGAAGGTCATCGCAAGGAGGAAGCCGAGCGGCACGACGAAGAACATGACTTGCCAAGCCAAAGGCGGCGCGCCGAGCACGACGGCGAAGCGACGCGCCGCGGCCTTCGATCGCTCGGATATAGCTTGGTCGGTCATCGGCACCGCGGTAGCGTGACATGCGACTTGGAGGCCCAACACGGGCCTCGGAGCAGCTCGATCACATGGCTTTGAATTCGGACCAGGCGTCGTTCCAGGCCTCGATGCTTTGCTTCAGGGGCGTTTGCCGGATGAAGATCTTTCCGTCTTTATACTCGTCCATGACATTGCGCTTGTCGAAGGTGTGACGGAGCTTGACGGCATCAGTGGAAGCTTCCTTGTTCATCTTCTCCCATCCCTTTTTGTTGGGGATGGATGCCCAATAGGCCGGCAGGCGCGCCGAGCGGAACTGGCCTTCGGGCGAACTCGCGTATTGGATGAAAGCCTTCGCCAGATCCTTCTTGGTCGAACTCGACACGACCGACATCGACTCGGTCCACTGGATGCCGCCCTCTTCCGGCACCACCGCCTCGACCGGAACGCCGTTCTTCTGCAGCAGCAGAACGACCCAGTCGCCAACGCCGGGGATCACGGCCGCAGAGCCATTGGTTAGCATCGCGAACTGGTCGGCCATGCTGTAAAATCCGCTTCCCTGCGGCTTCAGCGAGAACAATGTCTTCTTGAGCTTGCCGAAGGCGGGATCGGCGATGTCGAATGGTGGCTTGTTGCCGTCGAAAAGGCTGAGACAGCCCATGGTGGGTAGGTACCAGTCGAAGAAGCCGACCTTGCCGTTCACCTTGGGGTTCCAGAGCGCCTTGTAGGACTTGACGTCGTCGGGCGTCAGCACGTCGTTCCGATAGGCCATGCCGAGATAGCCGAACCGGATCATCACTGAGTAAAGCTTGTCACCGACCCAGTGCAGCGGGAAACGCTGGAACTCGGGCCAATAATCGGCAAGTGCGAAGTCCGCCGGGTTCAAGGCATCGATCAGGCTGCCTTCCTGCAGCATGTGGATGTATTCGGCGTCGGCCAGGACCACGTCGAACGTGCCAGGCGGAGACTGGTTCATCAGCGCGAGCATCGGCTCTCCGCCGACATACTCCTTGGCCACGACCTTGACGCCGTATTTGTCCTCGAACGGCTTCACAAAGGCGGGGTCACCGTGACCGGGCCAGGACAGGAGATTGAGCACCCTGTCCTCCGCATACGCAGTGCCCGTTCCGGCTACGCCGGTGGCGACCGCCGCGGCAACGGCGCCGGCGCCTTTTACGAAATCGCGCCGGGTGGTGCGAAGAAGCCCTCTCGGATCCGTAATCTTGAACTCGGTCATCGTCGTCTTTCCCCATCCATCTCCGCCGGCGAGCTAACGGCAAAGGAATTCGTGGAACAAAGACTAAATTCCAATGAAAGGCATAGGCAAAACCTATTGCATTTGGCGTGCTCGCATTTGATGCAGATGGTCGAGGCATAAATACATGATCTGCATGTATTATTTTTATCGCTAGGCAATAGTTTTTGCGAATGCACATTTTGAAAGCAGATTGACAGTGGCCGCTGCCCAGACACAAATGTTTGGATCAGGAACGAACGCCAATGGATTTGCGTCAGCTCAAGTACTTCGTGCAGATCGCAGAAAGCGGGAATTTCTCGCGCGCCGCTGAAGTGCTCCGCATTGCGCAGCCTTCGCTCAGTCAGCAAATCAAAAGCCTTGAGGAAGAACTCGGCGTCAAACTTCTGATACGCCACGCAAGAGGCGTGACCGCAACCGAACACGGACAGCAGCTATACGACCACGCCCGCCGGATCCTTCAAGAACTCGACCACGCCAAGGATAGCGTGCGTTCGCAGACATCCGACCCATCAGGTCGGGTGTCGGTCGGGCTGCCGACATCTGCTTGCCGCGGATTGTCGCTGCCTCTGTTTCGGGTGATGGCCGAGCGCCTGCCAAACGTGACGCTGCATCTCGTCGAAGCAATGACGGGATATCTTGACGAATTCATACAAGCGGGTCGTCTCGACGTGGCGCTTCTCTACGATCACAAGGCTTTCGAGCACGTTGCGTGGACTGAGATGATGACGGAAGACCTGATGCTGTTCGTGCCCAAGAACAGCCCGATGGCTAAACGGAAATCCGTGTCCTTCAGGAAACTGTTTGACTTCCCCATCGTCCTCCCGGGGCGTCCGAACGTGCTTCGAACCGTGATAGAACAACTGGCTGCCCGTCATGACATAACGCCTGCAGTCATGGACTGCGACAGCCTGCCTGCCATCGCCAAGCTGATCTGCAATTCAAACTATATGGCTATCATGCCGCATTTTGCTTTTGTCGACGAAATGGCGCGAGGGGAGATGCTGGCGATACCGATTGTGGACCCCGTGCCATCATGGACGCTTGCAGTCGTGGTTTCGCAAAGGACCATGAACACGCGTGGAAGCGAGGCTGTCGCCCGCGTGTTGGCGGAACTGATCGCAGACTTGGTGGAGCGAGGCATCTGGCGCGCAAAACTCCGGGGCGAGAAGTTTAACGGAAAGACGCTGGCCTGACGGGCTCGGAGCCAAGCCCGACGCCGCTTCGCGCCACCGTTCGATAACGCGCACACGCTGCTCAAGCGTTACGATCCGCAATAACGACCAGCATGCGGCCTACGCCGGATGCTTACGAGCAATCGAAACGTTCAGCGCACCTTTGACAGGGAGATGTACAAGGCGCGCCACCTGATGGAGAACTTCTTCTGCAAGCTTAAGCAGTACCGAGCAATTGCCACGCGCTACGACAAGACAGCCAGAAATTTCCTCGCCGCAATGCACTTGGTCGCTGCTATCATTTGGCTCAATTGAGGACAGGCCCAGTCTAGACGATCGGGGATCGTGCGCCAAAGGCGCAAGGGATTCTGGTTGAGCGTCACGACCGAAAGCAAACGCGCGATCGAGGAGCGGTTACGGCGGGTCGGAGGCCGTTCCCACAAAGCCGCTCTGCTGGAGAATCTCGCCGAGATTCGCCGGCGTTAGAACGCAATGCCCGTCCTGGATAACCGGACCGCAGATGATGTCCTCGGATATAAAGGGCATGGGCTGCTAGCCGGATGTTGCCCGAGATCGCCGTTAGCGGGTGGGGGCGTGACGCCTTCAACGCCTCACAACATCGATCGAATGATTTCGTGATGAGCATGACGCCAGGAACGTTGCGTTCCCTCCAACGCGCACAATCGCGCAGATTGGCGTAGTACGCTGCGCTACGCGCGAGTGACCCCAATGCACACCAAATTGCGACATCAATCGCCTGCGCACGCTTCAAACCAGATCGGTACTGCATTTGGTACTGCATGGTTCTTGGTGGTCGGGCTTAAATGCTGATTGCGCTTCGCTTTTTGAGATGTCCCGGTCCAATCCATCAAGAGGAAGCTTGGCCTCCAACCAGAGGGAGCTTGCGAAATCTAACATCCACACTTCAACGTCCGCTTTGCGCCAGAAGCGGTCATTCCGCAGGTTGCGCCTTTGATGCAGCAGACATGCAAACGTGATGGCTTCTTAAGCGACGCTAAGCAGTCAGCATCTGATGCCACGCCAGCTGGTTCACTGCACAACGCGAGAGGTAACGTTGATGACAATGCTTGATGCTTGTTGTCGTTTGTCGCTTGGTCACTTAAGCTGGACGGAATTCATAAGAGGGCGCAGGCCTCATGGATGGCCTCGGAGATAATCAGACCAAGGCTGACCAAGTAAGCAAGGCGTCGCATGATGGACCGGCGGTCGTTGATGAGAATACTTGCCGGTGCTGCGCTCCTGAGCGTCGAGCGTCGAGCTACTGCGCAAAAAGCCAAATCATTCACCATCGCCTATCTCGCCCTTCTTCCGGGCGAAGATCGTATGAATTTCGCGGCGATGTTTGTGCGCCGTCTCAATGAGCCTGGTTACGTTGATGGACAGAACTTGCGCTTCGCCTATCGCTCCGCGGAAGGTCGGCCGGAGCTCTTGCCAGGCCTCGCATCCGACCTCGTTCGGATGAAGCCCGATGTGCTTGTCACCGGATTTGGCACGGTTGCCGCCAAGGCGGGCAAGGCAGCCGGAGACGGCATCCCGGTTGTATTCATGGCTGTCGGCGATCCTGTCGGCGCCGGGGTCGTTGCAAGTCTGGCGCGGCCCGGCGGCAACGTCACCGGACTGTCGGACCTGGCCGCTGGCTTGCAGGGCAACCGGCTTCAGCTCTTGCGCGAGATCGTCCCCGCCGCCTCGCTGTTTGCCGTGGTCTTGAATCCGGGCACGCCGTACGCGGCCCTCGCCTTCAAGGAGCTCGAGGCCGCAGCGCATGTCGCGAAGGTCGAGCTCCGGGCCTTCGAGGTGCGCTCGCCCGAGGAGATCGCGCCGCAGCTCGAGGCCAGCAAGGCGAGCGTTCCCGAGTTGGCCATCATCCCTTGAGCAGGTCCAGGTGATCCGCCATGACGGTCCGGCGGACACGGAAAAGGAGAATGACGATGGCGAGCCCGAGCGCCGCTTCGGTGACGGTGATGCAGATGGTGAACACGGTGAACACCATCCCCGACGTCACAGCGGTATAGCGCGCGAAGGCGACCAGGTTGATGTTCACGGCGTTCATCATCAGCTCGATGCCGAGCAGGATGCCGATGGTGTTGCGGCGCGTCATCACGCCGAACAGGCCGATGCAGAAGACGACCGCCGACAGGAGCAGGTACGGCTGGAGTCCCACTAGTCTTCGGGCCTCGCGAAGTACATGGCGCCGAGCATGCCTGCGAGCATCAGCACCGCGAGCAGCTCGAACGGCAGCACGTAGCGCGTCAGCACCGCCTCGCCGATCGCGCGCGTCAGGTCGCCGGGCATATCGGGCCGCGTCGCCGGCAGCGGATGTCTGGCGATCACGAGCAGGATGAAGCCGAACAGCACCGCGGAGAGCAGCGCGCCGCCGCCGATGCGCATGTTGGTCTGCGTCAGGCGCTCGCCGATCAGCCGCTCGGTGACGACGATCGCGAAGACGACGATGGTGATGATGCCGCCGGCGTAGAGCAGCAGCTGGACCGCGGCGAGGAACTCGGCGTCGAGCAGCAGGAAGACGCCGGCGGTGCCGGTCAGCGCGAGCGCGAGCCAGAGCACCGCGTGAAAGAGGTTCCTCGACAGCACGACGGCGAGCGCGGAGCCGACGAGGGTGATCGCGAGCACGGCGAAGGCGATTTGCTCGGTCATGCCGTCTCTGTCGCTGGCCGCGGACCCACGGGGTCCGCGCTGCTCTGGCTGGCAGCCGCAGGCTTGTGCGCGGGCGGCGCCTTCGGCGGTGTTTGCATGTCCCGAAGGAGGTTGCCGGTCGCCCACGACGGCTCGTACTTCAGGCCGATCGCGTGCAGCCGATCCTTGTCGAGCAGCATCTCGCGGCGATCGGCGGTCGGCATGTCGAACGACTTCATCATGACGATGGCGTCGGTCGGGCAGACCTGGACACAGAGCTCGCAGAACTCGCACGCGTAGAGCTCCAGCGTGAACGTCTTCGCGTAGTTCCGCTTCTCGCTCTTCAGCATCTCGACCTTGATGACCGCGGGCGGGCAGACGTACTCGCACAGGCGGCAGCCGATGCAGTTCTCCTCGCCCGTCTCCGTGTCGTAGGTCAGTGCGAGCAGGCCGCGATAGCGGCTCGGGTACTTCCGCTCGGTCGTCGGGTAATGGACGGTGATCGGCTTGCGGAAGAGATTCTTCGCCGTCGCGCCCATCGCGCGCAGGACCGCCCAGACGATGGTCGTGAGTTCGGTGCCGTTATACGACTGGCGGGGGCGGGTCTCAGAAGCCTGCACTCGTCCTCCAGACTACGACGATCGCCGTGCTGATCAGCAACACCAACGTCGCAGGCATCAACACCTTCCAGGACAGCGCCAGGATCTGATCGACGCGGATGCGGACGAAGCTCCACCGGATCCACGTGACCACGAGGAACATGAACACCATCTTCAGGAAGAACCAGACGGGGCCGAGCCACTCCGGACCGGGCCCCGACCAGGCGCCGAGGAAGAGCAGCGCGCCGAGGAACGACGAGCCGATGATGTGTGCGTACTCGCCGAGCTGGATCAGCGCGAACTTCATCCCCGAGTACTCGACGCGGAAGCCGGCGATCAACTCCGACTCGGCCTCCAGGATGTCGAAGGGCACGCGGTTTTCGGCGGCGAGCGTGGCCACGACGTAGGCGACGAAGGCGAGCTGGCCGATCACCGGGTAGAAGATGAACCAGTGCAGCACGTCCGGCTGGGCGGCCGCGATGTCGGAGAGCTTGAGCGAGCCCGTCAGCACTACCGGGACCATCGCGGCGAAGACGAAGGGCAGATCGTAGGAGATGATCTGGTTCACCGCCCGCATCACGGAGAGCAGCGCGTACTTGTTGTTCGACCCCCAGCCGCCCATGAAGAGCCCCACGATCTCCATGGCGGACACCGCGAGGAAGAAGAGGATGCCGATGTTGAGGTCGGCAACGCCGAGCCCCGGCGCGAAGGGCAGGGTGGCGAAGATCAGCATGCACGGGATCAGGAAGACGATCGGCGCCAGGTTGTACACGCGGCGGTCGGCGAGCCGCGGGACGATATCCTCCTTCATCATCAGCTTGAGCGCGTCCGCGATGGGCTGGAGCAGGCCGTGAGGACCGACGCGGTACGGGCCGATGCGCGACTGCATGCGCGCGGCGAACTTCCGCTCGAGGAGCGTCACGTAGGTCACCATGCCGATAATGGCGTTCAGCACGATGAAGCCTACGATGAAGAAGTAGATCGCCGACGACATCAGCGCGCCCGCCCCCCCTCACCCTGCCCTCTCCCCTCATGGGGGAGAGGGTCGGGTGAGGGGGCCAAAGGCGAGGGGGTGGTGTCAGTCGTCGTCACCGATCGACCTCGCCGAAGACGGGATCGACCGAGCCCATGATGGCCACCACGTCGGCGACCTTGTGGCCCGGGATGATGTGCGGCAGCAGCGCCAGGTTCGAGAACGAGGCGCCGCGCCACTTCATGCGGTACGGCTTGGCCGAGCCGTCGGCGATCAAGTAGCAGCCGACCTCGCCCCGCGCCCCCTCGACACGCGCGTAGGCCTCGCCCTTGGGAATGCGCACCTGCCCCACCGACTTCACCCCGGGGCGCGACGAGATGGGCCCCGCCGGCAGCCCGTCGAGGGCCTGACGGACGATCTTGATGGACTCGCGGAACTCGACCATCCGCACCCGGTAGCGCGCGAAGCAGTCCCCCGCCGTCTCCACCGGCACCTTGAAGTCGAAGTCCTCGTAAGAAGAATACGGCTCGGCCCGGCGGATGTCGTAGCCGACCCCGGAGCCGCGCAGCAGCGGGCCTGAGATGCCAACTTCCTGCGCCAGCTCCCGCGAAGCCACGCCTACACCCTGGGTCCTCGCCATGAAGAAGGCGTTCGACTCCAGCATCTCCTCGAACTCGTCGATGCGCCGGTCGATCTTGTCCACGGTCGCGCGGCACTGCTGCGCCCACCCGTCGGGGATGTCGTAGCGCGTGCCCCCGACCTGGTGGAAGCCGTACAGCAGCCGCGCGCCGGTCAGCGATTCGAACAGGTCGAGGACGTCCTCGCGCTCGCGGATGCAGTAGAGGAAAACCGTCGCGCCCCCGCCCAGCGCCCCGCCCATATCGAGGCACCAGGTGCCGAGCCAGAGGCAGTGGGAGGCCACGCGCTGCAGCTCGGCGGCGATCACCCGCAGGTACTGCGCGCGCTTGGGCACGTCGATCTTGCCGATCATCTCCGCGGCCCGCACGTACGCCAGCTCGCTCGTCATGGCCGCGACGTAGTCGGTCTTGGACGCGATCGACGGGTACTGCGTGTACGTGAGCGTCTCGGAGAGCTTCTCGTGGCAGCGGTGCAGGTAGCCGATGACGGCATCCACCGCGACCACCGTCTCGCCCTCGAGGGTGAGGATGGCGCGGAAGACCCCGTGGGACGACGGGTGCTGAGGCCCCATGTTCATGGTGATGCGCTCGGCGCCGCCGTATCCCATCTCGAGGACCTGCCGCGCTTCGATGTCCATCCGTGCTACTGCATCGGCGAGTGCGCGGCGGGGTTGAGGATGATCGACTTCATGTCGGCGAGGAGCGGAGCGGACTTGCCGAGGTAGGTCTGCCACTCGGCGTCCTGGAGCACCTTGCCCCGGACCGCGGCCCGGTCGTTGAGATCCTTGTACGCCCAGAGATGGACGACCTCGTTGAGCTGTCCCGCCTCGGTCTGGAACACGCCGACATTCTTCGAGTACTTCTCGCGTGCCGGCATGACGCCCGTGAACAGGGCCAGCCACTCGGCCAGCTTGCCCACGTGCGCCCGGTACCAGCGCAGCTCATAGACGTGGCCGGCCCCGGCCGGCGGCGTGAGCGGCAGCACGGGCGAGAGAATCTTGTTCTCCTGCGCGAGGAGCGCCCCGCGCGTGTGCGGCAGGTAGCCCTTGGTCCACTCCTCGTTCTTGGCGAGCTCGCCGCGCAGCCGCTCCCGATCATTCAGGCTCTCGAACGCCCAGAGGTGAACGACTTGGTTCAGCGTCCCGAACTCCGTGGACCAGAAACCCTCGAGCTTGCCGTACTTGTCCCCGCGGATCTTGCGGCCGATCTCGGCGGAGTTCTTGAGGTACTGGCCCTGCGTCCCCGGCTGCAGCGTGTAGGTCCGAAGCTCGTAGATCATGACGAGGCTCCCTTGCCTGTTAGCGGTACGCCCACTAACGATAGGGTGGATGCGGCGTGTCCACCGCGTAGGACTTGAGCAGCGGGTGACCTTCCCAGTCGTGGGGCAGGAGGATGCGGCG
>Ga0137415_10006465_pt1 | contig 11615 bp, 8 predicted proteins | sample CZODoug3_1_1_16f_FD_183082 | JGI IMG/M metagenome (GOLD analysis project Ga0137415, IMG submission 183082) | Vadose zone soil fungal communities from Angelo Coast Range Reserve, California, USA - CZODoug3_1_1_16fungal (Hybrid Assembly) | ecosystem: Environmental > Terrestrial > Soil > Vadose...
GGTCGTGGGCGCGATCGCCGGCTCCGGCCTGGACGCGATCTTCGACAGCCTGGGCGGCGCGGTGCGGCGGGTGGGCGGGGGCGCCACGGCGTTCCCCCATCGGGGTGCCATCGCCTCGGTGCAGCTCTACCACGAGGGGAGCGAGCCCGGGTCCCTGGCGCGCGTGCGCGACCGGCTCGGCGCGCTGCTCGGCAACCACGGGTACGTCAACTACATCGACCCCTCCCTACCGGACTGGGCCACCGCGTACTACGGCGCCAACCTGCCCCGGCTGCGCGGCATCGCGCACCACTACGACCCCGACGGCGTCTTCGCCTTCGCACAGGGCCTAACCTTGGCCTAGCGCTCGTCGCGGACCGCGCTGTGCCAGCGCCAGTCGGCCTGGCGGGGCAGCGCCCCCAGTGCGGCCCGCCCGCAGCAATACAGCAGGACGTCGTCGGGCGCGCCGGCGGGAGCATCCGGGAACAGCCGGGCGAGCACCGGCTCCGCGAGCGCGCTCGGCGGTCGCCACGAGTCGGCGGGGTTCAGCCCGCGAACGAGGTCGTACGTGTGGATCAACATCTCGACGATGCCCATCGCCACGAACCCGGCCGGGTCGGAGAGGCCGTAGACATGATGCCCGCGCACGCCCGGGTCGGCGGTCGTGGCGACGCGACGGAGCAGTTCGGCGTGCACGACGAGCGCGTCGAGCAGGCGCGTCGGGGTGGCATGGTCGTCAAGGGCCAGCTCGGTGCACGGATAGTCGTCCGGACGCGCGTAGAGCACCTGCGTCGCGTAGAAGTACAGGTCGTCGACGATGTGCAGCGCGGTCTTCCAGCAGCTCCACTCCAGGTCACCGGCCAGCGGCTCCCGCCAGTCCCGGTCGGTGTAGGGCGCCAGCGCGGCGCGAGAGGCAGCGGCCATTGCCGGCAGCAAGTCGGCCAGGTCGCTCATACCGCTCATTCAACCGCGGCGGGCAAAGGCGATTCGTCGGCCCGGTAGAACCGCTCACAGCCGGTCGGCCGCACGAATGGGTCAGTCGCTGCCGGATTCGATTCCGAAGGGGGTTCGCGGCGCGCGTCGAACGCGTTAGATTAGTGTGCGTGCCGGCGCTCGCCCTGTCGGCGCGACGCGGGGGCCCGACGTCGCGAAGGGAACGCAGTGCCCGCACAGGCGCAACTGATCCGACAGAGCTGGGCGCTGGCCCAGCCGTCGGCGGATCGGGTTGCGCAGTATTTCTACGCGGCTCTGTTCAAGCGCAATCCTGCGCTGCGCGACCTGTTCCCGCCGATGATGACCGTCCAACGCATCCGGCTGCTGCGCGCCCTCATCCAGATCGTTCAGGTCGTCGAGGAGCCCGACAAGCTCACCGGCTACCTGCGCGATCTCAGCCGCGACCACCGCAAGTTCGATGTGACGCCCGAGCAGTACGACGACGTCGGCGCGGCGCTGATCTACTCGCTGAAGCTGCACCTGCGCGACGAGTGGACGCCCGACGTCGAGACGGCCTGGGCCGACGCGTTCGGCGTCATCAAGCGCGAGATGGTCAGGGCCGCCGAGGAGGCCGCCGCCTACGGACCGCCGCACTACCGCGGCACGGTGGTCGACGTCGCCCGTCCGGGTCCCGGCCTCGCGATCATCCGGGTCAAGCCGGAGCCACCGCTCGCCTACCTGCCCGGCCAGTACGTCAGTGTCGAGACGCCGCGCCGCCCGCGGATGTGGCGCGCGATGTCCATGGCGAACCCGCCGAGCGAGGGCAGTGAGCTGGAGTTCCACGTCAAGACGGTGCCCGGCGGCTGGGTCAGCGGCAGCATGGTCAGCGACACGCAGATCGGCGACGTCTGGAAGATCGGCCCACCGGTCGGATTGCTGGGCCTGGTGGCCCACAGCGAGCGCGACCTGCTCCTGATCGGTGGCGGTGTGGGCATCGCCCCGATCATGTCGATCCTGCCCGAACTCGAGCGGCGTTCACCGTCGACCCGGCTGCACGTGTTCCACGGGGTGCGCCACGCCCGCGAGCTCTACCTGAACGGCGCCCTGGACGACCTGCGCTCGCGCGATCCCAACCTCGACGTCGTCAAGGTCGTCTCGCGCGACCGGGATTACGTGGGTCCGCGGGGGTCGCTGCCCGACGTCGTGGCCCAGCACGGTGACTGGTCGGCTTACGATGTCGTGGTCAGCGGCTCACCCGGCCTGATTCAGGCGACTGTCCGCACGCTCAGCTCGAACGGCGTGCCGCTGTCGCACATCTACTACGACACGTACAGCATCGACTGAGGTTGGGGACCGTGCCGCCGTCTTCCTCGCAGTGCCCTGTCGACCACAGTCGAATAGTCACCTCCACGCCGCCGATCAGTGCTGAGGCCGACCTCGACGAGGCCGTCGAATTCATCGAGCAGTTCTATGCCGAGAATCCGGACGCCGGTGACCCGTCCCGCCGCGTTGCCTGGGCGCGGGCCGAGATCCTCACTACCGGGACGTACCACCACACCACCGCCGAGCTGGTGTGGGGCGCCCGCGTCGCGTGGCGCAACAGCGCGCGCTGCATCGGCCGGCTGTACTGGAACAGCCTGCGAGTGCGGGACCTGCGCGCGGTGAGCGACGCCGACAGCGTCGCGGTGCACTGCCGCAAGCACCTTCGGATCGCCGGGAACGGTGGCAAGATCCGTCCGCTCATCAGCATCTTCGCACCGGAGGCACCCGACCGGCCGGCGCCGCGGATCTGGAACGACCAGCTGGTCCGCTACGCCGGCTACCGCAAGGTGAAGGGACGCCCGCTGGGTGACCCGCGCTATCTCGGCTTCACCCAGGCCGTGCGCAAGATGGGCTGGCGCCCGCCGTACCGGCCGACCCCGTTCGATGTGCTGCCGCTCGTCGTCGAGACGGTCAAGGACGGCCCGCAGCTCTACGAGCTCGACCCGGTCGACGTGCTCGACGTGTCGCTGACGCACCCTGAGTTCGAGTGGTTCGCCGAGCTCGGCCTGCGCTGGCACGCCGTCCCGGCCATCAGCAACATGCGGCTGGTGATCGGCGGGGTGTCCTACCCGACGGCGCCGTTCAACGGCTGGTACATGGGCACCGAGATCGGCGCCCGCAACCTGGTCGACGCCGACCGCTACGACCTGGCCTCGACCGTCGCCGAACACCTTGGCCTGGACATGACCTCCGAGGCGACGCTGTGGCGCGACCGGGCCGTCCTCGAGATCAACCGCGCGGTGCTGCACTCGTTCGAGGCGGCCGGTGTCACGATCACCGACCACCACACCGAGTCCGAGCGCTTCATCGCCCACGTGGAGAAGGAAGAGCGCGCCGGGCGAGGCTGCCCCGCCGACTGGAGCTGGATCGTGCCGCCGATCTCCGGCGCGCTGAGCCCCGCGTTCCACCGCTACTACGACGACGCTGCGCCGGGTCCGCAGTTCGTGAACGATGCGGACGCTGTCGCACGGGCGCAGCACGGCGGCCCCCCGGCCTTCGCCGACGTCGCCCCGGCCGCCGACGACCGGCTGGCCCGCTTCCTCGCCTAGCTCGCTCTTGTGATCTTCCTGCGTGGGCGGCTCTTCCTGCGCCGGCGGCCTGCCCGGGCCATATCTGCAGGAAGATCAACCCCGCTTCCTGATCTTCCTGCGCCGGCAGCCTCGGGCGGCTGGATGCGCAGGAAGATCGCGATTCGGTCCTGATCTTCCTGCGTGGGCGGCTCTTCCTGCGCCGGCAGCCTGCCCGGGCTAGGCACATCGCGTCAGTCTCTGCGGAGGGCTCGGGTGGCGCCGGCGGCGATGGTGGTGGCGAGCGTCCACCCCGCGACGACCAGCCCGTCGGCGACGAGCTGTGACCCCGTCCCGATCGGGGCGTAGGCCGACTGCTGGGTCAGGTCGATGATCGGCAGCAGCAGGTCCAGGGTGTACAGGAACGGGTTGAACGCCGGCGGGCGGCCGACCCCGGCGATGCCCGGATGCGAGCCCTGGAAGAACGCGGTGCCAATGACCAGCAGCGCGAGCAGCCACAGCGCGGCCCGGCTGGGCCGGTAGCCGTAGCCGACCGTGACGTCCTGCAGCCAGCCCCAGACCCGTGCCGGCCACGGCATCGTCGCCCGGCGCCGGCGCTGCTGGGCGAGGTGCACCGCCCGGGCGGCGCGGTCATCGCCGTAGCCGCGGTAGGTGCGGGCCAGCTGCTCGAACGGCTGGGGCAGGTAACCCGGTTCGGCCCGGCGGAGCCAGCCGAGGCGTTGCCCGGGGGGCAGCGCGGGGCGCAGCGCGCCGTAGACCAGGCCGTCCAGGCGCATCGCCCGCGGCCACGACTCCGGGTCGTCCTGCAGGATGTCGACCTTGCTGTAGGCCACGTTGACCGTGCCGCCCGGGGGCTCGGCGAACCTCAGGTCCAGCTCGTTCGCCTGCAGCCGGAACGCGACGAGCGCGCGTCCGTCACTGGCCAGCCGGCCGCCGCTGAAGTTGAGCACGCCGACCTGCGCGCCGGTGAAGCGCACCGCGGCATCGGCGTGGAAGCCGTGACTGCAGTCGGCGACCCGGCCCACCTGCACGCCGGTCGCGTTCAGCGCCACCGGTTCGCCGTCCAGGGTGGCGCCGCGGATAGTGGCCCCGCTCAGCCGCAGGAAGTTGCTGATCACCGCGCTGCGCACCTGCACCACGCCGTCGACGACCAACCCATGCGCGTCGACGTCGCCCTCCACTCGGATGCCGTCGAGATCGAGCGCGACCCGCCCCGGCGTGTGCAGCGTCGCGCCGGCGAGCGTGAGCCCGTGGCCGATCTGCGCCAGGTGCATCCGCACCTCGCCGGACGCGTGGAACCCCGAGCCGAGGAACACGCCGCCGGCGCTGGCTCGGGACAGCCGTAGCGTGACGCCGTCGGGATTGAGGAGGCGCGCGCCGCTGAGCACCACCCCCGACCCGATCGAGGCGTCGCGCAGGCTGATCTCGCCCTCGACGCTCGCCCGGCGGCCGTAGACGCCGCCGCCGATCCGCGCGATACCGGCGGACACCGCGGTGGCGCCGGGCGCCGACAGCCGGGCGTCGTCGAGCGCCAGCCGGCCCGCGATCTGCACGCGCTCGAGGTGTAGCTCGCCGACGACGTCGCACCCGGTCGCCAGCAGGTCGCCGGACATCTGCAGCCGCTCGCCGTCCAGCGCGTACGCGCCGGAATTCACCAGCCGTGCGTCGTCCAGCCGCAACCCGCCGGAGATGACGGCACCGCGCAGCCGCAGCTCGCCGGTGACCACCGCGCGAGTCAGCCGCAGGTGGCCGTCGAAGCGGGCGTTGGATGCGATCACGCCCGGTACCTGCGAACCCTGCAGGCTGAAGTAGCCCAAGCGCGACCAATACAGGCTCGGCGGGTCGGTGAGCTCGCAGTCCTCGAGCATGATCGGCACGTGAGTCTCGACGAAGTTCAGCAGCAGCGGGCCGTCGATCCGGGCGCCGCGGATGTGCACCCCGGACTGCGGTGCCTGCGGTCCGAGCAGCAGCTCCCGGATGAGCGCGGCCGAGACGGCGGCGCCCTCGTACCAGGTACCGTCGGCGAACGCCGCCCGCACGGCAGCATCGACGTCCGGCACCGCGTCGCTCCCCCGAGACCGCGTCGCGCTAGCCGCGACGGCGCAGGCGCTGGATGACCAGGACGAGCAGGGCGCCCAGCGCGGCACTGACCAGCAGGGCGAGGATGAGCGGGGCGTGCACCTGCGGGCCGATGAACCGGATCGGCACCTTGCGCAGGTTCTCGACCATGAAGATCACGAGCAGGATGACCACGATCGCGGCGGCGACGTGCTTGGGTTTTATCTTGTCGCGCAGCCCGCGATCCGGCTCGTGCGGGACGGGCGGCTCCCCGGGGTATGTCATGAGCGCCTCCTGCGTGGCAAGTGTCTGCCCAGACATCTACACGAGGCAGATCGTTCAGTCGAGCGTGCGCGCCGTGTCGGCCACTGCGGCTAACACCGGGTCGTGCGTCGCGCACAGCACCGCCCGGCCGACGGCGGCCGCCTCGGCCAACACGCGAGCCAGGATCTCGGCGTGGGCTTCGTCCTGCGACGACGTCGGTTCGTCGAGGACGACGAGTGGACGCTCGACGACGAGCGAGCGGGCCACGGCGACCCGCTGGCGCTCGCCGCCGGACAGCAACCGCACGGCCCGGGTCCGCAGCGCCGTGAGGCTCAGCGACTCGACGATCTTGTCGATCAGGTCCGGGTCCGGCGCCAGCCCGCGAGCGACCCGGGCTAGCGCCAGGTTCTCGATCACGTCCATAGGTTCGGCCAGCGCGCCGCCCTGCCCGGCGACGGCGACGTGCTCGCGGCGCAGATCCGCCCGGGCGGACCGGTGCAGGGTTCCCAGCTCGACGCCGGCCAGCACGGCCTGTCCGACGTCGGGATCGGCCAGCCCGGTGAGCACGCGCAGCACCGTCGACTTGCCCGACCCGGAACGTCCCCGGATCAGGGTCAGGGCACCGGCGCAGACGTCCAGGTCCAGATCGTTCAGCACGATCCGATCGCCGTACGCGACGCGGACGCCGTGTAGCTCGGCCACCGGGCTCGACGGGGCGGTCCGGGCCGTCGGCGTGGGGTTCGGCGCGGCGACGCCCACCTCGTCGGCGCCGTCGAGCACGATGCGCCCATCGGTCGCGATCGCCCGGACGGCGCGCTGGGCCCCGGCGTCGCGGCGCATCGACTCGGGTAGGCGCACCCAGCCCCGATCGTCGACCACGAGCAGCTCGTCGTCGGGCGCGTGCGGCGCCCACTGCTCGGACAGCCGCCCGTCGCGGATCCGCACGACCCGGTCGGCGATGCGGGCGGCGCGGTGATCGTGCGTGACCAGCAGCAGGGTCGCCCCGATCGCGGCAGCGGCCGACGCGAGCAGCTCGTAGACGGCGTCCGCGGACGCGAGGTCGAGCTCGCCGGTCGGCTCGTCGGCCAGCACGACGGTGGGCTCGTGCGCGAGCGCGGCGCACACCGCGACCCGCTGCGCCTCGCCGCCGGAGAGGGTCGCGGGTCGGCGCTGCGCGAGGTGCCCGAGGTCGAGCCGATCGAGTGCTTCGACGGCGCGGCGTCGAGCGTCGGCCCGGCGGACCCCGGCCAGGCGCAGCTGCAGGCCGACGTTGTCGGTGACGTCGATCTCCGGGCGGAGCGCTCGGGCGCTGTGCTGGTCGACGATGCCCAGCCGGGTCAGCCGCAGCTGCGAGCGCGTCGTCTCGTCGGCGCCGGCGAGATCGACCCCGGCGACGCTGACCGTGCCCGCGCTGGGCGCCACCTCGCCGGCCAGCACGCGCAGCAGCGTCGTCTTGCCCGAGCCGTTCGGCCCGTGCACGACGAGCCGCTCACCAGCCGCGACGCTCAGCGACAACCCCCGCAGCGCCGCCACCGTACCCCCCGGTACGGGGTACAGGCAGAACAGGTCGGCTACTTCAACCGCGTTCGCGCACATCCCAAGTTGTCCGCGCTTCGCGATGCCAGAGCGACGCCGCGCGCGGACAACTTCGGAAAGTGAGGGTTCATTTCGCAAGTTGTCCGCGCTTCGCGATGCCAGAGCGACGCGAAGCGCGGACAACGTCCAAAACCTCATCGCAGGTCCAGTTCGGGGCGGGCGGGCAGGCGTTCGCGCAGCATCCGGGCGGCGACCACGGCGGCAACCCCGACGGCCAATCCGACGCCGACGAGCAGCAGCCCAGCCGTCCACAGCGCACCGATCGAGACGTGCAGCGGCGGCAGCGGCGCGACCCCCGAGGCGTCCACCGCGACCAGCGTGGCCCCGAGCCGGGCGAGCACCAGGCCCGTGGCCAACCCGAACGGCAACGCCACCGCGACGACGGACAGCGCCCGCAGGAACAGCACCCGCCGCAACGTGGCCGGCCGCAGCCCGTCGGCCTCCCAGGCGTGCAGCTCACCGGCGTCGTCGCGGCGCTCGCCGAGCACGAGCAGCACCACGGCGACGGCCGCAACGAGCAACGCGAGCACGGCGATCAGGGCCAGCAGCAAGCGCGAGCCCCGGGCCACCGGGTCGTCGGTCAGCCGGTCCTGGATGGGGGCCCGCCGGGCCACGGTCAGCTGGTCATAGGGCGCCTTCGCCAGGACCGGCCCGAGCGACGGGCCGGCCAACCACAGCTCGCCGATCACCCCGGTGCCGGGCTGCTGGCGATCGAGCAGGGACGACAGCGCGGCCCGGTCGGCGACCAGGAACGAGCCGGTGGTGGTCGGGAACCGGGGCAGCGTCGCGACGACCCGGGCGATGATCGTGACGTCGTCCAGGGTGACGGTGAGTCGGCCGTGGTCGGCGATGCGCGCCGTGGCCGGATCGACCGCCACGGGCAGGACCGGCGGCGGTGCGTATCCCGGCACGAGCACGACCTGCGCGCCCTCGATCCGGAACGCGAACCGCAGGCCGGCACCGGCGGCGGTGGCCTGACCGTGGCTCGATCCCCAGCCCGTCCACGACCAGGGCAGGGCAGCGCCGTCCACGCTGACCCGGCCGAGCGTGATCGTTCCGGCGACCAGGGCCTGATCGGTATTGCCTTCGCCGAGGGCGTGCTGGTGGTGGGTGGCGTATTCGCTGTTCTCACTCAGGCTCAGGCCGATGACGCGCAGCGGTCCGCCGAGCCGCGGCACCGGGCCGGACAGCCGATTGCCGTGTCTCTGCAGCGCGATCGACGCATCCCGTCCGTCCGGCGCGGCGAGCCACAGATACACGTCGACGGCCGCCGAGAGTCCGGTGACGTCGAGACTGAGCGTGCCGGCGGTGGCCGGCACGCTAGGCCCGGTGACCGGCACGATGGGCGGCTTCAGCTCGGCCGCCACCGTCGCCGCGCCGGTAGACGTCCCGGTCACGCGCGTCCAACGGTGCATGCGCGGCAGCACGTCGCGGTCGATGCCCACCATCGCGATTCCCTTGGCGCTGCCGTCGAGCGGGCGGACCACCGCGGACGTCCGCACGACTCCGTAGGACCGCGCAGCGGGCACCGGCGGGACGGCCAGCGGCGTGGTCACGTCCCGGCCGCCGGTGAGCGTGGCGTCCAGCGGCACCTGGTAGGCGGCCTGGTCGATCGCGCCGTCGAGCAGGGTCGCCCGGTACGCCCCCGCGAACACGACCGACGCGACGGCGGCGGTGAGGAACGCCGTGGTGGCGACGGGGCGCAACGGGCGGCGGATCGCGCCGAGCAGCCCGATGCGTCCGGCCACGCTCCGGCGCGGGATGAGCCGCGCGGCGAGACCGGCCAGCGGTGCCCACAACCGGGCGGCGACCAACCCGCCCACCACGGCGGCGAGCACGGGCAGGGCGACGATCAGCGGATCGTTGTCCGCGGCCAGCGACGAGGCCGACGCCGAGCCGCGGCTCGCGGCGAGCAGCACCGCCCCGAGGCAGCCGGCGCCGAGCAACTCGACGGTGCGCCACACCGCCCGGCGATCGCGATCCGGCCAGAGCAGCACGGCGACGGTGACCACGACGGCCGCGGCCACCAGCAGCGCGGTGGCCGGGCCCGCCGACCCGAGCGCGGACCAGATCGTCGACCACGACGCCAGACCGGCGTCCTGCGCCAGGCCGGCGGTCACGGCGGCGCCCAGCACCGCCCCGAGCAGCGCCCCGGCCAGGCCGGCCGCGACCGCCTCGAGGGTGGCGACGCGCACGACGCCTGATATCCGTGATCCGCGCCGGCGCAGCACCGTGACGAGCAGGGACTGCTCGCGGCGCAGGCTGACCGCGGCAACGACCGCGAACCCGAGCAGCAACACGGCGGCGGTTCCGCCGAGCAGCCCGAATCGCCGCGCGGACAGCGATGCCCGGTGGTACTGCTCGGTCAGGACGGTGTCGGGACGGACGATGCCGGCGCCGGGCACCTTGGCGATCACCGTATCGGCGATCTCTGACGAGCGGCGCACGTAGGCCGGCACACCGAGCGCGATCACCCGGTCGACGTCGAGCGGGGTGACCCATCCGTAGGTGCGCGCGAACAGCGACAACGACGACAGCAGCGCCATCCGCGCCGTGCTGTCGCCGAGCAGCAGCGGCACCCGCCCGGGATCGAGCTCGCCGCCCAGCAGGGTCGGATCGGTGCGCTGCGCGCGTCCCACGACGACGACGCCGAGGGTGGACGCCGAGTGCGCCAGGGCCGCCTCGTCACCCCCGACGGCGACGACCTCGCAACGGCGTGGCGTGCACGACCGGGGCAGCCGTCCGTCGATCAGACGCACGGCACCGGGCAAGTCGTCGGTGGCGCCGAGGAAGAACGTCGCGCCGTTCACCGACAGCTGGTGGAAGACGAGCTCGTGGCGCACCGGCGCGCTGGACAGCCGGCCGAACTGCTGGCGCACGAGGGTGTCGAACGAGGCGGCATCGCTCGGGCTGTAGATGGTGCCGGTGCTCAGCGCGGTGATGGTGCGATCGCCCGGTGACATCTGCCGCACCGTCGTCCGCACGGTCTGCGCCGCGACGGCGTCACCCGCGCCGGCGGCGATCACGGGGATGGCGGCCGCGAGCGCCACTCCGAGCACGAGTAGCGCCCACCGGGCCGGCCGGTGACGGAGCTGCGCGGCAGCGAGCGATGCAGCGATGGCCACGTCGACTAACCCCTTAGCGCTAAGTTCCGGTTAGCATAGGCGACGTGGCGCGGCAGGTCGATGGTGTCTGGCTGCCCGAGCGCGTATCGGGACATCCCGCGCTCGAGCTCAACAACACGGTGGGCGGATGGGGCTTCGCCGAGCCCCGCGAGTACCTCGTCGACTACGCCGCGCTGGTGACCTTGGCCCGCGACGTCGACGTGGTGTCCGCGTCAGAATCCCTTGCTCTGCTTACCTCGGCGCACCAGTCGCCGACAGCGGCCCGCGCCGCGCTGCGCGACGTCAAGCGACTGCGCAGCACCCTGCATGCCGTCGCGCTGTCCGATTCCCCGGACGCCGCGGACGCCGCAGGCGAGCTGCATCGATTCGTGATGACGGCCGTCCGGGCGTCGAGCTACGTGGGCGACGACGCCGCCGCGTTACGCCTGGACGGCGGCACCGGGGTGCGAATGCCGCTGCACCGCTTCGCCCTCTCGCTGCACGGCCTGCTCGAGCAATACCCGCGCCGGGCCATCCGGACGTGTGCCGACGAGCGATGCGGCTGGCTGTTCCTGGATCCGTCGGGCCGGCGCCGCTGGTGCGAGATGGCCGTCTGCGGCAACCGCGCCAAGGCCCGCCGCTACGCCCAGCGCCGCCACGCCTAGCGCCGTACGGCACGCGATCGTGCAACTTTGTGCGGTCTGAGGCCGCAGAGGGTTGCATGATCGGATCCAGGTACCGACGACCGGTATGTCTAGGTAGTTCCACGGGTACGCGCCGGTGACTAGTCGGCCATGATCAGGTTCGACGGTGGCCAGACGATCAAGGGTAGAACTAATGAGAGCGCTAAGAGCGGACCTCGGCGGGGCAACGATCGGGCGAAGGAGCGTGGCGTTCGTCGCGGCGGCCGTAACGCTTGCGCTGATCGGTACGACGGCGTGCACCTCGTCGTCGAAGGGCAGCAAGGCCCCCGCACCGACAAGTACCGCGAAAGCAGCGCCGACGGTCTGGCAGCAGACGCTGGGCAAGGTCAAGCCCGACGGCACGGTGGACGTCTCGACGGCGCTGACCGCATTCGCATTGGCGATCGGCCCGGTGCCCGGCGTCACCG
>Ga0137415_10006467_pt1 | contig 11615 bp, 10 predicted proteins | sample CZODoug3_1_1_16f_FD_183082 | JGI IMG/M metagenome (GOLD analysis project Ga0137415, IMG submission 183082) | Vadose zone soil fungal communities from Angelo Coast Range Reserve, California, USA - CZODoug3_1_1_16fungal (Hybrid Assembly) | ecosystem: Environmental > Terrestrial > Soil > Vadose...
CCGTGAACTACGAGTCGGCCGGCACCGTGGAGTTCCTGGTCGACGACGCGGGTGACTTCTATTTCATCGAGATGAACACCCGGATCCAGGTCGAGCACCCGGTGACGGAGACCGTGACGGGCATCGACATCGTCCGGGAACAGATCCGGATCGCATCGGGGCACCCGCTCGGCTATACCCAGGCGGCGATCCGGATCGCCGGCCACGCGATCGAATGCCGCATCAACGCCGAGGATCCGGACACGTTCGTGCCGAGCGCCGGCCGGGTCACCACGTGGATCCCACCGGGTGGCTTCGGCGTCCGCGTCGATAGCCACCTGATGGCGCCGTATTCGGTGCCCCCCTTCTACGATTCCCTGCTCGCGAAGATCATCGTCCACGCCGACGATCGGGCGACCGCGATCGAGCGAATGCGGCGGGCCCTCGCGGAGACCGTGGTCGAAGGCGTGAAGACCACGATCCCGTTCCACCAGAGGCTCCTGAGCGACCCCGCGTTCCGCGAGGGCGGGTTCCGCCTCGGGCGTCTCGAGACCACCCTGTAGCCCGGGGTGGCGCCCCGCGGTGCCGTCCCTGATCCCCGACCTCTACGTCATCCTCGACCGCGCGGCGGCCCGGGGCCGGGAACTCGACGGGGTCCTCGAGGGCGCCATCGCCGCCGGCTGCCGGATGGTCCAGCTTCGGGAAAAGGAGTGGCCGTCGGGCAGGCTGCTGCCGCTGGCCGAGCGGCTGCGCGGCCGTTGCCGGGCCGCGGGGGTGACGTTCATTGTCAACGACCGCGTCGACCTCGCCGTGGCGGTCGAGGCGGACGGTGTCCACCTGGGGCAGGACGATCTCCCCCCCCGCGTCGCCCGACCGCTCCTGCGCCCCGGCATGCTGCTCGGCGTCTCCACCCACTCCGCCGAGCAGGCGCGGGCAGCGCAGGCCGCCCGCGCCGACTACGTGGCGGTGGGCTCGATCTTCCCCACCGCGACGAAGGCGGGCTTCGAGCTGGCCGGACCGGGGCTCCTCCGCGAGCTCCGCCCCGCGATGCGCGTGCCGTTAATTGCGATCGGCGGCATCACGGCGGCCAACGTCGGCGAGGCGATCCGCGCCGGCGCCGACGGCGTCGCGGTGATCTCGGCGGTGTGCGGCGCGCCCGATCCGGAAGCCGCGAGCCGGCGCCTGCTCGACGCGATCCGCACCGCCCGCGCGTCTTGACGGCGCCGGGGCGGCCGCTCATAATGACTCCGGCCTCACCCATCAACTTCCGTGTCTGCCAGGGGGAAACGATGAAGACCCACCGCGCGCGGGGCGTCGTCTACGTGGCCCTCGTCGCCCTCGCCGCCCTCTGCCCCTGGCCGACGGCCGGCTCTCGAGTGGCCGCCCAGGGGAAGGGCACGATCAAGATCGCGACCCAGAGCCCGCTCTCCGGCGGCCAGGCCGCGCTCGGCGAAGGCATCAAGCTCGGCGCCCAGCTCGCGCTCGAGAAGTTCAAGGGCCCGCTGGAGAAGATGGGCTTCGCCGTCGAGCTGGTGCCGTTCGACGACCAGGCGAAGCCCGACGTCGGCGTCGCGAATGCGAAGAACCTTATCGCCGACACGAACGTCCTCGTCGTGATCGGCCATCTTAACTCGGGCGTCGCGATCCCGGCCTCCGAGGTCTACAAGGACGCGTCGCTGGCGATGATCTCACCGGCCAACACGAACCCGACCGTCACCGACCGCGGATACTCGAACGTCTTTCGCGTCTGTGGCCGGGACGATGTCCAGGGGGCCGTCGGCGCCGAGTTCGCCAAGAGCCTCGGCGTCAAGACCGCCTACGTGATCCACGACAAGACCACGTACGGCCAGGGGGTGGCGGAGTTCTTCAAGGCCGAGGCCGAGAAGAAGGGGATCAAAATCCTCGGCTTCGAGGGCTCTGAGGAGAAGTCGAACTTCGACCCGATCATCACGCCGGTCAAGGCGCGCAACCCCGAGCTCATCTACTTCGGCGGACTCTACGACCAGGCCGGCCCGTTCTTCAGCCAGGCCCGGGAGAAGGGCGCCAAGTCGAGGTTCATGGGGCCCGATGGCCTGGACTCCTCGGACCTCGCCAAGATCGCGGGCAAGGCCGTGGTCGGCATGTACTACACCTCGGTCGCGGGCCCGGTCTCGGTCTACCCGCAGGCGAGGCAGTTCGCCGAGGAATACCGGAAGAAGTTCGGCAAGAACCCGGAGCCGTTCGCGGCCCAGGCCTATGACGCCACCGCCATCGCCCTCCGGGGGATCGCCGCCGCCGCCAAGGGCGGCCGGCGCCCCGAGCGCGAGGAGGTGGCCGCGGCCATCCACGCCGTGAAATACACCGGCATCACCGGCACGATCGAGTTCGACAAGAAGGGCGACCCCAAGAAGGCGCTCTACTTCGTCCTGCAGGTCACCTCGGACAACCCGGAGAAGTGGGGAGAGAATCGGGAAGTGAAGCGGCTGCTGATCGCCACCCCGGCGCCGAAGATGTAGAGCGCGGCGCGGCCGCCGCCGCCCCCGCCCTCTCGTCGCGTCCACTCGATGGACTTTCCGCTCCTCCTCGGGATCTTTCCCCAGGTCCTGCTCGACGGCTTGATCCTCGGCTTCATGTACGCCCTCATCGCGCTCGGCTACACGATGGTGTACGGCGTGCTCGAGTTCATCAACTTCGCCCACTCGGAGATCTTCGTCACCGGCGCCTTCGTCGGCGTCGAGATCCTCCTGAGCCTCCAGCACGCCGGTCTCCTCGACCGCGTATCCCCCGTCCTCGTGCTGCTCCTCATCCTGGGGGCGGGGATGACGGTCAGCGGCCTGCTGGCCGTCGCCGTCGAGCGGATCGCCTATCGGCCGCTCCGGGGCGCGCCCCGGCTCATCCCGCTGATCTCGGCCATCGGCGTCTCCTTCTTCCTTCAGGACCTCATCCGGCTCGTCGAGAGCATCTGGCGGAACGCGTTCAACCTTGTGTATCCGGGGCTCGAGCCCCTGAACCGGCGGTTCGAGCTGACCGCGACCGTCGACGTCTCGGTCAAGGCGCTCGTGGTCATTGCCGCCTCGCTGCTGATGCTCCTCGCCCTCCACCTGCTGGTGAACAAGACCCGGCTCGGCACGGCGATCCGGGCGGTCGCCGAGGACCAGGCCACGGCGAGCCTCATGGGCATCAACGTCGACCGGATGATCTCGATCACCTTCCTCATCGGGGGGGCGATGGGCGGTGCGGCCGGCGTGCTCTTCGGCGTCCAGTACAGTCTGATCAACCCCTACACGGGCTTCACTCCCGGCCTCAAGGCCTTCACCGCGGCCGTGCTGGGCGGCATCGGCAACATCCCCGGCGCGATGACCGGAGGCCTCGTCCTCGGCCTGCTCGAGGCGTTCGCCGCCTCCTACCTGTCGCTCCTGACGGGGGGGGCGTTCGGCGCCGAGTACAAGGACATCTTCGCCTTCTCCGTGCTGATCCTCATCCTGATCTTCCGTCCTCAGGGGCTCCTGGGCGAAGTGGTGCGGGGGCGGGCGTGATCGGTCCGGCGGCGGCCAGGGGGCCCTCGGTGCCCGCGGGAGCGCCGTGATGCACGCGGTCGGGGTGCTCGCGCTGCTGGCCGCGTCCGGGTACGCGGTGTCCGTCTTTCCGCATTCGATCCTCGCGTTCCTGCTCTTCCAGGCATCGATCCTGGCGCTCTATCTTGCGCCGATGCGACGCTGGCTGAAGGTTGCGCTCGCGGTGCTGGCGCTCGGCGTGCTGATGCCGGCCATCGGCACCGTCAACGGCTACTACCTCGAGGTCGCGACCCAGGTCGGGATCTTCGTGGCTCTCGCTCTCGGCCTCAACATCGTGGTGGGGCTCGCCGGGTTACTCGACCTCGGCTACGTGGCGTTCTTCGCCGTGGGCGCCTACCTCTGGGCCATCTTCGGCTCTCCCCAGGCCAACCAGATCTTCGGGGGCGGATTCCCGCTCGCCCCCGGCTGGTTCTTCGTCTTCCTGCTGGTGGGGCTCGCCGTCGCCGCCCTCACCGGCGTGCTGCTCGGCCTGCCCGTTCTCCGGCTGCGCGGCGACTACCTGGCGATCGTCACGCTCGGGTTCGGCGAGGTGGTCAGGGTGCTCGCGAACAACCTCGACAAGCCCATCAACCTGACCAACGGGCCCAAGGGCATCACGCCGATCAGCCGCCCGCCCCTGCCGTTCGATCCCGCGCGGCTGCCCGGCGTGTCCCTGGGCCTCCTCTACTCGCTGTACTTCTACTTCCTGGTCCTGCTCGTCCTCTTCGTCGTCATCGCGGTGAACCAGCGCCTCGCGGACTCGCACATCGGCCGCGCGTGGGAGGCCATTCGCGAAGACGAGACGGCCGCCCAGGCGATGGGGGTGCCCTTGGTCCGGACCAAGCTGCTCGCCTTCGCCTGCGGCGCTTCCTTCGCGGGCGTTATCGGCGTCCTCTTTGCGGCCAAACAAGTCTTCATCAACCCGGAATCCTTCACGTTCCTCGAGTCCATCGGCGTGCTCGCGATGGTCATCCTGGGTGGCATGGGCTCGATCCCGGGTCCCGCGCTGGGCGCGACGATCGTCACCGTCCTCAACCTCCAGGTCCTCAAGGGCCTGTCGCTCTGGCTCAACGACCTGCGGAATTCGGGCACGATCGTCTTCGGCTACAACCTGGCCGACCTCCCCACCCAGCTCGAGCCGGCCAAGTACGAGCGCATGGTCTTCGGCCTCATTCTCGTGCTGATGATGATCTTCCGGCCGGAGGGTATCCTCCCCGCCCGCCGGCGCCGCCGCGAGCTTGTCGATGACTGAGGGGCGGTGTGCCCGCGGCCGCCACATCGCGCGCGCCGTTCGCGGGGGCTCGCCGGCGCGGGGGCGGGCCGCGAGCAGAATTCATCGCACGCCCCGCCGCCGCGGGCCGCACCGAGGCCCCGACGCGAGTCCGGCACGATGATCGGAAGGGGCGACGGCGCGCCGTGGCTCCTGAGGCCGCGGGAGCCGTCCGCCCGCCCATGACGACCCTCCTCCGCGCCGAGGGTGTGACCAAGGCGTTCGGCGGGCTCGTCGCCGTCAACAAGGTGGAGTTCGCGATCCAGCCCCACCGTGTCGTCTCGATCATCGGTCCCAACGGTGCCGGGAAGACGACCCTCTTCAACATCGTCACCGGGCTGGACGTGCCGGAGTCCGGAACGGTGATCTTCCGCGAGAGGTCGCTCGTCGGTCTCCGGCCCGACGAGATCACGGCGTCCGGAATCTGCCGGACGTTTCAGAACATCCGGCTCTTCGCCAACATGACCGCGATTGAGAACGTGCTGGTCGGCATGCACACGCGCGTCGGACTCGGGCTCCGCGACGTGCTCGCGCGCGGCCGGCGTTTCCGGACAACCGAGGAGAGCCTCTCGCGGCAGGCCGCCGAGCTCCTCACGGTGGTGGGGCTCCGGGCCAAGGCCAATGAGGTCGCGCGTCACCTCCCGTACGGCGACCAGCGACGGCTCGAGATTGCTCGCGCCCTCGGCGCCGGTCCCTCCCTCCTGCTGCTGGACGAGCCGACCGCGGGCATGACGCAAGGCGAGGCCGGCCTGCTGATGGCCCTCCTCCGCCGCCTGATCGGCGAGTTCCACCTCACGGTGCTCCTCATCGAGCACAACATGCGCGTCGTCATGGGGGTCTCCGACCGTGTCATCGTCCTGGACCACGGCGAGAAGATCGCCGAGGGCGACCCGGCCGAGGTGAGACGTGACCCGCGCGTGATCGAAGCCTACCTGGGGCGCCGGGCGCATGCTTGAGATCCGGGACCTTCTCGTGTCCTACGGCGAGATCAGGGCCGTCAAGGGAATCTCCCTGAACGTCGCGGCCGGGGAGATCGTGGCCCTCCTTGGCAGCAACGGCGCCGGGAAGACCACCACGCTGAAGACGGTCTCCGGCCTCCTCGCCCCGCGGTCGGGGGAGATCCTGCTCGACGGGGAGTCGCTGCGCGGCGTGCCACCTCACCTGATCGTCCGCAAGGGCATCGCGCACGTGCCGGAAGGCCGCCACGTGTTCAACCGGCTAACGGTCTACGAAAACCTCGAGATGGGCGCCTATGCGCGGTCGGACGCCGGGGCCGCCGCTGACCTCGATCGGGTGTTTGCGCTCTTCCCCCGCCTCTGGGAGCGGCGTCGGCAACGGGCCGGCACGCTCTCGGGCGGCGAGCAGCAGATGCTGGCCATCGGCCGCGCGCTGATGGCGAATCCCCGCTTGCTCCTGCTCGACGAGCCGTCGATGGGGCTGGCCCCGGTGCTGGTCGAGCAGATCTTCGAGACGGTTCAGCGCATCAACCGGCAGGGCACGACGGTGCTGCTGGTCGAACAGAACGCGGCGCTCGCGCTCGAGGTCGCGACGCGTGCGTACGTGCTCGAGACGGGCACCATCGTGCTCTCGGGCGCCGCGGCGGATCTGGTCCGACATGAGGACGTCCGACGCGCCTATCTGGGGGAGATCTGACGCCGACTGGCGTCTCCGCGCGCCCGGCCCCGGGCGCGGCGGCAGCGGCCGCGCGGGGCCTCGCGCTCGCGCGAGACCGACTCGGGCGAGGGCGGCCCCGCCACGAGCCAGAGGATCCTGCCGAACGCTCGCAGGAGCCCTCGAACGTGCGGGGATCCGGGGGGAGGGGCCGGGCCGGATCCGGGTTGAGCCCGAGCCTCCGCGGGAGCCTTCCGACCTCCGGCCGCCGTCGCTACGAGCCTCCGCCCATCCGTCGCTCGACATCCGCGAGCCGGCTCCCGGCGCACTCAAAGATCGCGGGGAGGGCCGAGACTACACTGATTCCCTGCACCACCTCGAGGGGGGCCCGGGCATCCTCTTTCGCGTTGTCACGGGCCGCCCGGGCGGCCGGGCAGGAGTCGAGCACGGGATCGCGGGACACCGAGGCGAACGCGGCAGCGGCGCCCCGCTCGTCGCCGGAGTCGGCGCGCAGCCCGGCGTTCCAGGCGGTCGCCGCAAGCATGTAGAGATCCATGGTCTCGCGCATGCCGCGCTTGAGCTCGGCGTCGCCCCCGGGGGCGCTCGCGTACCTCTCGACGGTCCTCTTGGCGTCGAACGCGCGCGGCCCGTACTCCGGGTAGTTCACGTGCGCCTGCACGAGAGACCGCAAGCCCTGCAGGACCCGGAGGACGTCGGCCGCGAGCTGCGCCTCGTCGGCCGCCGCCGGCGGCGGGGGCGGCGGCTGGGGCGGGGGCGCCGGCACGGGGGCGGCAACGCGCGGCGCCACCTGCTGGACGGGGACGCCGGACAGCCGGAGGGGGGCGCTGGAAAGCCGTTTCAGGCCCAACCAGGCACCGATCACGACTACCAACAGGATGACGCCCATGATCGTTCCGCGCGTCGCCTGGCTCCCGCGGGGGGCGGCGGCGGCCTGAGCGCGCTCGCGCGCAAGCCGCAGCTGCGCGGTCTCGTATTCGACGAAGTCCACACCGCACGCGTCGCACTTCCCCCCGTGAGGCTGCAGGTGGTGGCACGCGGGACACGCGTAGCGGAGGAGGGTGTGGCAGCGCGTGCAGAACCGCACCGTCTCGAGATTTTCCTGTCCACACTTGGGACAGGGCGAGCCGGCGGGCGCCGTCTCGGTCACGCGCCCGCTTCCCGCCAGAGCGCGTCGGCGGCTGCGCGACCGGGCCTAGTGAGGAACAGGACAACCCCGCCGGCGAGCAGCGCGAGGTCGAGCGGTCGGGCGGTCCAGGACGTCGCACGTGAGGGCCCGGGCGCCGATCGGCTCGAGAATGACGATGGACGCCTACCGTAGGCGCACACTCCCAATGACTCTACGGCGGGCCGAGAAGCTTCGGCAAGGATTTTTTGACGACCTGTCACGTGCGAGCGCTCGCGTCCACTGCGCTCACCGAGGGAGCCCCCGCCGCGGGGCGGCGCCGACGCCCGGAAGGCCCTCTAGGGGGCCGGTGGGGGAGCTCTGCGGCGATCACGCTGACGCCTCACGCCGAGCGGCGGGGCCTGGTCGTGGCAGGCGCGGGCCGTGACGGGCGCTGGCGCTCGCCTCTCTACGGGCGGGATGGTTCCGCGGTTCAGGCGTCTCGTTCGGTTCGCTGCTCGCGTAGCCGCGGCTCTCCGCGCCGGGGAAACCGCGGACATCAGCCCCCGGGTCCCGCGCGCGGTCGGCACGAACACGGCGGTCGGAGCAGCAGGAAGGGAACGCGGAGCTTCCGGAGGAGTCTTAGCAGTTACCGGCGCATTGCGCGCGCAACGTCTCGAAGGTGGTACTTTGGGTCGCGCCCGAGCCGCTCGGCCAGGTCACCGTCAGGGTGATCCGAGCCAGCCCATTGGGCGACGGGGTCGCCCCGACCGTCGCGATCGTCCACGACCGCGTCACGTTGGGGGCGGGGCTATCCGACGCGGTGGTCGGGCCCGGATTGAACGGTTGGTTTCTGAGCTGCTCGAAGAGCTGTCTCCCCACTTCCGTCGCGGTCGACTCGCTTCCGCTGAACACCACGCTCAGATAGCCGGCCGTGACCGAGTTCATCAGCGCAAGGATGCCGACCGCGAGAATCGTGATCGCGATCAGGACTTCGATGAGCGTCATGCCGCGTTCGTCTCGCCAGGCTGTCATTGGTGCCCCTAACTCCGCGCCCATCGGCCCTTCTGCATGACGACGCCCTTCGGCGTCCCCGGGGGAATCGTGGTATCGAACAGGGTGTCGTAGCTCCAGTTCCGGATGGGGGCGTTGTAGTAGACGCCCGTGTTCTGCCAGGGCTGCGTCACCTGCTGGCTGTGCCAGAGGTTGACCAGGGACCCGGAGTAGTTGATCGTCACGCCGCTCCAGTTCTCGAGGAAGCGGATGTCGTTCTCGAGCTGACCGTTGCCGGCGCCGGAGGCCGACTCGTTGCTCGGGCCCGTGGCGATGGCCACGTTCACCGAGGTCGTCGTCGGGGTTCGCGAGCCCAGCGTCGAGCTGCTGGTCGCCGCGTTGGCGTCGCTCCAGTTATTCGACAGCACGGTCACGGCATCGGCCAGGACCGCCGCGGGCGATTGGGTCGCGGGGAGGCCCGGGTTGTAGTCCCCCTGGATATACACGGGATTCTGCGACACGACCGTCAGGCCTTTGCTCGGCAGCGTGGTGGTCCCAGCGTTCGCACCGTTCACCAGCCGCACCGCGGGGCACGCGAGGGTCTTGTTGGAGCTGCACGGCGTCGACGGGCCGAAGCTGTTCGTCGTGGACGCCACGTAGACCATCCCGTTCCAATTGGTGAGACACCCGCTCGAGCAGGTCCCTCCTCCCGAGACCGGCACGGCCGTGTTCAGCTTACTGACGTCCACCTGCGTGACCGCCATCATCTGGCCTTCGCGGGAGTCGAAGAAGGTGCTGGTCGTGGTGATCGTGCCGGCCGGCAGCGTCACGGGGTTGCCGTTCTGGTCGGTCGCCACGCCGTTCACGATGCGGAGGTCCGCCTGCGTGTAGAGCTTGGCCGCCGTGAGCGCGGCTGAGTCGCCCACCAGGGGCATCTCGATCAGCGTGTGCGCCTGCTTGTCCGGGTTACACGGGTTGTTGAACAGCGACGGGACCGGCGGCGTGATCTCGGTGATCCCCATCGCGCTGTCCTTCACCATGCCCCCGAAGGTGCTCTGGGCTTGGGCCTGCCACTGGGAGGCCGTCCAGCTGCCGGTGAAGTTCTTCTTGTCGACATGGTCGAAGTTCAACGTCTGGTAGGCACCGTTGGCGTCCATGATCTGGGGGTTGCCGTTGAGCCCCTCCACGCCGCTGCTCTTGATGGTCCGGTAGATGTTCCCGGCCGTCGCCATGCGCGAGTTGACCTGGAGCGTGGCGCCGGGCGCCATGTAGATATTGCTGTTCGCGAAGATCGGCCCGTTGAGCGTCATGTTCGCGCCGGGGGCGATCTCGAGATCCACGCCCTTGCCGTAGAACACCGCGAACTGGAAGAGGGGCACCTGGATGTACTGAAAGACCTGGGTGAGGCTCGACTGGGTGCCTCCCGCCGCGGCGACCTGGGCGGCGATCTGATAATCCGTCGCGATGCCCTTCATGCCCGCGTAGGGACCGGTCGCGATCTGGATTTGATAGGGCGCCGGGCTCAGCTGTGTCACCGAGTAGGCGCTGAAGCTGAGGCCGGGGCTCGTGAGCGTCGGCGCCGTGATCGTGGCGAGCTGCGCACTCGTCGGCGCGGGGGTGCTCACCAAGAGCGCCCGCAATCCGACCACCCCCGACTCGAGCCCGCCGTCGGCGGCGTAGAACGCCTTGCTGTAGTCCTTCCAGTTCGCCGACGACGCGACCTCGGTCGTGCCCAGGGTCAGCAGCGTGAGGCCCAACACTGAGAGGGCCAGCAGGATGACAAGGGAGAGGACCAAGGCGTAGCCGTGTTCGGCCCTCAGCAGGTGCCGTGCTTGAAGTCGCGTCATAGTCTTGTTGCCCTCCGTCACTCGTAGGTTGAGCGGTCGACCGGTCGTCGTCACGGGAGATTCCTTGGCCGAACGTAGGTCGTCACTGTGAAGCTGCGGGCGTTGCAGGGATTCGGCGCCGTCGATTGCGCCGTCATCGTGATCGCCACCCGCCGAATGTTGGCGAGATTGGCCGCGAGGTTCGACGTGAGGATCGCGGTGTCCGTGGTGTCGAAATAGCTGAACTGCTGGACCTGTACCCCCGTGGCCAGGGCTTGCGACCCCGTCCCGTCGCCCGGATCCTTGGACAGCGTGGTGCCCGCCCACGAGTAGGTGACCGGCAGCGGCCGCCCGACGACCGCGCCCACCGGGTAGGCGTTCGCGAGCCCCGCTCCGTTGACGGTAATGGTCGGGCCCACGATGGTCTTGACGGTCTGGGTCTCCGAGGTGCTGCCGCTGGCCAGATAGATCGTATCGTTCGGGTTGATCCCCAGACCGCCCGCCACCGTGAGGATCTTGGTCCCGGCGGCCGCCGCCGTCGAGAGCGTGGTCGACACGTTGTTGAGGTCGGCCCAGAAGGTGATCGAGGTCTGACTCGCCCCCGTGACCGCGGTCAGCGCCGGCGGGTAGCCATAGCCCACGAGCCGCAGATCCTCTTCCATCAGCATCGCGGTCCGCGCCGCCTGCTGGGCCTGCGCCTGGTTCTCGCCGGTGAGAACCAGCGTGTTGCCGCTCACCTGGACCCCGACCAGCGCCGCCATCACCAGCCCCATGATCGCCATCGTCACGAGCAGCTCGGTGAGGGTGAATCCCTGGCGGTCGTGCCACGCCGCCGCGAGGCCGCGGTCATGTCGGGGGAGGCCGGAACGCCGTTCGTGCGTGATCATCGCCATGATCGTCCTCTAGGGAATGGTGACCTGGCCCGAGGCCGTCACGGTCACCGTCCGGCTGCCCCCGCCCTTCGCCGTCACCTTCAGGACTCCGGTCTGACTGGCGTTACCGAACGGGGTGAAGATCGGACTCGTGCCGCTGTTGGTTACCGTGAAGGAGCTCGGAGAGGGGTGGAAGGTTCCCGTGGAGTCCGTGCCCGGGCCCGTCCACACCGTGCCCGCGCACCCGCCCTGCACGAACTGATAGCCCCCGGACACGACCTGCACGCAAATCGTCTGGCGCGTGGTGATCGCGAGCATCTTCGCCCGCATCAGCGAGCCCTGGATCTCCCGCGCCCCCCACGTGACGGTCGCCCCGGGAAGGGCGCTCAAGAGCCAGGGAACGGCGGC
>Ga0137415_10006468_pt1 | contig 11614 bp, 2 predicted proteins | sample CZODoug3_1_1_16f_FD_183082 | JGI IMG/M metagenome (GOLD analysis project Ga0137415, IMG submission 183082) | Vadose zone soil fungal communities from Angelo Coast Range Reserve, California, USA - CZODoug3_1_1_16fungal (Hybrid Assembly) | ecosystem: Environmental > Terrestrial > Soil > Vadose...
GCATATGTCGGGCTGTCGGCGCTGCCGCTGACGGCGAACGGCAAACTGGATCGGCGTGCCTTGCCGGCGCCGGAGTTTGCGGGGGCGGCGGAGGGCCGTGGCCCGCGGACGCCGCAGGAGGAGCTGCTGTGCGGTCTGTTCGCGCAGGTTCTGGGGCTGGAGCGTGTCGGCATCGACGACAACTTCTTTGCGCTCGGAGGTCACTCGCTGTTGGCGATGCGTTTGATCGGACGAATCCGCCGAACGCTCGGGGCCGAGATCCCAGTCCGTACTCTGTTCGAGGCGTCGACGGTGGCGCTGCTGGGCGAGCGACTTGGTGAGGCCGGCAAGGCGCGGCCGGCGCTCCAACCTCAGCAACGCCCGGACCTGATCCCGTTATCCTTTGCTCAGCGGCGCCTGTGGTTTCTGGGGCAGTTGGAGGGTGCAAGCCCGACCTACAACATCCCGCTTGCGTTGCGTTTGTCGGGCCCGCTTGACCGCGCCGCGCTGGAGGCAGCGCTGAGGGATGTGGTGAGCCGGCACGAGAGCCTGCGGACGATATTTCCGCAGACGCAAGGCGTGCCGCATCAACGTATTTTGAGCGTGGGAGAGGCCCAGCCCCTGCTGATGGTGACCAAGGCCGGTGAGGATACACTGCATTCCGCGCTAGATGCGGCGGCGCGTCACGCGTTTGACCTTGCAGGGGAACCACCGCTCCGCGCGCATCTGTTTGTGACTGGGCGGGACAAGCATACTCTGCTGCTGACTCTGCACCACATCGCAGGGGACGGAGCATCGCTCGCGCCCTTGGCGCGCGATCTATCAATGGCATATGCCGCTCGCCTGCAGGGCATGGCGCCGAACTTTGCACCGCTGCCGGTGCAGTATGCCGACTACACCTTGTGGCATCATGATCTGCTCGGCCGCGTGGACGAGCCCGACAGCATCATCGGACGGCAACTGAGGTTCTGGAGGGATACTCTCGAGGGACTTCCCGAACAGATAAGTCTGCCAACTGACCGGATGCGGCCGGCAATCTCAAGCCACCAAGGTGGGACAGTGCGGGTGCGCTTGGAGCGACAGCTGCATCGCGATCTGCTCGGGTTGGGACGCGACAGCGGAGCCACGCTATTCATGGTGTTGCAAGCTGGCCTCGTAGCGTTAATGACGCGTCTCGGGGCGGGGACGGATATCGCGATCGGAACCCCGATCGCAGGACGCATAGACGAAGCTCTGGACGACTCGGTCGGATTCTTCGCCAACATGCTGGTCCTGCGTACGGACGTCACCGGGAACCCGAGCTTCCGCGACCTGATCGGCCGGGTTCGAGAAACAGCACTGGCCGCCTTTGCACATCAGGATATGCCCTTCGAGCGGCTGGTAGAGGAGTTGCAGCCAGCGCGATCGCGTGCGCGGCATCCCTTGTTTCAGGTCGTGCTGGCGCTGCAGACCATGCATCAGCCGACGCTCCATCTGCCCGGCCTTACCGTTCAGTCGCAGCCGGCAGATACTGGCACCACGAAGTTCGATCTGTCGCTGAGTTTTACCGAGCGCCGAGCTGGGGACGGCGTACCGGATGGGCTTGACGGATATCTTGAGTACAGCCTCGACTTGTTCAGCGAAGATAGGGCGAGCAACATCATGAAGTGGCTGGAGGGTGCTTTGCGAGCCCTTGTCGCCGCTCCGGATCGCGCGATTGGTTCCGTCGACATTCTGTCGCGTGAGGAGCGTCAGCAGCTCTTGGAGGGATGGAACGCAACAGGACGCCACGTTCCGGCTAGAACATTGCCTGAAATGTTCGAGGCGCAAGTGGCGCGGACGCCGCACGCAGCTGCGGTGGTGTTCGAGGGCGAGACAGTGAGCTACGCAGCGCTGAACGCGCGGGCGAATCGTTTGGCGCATCGCCTCCTCGCGATGGGAGTCGGCCGCGAAACCGCCGTCGGCATTCTGCAGAGGCGCTCGACTGAACTCGTCATTTCGATCCTCGCTTTGGCGAAAGTTGGTGCAGTCTACGTACCTTTGGACGCGACTCTTCCTCAGACGAGACTAGAGTACATTATTGCTGAGACGGGCACCACGATTGTCCTATCCGATCAAGGGCAGTTGGCTCTTTCGGCCGACGTCCGTTGGCTGGATGTCGCTGACAATGCATCACTTGCATTAGAAAGCGCTAATCCGGGCGTTACGGCCCAACCGGAGCAGCTCGCCTACATCATGTACACCTCCGGCTCGACAGGTTTTCCAAAAGGTATTGGCGTGACCCATCGTAGCATCGTCAATCTAGCCTGCAATGATTGCTGGAAAGGCGGCAAGCACAAGCGGATCCTGCTCCATTCTCCATATTTCTTCGACGCTTCTACTTATGAGCTGTGGGTTCCACTGTTGACCGGGCAGCAAATCGTCATCGCCCCACCTGGAGACGTTGAACCGCGTGTTCTGCGCAAGCTGATCGCGGCAGAGAAGCTCACCGCCGTTTTTCTTACGACTGCTCTTTTCTGTATGATCGCCGACGAAGACCCGGCCTGCTTAAGCGGCGCGCTTGACGTCTGGACGGGCGGGGAGTTCGTACCCCCTGAGGCTGTTAGGCGGGTGCTCAAAGCTTGTCGTGGCACTGCCATCAGGAACGTCTACGGGCCAACGGAAACCACGACCTTTGCGACGTACTATACAGCCCAGTCGCTTGCCGATGGCGAGACGAGCATTCCAATTGGGAAACCTCTCGATAATGTTCGGGTTTATGTTTTGGACGGCGGACTTTTGCCTGTTCCGGCTGGTGTTGTGGGTGAGCTTTACATTGCGGGTGCGGGTTTGGCGCGCGGTTATCTTGGCCGCGCGGGTTTGACGGCGGAGCGGTTTGTAGCGTGTCCGTTCGGTGGGCGCGGCGAGCGGATGTACCGCACCGGGGATCTGGCGAAGTGGCGTGCCGACGGTGTGCTGGAGTTTGTCGGCCGGGCCGACGCACAGGTGAAGATCCGCGGTTACCGGATCGAGCCTGGCGAAGTCGAAGCGATGCTGTCGCGGCACGCCGACGTGTCGCACTGCGCGGTGGTGGCGCGGGAGGACGGCCCCGGCGGCAAGCGGCTGGTGGCCTATGTGGTGGGTCGTGCTGGCGCCGCGGTGCGGGCGGAGGAGCTTCGCGATTATCTGAGCGAGCAGCTGCCTGACTATATGGTGCCGGCGGCGTATGTCGGTCTGTCGGCGCTGCCGCTGACGGCGAACGGCAAGCTTGACCAGCGTGCGTTGCCGGCGCCGGAGTTTGCGGGGGCAGCAGAGGGCCGTGGACCGCGGACGCCGCAGGAGGAGATGCTGTGCGGGCTGTTCGCGGAGGTGCTGGGCCTGGAGCGTGTCGGGATCGACGACAACTTCTTCGCGCTGGGGGGACATTCGCTGCTGGCGATGCGGCTAGTCCGACGGATCCAGTCGAGCATGGGGATCCAGTTGCGGATCCAAGCTCTGTTTGACACCCAGACAGTGGCGGGGCTGACAGCGCGACTGGGGATAGATTCGCCGCACGATGCTCTCAACGTTCTTCTTCCGCTTAGGGCTGGCGGAAGCGGTGTTCCGTTGTTCTGCTTGCATCCTGGCATCGGCTTGAGTTGGTGCTATGCCGGGCTCATGGCGCATCTGCGTCACGACGTTCCAATCTATGGCGTGCAAGCGCGAGGCCTGTCCGACAGTGGCGAGTTGCCGGCGAACTTTGACGAAGTTGTCGCGGAATGCACAGATTGTATCCGACGCGTGCAACTGACCGGGCCCTACCAACTCGTCGGCTTCTCGTTTGGAGGCAATCTTGCCCACGCGATTGCGGCGCGCTTGCAGCAGCAAGGGCAGGAAGTCGCACTGCTCGCGATCCTGGACAGTTATCCGGCTGAACTGCATCCGCCCTTTTACCCGCTGGAAGAACGGCAAGCTCTTGTTTTGACCTTGCAAACCCTGGGATTCACCAAACCGGTTTCGACCGACGGGCTAGTCCCTTGGGACGATATCAAGGATTTCCTTTGCCACCAAGACAACCCTCTGGGTCATCTGGAGGCGGCGGTGCTTGCGGCAATCAACCGCATCCAGCTGAATAATATCCGCCTTCTGGCGCAATCGCAGACAGCGCGCTTTGAGGGGGGCATGATCCATTTCCGGGCGACACAAGGAAATGACAAGCCCGCATTGCCGGCGAACAGCTGGGCCGCATATGTCGGCGGAAAGATCGACGCGTATGAAATTGATTGCAGCCATACCCAGATGATGGACCGCCGCCCCCTTGCTGAGATCGCACAGCGGCTACAAATCGTGATCGACGATCTCGCGCGGCAGCGCCGTGAGTCCGGTGTCGATCTGGACGACACGATCGAATCCTCATTGGCGCATTCTGATATCGCGTCTCGCACCACCACCAATCGGCGTTCTGATCATGATCGGATCGCGGTAAGAATGGATTAGCACAATGGCATGGTCCTCGGACGTCACGGAAAGGCTACCCACCAACAGCGCGTTGCTGCTGGAGATAGAACCATCCCAGCCGACCGACATCCTTGATATGGCGAGGCGGCACGCCGAAGCGATAGAGTCGGCCCTGGCCGCCCATGGTGCGGTTCTCTTGCGCGGTTTTGACTTATCCGGCGAAAGTGTGCTCGCAACTCTGTTCGAGCGGCTTTGGGCGTCGCCTCTGTCCTATGTCTATCGATCAACACCGAGAACGACCGTCGGAAAGGGGGTCTATACCGCGACAGAATATCCATCTGCGCAGGAGATCCCGATGCACAACGAGAATGCCTATCAGCGCGATTGGCCAACACGCATCGGCTTTCATTGTGTCACCCCGTCCGATACCGGCGGCCAGACACCACTCGCCGACGTCGCACGTGTCACGGCGCGGATCGATCCGGCCGTCGTCGCGGAATTTCGTGAGCGGAAGGTTTCCTATGTCCGCAACTACTCAGACTTCATCGACCTGCCCTGGCGGACCGTGTTCCAGACCGAAAGCAAGAGTGCCGTGGAAGAGTACTGTCGCGCGCATGATATCGGTTTTAGCTGGACAGGCGAGGGTTTGACGACCAGCCAAGTCTGTCAAGGTACCGCGAGACACCCCGAGAGTGGCGACGAACTCTGGTTCAATCAAGCACAGCTATTCCACGTCTCCAGCCTTGGGCTGGAAATGATGTCGCAGATGATCGACACGTTCGGGGAGCGGGGGTTGCCACGCAATGCCTATTTCGGCGACGGCGGAGCAATACCGAACAAAGTTATTGCGCATGTCAGTGACGCCTTTGAGCAGGAGAAAGTCATCTTTAACTGGCGCAAGAACGATATACTCATCCTTGACAACATGCGGGTCGCCCATGGCCGCAAACCGTTTACTGGGTCGCGGCGTATCCTTGTCAGCATGGGTCGCCCGTACTCGAGCGTCTGACACGATCGCGCTTCGGCCCGGCCGGCTGGAGCCAGCGCCGCCATTGTTTTCGAACCACTAAACCAGCAGAGAGAGGACTCGTCATGGCCAATCCCTTTGAAGACGAAAACGGAACCTACGTCGTACTCATCAATCACGAGGGCCAGCACTCGTTGTGGCCAACATTCGTCGAAGTGCCGACGGGCTGGACCGTGGCGTTCAACGAAAGCAGCCGGCAGAACTGCCTCGATTATATCAACACGCATTGGACGGACATGCGGCCCAAGTCCCTGGTGGCGAAGCAGTTCTCCTAACCGCTTCTAGGGTTGAACCGGAGGCAGCCGCAGCGGATAAGGATCCGCGCGGTTGCTCACGAGATCGGTGTACTCGTTGAAGACACCATCTTCAGCTGATCGGGTCTCTCGAACCGTTGCTCAGCAGCGAGTTGAATAGAAGCCTCCCGAAGCGAGGCGCCGCCAACAAAGCGTTTAGGTTGCCGATCGCGATGCTCGATCAGCAAGCCCGTTGACAATTATGCTGCTGGGCCCACCACAGCGAAATCAATCACCTGTTACCCGCGGGAAAAACGTATCGCTGGAGGCTCACAGAGAAATGACGCGAATGCCCGTTCCGGAACGACAGCGTTCGGGATCGCGCGGATGATTTTCAAAACGGGTCGGTCGCGCTGACTGGAGCTAACTCAAACTTGCCCACGATGGATTGGAGCGAGGATTTGAGCTTTCAATTGGTTAGATGGCGGCGTGTGCACCGCGAAATCAGGAAAAATCTCATAACGGCCAATGTGAGCATTCCTCCTGAAGTGAGCTAGGCGGTTGATACCGCGAGAGAGCGAGATGCCGCAAAACTTCGAGAGAGCATGGATCATCTTTTATTGCACTTGGTCGACCGCAGCCTTCGATTGGATTTTTCAGCTGCTTCCCCAATTCGGCTGTTTTGCACCGACATCTGCGAGTGAGACCTTTTTTGCACCGCTGATCGAAAAAGATAGCAGCAGATAAGTATCTCGAAAGAGCTAAGATGGTTGCGAGGGTGCCGAAGGCCGCGGGAACTAATCTCTGGCATCAAGCTGCTCTTCATGGATCGCGCGCGTAGGTCTCCGCGTCGTCGGCGACAGATGTCCTCGATCGGACGCAGGGGCTCGATTTGATCAAGCAATGCGTGCCTTTTCGTTCGAGATTATCCATCGGAATTGTTGATCGGCTGCGAACGAGTAGGAAGTCGCAATCGATAAAGTATGGTCGACGCATTGAGCGATGGTTCGCGAGATCTCGGCAAGGGCAAGCTAAATCCGAGTCGAATTTTAGCAACCGCTGCGGCGATGCGTACAATTCAATGCATCCGATGCCATCCGCGAGCGGGGTTTCCTGCCGGACGGAGATGTGCTCCTTAGCTTGCCCAAGTACTCTACAGCCCTGGATGATGGGGTGCGATCTGCCTCGCGGGAGCCGTCTCGGCGTTGTCGAGAGGCAGGGGATCGACATGCGCCGAAGTCGCTCGCGGCCGAGTCCGATTACTGCGGGTTGGTGTGGCCGTCCACAACGGATAGATCTCTCCGGAAGCATATCGCATGAACAAAACTGCCGTCCTTGACCGGGATGTGCTGGTTGAGCCTGTTGCGCAGCAGCTTGAGCTGTTGCATCCGCTGTCTGCGGCGCAACGCGGCATTTGGTTTGCTCAGCAGCTCAATCCAGCAAGTCCACTTTACAACATAGCCAACTACCTGGAGATTCATGGCCCCGTCGACTTGGATCTGTTTGAGACGGCGCTGCGCCAAGTTGTTGGGGAGGCCGAGGCCTTTCATATCAGGTTCGTTGATAACGGCAGTGGCCCCCAGCAGTTCTTCAGCTTTCCTGGCCACTGGCCATTCTGGATCCTTGATGTCAGCGCGGAGACTGATCCACAGGCTGCCGCCGAGGCCTGGATGCAGGCTGATCTCGCCCGGTCGACCGATCTGACGCGGGACCCGCTCTTTGCTTTCGCCCTGTTCCGGATTGCCCCCGACCGCTTCTTTCTCTACGAACGCGTTCACCACATCATCCTGGACGGCTTCGGGGCCAGCCTGTTCGAGTTGCGGCTGGCCGACGTCTATTCTGCCCTCGCTGCTGGTCGGGGGCCTTCCGCCAGCCCGTTCGGCAATGTGCGGGAGTTGGCCGCAGCAGAGACGGCGTATCTCACCTCGGACGTGTTTCTCCGCGATCGGCGCCATTGGATGGAGCGCTTCGACGATACGCCGGATCCGACCAGTCTCGCTGGCCGCCGCGTTCCCGCCGCCGGCATCTTGCGCCGCCGGACTCATCTGCAGCCGGAGATCAGCGCTGCCCTGCGTGAGCTCGCGCGGACAACCGGCACAACGTTGCCGCAGCTCCTGATCACCCTGGTCGGGATCTATCTCCGTCGTATGACCGGACAGACGGACCTGGTTGTCGGCCTTCCAGTGACGGCGCGGGTGACACGATCTCTCCGGCGCATTCCGGGCATGGTCTCGAATGTGGTGCCGCTGCGCCTGTCGTTCGCCCCTCAGGCGACGCTGGATGTTCTACTCCAGCAAGTCGGGCGTGAGATTCGTCAGAGCTTGCGACATCAGCAGTACCGGTACGAGACGCTGCGTGGAGATCTCCACCTTCTGGTGGGCTCGCGGCTTCTGTTCGCGACCTCGATTAACATCGAGCCCTTCAATTATGATCTCCGCTTTGCTGGCCATGCGGTCACTCCTCACAATCTGGCAAATGGGCCAGCTGAGGATCTCGATATTTACATTTTCGACCGTGGCGCCGCCAGCCCGCTTGAGATCGGCTTTGACGCCAATGCGGCGCTGTACAGCGAGGATGAATTATCTGCGCATCTGACTTGTTTGGTACAGCTGATGTCGGCGCTGGCGGGAAACCCAGACCGGCCAATCAGGTTGCTCGAGGTGCTGTCTGCTTCGGAGCGTTCGCAGATCCTTGAGGCGTGGAACGACACGGCGCGTGATGTGCCGGAGGCGACGCTGCCTGAGCTGTTCGAGGCGCAGGCGGCGACGTCGCCCGACGCCACTGCGCTGGTGTTCGAGGAGAGCTCGCTGAGCTATCGCGAACTGGACAGCCGTGCGAACGCGCTGGCGCATCACCTGATCGGGCTTGGGATCGGAGCGGAGAGCATTGTCGGGCTGGCGCTGCCGCGCTCGCTGGAGATGGTGGTGGCGCTGCTTGGGATCCTCAAGAGCGGCGCGGCGTACCTGCCGCTGGATCCCGACTACCCGCAAGACCGTCTTGGCTTCATGCTGTCGGATGCAAAGCCTGCCTGCGTCATCACCACTGTGGCGGTTGCGGCCCGCCTGCCGGCCACGGCACCGCTGCTGCGGCTGGACGATGCGGAGCTGCAGGCGGAGCTTGCGGCCTGCTCGCCGGCGGCGCCGTCGCAGGCGGAGCGGCTGGCACCGCTGCAGCCGCACAACCCCGCCTACGTGATCTACACCTCCGGGTCCACCGGAACGCCAAAGGGCGTGGTGGTCTCCCATCAGAATGTTGTGCGGCTGCTCGGAAGCACCGAGCATTGGTTCCAGTTTGGCTCAAGTGACGTCTGGACACTGTTCCACTCCTATGCCTTCGACTTCTCGGTGTGGGAAGCTTGGGGAGCGCTGCTCACTGGCGGTCGTCTGGTCGTGGTTCCGTATCTGGTCTCCCGCTCACCCGAAGAGTTCCTGCGGTTGCTGGTGCGCGAGGGCGTGACCGTTCTCAACCAGACCCCCTCTGCCTTCTTCCAGCTGATGCAGGCGGATCGGGACCATCCCGAGACCGGGCGACAACTGGCCTTGCGCTTCGTGATCTTCGGTGGCGAGGCGTTGGATCTGCGGCATCTGGCAGCCTGGTACGAGCGGCATGCCGCAGCAGCACCCCAGCTGATCAATATGTACGGCATCACCGAGACGACGGTGCATGTCAGCTACATGGCTCTGAGCCAGGAGCACGCAGCTCAGCAAACGAGCAGCCTGATCGGGCGCGGCATTCCGGATCTGCGCATCTATGTCCTGGACGCGAGTCTTCAGCCGGTCCCGGTCGGAGTTGCGGGGGAGCTGTACATTGCCGGTGCGGGCCTGGCGCGGGGCTATCTGAATCGCGCGGGCCTGACGGCGGAGCGGTTCGTGGCGTGTCCGTTCGGCGGTGCCGGGGCGCGGATGTACCGCACCGGGGACCTTGCGAAGTGGCGCGGTGACGGCGTGCTGGACTTCCTGGGACGCGCCGACGACCAGGTCAAGATCCGCGGCTTCCGGATCGAGCCCGGCGAGGTCGCGGCGGCGCTGGCGTCGCATCCGGCAGTGGGGCAGGCGGTGGTGGTGGCGCGGGAGGACAAGCCCGGCGACAGGCGTCTGGTCGGTTATGTGGTGCGCGCGGACGATGCGGCGGCGGACGCGTCGGCGGCGAGCGAGTTGTTGACTATCTTGCGCACGCACCTGAGTGCGCGTCTGCCCGATCACATGGTGCCGTCGGCGATGGTGCTGCTGGAGGCGCTGCCGCTGACGCCGAACGGCAAGCTCGACCGCAAGGCGCTGCCGGCGCCGGAGTATGTGGCGGGTGTGAGCCGCCCGCCGCGAACGCCGCAGGAGACGATCCTGTGCGGCCTGTTCGCCGAGGTTCTGGGGCTGGAGCGGGTCGGGATCGACGACAACTTCTTCGAGCTGGGCGGTCACTCGCTGCTGGCGACGCGGCTGATCGGTCGGGTGCGGACGACACTAGGGGTGGAGATCCCGATCCGTGCGCTGTTCGAGGCGCCGGCCGTGGCGCAGCTGGCGGAGCGACTGGACAAGCAGCGACTGCAGGAGGACGGGGTGCGGCCGGCACTGCGGCCGATGCAGCGGCCGGCGTTCATGTCTCTCTCCTTTGCGCAGCAGCGTCTGTGGTTCCTGCATCAGCTGGAAGGACCGCGCGCGACCTACAACGTGCCGATTGCGCTGCGGCTGGAGGGAGCGCTGGACATCGCTGCGCTGGAGCAGGCGCTGGGCGATCTGGTTGGTCGGCACGAGAGCCTACGGACGGTGTTCGGCACCCAGGACGGGACTGCGGTGCAGAGGATCCTGGCGCCCGGCGAGGTCGCACCGGTGCTGAGTGTGACGCATGCGGACGAAGATGAGCTGTGGTCTGCGCTCGCGACGGCGGCAACCCACGGCTTCGAGCTGGCGGCGGAGATCCCGTTCAAGGCGAGGTTGTGGCAACTGTCGCCGGAGCGCCACGTGCTGTTGCTGTTGCTGCATCACATCGCCGGCGACGGGGGATCGATGGCGCCGCTGGCGCGGGACCTGTCGCGGGCCTATGCAGCACGGCTGAAGGGGCGTGCGCCGGGCTGGGCGCCGCTTCCGGTGCAGTATGCGGACTACACGCTGTGGCAGCGTGAGCTGCTGGGCGAGGAGAGCGACGACGGCAGCGTGATTGCGCAGCAGCTTGGCTACTGGCGCGAGGCGCTGGCGGGATTGCCGGAAGAGCTGGTGCTGCCGACCGACCGTGCGCGTCCTGCGATCGGCAGCCAGCGCGGCGCGAGCGTGGCGCTGCGGCTGGATGGCGGACTGCACCGCGAACTGCTGCAGCTGGGGCGGGAGAGTGGTGCGAGCCTGTTCATGGTGCTGCAGGCCGCGTTGGCGGCACTGCTGACGCGGCTTGGGGCTGGCCACGACATCGTGCTGGGCAGCCCGATTGCGGGGCGCACCGACGAGGCGCTGGACGATCTGATCGGGTTCTTCGTCAACACGCTGGTGCTGCGGACCGACACCAGTGGAGATCCGAGCTTCCGGGAGCTGCTGGGGCGTGTGCGGGAGATCAATCTCGCCGCCTATGCGCATCAGGATTTGCCGTTCGAGCGTCTGGTGGAGGCGCTGAACCCGGCGCGGTCGCTGGCGCGGCATCCACTGTTCCAGGTGATGCTGGTGCTGCAGAACAATGCGGCGGCGGAGCTGGAGCTGCGCGGTCTTGCGGTGAGCGTCGAAGAGGTGGGAACGGGGACGACGAAGTTCGACCTGAGCTTCAGCCTGTCGGAGCGACGCGGGGCCGATGGAGCGCCGGCGGGTCTAGAGGGCGTGATCGAGTACGCCACGGATCTGTATGACCGCGCGACGGTGGCGGCGCTGGCTGATCGGCTGGAGCGGCTGCTGAGAGCGGTGACGGCGGATCCCGGGCGTCGCCTGGGATTGCTCGAGGTGCTGTCTGCTTCGGAGCGTTCGCAGATCCTTGAGGCGTGGAACGACACGGCGCGTGATGTGCCGGA
>Ga0137415_10006470_pt1 | contig 11613 bp, 10 predicted proteins | sample CZODoug3_1_1_16f_FD_183082 | JGI IMG/M metagenome (GOLD analysis project Ga0137415, IMG submission 183082) | Vadose zone soil fungal communities from Angelo Coast Range Reserve, California, USA - CZODoug3_1_1_16fungal (Hybrid Assembly) | ecosystem: Environmental > Terrestrial > Soil > Vadose...
TCGGCGTCGTCTGAGTGCGACGAGGTGGCATAGGGCGAATCCTTACGGGGGTCAGGATCGGATGGCGCTGGCCGCGTCTGCCTTCCATCCGGCGTCCGGCGTCCGGACCAGGGAGAGCTGGATGCGAACCTGCTTGGTGATCGGGAGGCTGGGGACTCCGTTCACCATCTGCGTGGTGGTCACATCGACCGAACTGACCGCCTTCGCCTTGCCGGCGGCCACGTCCAGGTCAGCCAGCGCGGTGTCGATCAGCCGCGCGTTCGTGGTGGTCTGCGCCTTGCGGATCTGGTCGGCGTACTGCTGCTGGTTCTTCTTGAACTCCGCGAGCAACGGCCCGGTGGCCGAGGCCTCCCAGGTGGCCAGGCCCTTGTCCACGGTGTTGTAGTCGAGCGTCTGCAGGTTCACCGCGATCTGCCGGGCGGCGGCCAGCGCCTCGTCCCTGGTCACCGCGGTCCGAGCGGCCGTGCCGTGCGCGGCGGTCCACCACATGGCGCCGAAGACCACCGAGGCGACCAGACCGAGCCCGGCGACCACGGCGGCGACCCGGGTCGCCAGGGAGACCCGGCCCGCCGGCGCGGGGGCGGCGTCAGCCACGCCTTCGTCGGAGGCGCCGCGGCGCGCCAGGAGGGCTCTCATGGCAGTTGAGGGTAGAGGCGGCCTCCGGACGGCCGATCCCGGGCCCCCTCCAACCCGATGGTCGGCGTCTGCGCTAGGCGCTGGCTCACCGGCTGAGCAGGGTCGGCGTCAACCCGAACTGCCCGAACGAAGCAGGCGCCCCGAGCAGGCCGGGAGCCGCCGCGCCGCCGAGCATCGCGCTCGCCGGGTCGGCGTCCGCGCGGTACCCGTGGCCGTGGTCGCGGTCCGCCGCCGACGGTCCGAAGATACCCGCGGCCGGGCCATCCTGATAAAACGCGAAGAACCAGTCCGGCGGGGTCTGGGGCTTGCCGTCGACGAACGGGTACTGCGGCTTGATGCCGCGTACGTCGGTCGGCGAGAAGATCGGCTCCCGGCAGTAGGCCCGATAATTGATCGGCCAGGGCTGGGTGATGTTCTCGCCGGGCCGCCGCACGGTGGCCTCGTAACCCTTGGTGCAGTTGGGCGGGTCGTTGATGTTGAGCACCAGGCCCAGGTGGGAGGTGCCGTCGCCGGGCAGGATGGTCGGCACGGCGGCCGCCAGGCCCGGGTACAGCTGCAGCACGGTCTGGATCCCCCGCAGGTGGTCGCGGGTGATGTGGCTCAGCGTGAGCAGCTCCTTGATGGTCCGGTGCAGCCCGTCGCCGGACTCGTCGAGCAGGTCACTGACCTCGTGCGCGGCGTGCGGCCCGGTGTGCAGCAAACGCCGGATGTCCGGGTCGCTGTCCTTGAGCTGCCCGCTGACCAGCTTGAGGTTGGAGCTGAACGACTTGATCGGGTCGGACAGGTCGTTCTGGGTCTGCAGCACGGTCCGGGCGTCGTGGATGAGCGCCAGGGTCTGCGGCAGGTAGTCCGTCGCCGACACGGTCAGCGAGTGGGTGGAGTCGAGCAGCAGCTGCAGCTTCGGCCCGAGCCCGTCGAACGCCTTACCGAGCTCGGTCACCGAGGTCTGCAGGTCGTTCAGCGGAACGCTGGCGGCGAGCGTGTCGACGCTCTGCAACACCGTCTGCACCGGGATCGGGCTGGTGACCTTGTTCGCCGGGATGGCGTCGCCGTCGCGCAGGAACGGGCCGACGTCGGTGTTGGGCCGCAGGTCCACGTACTTCTCACCGACGGCGGAGCGGCTGGCGAGCAGCGCGTTCAGGTCGGCCGGGATCTTGGGCCCGCCGCCGTCCAGGTCGAGGTCGGCGACCACCCCGGTGTCGGTGAGGTGCAGCTCGCCGACCGAGCCGACGTTCACCCCCCGGAAGGTCACCTCGGCACGGGAGAACAGCCCGGACGCGTCCCGCAGCGGCAGCCGGACCGTGTAGTTGCGCGGCCCGAGGAAGCTGAACAGGCCGAGGAAGTGCGCTCCCACGTAGAACACCAGGGCCACGGTGAGCACCAGGAACGCCACGGCACGTACCGCGGTGGCACGCGTGATCACTTGTCGCCTCCCAGGCCCGGCAGGTCCAGACCGCCCAGCGGGGCCGAGTCACCGGACCGAGCCGTCGGCAGCAGCCCCGGTATGGACAGCGCCGGTGGGGCGGTCGGCAGGATGTTCAACGGGTCTGGCAGCGAGATCAGCGGCGTGGTCGCGTTCACCAGGTTGTCGATCAGGTCCTGCAGGTTCAGGTCCAGCCCGAAGTTCAGGTTCATGAAGTCGCCGGCCGTCGGTTTGATCGATGCATCGGTGAACGGCGGGCTGGCCAGCACCTCCAGCGACTTGGGCAGCGAGTCGCCGGTGCGGGCCAGCTCGCGCAGCGTGGGCCGCAACGCGCGCAGGTCCGCGACCAGGTCGTCCTGGCTGCGGTCCACCACGTGGTTGGCCACGTCGGAGAGCTTGTCCAGCGCCCGCAGCATCTTGACCAGGTCTGGGCGCTGGTGGTTGAGCACGGCCAGGCCTGGCTCCAGGTCGGTGAGCACCGAGTCCAGGTTGCCCTTCTGGTCGGCCAGGTTGACCGACAGCCGGTCCACCCCGTCCAGCGCGCGGGTAATGTTCGTCTTCTGCCCGTCCAGCGTGGTGACCAGCGTGTTCAGGTCAGTCAGCAGCGCGCGGGTGTCCCCGGTGCGGCCGTCCAAGGCGTTGTTCAGCTCCTTGGAGATGGTCTGCAATTGGCCGACCCCACCGCCGTTGAGCAGCATGGACAGCGCACCGAAGATCTCCTCGACCTCCGGGAACCGGTTGGTCCGCTCGACCGGGATGGTGGCACCGTCGTTGAGCGTGCCCTGCGGGGCGACGTCGGTGGGCGCGTCGATCTCGACGTACTTCTCACCCAGCAGGGTGGTCTGCTTGAGCTGCGCGATGGCGTTGGCCGGCAGCTTCACGTCCCCGTTGAGCACGACCCGCACATCGGCGTACCAGTTCTTGGCGTCCAGGTCGATCGCCTTGACCTGGCCCACCGTGACGTTGTTGACCTTGACGCTGGACTGCGGCACCAGGTCCAGCGCGTCCCGCAGCTGCACGGTCACCTGGTACGGGCTCCCGCCCAGGCTCGCGCCGCCGGGCAGTGGCACGCCCTGCAGGGTGACCGAGCCGCAGCCGGTCAGCGCCCCGGCCATACCGGCGATCAGCCCGACCGCGGCCGCTCGCGCCGCCGCTCGGCGCACTCCGCCCATTCGGTGTAGTGGACTCATCCGCCACCTCCGAGCAGATCACCCAGCGAGGACGGCCCGCGCGACTTTGCCGGCTTCCGCCCGGAGTCGGACGGGTCCTGGTCGCCGTCGGCCTGCTGCCCACCGGCGGCCGGTGCCGCGAGGCCGGGCAGCTTGGTCGGTAGGCCACGCGCGCCGAACATCATCGGCAGGTTCGGGCCGGACAGCTTGGCCATTGCGCTGCTGGGCAGCGTGAACGCCGTCGCCGACGGCGAGGCGCAGCCGGCCAGCCCGCCCGGCAGGAACGCGTTCAGCAGCGGTCCGATCAGTTGCTGCAGCGCGGCCGGGAAGGCGCCGTAGAGCCCACAGAGCAGTATGCCCAGCAGGTTCGGCCGGGAGTCCAGCGTGCCCGACGAGGCGTTGTAGGCGTTGACCAGACCGTCCAGGCCGGTGGGGGCGGTGTCCAGCACCTGCTCCAGGGCCAGCCGCTCGCTGTTCACCGTGCCCACGATCTCGCCGAGCTTGTCCACATTGGAGCGGATCTCGTCGCGGTTGTCGTGGATGAACTTGGCCAGCTCACCGAGCGTCTTGGACAGCTTCTCGAGCGTCTCCCCTAGGTTCGACCGCTCGTCCGCCAGGTAGTCGCTGACCTGGGCGAACTGATGGGTGAACTCGCGCACCTGCCCGTCGTTGCCCTTCAGGTTCGTGGTGAACGACTGCAGGTTGCTCACCGTGCCGGCCAGGTTGTCCCGGGACGCCGACAGCGTGGTGATGGCCTGGGCGGTGTTGTCCAGGGTGGTGTTGATCTGCTGGCCGTTGCCGTTCAGGTTCTGCGCCAGGGTGTGCAGCGCGTCGGAGAGTGCCCCGGTGCTGTTCACCCCCTGCGGGCCGAGCGAGGTGCTCAGCTTCTGCGCGCTGGCCAGCAGGTCGTCGAACTCGGCCGGGGACGCGGTGCGCTCCTTGGGGATCACCGCGCCGGGCAGCAGGGTGGGACCGCCGTCGTAGACCGGGGCGAGCTGCAGGTAGCGGTCGGCGACCACGGTGGGCGCGACCACGGCCGCGAGCGCCTCGGCGGGCACCTTGACGCCCCGGTTCACCTCGAAGTTGACCCGAACCAGTTGGCCCAGCGGTTCGACCGAGTCCACCCGGCCGACCGGGACGCCGAGCACCCGCACGTCGGCCCCCGGGTAGAGGCCGATCGCCGTGGACAGCATCGCCGAGTACTTGGTAGCGCTCGGCCGGTTCAGCGCGAAGGCCAGCGCGGCGACCACCACCAGCGCCACCACGCAGAGGAACGCGACACTGCTGAACCAGGCGCGGCCCTGGGACGTTCTGGGCGTCACCCGCCACCTCCGAACAGGGGCAAAGTAGGCAGGGCCGGGGTGGTCGACGAGGTCGAGGCACCGGTCAACGGCAGAGCTGGCAGCGGCAGGGTCGGACCGGCCCCACTCAGCGGCGTCGCCGGGATCAAACCGGCGATGTAGCTGTCGAACCAGCGGCCGTTGCCCAGCGCGTTGGTGAACACGGTGGCGAACGGGCCCAGCCGGCGCAGCCCGGCCACGATGTCGTCCTCGTGGCGCTGCAGCGTGTCGGTGAGCTGGTCCAGCTCGTTGAGCGTGGGGCCGATCTGGTCCTCGTTGTCCTTGATCAACCCGTGCAGCTGCTCGGACAGCCGCCGGGTGCCGTCCAACAGCCGGGTGATCGCGTCCTCCCGGGAGTGCAGCTCGTCCAGCAGCTTGCTTCCGTCGGACAGGATCGAGTCGATGTCGGAGTTCCGGTCGGCCAGCAGCCCGGTGGCCTTGTTGGTGTTGTCCAACAGGTGCGCCAACTGGTCGTTGCGCGAGGAGATCGTCACCGACAGCCGGCTCAACCCGTCGAGGGACGCCTTCACCTCGGTCGGAGTGTCCTTGAATGTCTCCGACAGCGTCCGCAGGCTGTTCGCCAGTTGGGTGGTGTCCAACTCAGCAACCGTGTCGGAGAGCTTGTTGAACGCCTGCACCACGTCGTACGGGGCGACCGTGCGCTCCAGCGGGATCGGCGTGCCCGGGTCCAGCGGTTTGTCCCCCGCCGGATCGACCGACATGTACTTCTCGCCCAGCAGCGTCTTGATCTGGATCGACGCCGAGCTGATGTCCCCGATGTCGGCGTTCTTGGCCCGGAACTTGACCAGTACGTGCGAACCCTCCAGGGAGACGTTGGTCACCTTGCCGACCTTCACCCCGGCGATCCGCACCTCGTTGCCCGAATCCAGCCCGGCGGCCTCGGAGAACTGGGCCTGGTACTCCGGCCCCAGACCGACCACCGGCAGGCTGTCCACCCGGTAGGCCAACACCAGCAGCACGGCGATCACCGCCATGCTGACCAGCCCGATGACGATTGGGTTGCGGCTACTGAACGAGGCCATCAGCCACCCCCCAGGCCCGGAATGGTGACCAGCGAGTCGGCCGGCTTGGGCTTGTCGTCGTGAATGCCGAAGTTGTTCGGCAGGCCGTCCGCCGTGCAGCGCTTGTCCGCGCCGACGATGATGCCGGGCGGCAGGCCGATCGGAACCTGGCCGCCACCGAGGGCCGGCGGCAGTGTCAGCGTCCCGTGGAAGTCACACAGATAGAAGCTGAACCACGAGCCGTAGGTACCCAACGGGGTGAGCGCATCGATCTTGCGCGGCAGCGTGGTCAAGAACCGCTCCACCAGATCCTGGTTGTCGTTCAGGTTGCCGGCCAGGCGGCCGAGCTGCTCGATGTCGTCCTTCAGCGGCGGGCGGGCGTCGTGCAGCAGGTCGGCGGTGGTGTCGGTGAGCTCGCCGAGCGACTTGACCGCGTCGCCGATGGTGTCGCGGTCATTGGACAGCCCGGCCACCAGCTCGCGCACCGTGATCACCAGCTGGGTGAACTCGGAGTCGCGGGAGTTGACCGTGTCGAGCACCTGGTTCAGGTTGTCGATCACGCTCCCAATCACCGCGTCCTTGTCGGCGATCGTGCTGGTCAGCGAGGCGGTGTGGGCCAGCAGGCCGGTCACCGTGCCGCCCTCGCCCTGCAGCACCCCGATCAGCTCGAAGGACAGCTGGTTCACGTCTTGCGGGGACAGCGCCTGGAACAGCGGTCGGAAGCCGTTGAACAGCTGGGTCAGGTTGACCGCCGGGTGGGTCTGCGCCAACGGGATGGTCCCCCCGCTGACCAGCCGCTGACCGGGCGGGCCGACGCCCTGCTCCAGCGCGATGTACCGGCGGCCGACCAGGTCGCGGAACTTGATGGTGGCCTCGGTGGACAGCGGCAGCACCACGTCACCGTTCAGGGAGAAGTCCACCAGCGCCACCTTGCGGTCCACCAGCGAGACGTTCTGCACCTCGCCGACCCGCACGCCGGCGATCCGGACCTCGTCGCCCTTGTTCACCCCGGTCGCGTCGGTGAACTTGGCGCTGTAGTTGACCGTGGAACCGCCGAGCTGGTTGGAGATCGTGCCGGCCAGCACCGCGGTGCAGAGCAGGGTGATCACCGCGAAGATGGCGAACTTGATCAGCGGCGCGCCGACGCCACGTAGTGCCCTCATCGGACCTGCACCTCCGCGCCGCGCAGCAGCGGCCCCACCAGCAGGCTGGACCAGGCCGGCACATCCGCCCGGTCAGCTCCGGTCAGGTCGGCGACCAGCCCGGCGACCAGGTCCCGCTCCGGGGCGGAGTTGGCAATGCTGACGGTGCTGCTCACCGTGCTCGCGGTGAACGCCGGCACCGGGCTACCCAGCGCCTGGGGCTTGCCCTCGGCCGGGGTGTCGTTCGCCGGCAGGTTCAGCGGGTTGCCCGCGCCCGTGCCGCCCGACCCGGTCCCGCCGAGCAGCGGGAGCTGGGGTACCGAGGGGGACTGCGCCCCGGAGCCGACCGCCACGGTCGGGTCGGTGCCCAGCAGCTTGCCCAGCTGGACGGCCTGGGCGCTGGCCGGCGGGTGCGTCGCGCCGTCCTGCGCCGGGCCGCCGGGGTACTGCGGCAGCGGCGGGGTGTTGTTGTAGCAGGCCGGGCCCCGGTTGTCGGTGAAGTCCGGCTCGTCCAGGTGCGGCTTGAACTTGCCCCGGTTGGCCACGATCTCCACCGTGACGCGCAGCGCCGGGCGGGCGGTGCCCTCACCGAACGCCGCCTTGCCCAGCGGCACCGCGTCGGCCAGCCGCTTGAACAGGCACACGTACTCCGGGGAGTAGCGGGCCAGCATCTCCAGCGTGGGCCGGGAGACGGAGGCCAGGTGGATCAGGTTGTCGCCGTTGTCGTCGAAGAATTCACGCAGGTCGTCGGCGGTGTCGTGGACCGTGGAGTACAGGTCGGCGAAGTCGTCGCGCTTGCTGTGCAGCGTCTTGGTGGTCGTGGTCAGATCCTTGAGGCCCTTGATCAGGTCCGGCGCCGCCTTGGCGTAGGTGTCGCTGAACTGCGGCAGCGCCTGGACGTCCTGGGTCAGGTCCGGCAGGGCCGGGTTGAACTGGGACAGATACTTGTGCAGCAGGGTGATCGTGTCGCCCAGCTGCGCGCCCCGCCCGGACAGCGCCTGGCTCAGCGCGCCCAGGGTGTTGGCCAGGTCCGCCGGGCGCACCGCCTGCAGCAGCGGCAGCAGGTGGTTGAACACCTGCTCGGTCTGGATGGCGTCGCTGCCGCGGTCCCGGGTGATCACGTCGCCGGCCTTGATCCGCGAGGCCGACGGGTCCGCCGGCGGCTCCAGTGCGACGTACCGCTCGCCGAACAGGCTCTTGGGCAGCAGCCGAGCGCTCACGTTGGCCGGGATGTGCGCCACCTCGTCCGGCTGCAGCGCCATCGACACGGTGGCCAGCTTGCCGTCCGTGCTGACCGAGGTGACCTGACCGACGGTCACCCCGCGCAGCCGCACCTCCGCGTTCGGCGAGAACGAGTTGTCCACCTGGTCGATCTGCATGGACACCGGGACCGACGAGGTGAACACCTTGCCGTAGACCCCGACGCACAGCGCCAGCAGCGCCAGCACCAGGGCGATCATGAACACGCCCAGCAGCCGCCGGGGCAGCGTTGGCAGGTTGTCGGCGGCCATCAGGAGATCTTCACCGTGGTCGTGGAGCCCCACAGCGCCAGGCTCACGAAGATGTCGAACACGAAGATCAACACCAGCGAGGCGCGCACCGAGCGGCCCACCGCAACCCCTACCCCAGCCGGCCCGCCGCTGGCTCGGTACCCGTAGTAACAGTGGATCAAGATGATGAGCACCGCGATGACCAGCACCTTGAGGAACGAGTAGAAGATGTCGATCGGCGGCAGGAACAGGTTGAAGTAGTGGTCGTAGGTGCCCAGTGACTGGCCGTAGAACACCGTGACGGTGAGCCGGGCGGCCAGGTACGAGGCCAGCAGGCCGGCCGCGTAGAGCGGAATGATCGCGATGAACGCGGCGATGACCCGGCTGGTGACCAGGAACGGCAGGCTGGGCACCGCCATGACCTCGAGTGCGTCGATCTCCTCGGAGATCCGCATGGCGCCCAGCTGCGCGGTGAACCCGGCGCCGACTGTCGCGGTCAGCCCGATCGCGGCGACCAGCGGGGAGATCTCCCGGGTGTTGAAGTAGGCGGCGATGAACGCGGTGAACGCGGCGGCGCCGATCTGGTTCAGCCCGGCGTAGGTCTGCAGGCCGACCACCGCGCCGGTGAACGAGGTGAGCAGCGCGACGATGATCACCGTGCCGCCGACCAGCGCCAATCCGCCGGCGCCGAAGGTCACCTCGGTGAGGATGCGCAGGACTTCCTTCTTGTAGTGCCGCACCGTCCGGGGCACCCAGCCCAGCGCCCGGATGTACAGCCAACCCTGGTCACCCAGCTCGTCCAGGCTGCGCAGCGGAGCCTCGGCGGCCCGCTTCAGGCCGTCCGCCATGGTCAGCTCCCCTTCGCCGGCACGATGGCCAGGTACACCGTGGTGAGCACGACGTTGATCAGGTACACCAGGATGAAGCTGATCACTACGGACTGGTTGACCGCGTCCCCCACGCCCTTCGGCCCTGGCGCCGGGTTGAGCCCCCGGTAGGCGGCCACGATGCCGGCGGAGATACCGAACAGGAGCGCCTTGATCGCCCCGATCACCAGGTCGGCGGGCTGGGCCAGCGCGGAGAACCCGGACAGATAGGCGCCCGGCGTGCCGTTCTGCAGGATGACGTTGTAGAAGTAGCCACCGGCCACGCCGACGATGCTGATCAGGCCGTTGAGCAGCACCGCTACCACCGCCGCGGCCAGCACCCTGGGCACCACCAGCCGCTGGATCGGGGAGATGCCGAGCACCTCCAGGGCGGCGATCTCCTCGCGGATGGTCCGCGCGCCCAGGTCGGCGCAGATCGCGGTACCCCCCGCCCCGGAGATCAGCAGCGCGCAGATGATCGGCGAGGCCTGCTGCACGTTGGCCAGCACGCTGACCGCGCCGGCGAAGGAGGGCGCGCCGATCTGCCCCAGCAGAGAGCCGAGCTGCAGCGAGATGACGGCACCGAAGGCCATGGAGACGAGCGCGGCCGGCAGGATCGACACGCTCGCGATGAACCAGAGCTGCTCGATCAGCTCGCGCAGCTGGAAGGGACGCTTGAACAGGTTGCGGCCAACGTCCAACCCCAGGGCGAACACCCTGCCCACCTGTTGCAGCGCCGAGATCGGTCTGGCGATCAGCGGACTGCTCACTAACCGTGCTCCGTTGCTGTTGTCATGCAGATCAGCCGTGTCGGCCGGCTCGGGAGCCGGTTGGCCTGGAATCTCGTGGCGCCACGAGATATCTCTGTCTTTGGTCGGTGCCTCGGCCTGTGCAACGACGCGGTCAGGTGCGGGGTTACTCACTGGTTCAGGGTTGTTATCTCAAAGCTCGGCCGAGCGCGTACTACTGTGGCAGGAAACCTAACGAACGTTAAGGACGAGCGCCGAGGAGGCCCCGTGGCGGGACCGCTTGCCGGATTGAAGGTCGTGGAGCTGGCCGGGATCGGACCGGGGCCGCACGCCGCGATGATCCTGGCCGACCTGGGCGCCGACGTGGTGCGGGTGGAGCGCCCCTCGGGCAGCCTGAAGCTGGGCCCGGGCAGCGACTACATGCTGCGCGGCCGCCGCTCGGTGGCCGCCGACCTGAAGTCCGCCGCCGGCCGGGAGACCGTGTTGCGGCTGGCCGAACGGGCGGACGTGCTACTCGAGGGGCTGCGCCCGGGGGTCACCGAGCGGCTGGGTGTGGGGCCGGCGGACTGCCAGGCCCGCAACCCCCGCCTGGTGTACGCCCGGATGACCGGGTGGGGGCAGGACGGGCCGCTGGCCGCCCGGGCCGGCCACGACATCAACTACATTTCGCTGACCGGCGCGCTGCACGCGATCGGCGGCACCGATGGGCCCATCCCGCCGCTCAACCTGGTCGGCGACTTCGGTGGCGGTTCGATGCTGCTGGTCATCGGCATCCTGGCGGCGCTGCAGGAGCGGCAGAGCTCCGGCCAGGGCCAGGTGGTGGACGCCGCCATGGTGGACGGCGCCAGCCTGTTGGTGCAGATGTTCTGGTCCATGTTGGCCAACGGGGGGTGGCAAGACCAGCGGGCGGCCAACCTGCTGGACGGGGGCGCGCCCTTCTACCGCACCTACCGCTGTTCCGACGGCGGGTTCGTGGCCGTCGGCGCTCTGGAGCCACAGTTCTACGCCGAGCTGCTCAACGGGTTGGGGCTGGCCGACGCGGGACTGCCCGCCCAACTGGACCGCACCGGCTGGCCGACCCTGCTGGCCCGGTTCACCGAGGCGTTCGCCAGCAAGGCCCGGGACGAGTGGGCCAAGGTGTTCGCCGAGGTGGACGCCTGCGTGACGCCGGTGCTGGCGTTCAGCGAGGTGGCCGACCACCCGCACGTGCGCGCCCGCAACACCCTGATCGAAGTGAACGGGGTGACCCAAGCCGCGCCGGCCCCCCGCTTCTCCCGCACCCCCGCCGGACCGCCGGGCGCACCACCCGCACCGGGCGCCGATACCGACGCGGTGTTCGCCGACTGGGGCATCGGGCCGATCATGCCGGCCGACTGACGAGAACGCCCGCGTGGCTAAACCAGACGACGGGGCGATGTCCACCACTGGGTGACCGCCGTAGGGTCAAAGCATGAATGGGGCGTTACGTACGGTTTCGCACTGGCGGACTTTCTCCCCTTCGCTCGATCTTGACCCGGTTTTAGGGGCGGCAGCCGACAGTTTTGTGACCCTGGGTTACCACGGCACGACGATGCGGGAGATCGCTCGGCGGGCCGACCTGTCCGTCCCCGGGCTCTACCACCATTACCCCAGCAAGCAGAACATGCTGGTCGCCGTGCTGGACGCGGCGATGGCCGACCTGCGCTGGCGGCTGGACGCCGCCGACGAAGAGGGCGGCGACGACCCAGCTCACCGGCTGGAGCTGCTGGTCAGTGCGCTGGTGCTGTACCACTGCCA
>Ga0137415_10006473_pt1 | contig 11609 bp, 9 predicted proteins | sample CZODoug3_1_1_16f_FD_183082 | JGI IMG/M metagenome (GOLD analysis project Ga0137415, IMG submission 183082) | Vadose zone soil fungal communities from Angelo Coast Range Reserve, California, USA - CZODoug3_1_1_16fungal (Hybrid Assembly) | ecosystem: Environmental > Terrestrial > Soil > Vadose...
ACGCCCATGAACAGCGGCTTTCACACAGGCTTGAATGACCGCGCTGGTTTCGAGCAAAAATCCGGGTGAGCGCAGGGCGCGTTTCCAGTCTGCCACCAGCGGTCCCTGGACAATCAGGGGCAGCGTCTTCGGCGCTGCCCCGGCGATCAGGTTTCTTCCTTCTCTATGCGGTGCTGCTTGCTCCAAGGGGAACGCGCACTCGTACAAGGAGTTGATCTTGACGGTTTGGGCAGGATGGTTGGGGCCGGTGGGCAGAGTGAAGTCGGCGTAGCAGCCGGTTTCGGCGAGAACCTTCATTTCGGAATCAACGCCGCAGAAGCGTCCGCCAGCGGAGTTGGCAAGAGCGAAATTTCCGTGCACAAAGGCATAGCGCGGCTGATCGGAGCCATCTTCCAGCGCGAGACAGCGGTGCCGAATGGCGAGATGGTCCCGAAATTCTGTAAGGACGCTTCGGGTGTTCTCAGCGGTATCCGGTTGCATCATGCCGTGATGCAAGTGAACTTCGACCTCTCCCCAACCGGCATGACAGTGGTCGGCGAGCATTTGCAGCAGTCCTTCGTCGTATTGTTCAGCAGGATAAAAATATGTGTGACAGAAGGAATGGCCCTCATGATCGCGATAGGGGTCGACGAGCTGCGGAAAGATCCGGCACCAATCCTCGAGGCGACGCTCTTGTTCGTGGTACGGAGCCCGAGCTCTTCCGTCTTCGGGTACGATACTCGGCTCGAAATGATCGGCTAGGGCAAAGATCAGGTGTACTGATCCTTTCGGCGGGCGTCGACTCAGCGCCTGCCAAAGGTAAGTCGGAAGCCACCTCAGCGCTCGCGACGCTCGCCTGCCAGGAAGCCTCTGCACCTTCGTTGTTCGGGCTGGATTTCCAGCAGGAGCAGAGGAAAGGGAAAGGTCGGGCGGATTATCATTCGTTTCGCTTGACGGCATCTGTATGGCCAGGTCCTACATTCGATGTTAATAAGCTCTTCCGAGGCTACCCGATTCAAGCCAATTCGGTTCAGGTGTGCCAGTGATTATGCGCTGCCGTTCCGGACTTCGCGTCGCCACCATTCACTAGACTGCACGGCTGGGATTCCCCCCGCCTGCGGCCTAGGTCGGTCTTTGCCTCGCATAGCGCCCCACAGGGGGCGACTGATCATCGGATCGAAGGAACTGTGCTTGAGTCACCACTGCTTAGATACCTGTACCTGCGAATCCTCGATGGCTTTGAGAAATGTGCTTCTGGACTTGCGCCGCCTTCTCGTTCCAAAACAATGGCAAGAATCACGGAGGTTTGAGCCACTGCGAAATAGGGAAAAAACTGATACGCCTCTGGCGAAAAAAGAGCCCCCACAACAAAGCCAACCAATGAACTGTGCAGGGCTCCGACGAACAGCGTAACCTGCGGATCGAGGTCACCCCTTTTCCTTAAACGTCTTAAGTTGCTGAACCCACTCCAGAAAAACATGAGGTAGAGAACCAACGCTGGAATTCCTCCTTCGACCCCCATCTGCAAGTATGAGTTGTGAACCTCTTTCCACCTTCCCGAATAGGTAGTGAAGTTGTGTACTCCGATGCCCAGGATCGGATACCGCATCATACCCTTCAGACTTGTCTTTATCAGGGCCTGGCGTTCCTCGTAGGAACCATAAGCGCTTTGGTCGAGACTGGAGTTTATGTCTCCCGAAATCGCGGCGAATCTCGACTTCAGCTTCCCGCCTGCGCCCACTAAAAAAACCATGCCGATGAGGAAGCAAGCTGCGATCAGCTGTGGTCGCCTTCCCCTCACGCCAAAATGCCACAGGCAAACCGATCCTGCGACAACAAATTCGATGAACCCTCCGCGAGATGCCGTTAAGAACAACGCGCCAGCCATGACCAACATGGAAAAAAACCAGACTAGTTTTCGCAGCAGCCCGCGTGCTTGCAGCAGGAATGCCAGACAGAAAGGAAGCGAAAGGACAATGGCAAACGCCAAGTCATTAGGATTGGCGTAAATTCCCCCTAAAACGCCTTGCAACCGCGGGGCATTGTGAGCCTTGGCAACGGACACGACGGCAATGATGGCAACCGAAGCTGCTTGAATAAAGATGATCCGGCGCAGCTTTTCGAAGTTCGTAACCAAAAGGAACGTGAGTACCCACGCGACGGCAACCTTTGAGAAATCCAACGCATGTATTAAAGCGCCACCCTTCCATACCGGCGACAACAGGGCGGAAGGTATCAGGAGACACACTAGAGCCACCAAATAGCGCCCCTCCTGGGGTAAATCCCGGAAGCGGCGCTTGGTTCGTCCCGCACTCATCAGGAGTGCAACAAAGGCAAACAGACCAGTGAACTTGGCCAGTGGAATATATGCCAGCCCAGGAATCCAATCCTCGGGCCGGGCACAATAAACGAAATAAAATGCACTTAGCCAAAAAAAAGCGCCACTCAAGCCCTCCTTCTTAGGGAGTGGGGCTACGCCTTCACGGACCTGTTCCTTGGCCTCGATCAAAATATTTCTCCTGGGTTCGATCGGCAAGTTTCCGTTCCCGTTCACCGAATCCATGCGGCCTTACGCCCTCTCACGAAATTCAAAAAAGCCACGACGGCTGCTGTATTCAACACCACAAAAGTGAATGCCGCATCCGCCATTCGCGCTAGCGGCCCTCGACTTAGCCCGAGCACAGGGACCAGACTGAGGCCGTAGAATGCCAGTTGCAGGACCAGTGCCGTGCGATAAATGGGCCCGGACAGAAAAACAGATGCCACCAAAGCTGCCGCCAAGGCGAATGGCACTGCCAGTCGCAACAGCTTGTGGCTGACAAACCGAAAGCGGATCGGATTTTTTTTAGTCAAGAGCCAGGGCGCAATCTGCACCAGTTGGTAGTTGCCGCTCAAAGTGCGAACCTTGCGGCCAAACTCTCGCCCCGCACCCAGATCTGGAGTGTCCCAGGCTCGCGCCCGCGGCTCGAAAACGACGCGCTTCCCCGCCTTGACCGCCTGCATGGGAAGATAAACGTCATCCAGGATCGTTCCCGCCGGCAGCGGAGTTACTAGTTCATGCCGAAGGGCATAAAACGCGCCCGTAGCCCCTACGACCGAACCGGACGCAGCCTCCAACTCCCGGATCACCTTCTCAATCCGCCAATACAAACCCATCCCTTGCGCGGCTTCTGTTGCCTCGGGATCACCCAGCATCAATTCGCCACTCACACAACCCACGTCCGGATCTGCGAAATTCTCCATCAGCAGGCGGATCGCGGCGGGCTCAATCGTCTGCCGCGCGTCGGTGAAGACCACCACTTCCCCTTGCGTAACCGTCATAGCATCATTCAGAGCGGAGGCCTTGCCCTGCGGCAGCTGATTCATGAGCACGTGGACCCGCGGGTCGCGAGAATATTCACGGAGAATTGCTTCGGTTCGATCTGTCGAGCCGTCAGAAACCACCACGATGCGGCAGCGCTCGGGGGGATAATCCAGTCCGAGCAGGTTCCGCAACTTCCTCTCCAGGACACCCTCCTCATTGCGCACCACCATTACGATCGAGACCATTGGCTTCTGTGGTGAGCGCCTCAAGGGACGGGGATACAGACGCGCACAAAGCCACAACCAAAACAAATAACCCACGTAGGTGTAGGCGATCAGAACGACTGCTGCCCAAAACACCCATCTCATGGCGTGGGATTACCTCGCTCCCCGGCCCAAAAGAACGATCTTCACTGTCTGGAACATGATGACGAGATCCAAACCGAGGGACGCGTTCTTGATATAGAACAAGTCGTACTGCAGCTTCTCGCGCGCGTCCTCGAGCGTATTGCCATACTTGTACTGGACCTGGGCCCAGCCGGTGATGCCGGGCCGAACCAGATGGCGCACACCGTAGTAAGGAATCTGCTCGCTCAACCATTCCACGAACTCGGGACGCTCCGGACGAGGACCCACGAAAGCCATTTCGCCTTTGAGCACGCACCACAGCTGGGGAATCTCATCGAGGCGTGACGAACGCAGAAACCTACCAATACGCGTGATTCGAGGATCATCGTCGGTGGCCCATGTCGCGCCGGTATCGGCTTCTGCGTCCTCACGCATAGTCCGGAACTTGTAGCAATGAAAGGGCTCACCCCCCAGTCCGACCCGCCTCTGGCGGTACAGAATCGGACCTGACGAATCCAGCTTGATCGCCAGCATGATAAAAGGCAGGAGAGGAAGCGCTAACAGCAAGCCGATCGCAGCGACCAGAGTTGAACACAAGCGGCGTGCGATGATGAAACCGCTGCTAAAGTGGAAACCGTCGGCAAAAATCAGCCAGCTGGGGTATAGCTCCTCAACCTCGATTCTTCCCGAGATCTTTTCCAGCCACGACGTCGCTTCTTCGATTTTCACCCCGGCAAGCCGCAGATTCAGTAACTCCTCAACGGGAAGTGTCCCGCGTCGATCAGGCATCGCGACAATCACCCGGTGCACCCCATCCTGCCGCGCCAGACCCAGCAGGTGGGCGGCCACGCTTTCCCGCGTCAACTCTCCCTCCACGTTTCCAGTCCAGCCGACCACTTCGACCCCCAGGTCGGAGCGCTGGCGCAGTCCGGTCAGCAGCCGTTGCGCCCGGGCGCCTGTACCCAGCACATAAACCCGTTCGCGCAAATAAGGCTGTCTCACCAGCCAGCCATACGTGGCGCGCCATGCGAACAGGGCGAAGGTTAAAATAACCAATCCCATCAGCGCGGAACCATTGCCGGGCAAAAGGCGCGGGAAAATGAAACCCACCCCCGACAGAACCAGTGCCACCAGACCCAGCACCAGCAGCATGCGGAAGGCTTGCTCCCACTTGGCGACCACACCGGACGAGTCGTATAGATCCAGCCAGTGCGAAAGCAGCAGCACAAACACCGTGGCCCCGAGAATCTTGAGGTACCCGCCCTCCACGTTCAGCAGCAGCCAACTATCGTCTCGATTTTGCAGCAGCGTCCCCAGCAGGAACGAGATCCACACAATCAGGGCCTCGCCAGCCAACAGCACCAGCGTGCGCATCGGATAGTAAACTTTGAAGAGCCGAATCAAGGTGTCATACTCCCTAGGCCTTGGCTTGCGTTCTCTTTTTTTCGTAGGCGTCGTAGTAATAGCGCGAGTAGGCTCCTGTTTCCTCGCTGGTCCCGTTGAGCACTACTCCCACTAGGACTTTGTCAGGAAATTCCTGGCGCGCTTTGCGCGCCATCTCCACTGGAGTCGCATTGGAGCGCACCACCATCAATACCCCGTCGCACGAATTGGCCAGCAGGCTGGCGTCGGAGACAGGCACAGCCGGGGGGGAGTCAATGATGATCCAGTCAAACAGCGGCTCTACGCGTTGCAGCAGGAACTTCAACCGCCCATTGGCCACCAGTTCCGCGGGATTGGAGACCTCGCGTCCGCTGGGGATCAGTAACAGATTTTCCAAGGCTCCGCGCTGCATGATGGAGAACTCATCACTCGCTCCCTGCAGATAGTCGGAGAGACCCGGAGCGGAAGTGGTGCCGAACATGAGGTGCAGGCGTGGTCCGCGCAGATCGGCATCGATGAGTAGCACGCGTCGGCCGTGCTGGCGCACCATCACTTGGGCGAGATTCGCTGCCGTAAAGGACTTGCCCTCTTTCGGAAGCGCGCTCGTCACCAGGATCTTTTTAAGCGTCATCTTCTCCCGGATCTGGTAGAGCCGGGAGCGCAGCGTGCGAAACTCTTCGCTGCCACGGGCATTGTCGTCGCCGTTGAGAAATAACATCGTCCTGGGGTCGGGACTCCATGGCACGGTCGCGCACCGTGCCAGCATTGTCTCGAGGCTGAAAGGGCTGCCGAAAGAGGGCAAGCCGGGACTCGGGTGCGCACTCACGGGCGGCGCGACTGCAGTGAAGGTTGCCGCAGTGTCAGTGTCGATTACTCTCGGCTCTGCCAAAGGCGATTCGGCCACCGAGAAATTGGACGGCACGGCACCTCCCTGCGATGCTGCCCGTTCCTGTTCGGCTTTCTTCAACGCTTCATGAATTCGGCTCATAGTTTCCTTTCCTTGGGGAGGTCTTTTTCTTCGTCACGTAAGCGATCAGCCAGCGTGGCCAGTGATCGCAAGGCTTCCACCAGGTCGAACTTTTCCGGGCTACCGTTTTGCGGCGGCAGCGGACCCGTCATCATTGCTCCCGAGGCGGTGTTATCGCTGAGGTCAAGATCTCTTGCCACGGCATCGACCACTGCCGGCACAATCACTTTTTGCTGATCAACGAAGGCGCTCACCATACTGTGCTCGCAGAGCAGATTGACCACGCGAGGAATGCCGCTGGCATAGCGGTGAATCGTCACCAAGGCTTCGGGATCGAAAATCTGCTGCCCGTTCGAACCCGCAATGCGCAACCGCTGTTGCACATAGGCCTTGGTTTCGTCGAGCGTCAAGGGATGAGTTTTGGCTCGCAGCGTAAGCCGCTGCCGCAACTGCCGCAGTTGTGGTTGTTTCAGCCTTTGCTCGAGTTCCGGCTGCCCTACCAGCACGATCTGGAGCAGCTTCTCGGTGAAGGTTTCCTCATTGGTAAGCATGCGAATCTCTTCCAGCAATTCATCCCCGAGATTCTGCGCCTCGTCCACGATCAGGACGGCCGTCTCACCCGCCCGGTAGCGGTCCAGGAGCCAGTTGTAGAGACGCAACAGAATCTGGCTCTTGGCCTTCGAATCGCAGGGGATGCCGAAGTCGGCCATCATGTAGTCCAGGAATTGGGGCACGTTCATGCGGGAGTTGAAGATGAAGGCCGTCGCCACCTGCTGCAAGCGGAGCCACTCCAGCAGTTTGTTAATCAGAGTAGTTTTACCCGTGCCCACTTCGCCGGTGAGGAGCACGAATCCCTTGCGGCTCTGGATGCCATAAGTAAGGCAAGCCAGCGCCTCCTCGGTGTGACGCGTCAGAAACAGATAACGCGGATCCGGGTTGACATTGAAGGGATTCGCTCGTAATCCGTAAAACTCTTTGTACATGGTCCTCGCCTAGACGTTGACAGTTTCCTTTTTTTCGTCCGGCTGCTTCTTTCTGTTCCAGAAGCCGCCGATGCCGTTCTTGCCATTTGCCGCACCATCGCCCACCCACGGAATGGAGACCAGCATGGGAAGCTCCAACGCTGCCTCTGCGTCCGCCTCCGTACGAATCGAGTCATCGCGCAACTCCAGCCAGAGAGCGATGCCAAGACCCAGTGCAAGGCCGGCTCCTAAACCGCCGCCGGCAAACAGTAGCCGGTTGGGGAAGCTAGGCGAATCAGGCAAATTGGCGGGGTTGAGCAGATGCATCTGCTCGCCCTGCTGCTGCTGCTCCATCTTGAGCGCCATGTCGGATTTGCTCTTGTCGGCTAACAAATCCTGGTAGTTTTTCTGGGCGTTGTCATAATCGCGCGCCAATCCTTTGTATTGCTCCTCGACTGCGGGACTGAGCGCCACGCGTCCCTGGTAGACTCCAATCTCCTGCTGCAACCTTTTCTGGTCACGCGTGGCTTGCATAATCAGGTCGCCATACTGATGTATTTGCAGCCGTAATTGCCTAATCTCCGGCGGTTCGGTCGCCGACGCTTTATCATTGACCGTCTCGCCGGTTTGCGCTGACGCACTGTTGATTTCGGCCAGCTTCTTCTTCACTTCCGCGATGTCAGCCTTGGTCTTGATTACATCGGGATGGTCTTCGGTGTAACGCGCCTGCAATTGCAGCAGTTGCGACTGCAAGTCCGAAAGCTGCTTTTCGAGCGTTTGCGGGTTAGTCGAGGATTGGGCCGACCGCCATGCCGCCAACTGCTGCGCCAGCATAGACTCGGTATAGGACTTGTCCTGCTGGGCCCGGTTCAGAGTCTGGGTATTAGATTCCAACTGAGAGTTCAATCCCATCAGAATCTTCAGGTTGTTTTCCTCTTGGCCCGGAAGCTGCCCCACATACTGCTTCTTGAAATTGGCCAGCTTGGATTCCAGATCGTCCAGATTGCGCTTGGCATCCTCCAGACCCTTGCTGAGAAAGTTGGTCGTTCCCCGCGCCACGTCCTCGCGCGATTTGAGGTTCTCCTCGAGCAGCAGCGAAGTCAGTTCGTTGCAGATCTGCTGAGCCTCGCGCGGGCTTGAGGCAGTGTAGTTGATGTAAAACCCGGGCACGGCACTAGACTGACCGGGTTTCTTTTTCCCGCTCGTCCCGAATTGCGCCAGATCGGTCACGACCGGCTCGACCGTCATGTTCAGCCGGATGTTGTCGACCAGTTCATCCAGGTTCTGGCTACTCTTGCCGTAAACGCGCTCCAGCATAGGCTGCAAGCGGCTCTGGCTGAGCACTTGCTGCTGCAAGGTGGCGATGCGCCCGGTCAGATCTGCAGTCACTACGGGTTGCACCATGCCCTCCGGCACCTTCTGGCCTTCCACCAGCACCAGCGCCTGCGACGTGTACTTCGCGGGAAAGGCGTAGGAAATAAGCCAACCGGCTAGAGGCGCCAGGAGCGCCGGAATCAGGATCCACTTCGCCCGCCGGCGCAGCATCGCCAGATAGTCGTCCATCGTCAATTCGCGATTTGCAATCATCCTAGTGTCCGTTCCGGCCGCCCATCCGGGCGGCCTGAAAAGTTAGTCGAGCCGCATGGGTCGGGGAGTCCAGTCAATTCCGATTGTGCCAAGGTGTCGCTGCGATATCCGGTTACAAGCGGGAAATCCGACGCCACAAAATGAATTATCAAAAGTTAGGTAGTTGAACTGATAGCTGGCGAACGCGTGGAAGTTACGCCCGATCATTCTGTGCACGCCCAGCCCGGCAAAACCGTAGGAGTACCGGTTCGCGATGACGCCTGGGCATTGAGTGGAAGACAACGCGCAAAGCACCTGCTGCTCAGCGGTCAATGCCTGCTCCCGGCTGTTGCGTGCGTACCCCAAATCCGCAAAGCCGTCCCACACTCGGCCTAGCGGTCGTTTGACACTCAGTCGGGCAATATCGCTCTGGGCTCCGGGGAAAAACCCGGATCCGCTGGTCGTATAGCGGTCGAAGGCCACACTCAAGGTTGCCTTTCGGAACTTGTAGCGTAGCGACGCCCGGCCAGCGACTGACAGGCGAAGGTTGGCTCCTGTGCCTGTGTTGATCGAGGTCATCTGCGGTCCCGCTGCAAGCAGCAAATCCATACGCCCTGTAATGCGGTGTCCCCACATCAATTGCACGACATGAGTATGGAAGGCGAGCCCGGAAACCGAGAAGGTAAATCCCTGGTATCCGTACATGAGAGCCGCCTGGTCGTGTGGCCCGAGAATGCGGTTATAGCCCGCCTGACCTGACACTTGCGTGCTACCTAGAAAGCGAGCGGACGCCTGTTGCCCGGTTAGCACATCAAAAGCCTTGCCCGTGAAGTGGACGAACCCGTACCCGCCGGTCAGCGTTACAGAAGACTTGGGGGTAAGGTTTTCAACCACATCCACCAAGGTCAGGTTCATAATTCGTGGAACCTGCCCCAGCGATCCGAATTGGTTACCGCCCAGGAAAACGTTCTGACCGGTAGATGCACCAGCTCCTAACGCCTGACTTATCCCGCTCGTGCTGCCGTAGGCACTGCCGAAGTTACCTTCAGGCAGGTAGCTGAAACTATCGCGGATACCCAACTGTCCCCGCTTCCAGGTGATTCTTTGATCTGCGTCCAATTGCTCTATTTGCCTGAAGCCGATACCGTAAGAGCTGTAATATCCCGCACCTCCGACAAAATCTAGCGCGAGTTTGTAATTGCTCCACAATCGCTGCAGCGTGAGACTGCCCAGAGCGCGTGTAACCGAATGAAAGCTTGAGCCCCCGAGGGTGTCAGCCACGTTTGAATCAGCCGCCTCGCTCAGGTGCGCGCCAGGCTGCCAATAGCTCAGCGGAGCCGCATGGGGCTCCAGCCCGGGTTGATCAATCCCGGAAATGGGAGGATTCTCGCTTACCGGCGCTGGCGGATTGTCCTGGCCAAAGGCGGGAGCTGGCGGCGTCTCGGACTGCTGGGCAGTTTCCGGCGTCGCAGCCGGTGACTGCGGACTGCTGCTGTCCTGTGCCCGCGACCTGCCCAGGGCAAGGGTTAACAGCATTAAGGGGAGAATGCTGTGACGTTTGCTCATCGAGCGTTCCTCACGGGACCACCACCGTGTCTCCGGGTTTTAGAGCGATGTTTTGCCGCGGATCAGCGCCCTTGACTACCTGTTTGTAGTTGAACGGCAGCTTCACCTGCTTGCCGTTTTCCGTGCGTAGTACGTAAATTCCCTTGACGTTGGCGAACTGGGTGAAGCCCGCAGTCGCCAATGCTTGTAGCACTGTCATGTTGGGCAGAAGAGGCACAGCGCCGGTGTGCAGTACTTCGCCCAGAACATAGATTCGGCGACTGTTCATCGCCGTGACCACCACAGTGACACGTGGGTCGGCGATATATTTCTTCAGTTTCTCTGTAATCGAGTCTGCCAACTGCATGGGAGTCAGCCCCGCCGCTTGAACATCATTGAGCAACGGCAGTGAAATCTTGCCGTCCGGACGAACCGGTAGACTGGTGGTCAGATCAACTTCTTTCCACACCGAGATGTGAAGATTGTCATCTGCGCCGATCACATAGTCAGGACCCGCCACGGAGTTGGGCACGGACCCTGCTGGCGCCTGATTGGTTTTGGCGTTCTTGGCTGAGCCATCAGTCTGCGCCCATGTCCCGGAGGCAAGCAGCCCTCCCATTATCAGCACTGCGAGTTTAGTCACTTTCGTCATTCCGTCTCCGACTTAGCTAGGAAGCTCCATACTCCTCACATCCAATCTGTTTCAACTTGTAGAGCAATGCCTTGTAGCTGATTTGCAGCTCTTGGGCTGCACGCCGCCGGTTCCAGCGTGTGCGGGTGAGCACTTGCAGAATTAGCTCTTTCTCGGCTTCCCGCGAGGCTGCCCGCGCCGCTTGTCTCAGCGAGACCCGTCCACCATTCCCAGCCACATCCGGTCTGCGTAACAGCGCCCGCAGACCGCCCATAGCCACGCTCTCGTTTCCCAATGCGACCAGCGCCTTGGCAGCGTCTTCCAGTTCATGCAAATTTCCTGGCCAGGAGTAGTCCTGAAAAAGCTGCAAGGTCTCGGCGCTTAACAGCGGTACGGGACGGCGAAAGTCACGAGCGTACTTACGCAGGAAATGGGCAACTAAAAGCGAAATGTCTTCCCTGCGCTGGCGCAGCGGAGGCAAGCGCAGGCAGACGCCACTAATCCGGTAGTAGAGATCCTCGCGGAACCGTTCCCCTTTCACTTCCAACTCAAGATCTCGAGCGCTTCCGCAGATCAATCGCGCCCGACTACCTGCCAAGTTATCGTGGTCTTCCACCGTGGCTAGGACATCTAAGAGCCGGACTTGGCAATGGGCACTGAGTTCAGCCAGTTCCTCCAGAAAGACAGTTCCCTGCCACAGGAATGTCTCCCCGGCCGCGCCAGGCGTCGCCAATTGTTCGGGCTGCAGTGTCGCGCAGGACACAGCACGAAATGGCTGCGTGCTGCGGCGTGACATCTCATGGATGCGCTGCGCGATAGCGTGCTTTCCTGCCCCCAGCTCCCCTAGGAGCAGCACCGGAACCTCGCTCAGCGCCAGTTCGCGGATGACCGCTTCCACTGCACGCATACTGGGGCTAATCCCCTC
>Ga0137415_10006474_pt1 | contig 11608 bp, 6 predicted proteins | sample CZODoug3_1_1_16f_FD_183082 | JGI IMG/M metagenome (GOLD analysis project Ga0137415, IMG submission 183082) | Vadose zone soil fungal communities from Angelo Coast Range Reserve, California, USA - CZODoug3_1_1_16fungal (Hybrid Assembly) | ecosystem: Environmental > Terrestrial > Soil > Vadose...
GGGTTCGGCCTGGAAGTAATCCTTGTAGCGGAATTTCATCTCGACGCCGTCGATGTTGATCGCCGGTCCAGGCACCTTGGTGTTGAATTGCAATGCGATGCCTTCGGTCGGCTCGGTGGAGATGATCAGATAGTTCTGCGATAACCGGTCCACCGGCGTGTCGCGGAACATGGCGAACGGCGCCTGCTTGAACTTAATCGCGATCTCGGTGCGCTTGACGCCGAGCGCCTTACCGGTGCGCAGGTAAAACGGCACCCCGGCCCAGCGCCAATTGTCGATGGTCAATTTCAGCGCGGCATAGGTCTCTGTGGTGCTGTTTGGCTTGACGTCTTCGGTCCGGCGGTAGTCCTCGATTTCGGTGTCGCCGACCACGCCGGCGCGATATTGCCCGCGCACCGAGTTTTGCAGGGCCTCCTGCTCGCTCTGGGTCTGGATCGCCGCCAGCACTTCGGCCTTTTCCGAACGCACCGCATGGGCGTCGAATTTCGCCGGCGGCTCCATCGCGACCAGCGACAGCAATTGGAACAGATGGTTCGGCACCATGTCGCGCAGCGCGCCGGTCGCGTCGTAGAAACTGCCGCGATGGCCGACGCCGAGCTTCTCGTCGACGGTAATCTGAATATGGTCGATGTGATTGCGATTCCAGATCGGCTCGAACATGCCGTTGGCGAAGCGCAGCACCAGGATGTTCTGGACGGTCTCCTTGCCGAGATAGTGATCGATCCGGTAGATCTGATGCTCGTCGACGAGCTTCAGTAATTCGCTGTTCAGCGCTCTTGCCGACGCCAGATCGGTGCCGAACGGCTTTTCGACCACCAGCCGCCGCCACACGCCGTTTTCGGCTAGCATGCCGGTGCGGCCGAGCTCCTTGCTGATCGGCAGGAAGGCGTTGGGGGGTGTCGCGAGATAAAACAGGCGATTGCCCTCGGTCTTGCGTGCGGCCTCCAGCTTGTCGAGCTGATCGCGCATCGCATCGAACGACGCCGGGTCTTTCGGATCGGCCTCGATGCAGGTGACGCAGCCTAACAGCCGCTTGGCGATCTCTTCATCCACCTTGCGGGTGGCGAATTGGTGGAGACCTTTGGTCAGGCTGTCGGTCAATTCCTCGCTCGACATAGCGCTGCGGGCGACGCCGACAATGCAGAAATTGTCCGGCAAGAGATCGTTCGCAGCGAGGTTATAGAGCGCGGGGATTACCAACCGGTGTGCGAGATCGCCGCTGACACCGAAGATGACGATGCTGCAGGGATCGGGCTTTTTTTGTTTCGCTTGAATAACCGTCATGTCCTCAGGTCTTTGAATCGGGCTTCTTCGGTTCTTTATGGCCGCCGAAGCCGGCGCGCATCGCCGAAAGAATCTTTTCGGCGAAAGTGTGCTCCTTGCGCGAGCGGAAACGCGCGAACAGGGCGGCGGTCAGCACCTCGGCGGGCACAGCCTCGTCGACCGCGGCATTGACGGTCCAGCGCCCTTCGCCGGAATCCTCGACGAAGCCCGAGTAATTTTCCAGTGTATGGTTCCGCGCGAGCGCGGACGCGGTGAGGTCCAATAGCCATGACGGGATCACGCTGCCGCGCCGCCAGACCTCGGCGATATCGGCGATATCCAGATCGAAGCGATGTTCCGCCGGCAGCGCGTCGATGTTGGCGTTCTTGAGGATGTCAAAACCCTCGGCATAGGCCTGCATCAGGCCGTATTCGATGCCGTTATGGATCATCTTGACGAAATGCCCGGCGCCCACGGGACCTGCGTGGATATAGCCCCGCTCGATCCTGATATCGCGACCCTCGCGTCCCTCGGTGCGGGGGATGTCGCCGATGCCGGGCGCCAGCGCGGCGAAGATCGGGTCGAGCCGGTCGACCACGGGTTTCTCGCCGCCGATCATCATGCAATAGCCGCGCTCGATGCCCCAGATGCCGCCGCTAGTGCCGACGTCGACATAATGCAGGCCGCGCTCCTTCAGCGCCTTGCCGCGGCGGACGTCGTCCTGCCAGAAGGTGTTGCCGCCATCGATGATGACGTCATCGGGATCCATCAGTTTCGACAGAGCGTCGATGGTCGCCTCGGTGATCTTGCCCGCCGGCAGCATCACCCACGCGGTGCGCGGTCTCGTTAGCTTGAGCACAAAATCTTCCAGCGACGAGGAGCCGGCCGCGTTATCGGCCGCCAGCGTCGCGACCGCGTTCGGGTCCTTGTCGTAAACTACCGCCGTATGTCCTTGCTTCATCAATCGGCGGACAATATTGCCGCCCATCCGGCCGAGGCCGATCATGCCAAGCTGCATCTGCCCCGCCCCTTAGTTCAACGCTGCCGATATCGCGGCATCGAGCGCCGCGAGCGCCGGGCCGAGCCCGCCTTTGAGATGCACGCGTAGCGCGCGCCGGCCGCGCTCGGTGAGCACGTCGAAATCGCCGCGCGCCTGCGCCGCCTTGATGATGCCGAAGCTTGCCTTCTGGCCCGGCACCGGCAGGTCCTCGGTATCGTCGGCGGTGATCTGCAGGAACACGCCGCTGTCAGGTCCACCCTTATAGGCCTGGCCGGTCGAGTGCAGGAAGCGCGGGCCGAATTCGGCGCAGGTCGCAAGATGTCGGTGGTCGCGCACCGCGCGCCGCATCTTCTGCAACGCGTCGATAAAGGCCTTGTCGCGCTCGATATAGGCCAATAGCGCGACGTAGTCGCCGCGACCGCTGCGCGCGAGATGCGCCTTGATCCACGAGCCGAGATCGCCATTGGCGCCGGCCTTGCGCAATTCCGCGGCATTGTGGGCGTCGGTATAGAGATCGGCCCGCGCCGAGGACACCACCGGCTTCTCCGCCGGCAGCGAACCGGTCTTTTCGAACGCGGCGGTCAGCTCGCGGGTCTTGATCTTGGCGGCCTCAACGTCGGGCTGGTTGAACGGGTTGATGCCGAGGATCGAGCCGGCGACCGCCGTCGCGATCTCGAAGCGGAAGAACTCCTGGCCGATGTGGTTGATCGACTTCATGACGATGCGGACCACGGGATGCCCGGCGTGCTCCAGTGCGGCGAGTTTCGCGTCATGTGCGGCATCGTCTTCGCCCTCGATGCGCAGATCGATGAAGAAGCGGTCATTGCCGTAAAGGGAGGGATCGCCCACCGGCTCGCCCTCGATCGGGATCAGGCCCTTGCCGTCCTTGCCGGTGGACTCGGCGATCAACTGCTCGGCCCAGGCGCCGAAATCGGCGATCTTCTTCGAGGAAAAGATCGTCACCTTGTCGCGGCCTTCGAGGCCGGCGAGACCCATGGCGAGCCCGAGCTGGACGCCGGGATTCTCGTGCGGCGGCACGTCGGCGCCGCAGGAGCGCACCATCGAAAGCGTATGCTGGATCAGGCTTTTGATATCGATGCCCGCCGCGGCCGCCGGCACCAGACCGAACGGCGACAGCACGGAGTAACGGCCGCCGATGGTCGGATCGCCGTAGAAGATACGGGCAAAGCCCTGTTTGGTCGCGACCTTCTCCAGCGACGAGCCGGGATCGGTCACCGCGATGAAACGATGGCCGGCTTTGTCAGCCCCGATCGCTTTCGAGACGCGATCGAAGAAATAGTCCTTCATCACGTTCGGCTCGGTGGTGCCACCGGATTTGCTGGAGACGATGAACAGCGTTCTTGCGATATCGACGCTCGCTTCCATCGTGCGTACTTGCGCGGGATCGGTCGAATCCAGCACGTGCAGTTTCGGGAAGCCGGACTTTTTCGCAAAAGTCTCCGCCAGCACTTCCGGGCCGAGGCTCGATCCGCCCATGCCGAGCACCACGGCGTCGGTGAATTTCTGTCGCTTTACGCGTTGCGCGAAATCCTCGTAGTCGGCGACGTCGGCGGCCGCCGGGCTACTGAGCCAGCCCAGCCATTTGTTCTCGTCGTCGCCGGTCCAGACCGATTTGTCCTTGTGCCAAAGCCGGCGGATTTTTGCCGACGCACGCCACTCTTCGGTGTTTTTCTCGACCGCCTTTTCAATGCTGGCGCCCAGCGCCAGCTTCTGGTGGTCGATGCCGCCGCCGAGGGAAGCCGCGCGCTTGTGCGCGACCGCGCCGTAGAGCTTGTCGGCGGCATCGGCGAATTGCTTGACGCCGTCCTTGACGAGTTCGGCCGTGATCGCATCCAGCGATACGCCGGACTTTTCGAGCTCGTCGAGCACCCGCCGCGCACCCTCGATATTCTCCTCGAGGCTGTCGCGCGGCTTGCCGTGATCGCGGAACGCATCCAGCGTTGCCGGCGGCACCGTGTTGACGGTGTTGGGGCCGATCAACTCCTCGACATAGAGCACGTCGCGATAGTCCTTGTTCTTGGTGCCGGTCGAGGCCCATAGCAGCCGCTGCGGTTTTGCGCCCTTGGCCTTGAGCTTGTCCCAGCGCGCGCCGGAAAACAGCCGCATGTAATCCTGATAGGCGAGTTTGGCGTTGGCGATCGCGACTTTGCCTTTCAGCGCGGCGAGCCGCTCCTTCTCGCTGGGGTCGTTTGCCTTGGCGATCTTTTCGTCGAGCTGCTTGTCGACCGCGCTATCGATGCGGCTGACGAAGAAGCTGGCGACGCTCGCGACATGAGAGGGGTCGCCGCCCTTGGCGACGTATTTTTCCAGGCCCTTGAGATAGGCCTCCGCCACCCGGCGATAGACGTCTTGCGAAAACAACAGCGTGATGTTGATGCTGATACCTTCGCCGATCAGATGCTCGATCGCGGGCAAGCCCTCCGGCGTCGCCGGCACCTTCACCATCAAATTCCTGCGCTTGACGTCCTTCCAGAGCCGCTCGGCCTCGGCGATGGTGCCCTTGGTGTCCATCGCGAGATAGGGTGAGACCTCGAGGCTGACAAAACCGTCCTCGCCCTTCGTCCGGTCGTAGACCGGGCGCAGCACGTCCGCGGCATGCTGGATGTCCTCAATCGCGAGGTGCTCGAACAGGTCGGCGACCGGGCGGTCGCCGTTTTTCAGGGCCTGGCCGATCGCGCCGTCATATTCGTCCGAACTGCCGATCGCCTTTTCGAAGATCGACGGGTTCGAGGTGACCCCTTTGACGCCGTCGGTATCGATCAGCTTCTTGAGGTCGCCGTTGGCGACGAAGCCGCGGGCCAGGAAATCGAGCCAGACCGCTTGTCCGTGGTTTTCGAGTGCTTTGACGGGGTTCATGATGCCTGTTTCTGTTCGATCTGGTCGGTTTTCAGGTTCCCGGCAGCTTTCGGGGGCAAAGACCGATTGTCAACACAGCCTCGGAAGGGCAGCCCTGCGGAGTATGGGTATCGTGCGGGGATAACGCCATTGATATCGGTTCGATCCCTCGGATTTGATCCGATGGAAAGCGCGATATCTGCACGATTTTATGACGGCGGAGGGCCGCGTTCAGGGCCGCGGATAGAGATAGCCGTGCGACTGTGGCTCGGCGACGCGGAGCACCCCGCATCTGTCGGCGCTGATGAAGCCGGTCGGCAAATCCTGCAGGCAGATCTTCTGTGACGTCATGGTGTTGCCGCGGGCGGCGAGTTCGAGGCCTGCTTTGGAAAACTGGCCGACATGCCGGGAGAGCTCCGAAAGCCCATCGCTTGTGATGAACAGGGGAGCGCGCTTCACGATTGTATCGCAAGATTGTGACGTCGCTTTGGCCACACGAAAACCGTCGCCGCAGCATCGGGCGCCGCGTTCGGGGGTGTTACGGGTTCGATAGTGTGTCTTGATCGTGGCGAAAGCCGGCGGCGTTCGACCTGCGACAGATTGCCGGCGTACGCGGGCAACGCGCATCTTGACGGCAAGGCTGGGCGATCACACATGATTGGAAGCCGAACGTTCGTTACCGACAAAGCCTCGCTCAGGCTCGGTACAGTCCGCCGCCGGAGGCTCCGCCCCGGTAAAAACACGGATGTTGCGGGCGGGCTACATCAGCAAGAAAGTGAGTCCCAGGCGGCGATTTTGGCGAATTATTAACCATGCTGCCTGTTGATAAGGCAGTAGCTGCTCGCGCATTGCATTGCGGAAAGGAGTCCCGGGAGTGTCCAATGGGATCAGCGTGCCCACGCTGATTCGATCCTAGGAACGCTCCGGTATCCGGCTCGTTTCGGCAGTGCGGCGAAACATATCTTGGAGAGAGGGATCATGTACAACGATTCTCTGTTCAACGCGTTCGCTCGGTCGTTCGAAGCCCGAAGCCAGAGCGATATGTCGATGGCTGAATATCTGGAATCGTGCCGAAGCGATCCAATGCGATATGCCAATGCCGCCGAACGATTGTTAACAGCGATCGGTGAGCCTCAGATGATTGACACGGCCAAGGACCCCCGCCTTGGCCGTATTTTTTTGAACCGGACGATGCGCAACTACCCGGCCTTCGCCGGCTTCCATGGCATGGAAGATACCATCGAGCGCATCGTCGGCTTCTTCCGGCACGCCGCCCAGGGGCTCGAGGAGCGCAAGCAGATCCTCTATCTGCTCGGACCGGTCGGCGGCGGCAAGTCGTCGCTGGCCGAGCGAATCAAGTCGCTGATGGAGCTGCATCCGATCTATGTGCTGAAGGCCGGGGATGAACTCAGTCCGGTGTTCGAGAGTCCGCTCGGCCTGTTCGATCCGGAATCGCTGGGGCCGATGATCGAGGAGAAGTACGGCATTCCGCGCCGCCGCCTGAGCGGGTTGATGTCGCCCTGGTGCTACAAGCGGCTTGAAGCGTTCGGTGGCGATATCTCGCAATTCCGCGTCGCCAGGATCCAGCCGTCGCGGCTGCGCCAGATCGCGGTCGCAAAGACCGAGCCGGGCGATGAGAACAATCAGGACATTTCCTCGCTGGTCGGCAAGGTCGATATCCGCAAGCTGGAGACGTTCGCCCAGAACGATCCCGACGCCTACAGCTATTCCGGTGGCCTCAACCGGGCCAACCAGGGCGTGCTCGAATTCGTCGAGATGTTCAAGGCGCCGATCAAGATGCTGCATCCGCTGCTGACGGCGACGCAGGAGGGCAACTATATCGGCACCGAAAATATCGGCGCGATCCCCTATACCGGCATCATTCTGGCGCATTCGAACGAATCGGAATGGCAGAGCTTCAAGGCCAACAAGAACAACGAGGCCTTCATTGACCGCATCTGTGTCATCAAGGTGCCCTACTGTTTACGGGTGACCGAGGAGCAGAAGATTTACGAGAAGCTGATCAGCGGGTCTGAGCTAGCATCCGCGCCCTGTGCGCCGGCGACACTCGAGACGCTGGCGCGCTTCTCGGTCATGTCGCGGCTGCGCAAGCACGAGAATTCGACCGTGTTTGCCAAGATGCGGGTCTATGACGGCGAAAGCCTGAAGGAGTCCGATCCAAAGGCCCGCAGCGTCCAGGAATACAAGGACGCCGCCGGAGTCGACGAAGGCATGGATGGGGTCTCGACGCGCTTTGCCTTCAAGGTGCTCGCGGCAACGTTCAACCACGACACCAGCGAGCTTGGCGCCGACGCCGTCCATCTGATGTACGCGCTGGAGCAGTCGATCCGCCGCGAGCAGCTTCCCGAAGAGGTCGAGAAGCGTTATCTCGAATTCATCAAGGCCGAGCTCGCCCCGCGCTATGCCGAGTTCGTCGGCAACGAGATCCAGAAGGCCTATCTCGAATCCTATTCGGATTACGGCCAGAACCTGTTCGATCGCTACGTCGACTACGCCGACGCCTGGATCGAGGATCAGGACTTCAAGGATCCCGACACCGGCCAACTGCTCAATCGCGAGCTTTTGAACCAGGAACTGACCAAGATCGAGAAGCCGGCCGGCATCGCCAACCCGAAGGACTTCCGCAACGAGGTGGTCAAGTTCTCGCTGCGCTCGCGGGCCCATAACGGCGGCAAGAACCCGGGCTGGACCTCTTACGAGAAGGTCCGCGACGTGATCGAGAAGCGGATATTCTCGCAGGTCGAAGACCTGCTTCCGGTCATCTCGTTCGGTTCGAAGAAGGACGGCGAGACCGAAAAGAAGCACGGCGAGTTTGTCGAGCGGATGGTGGAGCGCGGTTATACCGAGCGCCAGGTCCGCCGGCTCGTCGAATGGTATATGCGCGTAAAGCAAGCCGGTTAGGCGGATGCGAAAGTGGCCATACATATCGTCGACCGGCGCCTGAATCCGGGCAGCAAGAGCCTTGAGAACCGCCAGCGGTTCTTGCGGCGTGCCAAGGCACTGGTGCAGGGGGCCGTCAAGAAATCCTCGCAAGACCGGGACATCAAGGATGTTCTGGAAGGCGGCGAGATCAGCATACCACTCGACGGCATGGATGAGCCGCGCTTCCGGCGCGAGGGCGGCACCCGCGACATGGTGCTTCCGGGCAACAAGAAGTTCATCGAAGGCGACATGCTGCCGCGTCCGAGCCAGGGCGGCGGAAAGGGCTCCGGCCCGGGCGAAGGCGACAGCGAGGACGCGTTCCGCTTCGTGCTGAGCCGCGATGAATTCGTCGATTTGTTCCTCGATGATCTGGAATTGCCTGATCTCGCCAAGCGCAAACTCGCCGAAGCGGAAAGCGAGGGGATTCAGCGGGCCGGCTACGCCACGTCAGGCTCGCCTGCGAATATTTCGATCAGCCGCACGGTGAGCCGCGCGATGGCGCGGCGGGTGGCGCTGCGGCGGCCGCGGCCGGAAGCAATCGCCGAACTCGAGGCGGAGGCGGAGACCTGCGACGAGGCGCGCCGCGCCGAACTGTTGGCGGAGATCGAGACGCTGAAGGCGAAAGCCCGCCGGATTCCGTTCATCGACCCCATCGATATCCGCTACCGCCGCTTTGAATCCGTGCCCAAGCCAGTCGCCCAGGCCGTCATGTTTTGCCTGATGGACGTGTCCGGCTCGATGTCCGAGCACATGAAGGATCTCGCCAAGCGGTTCTACATGCTGCTCTACGTGTTTCTGAAGCGGCGCTATCGCCACGTCGAGATCGTCTTCATCCGCCACACCGACCGGGCCGAAGAGGTCGACGAGGATACGTTCTTTCACGGGCCCGCGTCGGGCGGCACGCTGGTATCGAGCGCGCTGCAGGCGATGCACGATATTGTCCGGTCGCGGTTTCGTCCCGCCGACTGGAACATCTACGCGGCACAGGCCTCTGACGGCGACAACATGACCTCCGACAGCCCCGTCACCGGGCACCTGCTCACCGACATGATCCTGCCGGTGTGCCAGTTCTTTGCCTATCTGGAAGTCGGCGAGGCCGCCAACTACACCTTTGACATGCCGGACTCCTCGCTGTGGACGCTGTACGAGCGTCTGCGCGCCGAGGGCGCGCCATTGTCGATGCGCAAGGTCAGCGAGCGCAGCGAGATCTTCCCGGTGTTTCACGATCTCTTCCAGCGTCGCGGAAAGCACGAGAGGGCCGCGCCATGACCGAGACAGCCGACCGACTGTTCCAGGGCGCGGATTGGGATTTCCCGACCTTGCAGCGCATTCATGATGCCTGCGAAAAGATCGCGCGATCCGAACTGGGGCTCGACGTCTATCCCAACCAGATCGAAGTCATCACCGCCGAACAGATGCTGGATGCCTATTCGTCGGTCGGCATGCCGCTGTTCTACAAGCATTGGTCGTTCGGCAAGCATTTCGCCTTCCAGGAGGCGTCCTACCGCAAGGGCCTGATGGGGCTGGCCTATGAGATCGTCATCAACTCATCGCCGTGCATTTCCTATCTGATGGAGGAAAACACCGCGACCATGCAGACGCTGGTGATCGCGCATGCGGCATTCGGCCACAATCATTTCTTCAAGAACAATTATCTCTTCAAGCAATGGACCGACGCCGACGGCATCCTGGATTATCTCGAATTCGCCAAGGGCTACGTGGCGCAATGCGAGGAGCGTCACGGCCGGCAGGCGGTCGAGCAGACGATGGATGCGGCGCACGCTTTGATGTCGCACGGCATCGATCGATATCCCGGCAAGAAGAATCTCGATCTTCGCGCTGAGGAAAAGCGGGCCGGTCAGCGCCGGTTGCATGAGGAAAGCGTGTTCAACGATTTGTGGCGGACCGTTCCGACCGGGCCGGCCAAGACCAGCGCGGTGCTGAGCGTCGAGCGCCGCCGCACGCTGCTCGGGCTGCCGCAGGAAAACATCCTGTACTTCCTGGAAAAATCCGCGCCGCGCCTGCAGCCCTGGCAGCGCGAATTGCTGCGTATCGTGCGCCACATCGCCCAGTATTTCTATCCGCAGAGCCAGACCAAGGTGATGAACGAGGGCACCGCGACCTACGTCCATTACCGCATCATGACGCATTTGCACGAGCAGGGACAAATTTCCGACGGCAATTTCCTCGAATTCCTGCAGTCGCATACCAACGTGGTGTTCCAGCCCGACTTCGATGATCCGCGCTTCTCCGGCTTCAATCCGTACGCGCTCGGTTTTGCGATGATGCAGGATATCGAGCGCATCGTTACGAGCCCCGACGATGAGGACCGCGAATGGTTTCCGGAGATTGCCGGAACCGGCGACACGATGGGCGTGCTGCGCAGCGTCTGGGCCAATTATCGCGATGAAAGCTTCATCACCCAGTTCCTCAGCCCGAGGCTGATGCGGCGGCTTCGCCTGTTCCACCTGCATGATGATCCCGCGGAAACTGCCGGCATCCGGGTCGATGCCATCCACGATGAGCGGGGCTATCGCCGCGTTCGCCGTGAACTGGCGCGGCAATACGACGTCGGCTACATCGATGCCAATATCGAGGTCGTCGATGTCGATCTCGCCGGCGACCGCCGGTTGATGTTGCGCCATACGGTCGTGAAGGGCGCGCAACTGAACGAGGTGGATACCAGGCGCGTGCTCCAGCATCTCGCCGATCTATGGAGCTATGATGTTTCGCTGGTCGAGACCGATACCGCCGACAAGGTTCTGAAGGAATACGTCCTCAGCCCGCGCACGATGGCCGCGGCGGCATAACGCACCTAAGCGAGCTTTTCAGGAGCTAGCGCAGGCTGGCGTTGATCTGTTCGAGCGCGGCGGAGCCGGGGCACAGCGCCTTCTCATCGAGCGTGTTGAGCGGACGCTCAACCGTGTCGAGATGGGAATGCATATCCTCGGCGTCCGGATCGACATAGAGCAGCCCGGTGACGATCTGGCCTTTGGCGGCGTGCCTCTGCAGGAACGTCATCGCGCCCAGCCGGTCGTGCGGATCGTAATCCGCATCCAGCTTGCGCAGCGCGAGCTTGGTGCCGTCGTGCTGTTCCACCACTTGCACCGTGCCCGGCGCGTAATCGACCGTGATCGGATCGCGGCCGGTGAGCACGTCGAGCCGGTTGACCGCGTCATTATGTTCGCGGACGTAGTCGAAGCTCTTGGTCGAGCCGGCGTGGTTGTTGAAAGCGATGCAGGGGCTGATGACGTCGATGAAGGACGCGCCCTTGTGCCGGATCGCCGCCGCGATCAGCGGCACCAGCTGGCTCTTGTCGCCGGAAAAACTGCGCGCCACGAAGCTGGCGCCAAGCTGCAGCGCGATCGCCACCAGATCGATGGCGTTGTCGGTGTTCATCACGCCCTTCTTGGACTTCGAGCCGCGATCGGCGGTCGCCGAGAACTGGCCCTTGGTCAGGCCATACACGCCGTTGTTCTCGACGATGTAGGTCATGTTGACGCCGCGCCGGATCGAATGCGCGAACTGGCCGAAGCCGATCGAGGC